>Ga0207707_10001132_pt1 | contig 25271 bp, 24 predicted proteins | sample KBSC83BmetaG_FD_184336 | JGI IMG/M metagenome (GOLD analysis project Ga0207707, IMG submission 184336) | Corn rhizosphere microbial communities from Kellogg Biological Station, Michigan, USA - KBS C8-3B metaG (SPAdes) (version 2) | ecosystem: Host-associated > Plants > Roots > Rhizosphere ... | reverse complement strand
CTGGCGGGGCGCCAGGGCGAGGAGCCGCTTGTACGCCCCGGTGTCCAGGCCCACGATGGGCTACGCGGAGAAGGTTCGATTCCAGCTCCTCTCCCTCCGCCACTACATATCGAGATATAAGGATATTTTTTATTTCGATCGTTGACTCTCCAGAACCGACTCGGGCCTCGAAGTCGGCGTGATCCGCTCTGAAATTCGCTCAAATCGCGCTTTGCTTTTGTATCTGCGTCCTTCACGTCAACAAGATACCGCGCACAGATCCATTGGTACAGGTCGACCTCGTGCGCGTCGTAGATTTGGATATTGGGTCGAGCAAATCGGACAATCTACGAACAGCAGTCAATCCCTATGTCTCTGCGGGCCCCATAAGCAAACGTCGCGTTTCAGGTCCGCTGATCACTCTGAACAGAGTTCAGCGAGGGCTCAGGGCACTGGGAGTTTTTTCACGCGAATAGAATCACGCTGTCATTCGCCTGCTGATGCACCTAGCGGCTTCATTCAACTGTGGGAGAAAGCGTTCGACAATGACGGGCACAGTGGCGACCCTGGCGATCCAGGTGAGATTGATGCATCCAACGACTTCGTCGCCAGCACAGACTGGAACAGCGATGGAATTCCGGCCGTCATTTGCTTGACTTCTTGGAAGGTCATAGTGACCGCCAAAATCCCGATCACGAGTGCCGCATCCGCGAGCACGTACGTCGGCGAGCACCTTGTCAAGCTTGGCCGCGTTGTGCGCAAGCGCATCACCTGGACGGCCACTTTTCCGCAAACGCGCAAGAATTGCAGCTCTTTCCTTCGGCGAACAAAACGCGAGGTAGCATCGCCCCGAGGCTGAGCGCAACATGTTCACGTTGAACGAGCCAACGGGGTTTGGAGAGATGATATAGTCAAAATCGGACATAGGTCGGTTGGATTCAATAGTCACCATATGATCGAGCCGCGGACTGAGCAAAGCTGATGGCCAGCGCACACGCTTGCAGAGGTCCGCCAAAATCGGTGCCGCGACTTCTGCAAGATGGGTTTCCTCGTCAAATACTCTAGCTCGCTTTGAAAATGTATAGCTCGGGACATAAGCGCCATCAGCGATCCGCCGCCAAATCAGATCACTCCCAATCAGTGTTTTGAGAATTCGCAGCAACGTCGCCTTTGACAGCCTCGTAGCCAGATGCAGATCATTTAGGCTTACAGCCTTCGACTCTTGAATGATCCGCAGGACGTCTAACCCTCGATCCAAGGCGCGTATCGCTTTTGTGCTCATGCGGTAAGCCGAGATGTTTGCCCCAGTGAAAGCCGAATCTCCTGGTGGGGACGGCGCTGGTTGCCGCCGCACGCCGCGCGCTACCCGCCGCAAAGCCCGTGTTTGGCCTGAACCCTTTACCCCCGATAACACGGTTTCACCTGGTGAAACAGAGGTAGAGTCAACCAAACAAGCGTTCTGAAAGGTGTAAGAGTCACTCTAACGAGACAAAAACCGGCCGGAAGCGGGTCAAGATGGGTGTCCAAGACAGCGATCGCTACGTAGTCGCGTTTGAGCAGGCGTCGAACCATGACGTCTCGCTCATCGGCGGAAAGTGTGCGGGCCTCGCCTCGCTCATGGCGGCGGGCGCAATGGTGCCGCCAGGATTTGCAGTGACAACCCGGGCTTACCTGGAGACGTTGACGGCGCGCAATCTGGCGTCCGAGATCCGAACGCGCATCGAAGCGGTCACCGAGCAGGACGTCGGGGCGCAAGCCAATGTCGCGTGCGAGATCCAGAACCTGATCAGGTCGGAGCCCATCTCCAATCGGATCGCCGACGCAATTCGGTTTGGTTATGAAAGTCTTTGCGCACGGGTATCCTGCGATTTGCCGGTGGCCGTGCGCTCTTCCGGCACCTCCGAAGACATGCCCGACGCCAGTTTCGCGGGCCAGGGCGACACTTATTTATGGACGGTTGGCGCAAATGCGGTCGTCGATCGGGTGCGGGACTGCTGGGCGAGCTTGTTCACTGCGCGCGCGATGGCGTATCGCGGCAAACATAACCTCGTCCACCTCGATCAGGCCATGGCCGTAGGTGTTCAGCAAATGGTCGATGCTCGCGCTGCGGGCGTCGCCATGAGTCTCGATCCCTCGAATGGCGACCGGTCGAAGATTGTCATCGAGTCCGTTTGGGGACTGGGCGAGCCACTGGTGTCCGGCCAGGCCACGCCGGATTACATCGTCGTGGACAAAGTCTTGCTGGAGCCGATCAAGCGGGTTGTCGCCAGCAAACCCACTGAGCTCGTGGCCGACATCGCCAATCAAACGACTGTTTTGCGTGAGGTGGAGGAAGCCCGGCGGAACGTGGCGAGCCTCACCGAACCGCAAATTCGTGCCGTTGCACGGATCGTCAAAGCGGTCGAGCGGTCGTTCGGTGCTCCCCAGGATGTCGAATGGGCGATCGATCCGCGAAGGACCGAAGATGAGGGCGTCGTCCTGCTTCAGTGTCGACCGGAGACAGTATGGAGCCGGAAAGCATGTAGCCCGGTCGCGTCCAAAAGCTACGCGCCCGGCATCGAGGGCGTGCTGAGCACCTTGATGGCGCCTTTGGCATCGCGGAAGCACTGACCGAAGAAAACGAGGGGAGAGAACATGAACGCGCAGGCAAAATTTCCGAGCCCCTACGAGCTCAAGGCGCCAAAAGGCGCCGAGGGATGGCGTGATCTCTATCCGTATTATGCCCTGTTTCAGAACGAACGAAGGGAGGGCGACGAAAAGCAGTTTTGGTTCTGCGACGCGCAGCACTGGCCGACGCCATTTCGGCCGTTCGACACCATCATGGCGGACTTTGCGGTCAAGTGCCTGGGTCAATACAACACGCGTCACCTCCTTGTGCCTCCGGCCAATGGCGTCGACTACCGGATTCACAATGGTTATCTCTATTTGAGCCCCATCGCGGTTGCGCCCGAAAAGATTCCCGAACGCGTACCGCATTTTCTGGAACGCGCGGGCTTCTATTTTCAGAACTGGAACAAGCTGCTGGATAACTGGCACGTCAAAGTGCGCGGCGTCATCGATGCGTTGGAAGCGCTTCGATATGAACCGTTGCCGGACATGGTCCCAAAGGAATGGGTGCTCGAAGGGCGTGGCCTCGACAACACGTACTACTTGCTTGAAAATTACGAATCGGCGCTGCGGCTTTGTTACAAAGCCTGGCAGTATCATTTCGAGTTTCTCAATCTCGGTTACGCGGCGTACCTTGATTTCTTCGGTTTTTGCAAAGAACAATTTCCCAATGTTCCAGATCAAGCTATCGCCCGAATGGTCCAGGGCATCGACGTCGATCTGTTTCGGCCCGACGACGAACTGAAGAAACTTGCCCACCTGGCCATCGAAACCGGCGTCGACGCTGCGCTGATGAGCGGCTCGGTCGAGCAGGCTCTCGGTGCGGTCGCGGCTCTACCCAAGGGCAAACAGTGGCTTGAAGCCTGGACCGCTGCGCAGAATCCGTGGTTCAACTTTACCTCGGGGAACGGCTTCTACTCGTCCGACAAATATTGGATCGAACACCTCTATATTCCGCTCGGCTACCTGCGGAACTACATCGTTCAACTCAGGAAAGGCATCACGATCGAGCGGCCGACGGTGCAAGTGGCCGCCGAGCGCGAGCGTATTACGAAGGAATACGCGGAGCTTTTGAACAAGGAAATGCGGCCGGTGTTCGAGCAAAAGCTGGGTCTTGCACGCACGGTTTTCCCTTACGTCGAAAATCACAACTTTTACATCGAGCATTGGTCGCTTGGTGTGTTCTGGCGAAAGATGCGGGAACTGAACCGGCTGTTCATTGCGGCCGGCTTTTGGTCGGACCCGGAAGGGCTCTTCTTTCTAAGCCGGAACGAAGTTCGCGACGCGCTGTGGGACTACTGCTGTGCCTGGGCCGTGGGCGGCGTCCCGACTGGCCCCCATTTTTGGCCGCAGCGGATCGCGCAGCGGAGGAAGACCATGGACGCCCTGGCGGAACATCGGCCCGAACCGGCTCTCAATGAGCCGCCTGAGGTCGTGACTGAGCCTTTCACGATCATGTTATGGGGCATTACAACCGACCGCGTTTCCGCCTGGTTGAAAGGCCCGACCGATAGCTCGCGGCTTGAGGGAATGGCGGCATCGCCCGGAGTCGTCGAAGGTCTGGCGCGTGTTATTCGCTCGCCCGACGAACTCGATCAGATCCAGGACGGCGAGATTCTCGTCGCACCAGTTACAGCGCCCAGTTGGGCCCCGGTTTTCAGCAAGATCAGTGCGACCGTAACCGACATCGGCGGGATGATGTCGCACGCGGCCATCGTGTGCCGCGAATATGGACTTCCCGCCGTCACCGCGACCGGATCGGCGAGCGCGGTGATCAAGACCGGCCAAAGACTGCGGGTCGATGGCACCGCCGGCACGGTCGAAGTGCTGGCGAACTGAGCAGAGAACCCTGATGAATGCCGCCGTTCCAGCGCTTGATTTTCACGGCCGTACGGTCCTGATCACCGGCGCTGCAGGTGGGCTTGGGCTGGCGTTCGCGGAAGCATTCGCCGCGGCGGGAGCGGACCTTGTGCTCGGGGATGTTGCCGCGGATGCGGTGAAGCGCGTCGCCGGCGACATGGCGAAGCGCCACCGCGATCAGCGCATCCTCGGCTTGCCGCTCGATGTGACGCAAGAGGAAAGCGCGAAGAGATTCGCCGAGGAGGCTGCGCACGCCACGTCCGGCCGCGAGCGTATCGACGTGCTCGTCAACAACGCGGCGATTTACGCCGGACTCACCCGCGCCGGATTCCACGAACTCGAGCCGTCGGAATGGGACCGGGTGATGATGGTGAACCTGAAGGGGCCCTTCCTGATGGCGCGCGCAGTGCGGCCATGGATGCTCAAGTCAGGCGGACATATCGTCAACCTCGCGTCGGCCACGGTCTTTAGCGGCACGCAACTGTGGGCGCATTACGTCGCCAGCAAGGGCGGTGTAATCGCCTTGACGCGCGTACTCGCCACCGAGCTCGGCCCGTACGGCATCACCGTCAACGCGATCGCGCCGGGCCTTACGCTCACGGATGCCAGCCTTGGCTTGATCCCGGATGCGGCGAACTACGGCGCGCAGCGCGGCGCGATCCGGCGCGCGGCCATGCCCGACGACGTCATTGGCGCAGCGTTGTACCTGGCCTCGCCCCTGGCCGCGTTCGTCACCGGGCAGACCCTCGTCGTCGACGGCGGCAAGCAATTCATCTGATGAGGAGGATACTTCCATGATGCAGATCGAGACTCATGTCGACCGCTTCGTGCGCAATTGTTGGTATGTCGCCGGTTGGGCGGACGAGATTTCAGCCGACAATGTGCTCGAGCGAACGCTGCTCGCCGAGTCGATCGTCCTCTATCGCAAAGCGGATGGTCGGATCGTTGCGCTTGAGAATCGCTGTTGTCACCGTGGCGCACCGTTGCACGCGGGCCGCCGGGAAGGCGATAGCCTGCGTTGCCCGTATCACGGCATGCTCTTCAACGCCGAAGGCCAATGCACCGAAATCCCCGGGCAGGACAGGATTCCCCCGCGCGCTTGCGTGCGCTGTTATCCGGTGGCCGAGTGCGACGAGATGATATGGATCTGGATGGGCGAGCCGGCGAAGGCCGACCCCGACAAGATCATCCGCTTCGACTGGCACACCGACCCGGCATGGCGCAAGAAGCGCTCCTACCTGCACTATCAGGCCCCGTACACGCTCATCGTCGACAACTTGCTCGACTTTTCGCACCTGACCTATGTGCACAGCACGACGATTGGAACGCCCAGCACGGCGTCGACGCGTGCGCAGGTCGAGCCGATCGAAGGCGGCCTCAAGATCACGCGCCGCTATTACAACGACCAGATCCAGGCTAACCGAAGCAGCATCGCCACCTTCCAGGGGCCGGCCGACCGTTGGCAAATCTACGAGTGGTTCGCGCCGTCGTTTGTGCGCTTGTATACCGGCTCTGCGCCCGCCGGCACCGGCGCGCATGAGGGGCGGCTCGTACCCGAGGCGATGCAGTACCGGCACTGCTCGGTCCAGACGCCCGAAACGTCGACCAGCACCCACTACTGGTTCACGCATGCGGCGAACTTCAAGACGGAGACCTCGGAAGCGATCGACGTCGTGTTCGACGGCGTGAGCCGCGCCTTCAAGGAGGACAAGGACATCATCGAAGTGCAGCAGAAGGCACTGCAGAGCGGCCGGCCCTTCCAGCCGATGAACATCGCGCATGACCAGGCATTGGTGCTGGCGCGGCGGCTGATCCAGCGGATGCTCGATGAGGAGGCGCACCCAGACGGGCAGAAACCCGCGCAAGCGGCATTCGAGCCTGCTCAGTAATCGTGCTCGCCCAGGATCGTATCAATGACTTCGCCTGAAGTACCGATAGCGCTTGTACTGGACTACGGCGGCGTCATCTGCCGAACCACCTTCGAACGTCAGCCTCAAGTCGAGCGCAAGCTCGGCCTCGCGCCCGGCACCCTGCGCTGGCGCGGTCCGTTTGATCCCGACAACGACGAGCTATGGCGCGACATGCTCGCCGACCGGATTAGCGAGCGGGAATATTGGCACCGGCGCGCCGCTGAAGTCGGTCGCCTGATCGGCGAGGAGTGGACCAGTCCGCGCATGATGATGGCCCCTGCGCCGAACGATCCGATCGACGCCACGACGCGCCCCGAGGCGCTCGCCACGGTGCGCGCCGTCCGGGACGCCGGTCGGAAAGTCGGCGTGTTGTCCAACGAGCTTGACCTGTTCAACGGTCCCGGCTTCGGCGCCAAACTATCCATCCTGAAGCTTATGCACGCAATCGTGGACGCCACGTATACCGGCATCCTGAAGCCTGACCGGCGCGCATATCAGGCTGCCGCGGACGCGCTCGGTGCGCCAATTGAACGCTGCCTCATGGTCGATGACCAGCCGCGCAATATCGCTGGTGCACTCGCCGCTGGCATGCAGGCCGAGTGGTTCGATGTCACGCGGCCGGCGGAAACGTACGCGCGTGTGCTCGCGCGGCTGGGTATCGACGCGGCGGAGAGCGTTGGCTAAACACAAGCGACCGCGGCAAAAATCGGAGAGCACGCGGCCGAGGCACTTTCCCGGCTTGCGCAGACAGATCGAACGAGGGGCAACTCACGAAGCGGAAGCCATCCGATGGGCCATTGGCTGGTAGCCAAGACCGTAGGTTCCCACATGCTAGAATGAAAAACAGCTTATACATCAATGGGGATTGACTGACACTCTCTCCGCCAGTCAAGACTAAAAAGCCAAACATTATCAATATTTGGCAATTTTGACTCACCAAATGCGACTTTGGTCGTCCGGACGATCTCACGCGGGAAATCATCGTCAATGTGCTAGTCGTTCCAATCCCTACAGCGAATTGAAGACCCGGTCCTCCCTACGTTCACGGTAGTGGCCAACCCATATGGCCGCTGCATCTGCGCGGGGGAGCGACAAAGAGAACCAAGGCCAACCCAGGTAAGGCTTCATTAAGCGACGCAGTTCTTAATGCTCGTCACATGTGAATTTGGCGGGGCCGTCCTCGTTCCCTATCGGACAGGGAACTAATGTACAGAGTTCACCACCAATTGACACGCGCCTCGGCGACAGCAGGCGATCGAAATGAATGAACAGCAGCTCAACGATTTTCTTGGCGACAATGAAGAGAAGCACCTAGGGACAGGTTGGTGGGCCAATGTGCTTTCAGCATTCTTCGGCGTCCTGGCGTTTGGCGGCGTGCTCTGCTTGTATTTTCCGCAACTGCTGACGACGCCCGAGCTGCGTGCCCATTATCCCGTCGCCATAATCCGCCTGCTCATCCAAGGCCTGATCTGGTCATCTCTGCTATTTGGGACAATCGGCTCATTGCTGCGCAAGAAAAAGGTCCTGGCCCTGTGCGGCCTCGGCCTGGCGACTGTAGCGGCATTGCTTGGTGGCGCCAATGTCAAGCTCCCCGGAGAACTCTCGGACGGTCCCGCCATCGGATTAGATTATTTTCTGCTCGACCTCTTCGCGACGGCATTAATTTATGTCCCACTGGAACGCATTTGGCCGCGATACCCTGATCAGAGCACCTTCAGGCCACAGTGGACACTGGACATCATTTATTTTCTGTCGACGCATATTCCCGTACAAGTCGTTTCGTTCCTGGTCCTGTTGCCTGCGACCGAAGCTACGCGCTACCTGGCCATCCCACTCGTGGCGCAGTTCATCGCTTCTCTGCCCATTCTCATTCAATTCTTTTTGGCCGTCATTGTAGCCGATATCGCGGAGTGGACGATTCATTTCGCGCTACACAAGATTCCATTCTTGTGGCGGTTTCACTCGATCCATCACTCCTCAAAGGAACTTGACTGGATTGCCGGCTCTCGTTCTCACGTCGTCGACGACATCCTGGTTCGCGGTTTCATTCTTGTTCCAATGATGTTCTGCTTTTCGCACGAGATCGTGCTAGCCTATCTGATATTCGTGACTTTGCACGCCACCTGGACGCATTGCAATTTTGGTCCGAGCGTCAAATGGCTAGAGCCATTCCTGGTGATGCCCAGATATCATCACTGGCATCACTCCTCGCAGACTGAAGCGATCGATAAGAATTTCGCGATCCATTTCCCTTGGATCGACAAACTATTTGGGACCTATTATTACCCCCAGCACTGGCCAGAGAAATACGGCCTGGATGGGGAAGAAATTCCGAGTGGCTTCCTCCGCCAGACGATCATGCCGTTCTTCAAGCCGAACGAAAAACGGCTAAAACCCCAGAGTTGAAAGCGGTACATCCGGAGGAATATGCTTCCCTTTTTCCGTCGCCTCGACCAGACCAAGGGACTTCATCCGCTTAATTGTATGATACCCGAAGTCGTATTCTTGATCGCTGTGGCTCAATCGTAACAAGCTTGGATAGTGGTGGTGGTTATTCTGCAGGCACGCGCTGAACGTAGCTGTGACCGGTAGCCATTCACCGATGTTCATCGCGTTGTCGTGCTCATCATGATAACGACGATAGCCGAATTTGTGCGTGTGCGTCCAATAATTCTGCACCATGTTAACCCATAGCGCAAAGATCCTTAGACCGATCCACAGGACGATGGTGAATTTCACGTCGCCGACGACGTACCACAGCAATGCGAAATTGAAGATTTGCGATGCCACTAGGTACACGTTGCTCGAGCAAACCAGGAAGGTGCGCGACTTCAATATGTCGTCTTTCGCCAGGTTTTCGGTGCAGGGATAGGGGAACAGGCAAAGATAGAGTGTTCTCCAGAAGCCGTCCTCGCTCAGTTTGTTAGGGTCACCGTCATGATCCGAATACTTGTGGTGAAGGCGATGACGGTTGACCCAGTCGATCGGGCTGACATAGACGCCGAAAAGATTGTTGGCGATGGTCACCGACTTGATAAACCAAGGTTTGAAGTTGAGCGAGCGGTGCGCGATGCCCAAATGGAGTATGTCGGCAAGGTAGACGCCTGCAAGGAACCAGAAGACGACCAAATAGATGCCGCCGATTGCCAGAGCGCTCAACGTTCCGATTTTTTCTGGAGCAAAAAATGCGCAAGCTACGGCGTAGAGCGCAAGGATGAAATAGCCAACGATGTTGTATATTTTCACTCTGGCGCTCCCCGAATCGCAGCTGCCGTCCTGTGCCCGGAAATCTACAAGCCCTCGCCGCGTTTGACAAATGGTGGCCGGATGCTGACGCGGCTGGCCGCGCGGGCCGAACGATCGTCCGTGCTAAGACAGTGAGTGCAGCAGTGATGATGAAGCTGTCTCGTGGTGGGGCTTTGCTAGCAGCTGGTCCGCCATGCAGCGCGCGATCGAGCAACGTGGCGAAGCGTGCGACACAGTACTTCGGTTTTCAGCACCTCACCATCAATGCGGACGGTTGGACCTCAAATGTTACTGGCAGGCGTCCTGGCACTTCGCCATCGACGTCGAGGAGCACCGGGCGATCCAGTACAAGCGGTTCGGCTACTATTCTTCGACCGCGCATTATCTGGACCGCGGAGTGCCTAAGATGTTGGCCCGTATAGACGAGACCCATCGCGGCGATGAGCCGGGATTTACTCTCGCCTTTGACGACGACGACGTCCAATTGGCCGTCGGCAGGGTCCGCCATCGGTGCGATGTGCATGCCGCCCCCAAAGTGACTGCCATTTGCGACGACGACCGTCGCCACGGGCCCTTCGAACTGCTGGTTCTCATCCACTGTTACTCGCACCGTCGGGAAGCTGTAGCGCAATAGCTCGGCCACGCTATGATATCGGAACATGGCGCGTGCTCCAAGAAGCCGTGTGAGCCCGGCCCCATTGACGGCTTTGGATATAGAGCCAGAGAGGCCCAGACTCGCTATATTGCTGAAGTAACGAACGGTGTGCTGAAGCCGGTCATCGAGGAAAGTTAGCCGTCCGATATCGATCCAGCGAGTGCGTCCGGATGCCAGTCGCTCGCACGCGGCGCGTATTCCGGGCGCGATGCCGAGCGCCCGCCGGAAATCTTCGCCGGTCCCGCAACTGACGAAGCCAAAGACGATCTGGGATCGCGAAGGCAGCTCGGCGCCGAATAGTCCATTTATCGCCTCGCTGATGGTGCCGTCGCCACCCACCGCCACCACCTCTTGCGCGCCATTTGCGACTGCCTCGCGCACGAGACGGGCGGCATCGTCGCGACAGCACGTCGGGGCCGACGAGAACGGCCCGATCGCCGCCTCGACAAGCTTCGCGATCTCAAGCCAGTGGCGCCCAGTCGCCCCGCCATTTGATTGCGGATTGTAAACGACAAAGCGCACGGCTCACCCCTCCAAAGCGGCATCGCTTTTCGCAGGTCCCAGCGCCTAGGGGAAGCGGCTCAACGAGGGTCCGTTCTATCGGCGCGCATGGCAGCGACATCAGGACGATCCTGTTCGGCGGCGTGGCGGTCGCACCAAAAGATGACTTAGCGCAAGTACGGCTCCCGCTTCCAGTTTTTGTATCCCTCTTGCCAGACGAGTACATCGTCGCGCGATTGCCTCTGCGGTATGGCGCCCATGCTTTTCGGTTGCCTAAAGGTGCTCCCGGCGACGGACCCCCCGTGCATCCTGTACCTAGCGTTTGCCATCGCTGGCGACGGGCACGGCTTCCCGCTCCGCGTTCGCGCTCAGAGGCAACCGACAGCAAGTTCGATGTGCAGTTGTCGGCGGCTTGATGGGGCATTTGCCCGCGACAGCCCATGAAATCGCGCAAATTCGTAGAATATCAAAATGGCGCGCTATCCAGAGCAAAACTGCGAACTCGGATGTCATTGAAATAGCCGTATAGACTAGCTGAAATCCTCTGATGGAATGGAAATGCGGCATACAAGACCAGCCGGATCAAAATCGAACTCTGCGCCACCACCCCCATACTGAAGGCTTCGCGTAATAACGGTGTGCCCAAAACCCTTACGTTCCAACGGCGCGACCCGCGGTCCCCCGGATTCGCGCCATTCGACAACGAAGGGAGCAGTTCTCCCCTGGTTGCCACCGACCGCCCGCACGGCGACGTGGCCCCCTTCCTGCGACAGGGCACCGTACTTTACCGCGTTGGTCGTAAGCTCATGCACGATCAGCCCGAAAGCGATCGCGGCGCGGGGGGCGACCGCTATGTTCAACCCATCAATCGTGACGTTGTCGGCGGCATCATCAACGTATGGCGCGAGTTCCGACCTGACGATGTCACGCAATTCCAGAGACGACCAGGAATTCCTCAAGAGCAAGTTGTGAGTCGCCGAAAGCGCCTGAATGCGGCCGGAAAATGCCTTCTGGAACGCTTCCACCGTATCCGCTTTGGCAGCCGTCCGGGCGCTGATGGAGGCGACCATGGCAAGGGTATTCTTTACGCGGTGGTCGAGCTCGTGCATCAGAAGCCGCTGTTGTTCTTCAGCGGCCTTGCGGTGGGAAAGATCGACCATGGTGACGACGGCGCCGTTGATCCGATCTCCGGCCACGCGCAGCGGGGCGGCGCTGACAAGATAGTCTTTCACCTTCGGTGCGTTCACTGCCGTCGCCTCCATTCCCCGTAAGGGCGTGCCAGCGATGACCATGTCGATCATGTCATCGGCTTGCAGAACACCTGAGGTGTCGTGAAAGTCGAGCGGAATGATTTCGGCGAAGGCTTGTCCAACGCGATTGCCCTCGTAGACAATGCTGGACGCTGCATTGGCGTGGGTGATGATCCCATTTCGATCGCACACCAGGACCGCTTCGTTGGCGGAATCGATGACCGCGCGGGCGGCGTGCTCGCTCTGCTCGACGGCCTCGTTGTAAACGCGATCCGTCACGTTGGAGAACGTCACGGCATGGCCCGATATCGTGCCCACCTGTAACGGAATGGCTGAGGCCAGGAAGTGCAGATCGATGTCTCCGCTTCGGGGAAAGCGTACTTCACGGGTGCATCTGGCTGTGCATGCATCGCGGAGCAGTTGCTCGATCTGCTTGCCTGTATCGGCCGCCAGGACATCCATCAAAAGCTTGCCCTGCAATTGGGCTAGCGGCTTGCCAAGCAAACGCGTGAGCGTGCTGTTGGCGTAGAGCACGCGTCCGGCTCCATCGAGCGCCGCGGCGCCGGGCTCCATGACCTCCATGAATGTTCTGTAGGATTCGGAGTCTCCCCCGATCGTGAAAATTTCGTCGGCCAAAGAGCCGCGCATCACGAGCGCGTCCACCTCGTTCTCGCGAATGGCTCGCAGCGTCTCCTCCGCCTCCGCAAGCCTGTGACGAAGATCGGCGATGAGAAGGTCTTTCTCCGAAGGAGAAGCGGTGGTCATGCACTGCTACCGATACCGAGATTCACCAGGACCTTGTGCGTATCGGAGAGATCACCGATGAGCTTGCGCAAGGGAACCGGCAGCTCACGCACCAGGGTGGGGATGGCCACAATGCTGTGCTCGCGGGCAAGCTTTGGGTTCTTTCGCAAGTCGATCACCTCCACTTCATACTGGCCGGGAAGATGCTCGGCGCAAATTCGTTCCAGATTGGCGATTGCGGCGAGAGACTTTGGCGTCTGTCCCGCGACATATAGAAACAGCTTTCGAGGAGCCATGGACATGTCCTTCCATTCTTTTTTCGGCCGCTAGGATTTGCGGCTCCTCTCGATATCGACCTTGTCGGCAGCTGCCTGGCGAAGGTATTCGCTTTCGTCATCAGTGATCGCCTTGAGCTCGATCTCGTCCGCATCGAGCTCTGCCTGCAACGCTTCCATCTGAGCCTTCGCACGGCGCCGCTTCTGCTCGAGCTGCTGCTGGGCTCGCAATATATCGGCCCTGCGGCGCACTTCTGCCCGTCGGGATTTGGATTCCTCATTCTTCCGGGCGGAGCCGGTCAGGGCGCCAGACTCCCCGAGGTACGGCGGCACGAGCTTGATCCCCTCGTGGCTCATGATGAATTCGCGAACCTGGTTGGAATGCGCTGTGCCGCGTGCCTTGAGAAGATAGAGCTCCCGATTGAACTCGCCGCCGACCTCGCGGTTGAGCAACAGGATCCATGCGTCCATCAGCGACGAAAGGCCTGCGTCGGTCTCGACCCGCTGCCCGTCCTGACTGTGCATGAGGTGGGTGAACACCGCGGTCACGCCGTGTCCCTTCAGGAAATCGATCATGCGAAGCAGCATGGACTGGATTTCCAGGCGATCGCCGCTCTCCGTGAAACAGGAGACCGGATCAAGGACGACGAGGCTGGGATTGAATCTGGTCACTTCTCGCAACAGCACGGCCAGATGCATTTCGAGACTGTAAAACGTTGGTCTGGTGGCAACGAATCGCAGTTTGTCGGACTTGATCCACTGGCCGATGTCGATTCCCAGCGATTTCATGTTCCTGACGGATTGATCGGCAGATTCCTCGAAAGAAAAAATGAGGGCACGTTCGCCCGCGGCGCAGGCAGCTTCGGCGAAGCTTGCCGCCACCGACGATTTGCCGGAACCCGCGACGCCGGAGACGAGAATGCTGCTGCCCCTGTGGAAGCCACCACCCGCCAGCATATTGTCGAGGTCCGGGATCCCGGAAGAAATCCGGTCCTCGAAGACTTTGTGATTCAAGCCAAGTGTGGATACAGGCAGCACGCTGAAGCCGTCCTGATCGATCAGGAACGGATATTCGTTCGTGCCATGTGCCGTGCCGCGATATTTGACGATGCGAAGGCGGCGCGTCGAAATCTGGTTCTGGACGCGATGGTCAAGCAAAATCACGCAGTCGGAGACATATTCCTCCAGCCCCTGCCGTGTGAGCGTGCCGTCGCCACGCTCGGCGGTGATGACCGTCGTCATTCCTTTATCTTTTAGCCAGTCGAACAACCGGCGGATTTCCGCACGCAGTATCGCCTCATTGGAAAAGACCGAGAACAGGCTCTCGATCGTGTCGAGCACGACCCGTTTAGCGCCAATTGCATCGATCGCGGACTCTAGCCGGAGAAAGAGGCCTTCAAGGTCATAATCGCCAGCCTCCTCGAGTTCCGAACGGTCCAATGCGATGTATTCGAAAGCGATCTTTTGATCGTCCACCAACTTGTTGAGTGCGAATCCCAGAGAGGCGACATTGCTGACAATGTCTCCTGGACGCTCCTCAAAGGTGACGAAAACGCCAGGCTCGTCAAAGTCGCGCGCGCCGTGGATCAGGAAGGTCGTCGCAAAGAGCGTTTTGCCGCAACCGGCTGAGCCACAGACAAGCGTCGGGCGGCCGGTTGGAACCCCGCCGAGTGTCAGGTCATCGAAGCCGTCAATGCCGGTGGGGGATTTTGAAATGCCTTGGTGTTTGGACATTACGCACTCGCACAAAAAGCCGACGGTGCAACCGATATCTGAAATTTTGACGCGGGACCATTCGACTCGCGACGGTGCTGGTAGTGCAGCTACCAGCTTATGTAGGCCCCGCTACGCGTTTCCCGGGGGACTGGAACCTGAATTCATCCGTCGCAATCTCAATCCGCCAAGTCGGGCGAGTCATGGAACCTGCATCGATGTTCGTGATATGTTCTTAAGACGTTTGTGATCGACGCAGCGATCGCTTGCGTCCGCATCACCTCAGGCGGGTTGCGCTAATCCCAAAAGGGTTGATACGCGACGGATGCTCGGTCGGCGGCCGGGTATCGGGCCTCGAACCAGATTGGGAACGGCAATCGCAATTTCCCGACGGTTCGAATGCCACCTTTATCTCGGCTGGCGCGCCACGGCCGATGAAGATGGTCACTATTGCTTCGCCATGGCGCCCGCGTGAAGCTTAGAAAAAGCCCGGGCTGAGATCTATTCCGTATGTCATACACATCAGCGACACGGTGAGCCCGACGGCGCAGAACATAATTATCATTTTCAGTGTCTCGACATCGACACTGGTCCCCGAAATCCGGGACAGAGCTTTCGCAATGGAGGCCATTCATAACACCCCGATCTGGCTGAGATGACACAAGTCATACATTGATCCTCAGGGGTTTCTTGTGAGCTGAATCACACTCGGCAGTGGCGGTGCTGATTACGACGGTCCGTCGCGCGAGAGGCGAGACATCGGCGCCAGGGCAACGAGACCCGTCTCCGCAATCACCCGAGCGGCTTTTTGCGAGCCTTTTATTCCATCACCGGATATTCGACGCCACCTCCTCCCTATCATGCTCGACGGATCATCGCTCGGCTGCTTCGTCGCTGGCGAAATGGCCCGCCTATGCCGGGAGTGATCAAAACCTGTTCGCGAGGGCTTTATTTCTTTGTCGGCGACCGGTCGATGCGCACGTTTTGAAACTCCTCCGGTCCCTTGAGGAGCCTGCGCTTGCGGTTCGCCTGTTCTTGCGTGGTCGCGGACTCGTCGGCGAGTTGGTCCAGTTGATCGGCAGCCATTGCATTCGCCTTATCTGCCCGCGCGCGAGAAGCCTGCGTTGGCCGAGGCCGCATCGTCAACCCGATCTCGACCAGGCGGCGGATGGCTTCGGAGCGTGTCGGGGCGTCATCCTGAGACGCTGCCCACTTGTCGACCGCATTACCTAGCTCGGGAGGCATCCTGACGGTCGTCATGGGATGAATGACACCTTTCTTTCTGGGTCGGCCGCGAGATTTTTTGTTTACGATATTTGCTTTCTTCATATTTTTCAGTTTGCAGAACACGCGAGCCGAGGGGAAGTAAATAGGCCTAGGTAATTACCTGATTTGGGCGCATGCTGTCGCATGGTCAGTGCCGCACACACCATTGAGCACTATTGCTGCCCGAGTTGCCAAATGTGGTTCCGCGTCGTGCGGGAGAGAGTTTCGGAATATCAGTCTGGCAGCTTCAACTGTAGCGAGTGCAGGGTCGAAATAATTTCCTGGATCGGCGTCTTTGAGTACTCGGATTGGACAGCGCTCGGAACGCTGGCGCGCCCGGCAAGAAATCCTGTCGCCTATTGAGCTAAAAGTGGGCAGCCAAGTTATTTTTGATAGCCGGGCGAGGCGGGAGCGCGATACTCTCAGTCACCGATGATTGCCAAGGTCCGGGCGATGATGCTGCCACTAGGCGCTTCTTGCTGTCCTAAGTCTACCAATTATTCGCAGTCCCATCGGTGCTTGGGGCACTGACGGGTGCGGCCAAATCCCACGGGCGCAAGAAGCGACGTTTTTCTAATATATCGACTGCGTTCACCGGGGAGAGGTTGATATTGGGCGCCGCAGTATCCATGTCATCAGCTGGCGGAAGCTTATCTCTGCAATAGGCGTGTCCTGGAACGTGGCGCCTTAGCCCCCCTTAAATCCTGCGGATGATTTCGACCAGCGGTACCGCTTTCGTGCGCGTCCCGGGTCAGGAGAAACATGCCTATCGAATGCACCTCGGTGCGGGTCGTTCACAAGCCCTGGGGGGTCAGCGATTGGCGTTCTCGTCCTCCGGCGATCCGGAAATAGGCGACTATGACGATGAGCCGACGGTGATCTTCCGCAACGGACAACTTCCATCCGCCTTCGATTGATGTTCTGACCGAGGTGATGGGCAACAAGTAAGGGCGCCTGAAAATGAGCGAGCGACTCGAAACGCTAAAAAGAGCCCGTGAGCGCATGATCGAGGACAGGGACGCGCATGCGAAGGTGCTGGCCGCTCCTTTTGACCGAGACAAGGCCGAGCGGGCACGCAGCAAGTTCACCGAGATTCAAGCTCTGATCGACGCAATAGACCGCGCCATCGGAGGCGAGGAAGTTATCCCACCCGCAAAGGAAATCAGATGAGAATGACGCTGACAATATTGGCGCTCTGTGCGTTCGCGCAAAGCGCTCACGCCGCCGGAGCAAATTGTAGCGCGATCGAAAGCGCAAGCGGGCGGCTCGCCTGTTACGATGCGGCGTCTCCTCCGAAAATCAGGAAGCCCGCGGTTGTCGAGAACGACACATCGCGCCCTCCTTACAAGGATCCATTTATCGCGGAAGATGCCCGCACAACCGCCAAGCTGAGGAACATCTGTCGCGGTTGTTGAAGTGGACCCAGATATCGATTCCTTTCGTACCTTCGCGAATGTTTGAACCTGTCTGCGCTCGACGGTCGAGCGCCAAAGAGAAAGCAGTCCTCCATGCAAAATCTATCGCCGCGCCACATCGACATCGAAGAGTCGCTCCGGCTTGGCGTCGAATCCGGCTGGTACAGCACGAAAGTGAGTGGAACGTTCGTCTCCGGCCCGCACGACACCGAAGGCGATTGCCTTCGCACGATCGCTGAGATTGATCCGCCGACCAAGGGCCGCAGGGGCTAAGTCCATGTACAGGGAGGCGGCTGCCGAAGACACGGGCCAAGTTGAAGAACGCATCACTCATTTGAAACACAACCGGCGGCAGCGCCTGCGCGTCGTCAATGGCTCGACGAAGCGCGCCTTTTAACCCCGGTGAGCACAAGCCGAACCGCGTCACGATCTTTGCTCGGCTAATGCAACTAGGCCTCGTTCAACGACTGCGCGACGTCCGCAATCAAATCGGACGGGTTTTCTATCCCGATCGAAAGCCGGATAGTAGAATCGAGAACGCCTATTTTTTTGCGGATGTCTGCCGGAACGCCGGAGTGGGTCATGCTTGCGGGGAGGCTCGCGAGTGATTCGGTTCCGCCCAGGCTCACCGCGAGCTTGATGATTTGCAGTGAGTTCAAGAACTTTAGAGCCGCCGCTTTGCCGCCGACAATATCGAAGGAAAACGTGGATCCTGCCCCAAGGCATTGCCTTGCGAAGACGCGTCCTGCCGGGGAAGCGTCGTCGTGGTGGCCGAGGTAATGGACCTTTGCCACTTTGGCGTGGTCGCGAAGATAATCCGCCACGAGCCGCGCGTTTTGGTCAGCCTTCTCCATGCGGAGGCTCAGTGTTTCGAGCGACCGGCTGATCATCCAGCAAGAATGGGGGTCGAGTTGGGTACCGATGGCGCCTCGCAGCGCCTTGATGGCTTTGACGATCGTTCTCGAACCGAGCGCAGCACCAGCTATCAGGTCGGAATGACCGCCCACATACTTGGTTAGCGAATACAACGAAACATCCGCCCCATGTTCGATCGGCCTCTGAAACACCGGCCCAAGCAATGTATTGTCGCACGCAACTATCGGAGTATGTCCCTGGGCTTGGCCGATGATGCTGGCGATACGACGGATCATTGCGACATCGACCAGGCCATTAGTGGGATTTGCCGGAGTTTCGATGAGAACCATCGCAACTCTGCCTTTGCGCATCGCATCCTCCGCCGCCTGCCTGACCGCAACTTTGTCGATGCCGTCGGAAAAGCCGACGGCGCTAATGGAAAGGCGCGCAAGCGTGTTTGTAAGCAGCGTTTCTGTCCCGCCGTAGAGCGGTTGTGAGTGCAGGATGACATCGCCAGGTCGTACGAACGCAAGGACGGTCGTCGCAATCGCTGCCATACCGGATGAGAACAGCGCGCAACTCTCCGTGCGCTCGTAGACCGAGAGCCTGTCCTCGACGATCTCGCTGTTGGGATGATTGAACCGCGAATAAACCAGGCCCGCGCCCATCCCCTCGGGCGGCTCGCGCCGACCTGAGACGAAATCGAAGAAATCCTCCCCGTCCTCGGCAGTCTTGAAGACGAAAGTCGACGTCAGGAAGACCGGCGGTTTGATGGCGCCTTCCGATAGCTGCGGGTCGTAGCCCAAGGTTAGCATCAGCGTTTCGGGATGCAGCATGTGGTTACCGATGTAGGTCTTCGACGGAAACGGTTTCACCATGGCCTGCCTCGCTCTCTGGGGTTCAGGATCCTCGCCCCGTGTTGAAAATCTCCGTGTATTTCCCGCCTACAAAAAGCATCGCTCGATGCGAGAAGCAGCCACGATCTCAGCATCCCCTGTAACTTGGCGCCCGCTTTTCGACGAACGCGTTCAATCCTTCCTGACAATCGTGGGTGGTCGCAACAAGAGCAAAGCTCTCGGCGGCATTTTCGACCGAACGGCGGAAATCGGCATCGATCGCGCGCATGAAGGCATCGCGGCCGATCTTCATGACGCTGGAGGATTTGGCCGCCAGACGCCGGCCTACCTCGCTGGCGCGGTCGAACGCCGTACCCTTCGGCACCACCTCGCTGAGTAGTCCCATTCGGTAGGCGGTCGCTGCGTCGAAGGAATCGCCAAGGAATAAGGGCCCAAACGCCTGATGCTTTCCGACCAGTCGCGGCAATTGCACAAAGTGGATGGCAGGGATCAGGCCGACGTCAATCTCGGGATAGCCGAACGTCGAGGCATCGCCGGCGATAATCATGTCGCAGGAGATCGCAATCGTCATGCCGCCGGCGCGCACCGCGCCGTCCACAGCTGCGATGGTGGGCTTGCCCATGCGATACTGCATGTCATTGAGCGCGAAATAGAGCTTTTCGAGGAATTTCTTGGTCTCGATTCCCGGTTTGCCGCGGACCAGGTCGAGATCGAGGCCCGCGCAAAACACCTTGTGAGCGCTGCCGATAATCACCGCTCGAACAGCCTCATCATCCCGCGCCTTCGCAAGCGCGGCGAGCAGCGCGTCGATCAGAGGCATGCTCAGTGCATTGACCGGCGCGCGATCAAGCATCAGTTCGGCGATGCCGCCCGAGATCGAATAACGAACCAGATCAGAGCTCATGTCTTGCCTCCTTTTGCCTCGCCCATCCTGCCGGATTTGACGAAATCGTCGATCATGTTCCGCCCTGAACCGGCTTCGATCACGGCTTCGTAATTCCTCGAGTTCGCGGGCACTCTCACCCAAAGTCGTTTGATCTTATGTTGTCCGATGAAATCGATCTAGCAGCAATAACCGAGACTCTGTCTCTTGATTATCGTGTGCTTCGCAGGCTCACTCCTCGTACGGAATTCGATCCATGCGACGGACTGAGCAAGGTCGGCATTCTGTTCGATGTCGAGACCACGGGGCTCAATACGGCGCTGGACGAAGTGATCGAACTTGCGATGTGAAATTTGACTACCTGCCCGACGACAGGATAACGCGGGTCGCGGAATTCCTTTCGTCGTTCAACGAGCCGTCAAACCCGATCCCTGCAGAGATTATCGAGCTCACCAGTATCACGGACGAAATGGTGTCATGCATTCGAACTGAAGGACCTTCTGAAGAAGCGAGAGGACCCTACTCGGCGCTCGTTCGTGGCGGCACGAGGGGCAACGCCGATGTTATTGAATCGTCGCTGGGGCTGAAGCGCACGTCCTCCAGGAGCGAGGACGATACCGACGGCATCTGTTCGCCGTTGGAGACGCGAGAGACGGCAATGCGGGTCTTGTTGAAGACTCTTTCAACACTATCCTGCGCATCGAGCTCGTTGAGCAGCTCGGTAACAAGCACGCTACGCTCGCTTTTCGTATCATCGCTGACTTTTCCGGGCGTGTTGGACGAGAGGATGAGTGCGTTGTCGGGCGCGTAGATTGGTGCAAGTCCGTGGGAGTAAGAGCGGAAACGGCGCTCGTAGGGATTGCGCCGTGAGGCGTCGAGCACAACCAGTTTAGCGTGAGCGCCCCGCTCCTTCATTACGTCGAGCACAGTCTCGATCGACATTCCTTCGTGGCGGACATCGCTTTCCTTCCAGATCGCTGCATCGATTGGGATCATGTAGCTCTCGCGGCCGGACTGCACGCCATAGCCTCCGAAAAACAGCATCACGACCGAGCCGGGCTTGATCCGGGATTTTAGCCGTTCGAGCGCGCGAGCCATATCTGCTTTGGTGGCGTCCTCGACCATATCGACATCGAACCCGCGTTGACGCATGGCGTCCGCTAGACTGGCTGCATCGTTGATGGGTTGATTCAGCGGTTCGGCGGCGTCTGGGTAATGCCCATTGCCGATTATGAGTGCGAGCTGAGTGGAGCCGACCCCCTCCGTGGTAGACACCACCTTTGCAGCATCGAACGTGCGTAGATCCAACGTAGCGTGCGCGCCGATCGCCAGCAATGCCATGCCGATAAGACCGCAAATGACGCCAACCAATTGGCGAGCGATGTAGAGTTGCGTCACTTTCACTTCGCTTCCCCACCCGACGGCTTCCGCATCAAAGGAATTCCGAGCGACCCGCATTTCGCAAATCAAGGTCGGATAGGTCGATCCCGATAACGGCCATCCCGCAAACGCGTTGCCGGCATAACGGCGCACCACGGTCCACATCGATCGGATCAGAACAGGCATTTTCCCACCCTCCCTTCGAAGAGCGTGCGCGAAAATCCTTGAGCTGAGCTTAGGCGACGTAGTTTCTAGCGGCTTTTGGCGATTGGTAAACAAGAGGTGCGAAACCGCTCAAAAGGCTCGCATCAGGCTGCGATGCACCGTCGGGGTATCCGTGCAAGGATCCCTCAGCGATTTGAGGCCGCAATCCTCAATAGAATATTAAGGAGGCCACGGGTGGACGGTCACCGTTCATATACCAAGTTTGGCAGGTATTCCCCTGGAAAATCGAGGGCGGCCGTATCGAGGTTCTGGTCCGCGCCAAGACGGCGGACCTAGCTGTCACCATCGCCGAAACTCCAATGCAATGTGAGGGTGGTTTTCTGTATCTAGTTCCAACTTTTTGCGTACGAACCAGCGATACCGACATCGGAAGTGACAAGGGCCGCGCGGGACTGGGTCGCGGCGCCCGGCGCGAGGCCGCAACTTCTAGCTCGCCCTGTTCAATACCTCAAAGATCTTGCCATTCATCAGGAGGGCAATTTCGGAGGCAGGCAGCGGCTTCTGGCATTCGGACAGCGGATTGAGCCAGAAATTGGAGTTGGGCAACATTTCGAACAGATTGCGTGCGGCGGCTCCGAAGCATGTCTCGGGCTCCTTGATATAATCGGATATGCGTTTCTTCGACGTGAAGGCGGGGTGCCACGTCATGCCCTGAAAATCGACCGTGGCGACGCTGAGCCTTTCCTGAAATTTGAGTGAGCGGCGGCGGCCAGGTTTCATCGGCGCTTCGGGGGTCAGAATATAAAGCTCGGTGTCAAGCAGCGCCCGATAGAATGTGAGAACGACACCGGGGTCTTTCGCAGCGGCCTGCATCAGGGCTTCGAGACTGTTTTCCGGTTCAAACACGGCAACCCTCCTGTTGAGCGATGGATCAGACCCTCGCCGCTTTCGCCGAACCTGTCCCCGGCGATTGTGTCAGCCCGGCTTGTCACGAAGGGCGCGATAGATTGTGTTGCGTGACACGCCCAGCCGTCGCGCGGTCTTGCTGATGTTGTTGCCCGTTTCCGCATACGCGGTCAGTACATGCGCTCGCTGAATCTCATGCAAGTCGTGCTTGAGATCCCAATCGTTCGATGCCTTGCGGAGCGGCCGCTCACCGCTTGAATTCCCGACAGCGGTTTCGACCGCCGTCTCATCGATCAGGTTTCCCCGCTCGGCCAGGGATAGTCTTGAGAGCACATTGCGCAACTCGCGGATGTTGCCGTCCCAATGCAGCTCGGCCAATCGATCGATTGCGCTTTCGGTCAAATCCGCGGAGGGATCAATCTTCTCGATCAGATGGCGCGCAATCTCGGCGAAATCCGAGCGCTCGCGCAAGGGCGGCAATGTTACCTCCAGTGTGTTGAGGCGAAACAGGAGGTCGGATCGGAAGCGACCCCTCGCGATCGAATCGTCGAGATTGGCGTTTGTCGCAGACACCAGGAGAACGTCGACCAGACGTTTGGCGCCGCCGACCGGACGGACTGTCCAATCGTCCAGAAAGCGCAGCAGGACGGCTTGCAGCGTCACTGGCATGTCGCCGATTTCGTCGAGAAACAGGGTACCGCCGTCCGCCTCTCTGAATAGTCCTTCGGCGCCACCTTTTTTGGCCCCGGTGAAAGCGCCGTCAGCGTAGCCGAACAGCTCGGCTTCGATCAAGCTATCGGGGAGTGCCGCGCAATTGACAGGGACGAAGGCGCCCCTCCGTCCGCTGGCGGCATGGGCATGGCGGGCCAGTTGTTCCTTGCCGGTGCCGGTTTCGCCGCGGATAAGGATCGGCATCTTGCGCACCGCCGCGCTTTCAAGCCGTCGCACAACTCCCGCAATCGTCGGATCAGCGGATACGAATTGCGTAGCGACTTGCTTCGGCGCCGGCGGCGGAGGCCTGGAAATTCCCTGAATCATCGGGAATTGACGCGTGTTCTCGATCGTCGAGACAAACTGGCTGCCGACCTCGTCCTCCAGGCGCTGGCGTTCCTTGCGCCGGCCCTCATCGACGAACGTGCTGAATTTCGTGCGGAAGACGTCGGCGAAGCGACGGCCCGGCGACGCCGGCAAACCGTGCAGCAGGATGCCAGCGGCTCTGTTCGCAGCGAGTATCCGGCCCTCGTTGTCGACAGCCAGCAGGCCCGCGCTCAACGTATGCAGATATTCACCGCGATTGTGGAACGCGATCAGGATATTTCCGCGGTGATGCTCGCGGAATAGCCCATTCTCGATCTGGGTCGCCGCCATGGCGACGAGCGCCTGGGTATGCGCCTGCCTGGACATGCAATCCGACGAAGCATCCAGTATTCCGGTCAGTTCCCCATCGGGCGCGAAGATCGGTGCCGCGATGCAGGTCAGATTGTTGTAGCGTGAAAAAAAGTGTTCGCGTCCGTGTACGACGATCGCTCGTTTGAGGTGTGCTGCCGTTCCAAGACCGTTGGTGCCGCAGATACTTTCCTTCCAGATAGTGCCTGGCCGAATGCTCGCCGCATGCGAAGCTTCGTTGAAGCTCGGATCGGATATGATGTCGAGGAGCAAGCCATCCGCGTTCGCGAAGGCAATCATGAAATTGGAGCCGGCGATCTGCTGATGCAGCGTGTGCATCTCGGCGAGCGCGAGGCCGCGGACGAGCGAACAACGCTGTTGTTCCTGGCGGAGGATTGCAGGGCTGACGAATTCCGGCGAAGGCGGGCGCAGCGTGTCGAGGCCGAATGAAATACAGCGCATCCAGCTATCGTAGATGTCAGCCGACAGAGTTTCTGCCGGCGGCGTCCCGCGCCGCTCGAGCGTCATCCGCGCATTATCGACACGCCGGCCGGCAGGCAGCATCATCGTCCCTCCTGAACTGACGTTTGGCAATTTCCTCTTGAGACCAGCCTTGTTCAGATCTTCTTCGCGCTCCGCGCTTTTGTGGATCATAGATCAAACACTCAAAAATCCAAATTTCTCGCATTCGCCTGGTGTCGTCGTCGAAGTGTTCCGTCTCGGAACAATATCGCCGTCAAGCTTGCTCCGATGCGGACCGGAGCGACCTCGTCGCGGTGCGGAGAACGCCAGAAAAATCAGCCTGTTATCGGCTTGGCACAGCCCTTGCTCAATTACGTTCTGAGACGGCGCGTCAGCGCCAAAGCCAAAAAAATAAAAATCGCCAAGGGGAGAAACAACTACATGAAAGCCGCGGTGCTCCATGCGTTCGATGAAAAGCTGACGGCAAAGGAGTTTGTCAAATACGAGGACGTGACAGACCCGAAGATTGCGCGACCGATGGACGTGATCGTTCGCATCGGCGGTGCGGGCGTCTGTCGCACGGATCTGCATATCGTCGAAGGCATCTGGCGCAGCAAGGTTGAGGTAAAACTTCCGTACATCATGGGGCACGAGAACGCCGGCTGGGTCGAGGCGATCGGGCCGGGCGTCGAGGGTGTCAAGGTCGGCGACAGCGTCATCTGTCATCCACTGGTGACCAGCGGACATTGTCTCGCATGCCGGCGCGGCGACGACATGCACGCGCTGGACAGCGCATTTCCGGGCATCAACGCCAACGGCGGTTACGCGCAATATCTGCTCACGGGCCAGCGGTCTCTCATCAAGCTACCGAAGTCGCTGGCGCCGAAAGATGTCGCTCCATACACCGACGCGGGGCTGACGGCCTATCGCGCCGCCAAGAAAGCATCCCGCCATCT
>Ga0207707_10001124_pt1 | contig 25352 bp, 25 predicted proteins | sample KBSC83BmetaG_FD_184336 | JGI IMG/M metagenome (GOLD analysis project Ga0207707, IMG submission 184336) | Corn rhizosphere microbial communities from Kellogg Biological Station, Michigan, USA - KBS C8-3B metaG (SPAdes) (version 2) | ecosystem: Host-associated > Plants > Roots > Rhizosphere ... | reverse complement strand
CGCACCAACCTGATGCATCGGAAAGACTTCACCCGACTGAGGCAACTACACCGGCCGCCTCAACTCGACTCAGGACAGATCATGCTAAACTGGGGATCAACATGAGCCGGACAGCCGTGGCACAAGGCCGGGCATGACGAACTCAGGAAATTGCGCCGCCGTAAATCTTGTCGCGCAGCCGGCGCATGCCCGCAAGCCAGCGGTCGCGATCGGTGGCTTTTCGCTGCAAGTATCCCTGCACCGTGGGATGCGACAGAATCAAAAAGCGCTCTTCCTCCATCGCCTCGATCACCATGCGCGCGACTTCGGGAGGCTGTAGCACGCCGTCGACCCGCGCCGCGCTCGGCCCCGGCGTGGTCATGCCGGTCTGCACCGATTGCGGACACAGCACGGACACGTGGATGCCGCGGTCGCCATACTGGATGGCGAGGTGCTCGGCGAGCGCCACCGCCGCGTTCTTCGTGACTCCATAGGGCATGGAATTGAGCGAGGCGAGCAGGCCCGCGGCCGACGCCGTGTTGACGAGGTAACCGGAGCCGCGCGCGAGCATCTTCGGCACTAGCACGCGCGCCGCGAACACATGGCTCATGACGTGCACGCGCCAGCTCACATCCCAATCGGCATCGGATGCGTCCTCCTGTCCCTTGCGCGACAGACCGGCGTTGGAAAAGAACACGTCGATTGCGCCATATTTGGCTTCGGTCGCCGCGATCAACGCCTTGATATCCTCCTCCTGGCCGACATCGGCCGCCACGGCGAGGCCGTCGATATCGCCCGCTACCTGCGCCAGGCGGTCGCGCGTGGTCTTGAGATCGGCGATCACGACGCCGCGGGCGCCCGCTGCCGCAAAGGCACGCGCGGTCGCTTCGCCAATTCCGCCCGCGCCGCCGGTGACGACGCAGACCTTGTCCTTGATGTGCATGCTCGGTTTCCGCCCTTGTTCTAGCTGGCCTTGTAAAGTCCCTTGTCGCGCGCCCGCTGGATCGCGAGCCCTGCGATCAGGTCGAGCATCGGCGTCGACAAACCAGCCGCGCGCGCGAACGCGGCCGGCGCGCGCACCAGCACGTCGATCTCCATGGCGCGGCCGAGCTCGTAATCCTGCAGGATCGACGGCTTGTGCTCGGGCGCGGGGCCCGAACGCGTCACGCGCTTGACGTCGGGGATGCAGCTTTGCGCCACCGCGTTGGCTTCATCCAATAGCCGCGGGATCACCTGCTGCAGGGCCGGCTCGTCGCGCACGCCGCGCGCGGTCTGGCCGGTCAGGAGGCACAGAACCGACATCGACATGTTGGTGAGCAGTTTTGACCAGATCGTCTCGCGGATCTGCGCCGCCGGCGCCGATGCAATCGACGCGGCTTCGAGCAGCGCGCGGAGCTTCCCGATGCGTTCGCTGGCGCGATCGTCGCACTCGCCGATCAGCAGCATGTTGCGCTCCGGCGAGAGGTTGGCGACCACGCCGGGCTCGATCACCTCGTTGGAGGAGAAGATCACCCCGCCGATGATGCGCTCTTTCGGGACCGCGGCGCGCAGCGCGCCGCCGGGATCGAGGAAGGAGAGATCGGGTGGGGCGGGATGCGCGGCCGGCAGGCCGATGTCGTACCACCAGGGTATGCCGTTCTGGGCGAAGATCACCGGCGTATCGCTGCCGAGCAGCGGCTTCAGGCCACTCGCGAGGCTCGCGACGCCGGTTGCCTTCAGGGTCGAGATCACGAGATCCTGCGGGCCCAGCGCGGCCGGGTCGTCGGAGGCATTCACCTTGGCATTGAACCTCGCGTCGCCGACGCGAAGCGTGAGGCCATCGGCTTTGACAGCTGCCAGATGCGGCCCGCGCATGACGCAGGAAACCTCATGTCCTGCGAGCGCCAGCCGCACCGCAAAATGGCTGCCGACGGCGCCAGCGCCGAAAATGCATATCCGCATCGTGTGGGATGTCCTGTCAGACGTGGTAGGGTGGGGCCAGTTTCAAATAAACTTGCGTGGGGTGCAACCGGTCGCATCGCACGGAGGACAAGGGAGGACCCACCAATGATCACCGCCATCGTCCCTTTCAAGCTGCCGGCCGATATCGATGCCGCCAAGGCCGCGGAACTGTTCCGGGGTTCGGCGCCGAAATATCAGGCGCTGAAAGGCCTGGTACGCAAATACTACCTGTTTGACGCCGAAAGCCGGACCGGCGGCGGCTGCTATCTCTGGGAAAGCCGGGAGGCGGCCGAGCGCGTCTACAATGCCGAGTGGCGCAACATGATCACGGAGCGTTATGGCAGCGCGCCCGAGATCAGCTATTTCGAGACACCCGTGATTGTTGACAATTCGCAAGGCAAGGCGACCCTGGACGCCGCAGAATAACGCGGCTGAAGCAGGGATATCGATCATGTCAAACCCGGTTTTGTGGGATCTCGACACGCGCGGGGTCGCCACCGTCACCTTCAACCGCCCCGAGGTCAACAACGCCTATGATGGCGGGCTGATCCATGGCGTGCTCTCCGCCATGGAGGAGCTCGGAAAGAAGCCGTCGCTGCGCGTCCTGATGCTGAGGGGCAATGGCAGGCACTTCCAGGCCGGCGCCGATCTGAGCTGGATCAACGGCGTGCGTCCGAAATCCCCCGAAGAGAACGAGGCGGTGTCGCAGGCGACGTTCGAGGCCGTTCAGCGGCTCAACCGGCTGCCGATCCCGACGGTGGCGCTGGTGCAGGGCGGCTGTTTCGGCGGCGGCACCGGCATCATCTCCGCCTGCGACGTCGTGATCGCGGCTGACAATGCGCTGTTCTCGATCACCGAAGTGCGGTGGGGTTTGACGGCGGCGATCATCATCCCGCAGCTCTGCGATTCCATCGGGGTGCGACAGGTCCGACGCTACGCGCTGACCGGCGAGCGCTTTGGCGCGGCGGAAGCGTGCCGGATCGGCCTCGTGCACGAGGTGGTGCCGCCGACCGAGCTGGAATCGGCAGGCGCCAAGGTTGTCGCGCAGTTGCTGGCGAATGCGCCCGAGGCGATCGCCGAAACCAAGCGGCTCGCCATGGAAAGCTCGTTCGGCGGCATGGCCGTCGATGACGCCGCTTACCGGCGGCTGGTGAAGATGCACTCAGCCAAGCGGCAGACCAAGGAGGCCTCGGAGGGGCTGGCGTCCTTTGCCGAGAAACGCGCGGCGAATTGGGGCAAGGCCTAATACCCGATCTGGGCCCGTCGCGGCGCGGCGTGACCGATGGGGGCGGGCTTGCTATAAGGAAGCCATGACAGCGAAGACTCTCGAACAACTCATGGAACGCCTGCGGCATTGGCCGGAGAGCCGGCAGGAGGATGCCGCGGAGGTCCTGCTTGAAATGGAACGGCAAGACACCAGCGGGGTTCACCTCACCGAGGCCCAGACGCGGGAAGTCATGCGCATTCAGCGCGACGTTCGCAGTGGCAAGGCCACATTTGCGACTGACGAAGAAATGGCGCAGCTCTGGAAGTCGTGCGGCCTATGAGGCTGCGCTTTACCGCCGAAGCGCGGGAGCACATCGCGGGAATTTACAGCTACATCAGCGACCGGAGTCCTGCGGCCGCTACACAGGTTATCGCGCGGATTCGGCTGGCCGCAGAACGGCTGACGGAGTTTCCTCGGATGGGGCGCGCAGGCCGCGTAGCCGGCACGCACGAATGGGTGGTTCGTGGCTTGCCCTACATTATCGTCTACGAGATAGGTACGACCGATCCCGAGGAGCTCTTGATACTCGGGGTCTTCCATGCCGCCCAAGACCGTGAACCAGAATGAAGACCATTGAAGAACCCGCGCGCGAAATCCCGGTCTACGGCGAATATGAAATCGTCGTGCTCGGCGGCGGTCCGGCCGGTATCGCCGCGGCGGTTGCCGCCGCGCGGGCCGGGCGGCGGACGCTGCTGGTGGAGCGCTACGGCTTTCTCGGCGGCATGGGGACGGCGGCGGGCGTCACCAATTTCTGCGGGCTGCATGCCAATGTGCATGGCGAGATGCACCGCGTGGTGCAGGGAATCTCGTCCGATCTGCTGGCGCGCATCGACCGGCTCGACGGCTTGAACAAGCCGCATCGGATCCTCGGCAAGATTTTTGCGCAGGCCTATGACACGGCGGCCTACAAGATCGCGGCGGATGGTCTGCTTGGTCATCACAAGGTCGATATCCTTTTCCACGCGCTCGGTGCCGGGGTTGCGATGGACGGCGAGGCGCGCATCCACGCGCTGTTCGTCGAGACCAAGGCCGGGCGGCAGGCGATCCGCGCCGACATCTTCATCGATTGCTCCGGCGACGGCGATCTCGCCGCCTGGGCCGGCGCGCCGTTCGAGGTCGGCGACAGCCATGGCCGCCTGCTCTACCCCTCGATGATGTTTCGCCTCAACGGCATCGATCCCGCGAAAGCGGGCGACGCCTGGCGCACCATTCCGCAATTGATGGAGCAGGCCGAGGCGAAAGGCACCCACCAATTCCCGCGCAAGGCCGCGATCGTGCGGCCGCAGCGCTCGCAAATCGAATGGCGGGTCAATTTCACGCAACTGAAGCGCAGCGACGGCAGCGCCATCAACGGGCTCGAGCCCGACGATCTCACGCGCGGCGAAATCGACGGCCGCCGGCAGGCGGTCGAGGCGTTCGCCTTCCTGCGCACGGTGCCGGGTTTCGAGAAATCCTACATCGTCGACCTGCCGCCGCAGCTCGGCATCCGCGAGACGCGGCGCATCAAGGGCGGCTACCAGCTCTCGGGCGAGGACGTGCTCGGCTGCGCCTCGTTCGAGGATTCCATCGGCGTCAACGGCTGGCCGATCGAGGAGCATGTCGCGGGCGACGTGATCTTCAGGTTTCCGCCGATTCCGCAATCGCGCGGCTACAACGAGCTGCCCTATCGCATGCTGGTGCCCGAAAAGATCGACAATCTCCTGGTCGCCGGCCGTTGCGCCTCGATGACCCATGAGGGCCAGTCGGCGGCCCGCGTCTCCGGCGCCTGCTTTGCGATGGGGGAGGCGGCCGGCCTGGCTGCCGCCCTTGCGCTAAGGGGGAATAGGGTTCCGCGCGACATTGCGATAGAAACGCTGCAACGGGCCTTAAAAGGGCAGGGCGCCTTCATCGGGCGGGACCAGGCGGTCCCCGAAGGCCTGTAGTCGGGACGGAGGAACTGGAATGAGGCGATGGGCGCGCGCGGCGCTGGTGGGTTTGCTTGCATTGTCCGCAGCCGCGGTGGCGCGCGCGGAAGAGCCGCTGAAGGCAAAAATCGGCGTGCTCCGGCTGTCGTCATCGGCGCCGGTCTTCATCGCGCAGGACAAGGGCTATTTCCGCGAGGCCGGGCTCGATATCGAGCTGAAATTCTTCGATGCCGCGCAGCCGATCGCGGTCGCGACCACCTCGGGCGACGTCGATTTCGGCATCACGGCGTTCACCGCCGGACTCTATAACCTCGCCGGCAAGGGCACGCTGAAGGTGATCGGCGGCATGAGCCGCGAGAAAGCCGGCTATCCCCTGATCGGCTATTTCGCTGGCAATAACGCCTACGCCGCCGGTCTGAAGACGCCGAAGGATCTTGCGGGCAAGCGCATCGCGGTCACTCAAGTCGGCTCAAGCTTCCATTATTCGATCGGCATCCTCGCCGATAAATACGGCTTCAGGCTGGCGGACGTGAAGATCGTGCCGCTGCAATCGCTGTCGAACGCGGCGGCGGCGCTGAAAGGCGAGACCGTCGATGCCGCGCTGTTGCCGGTTTCGACCGCGCGAAAGCTGATGGATGACGGCGGCGCCAAGCTACTGGGCTGGGTCGGCGACGAGACGCCGTGGCAGCTGGGGGCCGTGTTTGCTTCGCCGAAGAGCCTCGCCAACAAGGCGCTGGTGACCAGGCTGCTTACCGCGCTGGAGCGCGCCGACCGCGAATATCACGACGTGATCCTGGCCTCGGTGAAGGACGGCAAGGCCGCCATCAACGACAAGACCAAGCCGCTGCTCGAGATCATCGCGAAATACACGAATTTGCCGGTGGAGCAGGTGGTCGGCAATTGCGCCTATATCGACGCCGGCGGCAAGCTCGACGTGAAGAACGTCGACAACCAGATCAAATGGCTGCAGGAGCAGGGCTTTGTCGACAAGGGGTTCGACGCGAATGCGATCATCGACAGGGCCTATGTGAAGGCGGATTGATATTTTGTTCGTCGTTATGGCCGGGCTTGACCCGGCCATCCACGTCTTTACCGAACGACTGAAGTAAGACGTGGATGCCCGGGACAAGCCCGGGCATGACGGGCCAAGGGATTAAGCGAGACTCGAATGGACCTGATTGCCGACCATATCAGCCATCGCTTCGGCGCGCTCGAGGTGCTCAACGACGTGTCGTTCACGCTCTCTGCGGGCGAGGTTGTGGCGGTCGTCGGTCCTTCCGGCTGCGGCAAGAGCACGCTGCTCTCCATTCTTGGAGGCCTGTTGCGACCGACGGCAGGCGCCGCGAAATGGCGCGGTGCGCCGCCGTCGGGCAGCCTCAATCCACTGACCTTCGTGTTCCAGGATTTTGCGCTGCTGCCCTGGTCCACGGTGGAGGCCAATGTCGAATTTCCGCTGCTGCACCCCGCGTTGACGGTCGGCGAACGCCACGCGCAGGTCGACGATGCCCTGCGCCGCACGGGCCTGACCGATTTTCGCGGCGCGTATCCCAGGCAACTCTCTGGCGGCATGCGCCAGCGCGTCGGCATCGCCCGCGCGCTCGCGGTCAGGCCCGCGATCCTGCTGATGGACGAGCCGCTCTCGGCGCTGGATTCGCAGACCCGCGAACTGCTGCTGGAGGATTTCATCGGCCTGCTCGCGGACGGGGCGATGGGCGCGGTCTATGTCACGCACAATCTCGAAGAGGCCGTGCGGATCGCCGACCGCATTGTCGTGCTGTCGCGGCGGCCGGGGCGGGTCCGCGAAATCGTTCCGGTCGCCATGACCCGCGCCGAGCGCGGTACGGCCGATGCCCGGTCGAAACTGCTGGCGCTGCAGAACGAGCTGTGGTCGCTGATCCGCAACGAGGCCATCGACGCCGAGCGCGAGGTCCAGCATGCTTGACCGCGGGCCGCCGCGGGCACAGCGGACCGATGCGCGGCCGGTCGCGTTTCGCGGCGCCGGCTTTGCGCCGCGCGCGAGCCGCCATGCGGGCTGGATCGCGATGCTGGTGGTGCTCGCGGTCTGGCAGGCCGCCGGCAGCGCCGGCCTCGTCAATTCGCTCTTCCTGCCGTCGCCATCGGCCATCATGCGCGCGATCTGGCAGCTCGCGGTCTCCGGCGCGCTCTGGCAGCACGTCTCCGCGTCGCTGATGCGGATCGGCACGGGTTGGATCCTCGGTACTGTCGCCGGCATCGCCGTCGGCTTCGCCATCGGCCTGTTCAACCAGGCCCGCGCCATCGGCATCACCTTCATCTCGGCGCTGTTTCCGATCCCGAAGATCGCGCTGCTGCCGCTGCTCATTCTCTGGCTCGGAATCGGCGAGGAGCCGAAGATCGCGACCATTGCGCTCGGCGTATTCTTCTCCACCGCGATCTCGGTCTATAGCGGCGTCGATGCCGTCCCGCGCAATCTTATCCGCATGGCGCAGAGCTTCAACGTGCCATTCGAGACCATCGTCCTCCGGGTGATCTGGCCGGGTGCACTGCCCTCGATCCTCGCGGGATTCCGCATCAGCGCCTCGGTCGCGCTCTTGCTGGTCGTCAGCGCGGAGATGATCGGCGCCGACCGCGGCATCGGCGCCTTCGTGCTGCAGGCCGGTAATCTCATGCAGACCGATCAGCTATTGGCCGGCGTCGTGATCCTGTCGTTGTTCGGATTGGCGGTGGGGAAGCTGATCAACTGGCTCGAGGCGCGGCTGCTGCATTGGCGGTGATCGTCATTCCGGGGCGATGCGACAGCATCGAACCCGGAATCTCGAGATTCCGGGTCTGGTCCTTCGGACCATCCCGGAATGACGGCCTTTGCCGTCACTTCTTCTCGCCTTCCTTCCCCGGCTGGCCCGCCTCGACATAGGCTTTGGTCGCGAGTGCGCATTCGCCGAGCACGGTGAGGAAGCGGTCGACGGTATCTTCGCCGACCACGAAGGGATTGGGCTCGTTCGGCTTCTTGTCCTTCAACGTGCCCATCTTCGCGACCGCGTTGTCGTAGCTGACGTGGTTCGACAGCAGCACGTCGGCGTCCTCCTTCTTCATGACGTCGCGGTATTTCGCCGTGGTGTCGGCATAGATCTGCAAGCGATCCGCCAAGGGTCCGAAATTATAGGCGGTGCCGCCCCAGGCCACCGCGTGGTGCGCCTTGCCCTTGTCGTGCACGGTGAAGACGGTTGCGAGCGTGCCGAGCGTATGGCCGGGAATCACGTAGAGCTTGAACCCGGCGTTGCCGAGCTCGATGGTGTCGCCGTCCTTGACCGCCATGTCGCGCTTCGGCGGCTCGTCGAACAGCGGAATGCGCTTGGGATCGAATTTCGGATCGTCGAACGTCTTCCAGTCGATATCGCTCATCACGATCTTCGGATTGAACTTCTTCTTCAGATACGCGGCGCCGCCGTAATGGTCGCCATGGGCATGGCTGACGATGACATATTTGATATCTGATGGGTTGAGCTTCAGCTTCTTCAGTCCGTCCTCGATGTAGTGCCGGGCTTCGTCGGCATTATCCAGCGCGTCGATGATGACGATGCCGTTCGAGGTCTTCACCGCCCAGGCGCTGGTCCAGTAATTGCCGAGGAAATAGAGCTCGTCCATCACCTGCATCGGCTCGAGCGGCGGCTCCTGTTTCATCTTGTTGTAATTGTCCATGAAGCCCACGACGGGCTCCGCCGTTGCGGTCTTGCAGAGACCGAGCGCGCCGAGCAGGTCGGCTTTCGCCGCCTTGGCCGCTGCGGTCATGTGCTGTTCGATCGCGGGATTGTCCTGGGCCTGGACCGTCGGGAAAAACGCAAGAGCAAGTATCAGAACGGCAAGGCGTGAATGAAATGATTTGATCACGAACCCCTCCATCGTCGTCCCGGCGAAAGGCCGGGACCCAACCGCGAAATCTACCAATAAGGAAATCTGCCAATAAGGCAGTGTGGCAGACGCCTTTCGCAAAACAAAGCTCGGTAATTATGAGTCCCGGCTTTCGCCGGGACGACAATATTTTCCGGACCTGGCTTCCCCGTTCAGGCGTTACCGCGGTCCTCGCGGAACAGATCGAGCTTCTGCTGCACCGGGCGGTCGGAGAAGCTGAACAGCACGGAATCGCTGTCCGCCTCGTGAGTGACCCAGTGCCAGCTCGGCACCACGAACAGGTCCCGCGGGCCCCATTCGAAGGTCTGGTCGCCGATCCGGGTGCGGCCCTTGCCCTCGATGGCCGCGAACACGGTGGCGTCGGTCGAGCGGTAGCGCGCAGTCTTGAAGCCCTTGGGCAGGAGCTGGATGAAGGTGCCGATGGTCGGCATCGCGAAATCGCCGGTCTCGGGATTGGAGAATTTCAGCTTCAGCCCGTGGCAGGCATCCCATTCGTCGCGGGCGCGCGCCTGCTCCAGCGCCTCGCGGGTGTAGTGGTAGGGATAATTGAAGATCGGCGAGGTCTTCGACTGGCGCTTCTCGTCGATCGGCAGCAGGTTACGGCCATAGCGGGCAAAGCTGTCGCCGGCCGGCTTGGTGATCTTCTGCTGATCCTCCTTCAGGCCTTCGGCGAAGGACGCGTCGAAGAACTGCACGATCGGAATGTCGAGCCCGTCGAGCCAGAACATCGGCTCGTTGGTTTCGTTGGAATGGTCATGCCAGGTCATCGACGGCGTGATGACGAAGTCGCCGGGCTCCATCGCGGTGCGCTCGCCGTCGACCGAGGTGTAGGCGCCCTTGCCCTCGAGGATGAAGCGCAGCGCCGACTGGCTGTGCCGGTGCGCGGGCGCGACGTCGCCGGGCACCACCATCTGGATGCCGGCAAACAGCGAGGTCGTCACCTTCGACTGGCCGCGCAGGCCCGGATTTTCCAGGATCAGCACCCGACGCTCGGCTTCCTTGGCGGTGATCAGCTTGCCCGCTTCCGTCATGTAGTCGCGGATGGTGTCGAACTTCCACAGATGCGGCCGGCAGGCGCTCCTGGGCTCGGGCGTGATGATGTCGCCCATCACGTTCCACAAAGCGGAGAGGCTTTCGCCTTCGATCTTCTTGTAGAACGCCTCGCGCTCCGGCGTCTTCAACACGGCTTCCATGGCAGCCTCCCGCGGTTCTCTTGCTTGGATTGACAGCATACTTACAATATGGATAGCGTCAACACGTCTTGACGCCGTCATGCCGGGGCGATGCGAAGCATCGAACCCGGAATCTCGAGATTCCGGGTCTGGTCCTTCGGACCATCCCGGAATGACGGGTAACACTAAAATTAAGGAGGAGGTTCCGATGAAGCTGCACGGCTATTTCCGCAGCAGCGCGTCCTATCGGGTCAGAATAGCCTTGAACCTGAAGGGCCTGCAGGCCGAGCACCTGCCGCACCATCTCCGCAAGGGCGAACAATGCGCGCCCGCCTTCCTTGCCATCAATCCGCAAGGGCTGGTGCCGGCGCTGGAGGGCGATGCGGGTGAAGTGCTAACGCAATCGCTCGCCATCATCGAATGGCTGGACGAGACCCATCCCGAGCCACCGCTCTTGCCAAAGGACCCGCTGCGCCGTGCCAAGGTGCGCGCCTTCGCCCAGGCGCTCGCCTGCGACACCCATCCGGTGCAAAATCTGAAAGTGCTGGCGCGGCTGCGCGAGCTTGGCCTGCCCGAGGACAAGGTCACGGCCTGGGCCGGCTGGGCCAACCGCGAGGGGTTGTCGGCCTGCGAACAACTCATTGCCGGAGAGCCCGGCCCGTTCTGCTTTGGCGATACGCCGTCGCTCGCCGATCTCTGCCTGGTGCCGCAGCTCGCCAATGCGCGCCGCTTCGGCGTCGACGTTGCGGCCTTTCCGCGTCTGTTGAAGGCCGAGGCGGCAGCGAAAGCCATAAAGGCGTTTGCCGACGCCGCTCCGGACAAACAGCCCGATGCCGAGTAAGCTCCTGCCGATCACCATGGACGCGGTCTATACCGCGCCCGGCTATCTCTTCCGCCGCATGCAGCAGATCGCGGTCGCGATCTTCGTCGAGGAGTGCAAGGCGTTCGACCTGACGCCGGTGCAATATGCGGCGCTGATCGCGATCCACACCCATCCCGGCATCGATGCGACGCGGCTGTCGGCGGTGATCGCCTTCGATCGATCGACGCTCGGCAATGTGATCGAGCGGCTGGAGTCGAAGAAGCTGATCGAGCGCAAGCCGTCGCCGGAGGACAAGCGGGTCAAGCTGCTCTATCTCACCAAAGCCGGCGCGGTGCTGCTGCGCGACATCATGCCCGCGGTCGAGGGCGCGCAAATGCGGATGCTGCAGCCACTGAAACCGGCCGACCGCAAGGCGCTGATGACGCTGATGGCCCAACTCGTCGATCTCAACAACGAGGCCTCGCGCGTGCCGCTGCGCGCCGAGGACGCACTCGAACATCTGGGGAAAGCGGGCTGATGACACCCTTGCGCGAGCAGCCGGTCCTGATCGCCGGCGGCGGCATTGGCGGCCTTGCCGCAGCGCTCGGGCTCGCGCAAAAAGGTTTTCGCTCGATCCTGCTCGAAAAGGCCTCTACGCTGGGCGAAATCGGCGCCGGCATCCAGCTCGGGCCGAACGCCTTCCATGCCTTCGACTATCTCGGCGTCGGCGAGGCCGCGCGCAACATGGCCGTCTATATCGACCAGCTCCGGCTGATGGATGCGCTGACGGCCGAAGAGATCACCCATGTCGACCTCGGCGACAGTTTCCGGGCGCGCTTCCGTAACCCCTATGCGGTAGTGCATCGCGGCGATCTGCATGGCGTATTCCTGAAGGCTTGCCGTGACAGCGATCTCATTGATCTGCGCGTCAGCAGCGAAGTGGTCGGCTACGACCAGGACGGCGCATCGGTGACGGCACGGCTTGCGAACGGCGAGCGTGTCACCGGCTCGCTCCTGATCGGCGCCGACGGGCTGTGGTCGAATGTGCGCAAGCAGGTGACGGGCGACGGGCCGCCGCGTGTCTCCGGCCACACCACCTACCGCTCTGTGATCCCGACCGATCAGATGCCGGAAGATCTGCGCTGGAACGCGGCGACGTTGTGGGCCGGTCCGAAATGCCACATCGTGCATTATCCACTCTCGGGCTGGAAGGTCTTCAACCTCGTCGTCACCTACCACAACGACGCGCCGGAGCCGGTCGCCGGCAAGCCGGTGTCGGAGCAGGAGGTGATGCAGGGCTTTGGCCACGTGCATGAGCGGGCGCAGAACATCATCCGCCACGGCACCAACTGGCGGCTCTGGGTGCTGTGCGACCGCGACCCCGCCGAGCGCTGGATCGACGGCCGTGTCGCGCTGTTGGGCGATGCCGCCCATCCGATGCTGCAATATTTCGCGCAAGGCGCCTGCCAGGCGATGGAGGATGCTGTGTGCCTGTCGCATATGCTGGGGCAGCATGCGGACGACCATGCGGCAGCCCTGGAAAATTATCGCGCCCAGCGCTTTCCGCACACTGCGCGGGTGCAATTGATGTCGCGCGCCATCGGCGAGCACGTCTATCACCCCGCCGGCGAACACGCCCGCCTCCGCAACGCCATCATGGGCACAAAGTCGCAGGAGGAATGGTACGGCGATCTCGCCTGGATCTATGGCGGGACGGGATTGAGGGGGTAGGGCGCGCTTTGCGCCCCATACTCCGCGGTCGTCCCGGCTCGCGCTTCCGCCTTCGCTCGATGAGCTACGGCGGACGCAGTCGCTTGGCCGGGACGACAGCGAGTTTTGTCGCAGCATCGCAGCCACAAATTCGTCATTGCGAGGAGCGTTAGCTCCGAAGCAATCCATGTCTCCACTTGCGCGCGATGGATTGCTTCGCTTCGTTCGCAATGACGGAGGCTACATCCGCATCACGGCCTGCCGGTCGATCTTGCCGGTACCCGTTTTCGGCAATTCGCCGGTGAATTTTATCTCGCGCGGGTATTTGTACGGCAGGAGCTTTGCCTTGACGTAATCCTGCAGCCGCCTGGCCGCATCGCGCTCGTCGAAGCAGCCCTCATTCATCACCACCAGCGCCTTCAGCGTCATGCGCCGGTCCGGCAGCTCGGCGGCATAGACCGCGCATTCACGCACCTCGGGATGCTCGGCAAGGCACAGCTCGACCTCGAGCGGATAGACCCACTGGCCGGAAATCTTGATCAGGTCGTCGGCGCGGCCGCGGAAGAAGTGAAAGCCCTCCGCGTCGCGCACGAAGCGGTCGCCGGTATAGATCCAGCCCTGCTCGCGGACGGTCTCGGCGGATTTGTCGGGACGGTTCCAGTAGAGCGGCGTTGCGGAATCGCCGCGCACCCACAGGATACCTTCCTCGTTGTCGCCGACCTCGCGGCCGTCCTTGTCCTTCAGCGCGATCTCGTAGCCGGGCACGCGCAGGCCGGCGGCGCCGGGCTTCTTGTTGTCATCGCGGTTGCAGAGATAGATGTGCAACACCTCGGTCGAGCCGAGGCCTTCGACGATCTCGAGCCCGGTGAGCTCTTTCCAGCCGTTGAAGACCTCGCTGGAGAGCACCTCCGCGGCGGAGACCGACATCCGCAGCGATGAGAAGTCCGCGGCCTCCGCGTCGTCAGCCTTGGTCAGTGACGTATAGAGCGTAGGCAGGCCGAAGAAGACGGTCGGCCTGAAGCGACCGATCGCCTCGAAGATCGAGGCGGGTTTTGGCTGGCCCGGCAGCAGCAGCGTGGCGGCGCCCGCCGAAAAAGGAAATGTGACGGAATTGCCGAAGCCGTAGGCGAAGAAGATCTTTGGCACCGAGAAGCAGATGTCGTCGGGCGTGAGCTTCAGCACGTTCTTCGCAAACGCCGCGTCGCTATAGGCCATGTCGTGTTGCAGATGGACGATGCCCTTGGGGCGGCCGGTCGAGCCGGACGAATACATCCAGAACGCCATCTCGTTGCGATGCGTGTCGGCTTCCGCCAGCTCGCTCGGAAAACCCGCGAGCCACGGCTCGGCGGCGATCGCCTTCGGAGCCACGTGCTCGCCGATGGTGCCGTTGACCACAATGAGCGTACGCAGCGCCGTGTCCTTGCAGGCCTCGGCGTTGAAGCGACCGCAGAACTCGGCGTCCGTCACCGCAACCGACGCGCCGCTGTCGGCGAGATAGAATTGCAGCAGGTCCGGCGGCGTCAGGGTGTTGATCAGAAGCGGCACGAAGCCCGCGCGCACCGCGCCGAAGAAGGCGGCCGGGTAGGCCGGCATGTCGTCGAGGAACAGCAGCACGCGGTCGCCGCGCTTCAGCTCAAGCGAGAGGAAGCCATGGCCCCAGCGGCAGGCTTCCGCGCAAAGCTCGGCGTAGGTGTGTTGTCCCGCGGGGCCGGTCAGCGCCAGCCGCTCGCCAAAGCCCTTGGCCAGATTATCGAAGAGGATGCAGCTCGCATTGTAGCGTTCGCGAAGCCTGAAGCCGATCTCGCGGGCGCCGGCGCAATCCCGTGGCACGCCATCGCTGATCTCATGCGCCATGACGCGCTCCCATCTTCCGCGACGCCTCATAGCGCGCCATGAACTGCGGTGACATCGCGCGCAGCCGCGCGTCGTCGATCCGCCCGGAACGGGTGATGTAGCTGTAGGCGAAGTCCATCAGGTCGAGCTTCATGTGGTCGGGGAATTTCTCGTACCAGTCGGCGCTGGTGCGCGCGGCCGTCACCAGCTTTTTCACGATCGGCTTCCGCTCGCTCTCGTAGCGCGCCAGCGCCGCCGGGACATCGGTCCCGGTTTCAAGCGCCCTCACCAGCCCGATCGCGTCCTCGATCGCGAGCCGCGTGCCCGAGCCGATCGAGAAATGCGCCGAATGCAGGGCGTCGCCGATCAGCACCATGTTCCTGTGCGACCAGCGCTCGTTCCAGATCCAGGGGAAATTGCGCCACACCGATTTGTTGGAGATGAGCTTGTGGCCGTCGAGTGTTTCCGCGAATACGCGCTCGCAGATCGCCTGCGATTGCTCGATCGTCTTGTCAGCGAAGCCGTAAGCCTTCCAGGTGGCCGCGTCGCATTCGACCAGGAACGTGCTCATCGAAGGCGAATAGCGATAATGATGGGCGTTGAAGCTGCCGAGTTTGGTCGCCACAAAGGTTTGCGACAGCGTCGCGAAGGTCTTTGTGGTGCCGTACCAGGCGAATTTGTTGCTGGAAGTCGTGACCGAGGCGCCGAACTCCTTTTCAAAGCTCCGGCGCACCAGTGAATTGAGGCCGTCGGCAGCGACGACCAGATCGTAATCCGAAAATGGATCGGCCGATTCCACGACAGTCTCATAGTGCGCCGCGACACCGGCGGCGCGGGCGCGGGCCTGCAGCAGCGTCAGGAGCTCCAGCCGGCCAATGGAGGAGAAGCCGACGCCGTCGATCTCGACGCTTTGCCCGCGCAGATGCAGCGTGATGTTCTTCCAGCTCTCCATGCGCGGGCTGATCGCGTCGACGGTCTCGGGATCGTCCGCGCGCAGGAATTCGAGCGCCTGGTCGGAAAACACCACGCCGAAGCCCCAGGTCGCGCCGGCAGGGTTCTGCTCGAACAGGTCGACCACGGCGTCCGGATGCCGCTTCTTCCAGAGATAGGCGAAATAAAGCCCGCCGGGCCCTCCGCCGATCACGGCGATGCGCAACGCTTGCCTCCCATATTGACAGTATACTTACAATCAGGGCCACGCTATCGCCGGCGCGGCCTCGGCGCCAGCGGAATTATGGACGGACGGTCAGGTGCAGCGCCTGACGTAGACGCCGTTCACCAGCACCGAGTGCATCGTTTCCTCCCGGCTTCCTGGTTAAATCGCCCAGAGCGGGATGACTGTTCTTCGAATCGTCATCCCGCTCCACCTTACTTGTTTGAGCATGATCTTTTCGGAAAACCGCCGCACACTTTTCCGGATCATGCTCTCTTCCTATCGGGCAGCGAACTGTCCGAGCACGTCACGGCACGCCGGCGACAACGCCGCCGGCTGTGATGCCAGGCATTCGATGATGCGGCCGCCGCCGGCCGGCACCCCGGCGCAGAGTGCGCGCACGTCAGGCCCGCAGGCCGATCGCGCCACGAACAGGATTTCGCGCGGCAGCATCGGGCGCAGCACCAGCGGGGCAGGCGCCGCCGCGGGAGCCGCGCCGGCGGCGCCTGCTGCCGGAGCCGCATTGGCACTGGCGGGTGCCGAGCTGCTGGCCGCCGGAGCGGCACCGCCGCCCGCGGCAGCAACCGCCTTCCCGCAAGCCGCCGAGAGTTTTGCCTTGTTCTTCTCGAGGCATTCCAGCGCGGCAGCGCCGCCGGTCGGCACGCCCGCACAGACCTTGGGATAGTCGGAACGGCAGTTGCTGCGGATCGCGGAAATCTGCGCGCTGGTCGGCTTGCCCGCGGGAGCGGCGACCGCCTTGGTCTCACTCTTGGCCGGTTCTGCCGCTGATTTTGCGGGGGCGGCCGCCGGAGCAGGCTCGCTCTTTGTCTCCTGTTTCGGCTCTTCCTTCGGCGCGGTTGGCGCGGCGGCCGGCTCCGCCTTGGTCTCGGCGGGCGCTGCCGCCTTCACCGCGCCGGCGCAGGCCGACGACAGGCTTGCCATGTTCTTCTGCAGGCACTGCAGCGAGGCAGCACCCCCGGGCGGGATGCTGGAGCAATGCGCGATGTAATCGTTACGGCAATTGGATTTGATCGCCTCGCGCTGCGCTTCGCTCGGTGCCTGCGAGAATGCCGGCGTGGAAATTGCGAAAGTGGCGGCCAACAGCAACAACGTGGTCCTGGTTTTCTGGATCATCTGAATCAAATCCCGTTTCTTCCCCGGAAAGCTGGCGCTTCACCGGATGCAATCGAAAGAAGATCTGATGGGAAAAAATTTTCCCGGCCACAGCATCATCTCCCGCTTCCGGGTTCCACTGCAAGAAAATTGTCGGCGACCACCGGCCACCGGATTTGTCACACCTTGATCATGCGCTTGCCGCGGTTCTCGCCGGCAAGCAGCCCGATCAGCGCCTTCGGCGTGTTTTCCAGCCCGTCTATGACGTCCTCCTGCACCTTCAATTTGCCGGAAGAAGTCCAGGCCTGCAGGTCGGCCAACGCCTTGTCGCGCTGCGCCATGAAATCCATCACGATGAAGCCCTGCATCACGAGCCGCTTCACCACGATCAGGCCGGGCACGCCGCGCGGTCCGTGCGCCGACGGGACGCCGTCATATTGCGAGATCGCGCCGCAGCAGGCGATGCGGCCGTAATTGTTCATCAGCGGCAGGCAGGCCTCCAGGATATCGCCGCCGACATTGTCGAAATAGACGTCGATGCCTTTAGGTGCAGCGGCGCGCAGGGCCTTGAACACTGCGCCGTCCTTGTAGTCGACCGCGGCGTCGAAGCCGAGCTCCGAGGTCAGCCAGTGGCACTTGTCCTTGCCGCCGGCGATGCCGACGACATGACAGCCCTTGATCTTCGCGATCTGGCCGACGATCGAGCCGACCGACCCGGCGGCGGCCGACACCACGATGGTCTCGCCCGACTTGGGCTTGCCGACTTCGAGCAGGCCGAAATAGGCGGTGAGGCCGGCAACGCCGTAGACGCTGAGCAGATGCGTCATCGGCTCGAGCTTCGGCATCTTGCTGAGATGCTTCGCCGGCAACGCCACGTATTCCTGCCAGCCGGTGTCGGCCCAGACGAGGTCGCCCGCGGTAAATCCCGGCGCCTTGGAGGTCACCACTTCGGCGACGCCACCTCCCGCCATCACGGTGTTGGCCTCGACGGCAGAACGATACGTTGCGCCGTGCATCCAGGCGCGGTTGGCCGCATCGAGCGAGATGTAGCGTACCCGCAGCAGCGCTTCGCCGTCTTTCGGTTCCGGGACCGCGGCATTGGAAAGTTTGAAGTGCTCAGGCCCCAGTTTCCCGGACGGCTTCTCGACCAGCAGGATCTGCCGGTTGACGCTCGAACTCATGGCTTCCTCCGTGGTGATTATTGATGCAGCCGCCGCGCAGGAAACGTGCAACTGCATTCATTGTGCGTTGCGTACAACGCTAGTCGCTGTGTGCTCATTTCACAACGGAAACATGCTGGTACACCACGAGGGTGCGCGAAGCGTGTTGCGTCGCTGTCGAAATCTGCCACACTTGCCCTTCGTCGGATCAACCGGACTTACGGGGGTAAGAAAAATGTCGAGCAGGTTTACCCAATATATTCTGATCGCGATGGCGCTTGGCATCGTGATGGGCGCAGCGATCTTCAATTTCCTGCCCGACAGCAGGGTCGAACTCGCGGCCGATATCAATCTGATCGCCATGCTGTTCCTGCGCCTGATCAAGATGATCATTGCGCCGCTCGTGTTCGCAACCCTCGTCGGCGGCATCTCCCATATGGGCAGCGGAGCCAAGCTCGGCCGTGTGTTCGCCAAGACCATGGGCTGGTTCGTCAGCGCATCCTTCGTGTCGTTGCTGCTCGGCCTCCTCATGGTCAACCTGCTGCAGCCCGGCGCCAACTTCCCCGGCACGTTGCCCGACAAGACGCAATCGACGGGCCTGCCCGTTTCGGCCTTCTCGGTCGAAAAATTCCTGACCCACCTGATCCCGACCTCGATCGCCGACGCGATGGCGCAGAACGAGATCCTGCAGATCGTGGTGTTCGCCGTGTTCTTTGCCGTGGCGCTCGGCGCAGCCCCCGAGCGTGCCAAGCCGATCATGGGCCTGATCGACGACCTCGCCCATATCATGCTGAAGGTGACGAGCTATGTGATGCTGTTCGCGCCGCTTGCGGTGTGGGCGGCGATCACCGCGACGGTGGCGAAAAACGGCCTGCTGGTGCTGTGGAAGCTCATCGTCTTCATGGGCGGCTTCTATCTCTCGCTGATGATCCTCTGGGCCATCCTGGTCGTGGTCGGCTTCATCGTCATAGGTCCGCGCTACAGCCATCTGCTGCGGCTGATCCGCGAGCCTCTGATGCTCGCGTTTTCGACCGCATCGTCGGAGGCGGCCTATCCCAAGACGCTGGAAGGGCTCAACCGCTTCGGCGCCTCGTCGCGGATCTCGGCGTTCGTGCTGCCGCTCGGCTATTCCTTCAACCTCGACGGCACGATGATGTACTGCACGTTTGCGAGCATCTTCATCGCGCAGACCTATCATATCGAGATGCCGCTCGCGACGCAGCTCGCGATGCTGGCGACCTTGATGATCACCTCGAAGGGTGTCGCCGGCGTGCCGCGCGCTTCGCTGGTGGTGATCGCCTCGACGCTGGCACAGTTCGGCATACCCGAGGCGGGATTGCTGATGATCATGGGCATCGACACCTTCCTCGACATGGGCCGCAGCGCCACCAACGTGATCGGCAACTCGCTGGCGACAGCCGTGGTGGCGAAATGGGAGGGCGAGCTGAAGGCCGAGCATGAGCTCGGACCGGATGACTCCATTCCGGTAGATACGGCGGCCGGCGAAGCGTTGCCGGCGCATTGATGGGAGCGATGCATGCACCATCCCGTCCGTTTTGCAGGCGTCGCGTTGCTGGCAGCTCTGCTGGCAACGGGCGCCGCCGCCCAGACGAGCGAGGGGCTTAGCCCCACGCTCGCCGCCATCAAGAAAACGCACGTCGTGCATCTCGGCTATCGCGAGAGCTCGCCGCCATTCTCTTTCCTCGACCAGGCCAACCGGCCGATCGGCTACAGCCTCGAATTATGCGAGGCCGTGGTCGACGAGATCGGCGTCGAGGTCGACGATCCGAACCTGAAGATCGAATACGTCAAGGTCACCTCCGACGACCGCATCCCCGCCGTGCTGCAGAACAAGATCGACCTGGAATGCGGATCCACTACGGCCAATGCGGAGCGCGCCAAGCAGGTGGCGTTCTCGCCGCTGATGTTCGTGGCCGGCACCAAGCTGATGGTGCCGAAGGTGGCAGGCGTGCAGTCGGTGACGGATCTGAAGGGCAAGACCGTGGTGGTGACCAAGGGCACCACCAACGAGCAGGCGATGCACAATGCCGACAAGAAGTTCTCGCTCGGCCTCAACATCGTCACCTCGCCGGATCACGAGCAGTCCTATCAGATGCTGGTGGACGGCAAGGCGGACGCGTTCGCGACCGACGACATCCTGCTCTACGGTCTGATCGTGCGGCACAAGTCGCAGGACAAGTTCCGGGTCGTCGGCGAGTATCTGTCCTACGATCCCTATGGCATCATGTTCCGCAAGGGCGAGCCGCAACTATCGGCCGTGGTCGAGCGCACCTTCCGCAAGCTCGGCTCCAACCACGACCTGGTGCCACTCTACAACAAATGGTTCGTGGCGCGGCTGCCGACGGGCGAGCGGATGAACGTCTCGATCTCGCCGCAGCTCGAGGATGCCTTCAGGGCGATGGACGATTCGCCGGCGGGGAATAATTAGCACCAACGCAAGAACGTAGGGTGGGCAAAGGCGCGCAAGCGCCGTGCCCACCTTTTTATGCAGGCGGGTTTGGTGGGCACGCTTTCGCTTTGCCCACCCTACGCAGCTTCTATTCAAACACTTTATCCAGCGCCGCGTTGTAGGTCGCATACACCAGCTCGGGATGGAGCTTGCCCAGCGCCTCCATCATCACGCCCGAATTGATTTCGAGCACCTTCCAGTTTCCCTCGACATGAACGACGTCGACTGAGGCGAAGCGGATGCCGATGGACCTGGCGGCCTCGATCGCGATGGCGACGCTGGCCTCGCGCGCTTCTCCCCGTTCCAGCAGGATCGGCCGCGCACCGACGTCGAGATTGTGCCGCCAGTCGGAGCCGCGCTGCTTGCGATAGACCGCGTGCGGAATATCGTCGAGCAAGATCACGCGGATTTCTTCCTCGATCTCGACATAGGGCGAGATCGCGAGGCTGAGGTGAGAGGAGAGGATATCGTTCGCGGCATGATCGAGCTCGGCCTCGCTCGTCACCCGGAACACGGATCGGCCTGACGTGCCTTCATTCGGCTTGAGGACCAATCCTTGCGGATGCGCACGCAACAAGCCAAGCATGACGTCCCGCGATCCCTCCGGCGTGACATGCTTGCCGAGTTTCGGGCTGAGAAACGGTGTGTGTGGAATGCAGGCGATGCCCGCGAACGCCAGCACTTCCGAGGTCGCCGATTTATCGGTGGCGAGCCGGTGCGCCATCGCGCTGTTCAGGCCGACATCGTAGCCGAATGCGAAGCGGCGCCGCCCGGCGCGCTCCATCACGATCAGCCATCCGTCCGATTTCACCTCGCAGGCGATGCCGTGAGCCCTGCAATATCGGCGTACGGCATCCACGAATATGCGCGCGTCGTTAGGCATCGCCGGTCTGTGATTTTTGGCACGGAATTATGTGCTGCATGGCTGTCTGATGCGGAAAGTTAATTGCGTATTTCGGCAGCGAATTAGCATGGTTCGAACCATTTACCGAAATGAAGCGACATGCATTCGATTACCTCTAATTGCACGTTTCAGCGGGTTGATTATTTGAAAAATTCACGTAAGTCAGGCGGCGAAATCACAAGGAATATCAGCGGTTTTTACCTCTTTTTCAGCCCGGCCACCCGATCCTTCCAAAACCTCCCCAATCGGAAAAACAAACGTCATGAGCGCGTTCTATCGAGAGAAAGTTCTTGCTGTGCGGCACTGGACCGACACGCTGTTCAGCTTCCGCGCGACGCGCGATTCCGGCTTCCGGTTCCAGAACGGGCAGTTCGCGATGATCGGCCTCGAGATCGACGGCCGTCCGCTGTTGCGCGCCTACAGCATGGCGAGCGCCAATCACGAGGAAGAGCTCGAGTTCTTCTCGATCAAGGTGGCCGACGGTCCGCTCACCTCCCGGCTGCAGAAGATCAGGGAAGGCGACACCATCCTGGTTGGCCGCAAGGCGACCGGCACGCTGATCACCGACAATCTGTTGCCGGGCAAGCGGCTGCTGCTGCTGTCGACCGGCACTGGGCTTGCGCCGTTCGCGAGCCTGATCAAGGACCCCGACGTCTACGACCGCTTCGAGACCATCGTGCTGGTGCATGGCTGCCGCCAGGTCTCCGAGCTCGCCTATGGCGAGGAGCTGGTCGCCTGGCTGCGCGACGACGAATTGTTCGGGCCGATGCTGTCGGAGAAGCTGGTCTATTATCCGACCGTGACGCGCGAGCCTTTCCGTAACCGCGGCCGCATCACCGACCTCATCACCTCGACGCAGTTGTTCGACGACATCGGCCAGGGCGCACTCGATATCGCGACCGACCGCATCATGATGTGCGGCAGCCCCGCGATGCTGGAAGAGCTGAAGCAGATGTTCGAGGCGCGCGACTTCGCCGAGGGCAACGGCAGCAAGCCCGGCCATTTCGTGATCGAGAAGGCGTTCGTGGAGCGGTAAGTCCTCCACTGTCGTCCCGGCCAAGCGAGCTCTTGCGAGTGCGAGCCGGGACCCATTGCCACCGGCCGAATTGTTGAGCAGGGCGTCTGTCGCCGGTGCTTCACCGATGCATCACGCGGTATGGGTCCCCGCTTTCGCGGGGACGACACTGGAGATAGTAGCCTCTCCCATTTCCCCGCTGCTATAACCTCTCCCGAACGGCGCGCAGTGCGACGCGCCGGCCAAAGGGAGCGTTTGAGCCTTGCCTTCATCCATCGATTCCCGACCGGCGACGACCGCCTTCGTCTTTGCGGGTGGCGGCAGCTTCGGCGCGATCCAGGTCGGCATGATGGATTCGCTCGCAAGGCACGATATCACCGCCGACATGGTGGTGGGCTCCAGCGTCGGCGCACTGAACGGCGCCTTTTATGCGAGCGACCCCACGGTCGATGGCGTCGAGCGCCTTGCCAATATCTGGCGCGGCTTGCGACGCCAGGACGTCTTTCCGATGACCTGGCGGACGTTGCTCAGCTTCCTCTGGCGGCGCGATTTTCTCATTCCCCATGATGGCGTCCGCAAGCTGGTCGACGACCACATCCCCTACCGCAATCTGGAAGAAGCCAGGCTTCCGGTGCATATCGTCACCACCGACATCGTGACGGGCGACAGCGTGGTGTTCTCGTCAGGGCCGGCCGCCGAAGCGATCGTGGCCTCGACCGCGATTCCGGGCGCGTTCGCGCCGGTCCATTACGGCGATCGCTACCTCGCCGACGGCGCGATCTCCTCCAACACGCCGGTTCGGGTCGCGGTGAAGCAGGGCGCGCGCCGCCTCATCATCCTGCCGACGGGACATGCCTGCGCCAACGAGGCGCCGCCGGTCGGTGCGCTGGCGAACGCGCTCCATGCGCTGACCTTGCTGATCGCGCGGCAAATGGTCGACGAGCTCGAAAATCTCGATCCCGACATCGAGTATTTCGTGGTTCCGCCGCTCTGCCCGCTGGTAGGCTCGCCCTATGATTTCTCGCGCACGGCGGAGCATATCGAGCGCTCCAGGTCGAGCACGGACGAATGGCTGGCCCGGGGCGGGCTCGAACAAAGCGCGATCCCGCACGAGCTCCGGCCGCACGATCATTGATCGCGGCTATACATTGCAGTGCAAAACGAAGCCCTGCCCATCGGATGGATTGATTAAGCGCCGCCGGATTCGCTACGCTCACAAGGACTTGTCATATCCATGACCCGTGCGCGGGATAATGTGCCGGGTCTGGCCGATCACCAATCGGCCTGCAGCCGACAACGATCAGTCGGCGGAATTTGTCCGGGGGATGCCATGGAAACGCTGCTGCTTCCGTTCTCGCCACGCTTCATCGTCCTGACGATCTGCGCCGTCGTGACCGCGCTGCTGCTCGGCATCGGTCTCTTCGATCACAATCCCAAGGCGTTCGACGTCGTCCTCATCCCGATGCTCATCTTTGCCGCGCTCACGCTGCTCGGCATCCGCGATCTCCTGCAGAAGAGCCATGCGGTCCTGCGCAACTATCCGATCTCGGCGCATATGCGCTTCCTGCTCGAGGAAATCCGCCCCGAGATGCGGCAGTATTTCTTCGAGAGCGAGAAGGACGGCATGCCGTTCTCCCGCGACATCCGCGCGGTGGTGTATCAGCGTGCGAAGCTGCAGCTCGACAAGCGGCCGTTCGGCACGCAGGAGGACGTCTATCGCGAGGGCTATGAGTGGATGCATCATTCGGTGGCGCCGAAGGTGCATTCCGGCGAAAAATTCCGCATCGACATCGGCGGACCGGATTGCAAGAAGCCTTATTCGGCCTCGGTCTTCAACATCTCCGCGATGAGCTTTGGTGCGCTCTCGCCCAACGCGGTGCGGGCGCTCAATGCCGGCGCCAGGAAGGGCGGCTTTGCACACGACACCGGCGAGGGCGGCGTCAGCCCCTATCACCGGGAGATGGGCGGCGACATCATCTGGGAGGTCGGCTCGGGCTATTTCGGCTGCCGCACGCGCGACGGCAAGTTCAACCCGGACGAATTCGCGCGGATCGCGACCGACGACCAGATCAAGATGGTGGAGCTCAAGATCAGCCAGGGCGCCAAGCCCGGCCATGGCGGCGTGCTGCCGGCCGCCAAGGTCTCCGAGGAGATTTCCAAGATCAGGGGCGTGCCGATGGGCGAGGACTGTATCTCGCCGGCAACCCACAGCGCCTTTTCGACGCCGATCGAGATGCTGCAGTTCGTCGCCAACATGCGCAAGCTGTCGGGCGGCAAGCCCGCCGGCTTCAAGCTGTGCGTCGGCCATTCCTGGGAATTCCTGGCAATCTGCAAGGCGATGCTGGAGACCGGGATCTATCCCGACTTCATCGTGATCGACGGCAATGAAGGCGGTACCGGTGCGGCGCCGCTCGAGTTCATGGACCATCTGGGCATGCCGATGCGCGAGGGCGTCAATCTCGTCCACAACGCGCTGGTCGGCATCAAGGCGCGCGACCGCATCAGGATCGCCGCGTCGGGCAAGATCGCGACCGCGTTCGACATGGCGCGCGCCATGGCGATCGGCGCCGACTGGTGCAATTCGGCGCGCGGCTTCATGTTCGCGCTCGGCTGCATCCAGTCCTTGAGCTGCCACACCGACCGCTGCCCGACCGGCGTCACCACGCAGGACCCGATCCGCAACCGTGCGCTCTACGTACCGCACAAGATCGACCGCGTTTACAACTATCACCACTCGACCTTGCACGCGCTCGCCGAGCTTCTGGCAGCCGCCGGCCTCGAGCACCCGAAGGACCTGCGGCCGATCCATTTCTCGCAGCGGAGCTCGACCACCGAGGTCCGCACGTTTGCAAAGCTCTATCCGGCGCTGCGTCCAGGCGAGTTGATCGACGGCACTGACGATCCGCGCTTCCGCGACGCCTGGCGGATAGCGCGTGCGGATTCGTTCCAGGCGGTGATGTGAGGCGCGAAAGCGCGTCGTTCCGGCGCGCGCATCGGCGCTAAGCCGGAGTCTCTTTCTGGCCGCCAGGGCGTTCGTCCCT
>Ga0207707_10001121_pt1 | contig 25421 bp, 27 predicted proteins | sample KBSC83BmetaG_FD_184336 | JGI IMG/M metagenome (GOLD analysis project Ga0207707, IMG submission 184336) | Corn rhizosphere microbial communities from Kellogg Biological Station, Michigan, USA - KBS C8-3B metaG (SPAdes) (version 2) | ecosystem: Host-associated > Plants > Roots > Rhizosphere ... | reverse complement strand
CCTGCTGTACAAGGCTCCCGGCGTTAGGCTCACGGCGCTCTTCGCCCCCGAGCACGGGCTGCGCGGCCTCGCCGAAGCCGGCGCGTCCGTGGAATCCACGGTCGACTCGGCGACGGGCATTCCGATCTACTCGATCTACGGCAGGAAGAACGTCCCGACGTCTGACATGCTGGCGAACGTGGACGTGCTCGTCTACGACATTCAGGACGTCGGCGCGCGCGTCTACACCTACGAGTGGACGATGGCGCTCGTGGCCGACTCCGCCCAGAAGCCGTTCATCGTGCTCGACCGACCCGATCCGGTTCGCGGGGATCGCGTCGAGGGCGGTGTTCTCGATCCGAAATATCGTTCGTTCGTTGGACAGTATCCGGTTGCTCTTCGATACGGCCTAACGCCGGGCGAGCTGCTGCGGTACCTCGTGGGCACCGGACAGGTTCACGCAGACGTGAAAGTCGTGCCGATGAAGCACTGGCGTCGCTCGATGTGGTGGGAGGATACGGGGCTCGCATGGCGAAACCCGTCGCCGAACCTGCGCGACATGGAGGCGACGATCCTGTACACAGGCACCGTGTTCTTCGAGGGCACGAATGCGACCGAGGGTCGCGGTACCGAGCAACCGTTTCGAGCGGTCGGCGCGAAGTGGTTGACCGACGCTGGCGCGATCGCGCGCGAGCTCGACGCAAAGAAATTGCCTGGCGTACGCTTCGACTCCGTTTCACGGCCGGTGGAGCAGGGCTTCAAGTTCGGCGGCGAGACGATTCCGATGATTCAGGTGACGGTGACGGATCGGAATGCGGTGAAGCCGGTCGAAGTGGGCGCGCACATGCTGCGCATGATCTACAAGCGACACACGGCGGAGTTTCAGTGGCGGGTGGCGGAGATCGATCGGCTGTTCGGGTCTGATCGGCTGCGGCTGGCAGTGGAACGGGAGGGCGGGATCGAGGAGCTGTTGCCGGTACTGGCGAAGGAGTCGGAGCAGTTCAGGCGGGGGTCGGAGAAGTACTGGATCTATCGATGACCGCCCCTCGCCATTACGATCAGCGGTACTTCGACAAGTGGTACCGCAACCCCCGTTACCGGGTGAAATCCCCACAGGAGCTCTCCCGCCAGGTAGCGCTCGTCGTGTCAGCAGCCGAGTACATCCTCGGCCGCACGCTCCACACCGTCCTCGACGTCGGGTGCGGAGAGGCGAACTGGGTGGCACCGCTCCGCCGTCTCCGGCCACGCATCCAGTACACCGGCGTCGACTCGAGCGAGTACGTCGTGAGCCGGTTCGGCGCGAGCCGCAACATCCGGCTCGGCACGATCGATTCACTCGACCGCATGCGGCTGCGCAAGGAATACGATCTGATCCTGTGCGTTGGCATGTTGAACTACCTCGACCCCGCGCAGCTCCGAACCGGCCTGGCGCATCTGTACGAGCTCGCGAACGGCGTCGTCTACCTGGAGCTGTTCACGAGCGGGGATCGCGGCGTGTTCGGTGACACGCGCGGGACGCGCCTCCGATCGCCGGCATGGTATCGCGCGCGCATTCGCGAAGCGCGATTCCTCTCCTGCGGCATGCATTGCTACATCCCGGACTGGTTGCGGGAGCAGACGTCGGCACTCGAGCGGTGTGGCGGATAGCCTGGCGGCGTTAGGCGCCGTCGCGGCGGACTACGCCACGCGAGCAGCAGGCTTCGCCGACCGCGAGCGAGTCCTGCAGCGTGAGGTCGAGCGGACGTCGCAGCTCCGGCTCATCGCGTTCGTGGTCGCTGCCGCGTCAGGTGTTGCGCTACTCGCCGGGTGGGGCAGCACGGCCCTGCCCGTCGTGAGCCTGGTCATTGGCGCTGTCGCATACATCGCGCTCGCAAACACCCACGCGACCCGTCGGCGACGAGCGCGCTGGGCGGGCGTCAGGCGCTTCGTGTGCGAGCAAGGCGCACTGCGCGTCGCACGCGACTGGAACGCGCTGATGCCGTGGACGGGTGAAACGCTCACCCACGACCACGCGCACGCCGCGGATCTCGATGTGACCGGACATGCGTCGCTCGTCCGGCTGCTCGACGTCACGAGCCCGGGGCCCGGGCGCCAGACCGTCCTGTCGTGGCTCACTGGCGATGCACCTCCGGTCGCGGAGCTCCGCGCGAGGCAGGATGCAGTGCGAGAGCTCAGGTCGGCGGTCGAGTGGCGCGAGACGCTCACCGGTCACGCGTGGACGGCCGGCAACTCGCGGCGAGCCGACGTCGCGCGGTTCCTCGCCTGGGCGCCAGAACCGCCTTGGTTGCTCGCTCGGCCGGCGCTCGTGTGGGCGGCGCGCGTACTCCCGTTCTTCATCGTTCCAACGGTCTCGCTCGCGTTCCTCAGTCTTCTCTGGACGCGTGCCGTGCTGCCGCAGCCCGACGGCTCGCTGGTCGGACTCGGAGCGTTCGCTCGACAGTGGTGGCTAGTGCCGTTAGGCGCCGGGATCCTGCTGACCGTGTTCACACGGCGGGCAGTCGGCGTCCGCCTGTATGCCGCGATGTCGCACCTCGGCGGTCTCGCCGCGTACGCGGAAATGCTCGCTCACGTCGAATCGTCGACGTTCACGACGCCGCGCGTCGCCGGTCTCCGAACGCGACTCACGAATGAGCGGGCGGCGTCGGAAGCGCTGACACGGCTCGGCACGATCGTTCGGCTCGCCGAGGCGCGGTACTCACCGATGGGGCACGCCCTGCTCCAGCTGCTTTTGTTGTGGGACCTACAGGTCGTCGTCGCGCTCGAGCAATGGCAGGCGTCGTCCGGAGCGCACGCCCGCGACTGGCTCGACGCGTTAGGTGAGGTCGAGGCGCTCGCCGCCCTCGCCACGCTGGCACACGACAATCCCGGCTGGGTGATGCCTGATTTTGTCGACGGGCCGGCGTGCATCGACGCGAGGGCACTCGGTCATCCCTTGCTGAGTGATGAGGCGCGCGTCAGCAACGACGTGACCGTCGGTCCGCCCGGGACCTTCTTGCTCGTCACAGGCTCCAACATGTCGGGCAAGAGCACGCTGCTGCGTGCGATCGGCACGAACGTCGTGCTCGCCCAGGCTGGCGGGCCGGTCTGCGCGGCGTCGATGCGGCTCACCCCGGTGGATGTGTGGACGAGCATACGGATCGATGATTCCCTGGAGGCGGGCGTGTCGCTCTTCATGGCGGAGCTTCGCCGGCTCAAGCGAATCGTTGACGCCGCGCGCGATCCCGCGCGCCCTCGGCCACTGCTCTACCTGCTGGACGAGATCCTTCACGGCACCAACACGGCCGAGCGGCGCATCGCCGCGCGTCGGGTGCTCACGTATCTGCTGAACGCGGGGGCGATCGGTGTAGTCACGACGCATGACCTCACGCTCGCGGACGACCCGGCCCTCGACGGTCCGGCCAAGCGGGTCCATTTCACCGAGCGGTTCGAGCAGCGGGACGGCGCGATGACCATGACCTTCGATTACACGCTCCGCCCCGGCCTCGCGACGTCGGCAAACGCGTTGAAGCTGTTGGCGATGATCGGCTTGGGCGAGGAGACAGGGTGATACGTAAGGGGTCAGACTCCTCGCGGGTGGTTCCAACGCCTTTGGCGTTGGAACCACCCGCGAGGAGTCTGACCCCTTACCCATCGTCCCAACGCAGGATCTGGCGTCCCACGTCGACAGCGTGCAGCGTAGGACACTTCACACGAAATGGAGGCAACGTGACCGACCCCGGGTTTCCGATTCACCGTCAGCCAACCGACGAAGATCTGGAGCGTGAGGCGATGCGCATCCGGCAGGACGTCGTGGACGCCGTCGACGCGTTCAAGCGCTACACCTCCGAAGAATCCCGCGACCTGCTCGCCTCGGCACGCGACGACGACGAATTGGGGTCAGAGTCGTGATTCATCGTTCCAACGCACCAGGTCAATTGGTGTCTGACCCCTAACTCATCGTTCCAACGCAGCCTGGCGGAAACCAAACCCCAGTCGCGGGAGTACGTTTCGCCATGCGCGTGGTTGTCATCGTCAGGCACATCCTGCCGTTCGTATTCTCGTTTCTCCGCGACAGGCGGCGCTGGATTGTCGCGGGGAGCCCCGTGCCCAGGACTGATGAGTTCCACAGTCGCCGGGCCCAGGACCTCGTTGCCGCGATCGGCACGCTCGGACCGACGTTCGTGAAGCTCGCGCAGGTCTTCGCCGGACGAGCGGACCTGTTCCCGGAATCGTACGTCAAGGCGCTATCGACGCTGACCGACCAGGTCCCACCGGTGCCACTCGAGGTGGTCGAACGGACGATCGCCGAGAGCTATGGAAAGGGACCATCGGATCTCTTCGAGCGCTTCGACTCCGTCCCCATAGCGGCCGCATCGTTGGGGCAGGTGCATCGCGCCGCATACGAAGGGCGAGAGGTGGTCGTGAAGGTGCTGCGACCGGGCATCGAGCACCTCGTGGCATCAGACGTGCGCGCGGCGAAGTGGATTCTCGCGCTGCTCGAGCGGAGATTTGCTACCAACCCGCACGTGCGCGGGCTGCGGGTCGCTGTCGAGGAGTTCGCGCTCCGGATCGGAGACGAGATGGACTTCCGCAAGGAAGCGGACAACGCGGAGCGCATTCGCGCGAACTTCGCCGGCAATCGTCACGTGCTGATTCCGCGCATCGAGCGCGACCTGGTGCGGCAGCGTGTTCTCGTCATGGAATACATGCCGGGTGTCCGCATCGACCGCGCGGATTCCGTGGACGTGACGCGAACCGCCGCTGCGAGGCGCGCTCGGTCCGCGGACATCGTCGCGACGGTGATGGAGCTCTACATCCAGATGATGCTCGTGGACGGGCTCTTTCACGCCGACCCGCATCCCGGCAACCTGCTGGTTGCGCCCGATGGGCGGATCATCCTCCTCGACTTCGGCATGGTGGTTCCGGTGCCGCGCGAGACGCGGTGGCATCTGATCCAGACGGTGTTCGCGTCGATCCGGAAGGATGTCGACGGCGTGGTCGCGGGATTCGACGCGCTTGGCGTGATCGAGCCGGACGCCGATCCCGAGGTGGTGCGCGAGCTGGTGCGCACGCTGCTCGAGCTCGCGCACTCGCGCACGACCGTGCCGGAGCGAATCGAGATGCTCCTCGCGGATCAGGTCATGGGGACGCTGTACGATTGGCCGGTGACGCTGCCCCGCGAGATGGTCTACTTCGCGCGGGCGGCGGCGCTGATCGAGGGGCTGGGCGTGCACTACGACCCGCGCTTCAACCCGATCGTGTTTGCGGCGCCGATCGCGCTCCGTATGCGCCGCCGGATCCTGAGCTCCCTCGGGGACCAGCCGGCGCGTGATCCTAACGAGTGGGTCTACGCGCTCAGTGGCGTGCTTGGCGCGGTGGCCGGAGTCATGACGCGGGCCGGACGATCGTTCCTGTCTCGTCTGGAAGCGGAGTTCGACGCCGCTCGCCCGCCGGAGATACCGAGAATCACTCGCCGGGCGCTTCCGCCCGCCGCCGCTGGCGCATAACGCCGGCCCGATGAAAGGGGGTCAGAGCTGAACGCCTCCGCCCCCCTTTGATCGGCTTACATGCCGAGCCGGACGTTGATGTCGACCATGAGTCCGCGCGGAGGCGGTGAGACGAACACCACGCGGTCAGGCTCCGGCCGGATGACGATGCGCTCGATCGGACCCTTGCCCTTGCCGCGACCCATGTTGCCGCGACGGTAGTAGACGACGCGTTGTGTCCGCACTCGCTCCACGCGCACGATCTCGTAGCCGTGCGACACGAGGACGTCGCGCGTGACGACGATCGCCTCGTCCGCGGTCACGACCTTCTTCTTCGCTTGCCCGGGTGGCACGTGCTCGCCCCGCTCGTCGTGATTACCATGACCTTTCCCCTGGGCCATGGCCGAACTGGCGGGAGACAACAGACACGCTGCGGCGATCGCCGCGGTAGTTAGCGCGATACGGTATCGAGACATCATGACGCTCGCTCGAATGTTGGGAATGAAAGACGACCTCTGTTCCACTCATTTCTAGGATGACGCAGGCTCTCGTCAGGCAACGTGTGCGCGGCGTCACCGGCGGCGCCCGAACCGACGGACCGACTATTCGTTGCGGCATCGCGACGCATTTGCGGGAACCCGTCGACAGCGAACCACACGATCTCGATGTTCGGTAACTCCCGCGATTCGCACACGGCATTGCAGGACGCAAGGGTGAAGAGCCCGGCCCAACCCCCGGATTGCGGGACGCACGTTAGGGTGGTGCTTCATTACGCGCTCCCAATGAGACCGTTACGGCCGAAGCCGTGGCTCTATCCGTTCGCAAGCGCGACGGCACAGATATCGCTAAACGGGGTACCGTACGGTGGAATGGTGGAGGTCGCGCGGCGTGGGGACGGCGCGCGATAGCAGGGACCCGGCACGTATGGGCTTTTGCCGCGTGTCGTCTGAGGACCGTAGTTCAACGAGAACGCGCCGACGCCGCAGGAATCCAATGCCCGACGAGGGCCGATGATCGCGGGGGGCCGGCGGTGAGATGCGGGTGACGTATATCGTGCCAACCGCATGGCGGTGAATGCGCGCGGCGCGGTAAAGCGAAGTCCCGTCGGTCCTCAGTAGCCTGCTCTTCGTCGGGAATCGGGAATAGAAAGGGCCTCGGGACGCTTCTGCGTCGCGAGGCCCTTTCTGCTTTCACGGGGGTGTGCATGCTCCGATTCCCGATTCCTGATTCCCGAACCCTGGTCTGTGACTTGCCTCACACGAATCACGCAGACGCGTGAGGCATAAGGTTGTATGTCGCAGTCGACGGTGTTGGTCGTTGCCAAGGACCGTGTCATCGCGGCGCTGCTTGGTGCTCTGATCGAGCTGTCCGGGCGGCGCGTTGCGTTTCGATCGGACAACGAAGGAATCGACTCAGCCGTTCGGCGCACCACCGCCGAGCTCGTGCTGTTCGATTGTGCCCTCGGCATCTCGACGTGCGCCGAAATCGCCGCGACCGCGCGGCTCGAGGGCGCTCGTCTGCTGATGTTCTCCGCCTCTCACACGGAGCGCGATGCGCGCGACCTCGCCAGTCTGTACGGCGCGCAGTGCTTCGTGCTGCCGGTGAAGCCACGCGAGTTCATGGACCTCGTCGACCGCGCTCTGGGGACGACGATCGCGACCTGAGCATCGTGATCGTTCCGTCAGTCGTCTGATGAGCGCGCGCTGGCTCACCTAACGAGCGAGGAACGTAACCGGCGTCGAGCCGGACCCCGCGTCGCAATGCCCGACCGCCAGGTTACGCGGATTCGGAAGCCGGGCACGCGGGGACGAGGCTCCCCCGTAGCTCCGTTCCTGGACTGGTTTGCGGTCGCACAAACGGTCAACTTTCCGGTCCCTCAACGACGGCAAATTGCTGCTGTGCAAACCATCACTCTTCCCGCTTCCCCGGCTGCGTTCGCGAACGCCGGCTGGCCCGACATCGCCCCCTATTACGAAGGGCTGGCCACCGCGCCGCTGACGCGAGACAACGTGGAAGACTGGCTCAAGAGCTGGTCGCAGCTCGAGGAGCTGATCGACGAAGCGGGGACCGTGGCGATGATCGCGTATACCGGCGACACTGCCGACGCCGAGAAGGAGAAAGCGCACCTCCGGTTCTCGACCGAGATCTTCCCGCAGGCACACGAGCAGGGCGTTCGCCTGTCGAAGCGGCTGCTGCACCTCGACTACACGCGGACGGGGCTCGAGACCACTATCCAGCGGTTCCGCACGGACGCCGAGATCTTCCGCGAAGAGAACGTCGCGCTATTCGCCGAGCTCGAGGAGCTCTCGGCCCAGTATCAGAAGATCGTGGGCGGGCTGACCGCACAGTGGGAAGGGGAAACGAAGACGATCCCGCAACTCCAGCCGTACCTCAAGGAACGCGATCGACAGGTCCGCGAGCGCGCCTGGCGAGTTGGCAACGAAGCGTATCTCGCGCGACGCGACGAGCTCGCGGCGTTGTTCGACAAGATGTTCGTCGCGCGGACGAAGGTCGCGGGCAACGCCGGATTCCCGAACTATCAGGAGTACGCGTTCAAGTCCAAGCACCGCTTCGACTACACGCCCGCGGACTGCGAACGCTTCCACGAGGCCGTGGAGACTACGGTGGTTCCGGCCGTCGCGCGCCAGCTCGAGTATCGGCGCGAGCGACTCGGCCTCGATCGCGTGAGACCGTGGGACCTGGGCGTAGAGCTCGAGCGTGTGGAGTCACTCAAGCCGTTCGATGATGTTGGCGTGTTCGTCGATCGCGCGAAGGCGATCTTCCGCCGGGTCGACCCGAAGCTCGGCACCGAGTTCGCGTTGATGGCTTCGGACGGGCTACTGGACCTCGAGAGTCGGAAGGGCAAGGCTCCGGGCGGGTATTGCACGAAGCTCAGCTTCCGCGGCAAGCCGTTCATCTTCATGAACGCGGTCGGCGTGGCCGACGACGTGAACACACTCGTGCACGAGGCGGGGCATTCGTTCCACGACTTCGCGGCCCACAGCCAGCCGCTCATCTGGCAGCGGTCTCCGGGACACGAGGCGGCGGAGCTCGCGTCGATGAGCATGGAGCTCCTGGCGTCACCGTACCTGCAGAAGCCGGACGGATACTACACCGCTGACGAGGCGCGATCGGCGCAGATCGAGCACCTCGAGGACATTCTTTTCAGCCTGCCACACATCGCGAGCGTCGACGCATTTCAGAGCTGGATCTACACGAGTGGCGACGGTCACGAGGCCGCAGCGCGTGATCGCGCGTGGCTCGAGATCCGGAGCCGATTCGAGCGTGGCATCGACTGGTCAGGCCTCGAGCAGGAGCGCGTCGCGCGCTGGTACCGACAGCTGCACATCTTCGAGTACCCGTTCTACTACATCGAGTACGGCATCGCGCAGATGGGGGCATTGCAGGTGTGGCGTCACAGCCTGGCGGATCAGGCGACCGCCGTGAAGCACTACCGCGAAGCGTTGGCGTTAGGCGGTACCGTGGGGCTTCCCGAGATCTACCAGGCGGCTGGCGCGCGTCTCGTCTTCGACGCCACGACCATGGGCGAGCTCGTGACGCTCGTGGAAAATCGGTTGACGGAGCTGCGCGCGGGATGACCGGCGCGCGGGTGCTCGCTTTGTCGCTGGCGCTCGCGAGCCCTTTGCGCGCTCAGACGGGTGTCGTCTCGCTGCTCGTGCTCGACGGCGCGACGGACTCCGCGGTGCCCGGCGTCTGGGTCTCGATCGTCGGGCAGGCTGGCGAGAGCGTGACCGACGCAGACGGACGGTTCCTGTACGTCGCCCCACATGCCGGGCGCGTGGCGCTTGTCCTGCGCCGGCGGAGTTCGCGAGTATGCGCCGCACGAGCCGCTGCGGCCTCATCATGGTGTGGACCCGGCGCGACAAATGACACCCGATCGTCGTTAGGCGGAACAACACGACACGACGAACCTTTCCGATGATACTCAAAGCCTTCCGCAAAGCGTCCTCCGGCGGTGCTGCCAGCAGCGCCGCAACGCCCGCCGCATTCGGCGACGCCGCGGCCGAACGCGAACGCCTCGACTGGGTGCTGTTCCAGAACGGCGGCGTCGTACTCTATCACAAGCACCAGATCCTGACCGAGCACACCGCGTGGCTGGTCCGCGAAGGGTATCAGCTGCGAGAGCTCGATGCGCATGGCTGGAAGGACGCGAACGCGTTTCACGCGGATGTGAAGCGTGTGTTCGCGTTCCCGAGCCACTACTCGAACCACCTCGCGTCGCTCGTGGACGCGCTTGCGGAGCTCGAGATTCCTCCGGGCGGTGCAGTGGCCGTGCAGATGAAGCGTTACGATCGCTTCGCCAAGGCCGAGCCGCACCTTGCCTGGTCTGTGCTCGACGCGCTCGAAACGACGTCGCGCCGCTTGCTGCTCACGGGTCGGCGGCTGCTCACGCTCGTTCAGTCGGACGACCCGCGCATCAAGTTCGAGCGAGTGGGAGCGATGCCGGTGAACTGGAATCCGCGGGAGTGGCTGGAGTCGGACCGGGGTCTCGGGAATCGGGAATCGGGAATCGGGAATCGGGAATAGCGGAACAGGGAACCGGGACCAGAGGTTGGACAGAGAGGCCCGGTTCCCGGTTCCAGGCTTTCGCTGCGTCCGGCCGGAGCGAATACTAGACGCGTGCGTCTCCTGGCTTTCGGGTTCTGTCTCGTCCTGGCCGCTCCACTCGCCGCTCAGTCGTCGGCAGTCGAGCTGCTCGTGCTCGACGACGCCACTGACGCCGCGCTCCCTGGCGTCGCCGTGTCCATCGCCGGGCAGCCGGGCGAACGAGTCACCGACCAGCGCGGTCGATTCGTCTACGCGCCCGAGCGACCCGGCAAGGTCGTGTTCCTCCTCCGCCGACTCGGCTACAGCCCAGGGACGCTGACCGTCGACGCTTCCGCCGGTGACACGACGCGGGTGACGTTCGCCATGACGGCCGTGACGCAGACGCTCGCCACGGTAACGGTGCGCGACACGGCGAACAGCTTGTCGCGCTTTCTCAGCGGATTCGATCGTCGCCTCGCGAATCATTCCGGCAGCGCCACCTTCATCACGCGTGAAGAGATCGACAAACGAGACCCGTACGAGACAACGGACATCCTGCGCCGGGTGATCTCGATAACGATCGCAGACAGCATGGGCGTGCAGATGGCGGTTTCGCGACGCTCACAGAAGCCCACGTACAAGAACACCAGAGGCCCGGGTGGCGCGATCAATCAGGCTGGCGTCCTGGATCTCGCCAACTGTCCGCTTCAGGTGGCTGTGGACGGACAACTCAAGGAGTGGGGCTTCGCCGTGAACTCAATCCCGCCGAAGGAGATTCACGGGATCGAGATCTACCCTGGCGCGGCGACCATTCCCGCCGAGTACGCGAGCATGCGTCGTGATGCCAGCTGCGGATTGATCATGATCTGGACGCGGCGCGTGAAGTAGAGAACCGGGAACCGAGGCCCTTTATCGGGAGGACGGCGACACCTCGACTCGCTGCCACTCGCTCGGAATGGCACGCGCCGCCTGGCGCCCGTCGCCGGTCGCCTAACGACGCGGCCACCGACGATCCAGCCAATCCATCGTCGTCGCGACCGCGCTCATGCCGATGACGGCCGACGTGGTGACGTCGCTCGTCCAGTGCTGATCTTGATACACGCGCGACCACGCCACCACCGTCGCCCCGGTATATCCCAGCGCCGAGACCCAGGATCGTCTCGTCACGATCGCGGCTCCCGCGGCGATCGAGAACGCGTGCACCGCGTGCGACGACGGGAATGAATGCCACTCACCCTCCGACGAGAATGGCTCGAAGCGCCACGCATCATTGGTGCTGTCCGGGCGGTGCCGTCCGACAACCGGCTTCAGCACGCCGACGATCACGTTGGACACCGCGTATCCAGCCGAGATGCGAAGCACGGCGTCGGCAGCCCGGCGGTGGTGGGTCAGGCGTGTGACGAGGTAGGTGACGGCGAGTCCGGCAATGATATTCCTGCCCGTGCCGGCAAAGTTGCCGGCGTCCGCCAACGAGCTCGCGAAGCTCGAGTGGCGATCCAGCCAGAACGTGCGGGCACTCTCGTCGAGGAGCGCGGCGGCGGCGATCGCTCCGCCCGCCGTCACCCAGAAGCGGCCCTGCTGGGGTTGAAGGCTCAGCTGTGCGTCGGCGCGCGTGCCGAGCGCGCCGACGAGGGCCGCCGATCCAACCATGGCGCGGACGGATGGGGAACCAACCATCAGTGCTCGAGCTCGCTCGTAGCGCGCGCGAGTGCATGGAGTTTGGTCGCCTCGTCTGTTGTGCGACGACGCGCAAGGCAACAGCTTAGAGGCCGGTGAACTCTCACTCGATCGCCGCCTAACAGTTGCTGTCCGCAGGACGTCGTTTCCAGCCCCGGTAGGAGCCGGATGCCGCACGCGGAAATTGTTCGACAGCTCGTCACCGAGCTGGTACGGGTCGGTGTCGATCCCGACCAAATGGTGGCCGGCCTCACGAGCCGCGCCGAAGATGCACTCCGTGCCCTCCGGGCACTCCCCGACGGGGCCGGACCCGCCGCTTTCCTCGCGGAGCTCCGTAACCAATCGTCGGCCGTCAGTATCAACAATGGTGCTGCCGGGCACATACCGCACGACCCAGGCCCCACCTCTCAATGATTCGCAACCTGGTGTGCGTTCGTGAGGTGCTCACGATCGCGTCCGCGCTCATGACCCTTACCGCCACTGCGCGTGGTCAGGGAACAATGCTGAGTCCCTCCGGAGTCGTGACAGTGGCGAGTGCGTCGTCGTTCGATTCGACCCTCGCACGACTCGAGCGGGCCGCCGTGGCCAATGGCTTGACCGTCGCCGCCAAGATCGATCACGCCGCCGCCGCACGAAAGGCGGGCCAGACGCTCCGCCCGACCACGCTTGTCATCGCCGGCAACCCCGCCGCCGGCACTCCACTCATGCTCGACGACCAGACCATCGCGGTCGAGCTGCCGCTGCGATTTCTCGTCTGGCAGAGCGAGGACGGGAAGGCGCACGTCTCGTACGACCCCATCAAAGCGATCGCGGCTCGCCACAAGCTCGCCGGTCACGAACAACTGCTGACGAAGATGACCGGCGCGATAGAGCTGATCGTGACGCAAGCGACGCGCTGAGTCATCCTGAGCGAAGCGAAGGATCCTCAGGTGACCGATAGAGGGCTCTCTTTCGGGACAATGAGGATCCCTCGTCTGACGGCTCGGGATGACAACCGCGCTCGGGATGACGCCTCACTCCACCTCGTCGATCGATCTCGGCCAATCCTGCTTGAGGAGTCGCGACATTGCCCGATCCGCAAGCAGCCGCCCGTTCGTCTGACAGCGGGCGCAGTAGTTCGTCTCGTTGTCGGCGTAGCGAATCCGCTGCACGGGCGAGCCACACACCGGACACGGAAGCTTGTACCGCCCGTGCACCGCCATCCCCTCCCGAAACGCCGTCACCTTCTCCGGAAACCCATCGCCGACCTCGTCGCGCAGACGGTTCGTCCAGTCGATCAACGTTGTTTTCGTTGCCTCGAACAGCGCCACGATCTGCTCGTCCGTGAGACGAGACGTGAGCAGAAGCGGGGATAGCTTGGCCCGATGGAGGATCTCGTCGGAGTACGAGTTCCCGATCCCGCTGAAGAGCCGAGGGTCCGTGAGCGACCGCTTGAGCGTGTGGTTTTCGCCTCGCAGTCGCGAGGCGAAGTCCGCCAGGTCGGCGTCCAGCACCTCCAGCCCTCCGCGGTCGAACTGCGCCAGCGCATCAGCGCCCTGTACGACGTGGATCGATGCCCGTCGCTTCGACCCGGCCTCGGTGAGGTAGAGCGTCCCCCGCTCGAACTCGAACGCAGCCTGAGCGAGCTTGCCGCCAATCGTCTTTCCGCCCTCTCGCCAACGGAGACGACCCGCGATCATGAGATGAATGACGACGTAAAGCGCGTCGCCCACACCGATGACAATGCGCTTTCCCAGCCGGCTGATCGTTCGTACCTGCTTGCCGACCACCGCCGAGAGCGGAGGGTCGACGGTCCTCAGCACGAATGGGTTGAGGGCGCGAGCGCCGCGGATCTCCTGGTCGAGGATCCGCGTTCCCATCGTTTCGATGTAGACCGTGACGTCGGGGAGCTCGGGCAAGTGTCAACCGGCTCCCTTGGTGGGAATGACCTTCTCCTCCACTCCAACGTCCCCGGTCACCTGAACGAGCGTGGCCATGAGCTCAGCGGGTGTGCTGTCCTTCTTCAACTCGGCAGACTGGTGAGCCCACAGGCTGTCCACCTGTCCCGTGTAAAACCAAACCGTATACTTGCGCGCGACCGCGAGCGAATCCGTGCCCGCGCTCGCCATGGTGGGTCCGGTCGCCGCAGGGACTGCGTTATTCTGCGCGATCGCGACCGACGTACTGAGGGTCAGCAGGAGTCCAACAGTCACGGCTTTCACTGGTTTCACGATGACCCCCAAAAAATTCGAACCGCGTGATGAGTCGTACGAGTCGCGAGTCCGCAGCAGCTTCGACCGCCAGCGCGCGATGCACACGATAGGCGCTCGGCTCGTCCGCGTCGAGCCGGGCGAGGTCGAGCTGGAGCTCCCGTTTCGGGAGGACCTCACCCAGCAGCATGGCTTTCTCCATGCGGGGATCGTCACGACCCTCGTGGATAGCGCCTGCGGATACGCTGCGCTCTCGCTCATGGATCGTGAGTCGGCCGTGTTGAGCGTCGAATACAAGGTGAACCTCCTCGCACCGGCGGTCGGCGAGCGGATGCGCGCGATCGGACGTGTGATCAAGCCCGGGCGAACGCTGCTCGTGTGCACCGGCGAGGTGATCGCGGTGGCAGGTGGCACGGAGTCCGTCGTGACCGCGATGCAGGCGACAATGATGGCTGTCCGTGGGCGACCCGAGCTCGTTGATTGATCTCCGGTGCGAGGGTTTCGGTCGCGAACTTGTTGCGAGTACCATTAGGCATGGCGCATCGAACGTTCAGGGATTCGGACGGGCGTGAGTGGGAAGTCTGGGACGTCGTGCCGAGCCAGTGGGTCGGCCCGACGCTGGACGGCGGATGGCTCGCGTTTCAGAGCGGTGAGGATCGGCGTCGACTGGCGCCGCTGCCGCTGTATTGGGCGGCTGCGCCCGAACCGGAGCTCCGCGACTTGCTCGCGAAGGCGAAGCCGGTCGTACCTCGGCTCGACTGAGACATGGGCAATCCCGTTCCTGTTGCACCGTCGCTCGAGCCTGTACTCGATGCGGTGCTCACCCCTCGTGAAGACGAGGCGCCGAACCGCCGTACGCTACGAATCAGTGCCCTGGCCATCATCGCGGCATTTCTCGCCGCCCTGGCGGCACAGCTGCTCACCCGGCTCATCGGGCTGATCACGAACGTCGCGTTCTACGGCCGGTGGTCCATGTCGTTCGTGTCTCCGTCGGACAATTCGTTAGGTATGGCGGTCGTCATCGTGCCGATCATCGGCGCGGTGCTGGTCGGTGTCATGGCCCGGTACGGCTCGGCGGCGATTCGCGGCCACGGCATTCCCGAGGCCATGGAGCAGGTGCTGCTCAACGAGAGCCGAATTTCGCCGAAGGTAATGTTCCTCAAGCCGCTATCCGCGGCGATCTCCATTGGCACCGGCGGGCCGTTCGGCGCCGAGGGCCCGATCATCGCAACCGGTGGCGCGTTAGGCTCGGTGATCGGGCAGCTGTTCCACATCACGGCTGACGAGCGCAAGACACTCCTGGCGGCCGGCGCTGCCGCCGGCATGGCGGCCACATTCGGCACGCCCGTCGCTGCCGTCCTGCTCGCGGTCGAGCTGCTGCTGTTCGAGTACCGGCCTCGTTCGCTCATCCCCGTATCGCTCGCCGCGGCGACCGCGACGGGTGTGCGGATCGCGTTCGTGGGCGCTGCTCCGGTGTTCCCGATGCCGAACATTGCCCCACCGAGCGGCGAGGCGCTGGCCACGTATATCGCGTTAGGTGCGGCGATCGGGGTCGTTGCCGTCTTCGTGACGCGCGGGCTCTATGGCGTCGAAGACCTGTTCGAGCAGCTCCCCATTCACTGGATGTGGTGGCCCGCGATCGGTGCGGTTGTCGTTGGCGTCGTCGGCTACTTTGCCCCGCGTACGCTGGGCGTAGGCTACGAGAACATCGAGCAGATGGTCGCGGGATCGATCGCCGGGCGGGCGCTGCTGATCCTCGTGACGCTCAAGCTCGTGTCGTGGATCATCGCGCTGGGCAGCGGAACGTCCGGCGGAACGCTGGCACCGCTGTTCACGATTGGCGGTGGCGCCGGCGCGCTTGCGGGTGGCCTTCTCGCGCAGTGGTTCCCGTCGCTTGGCGTAGACCCGCGCATCGCCGCGCTCGTGGGAATGGCCGCCATCTTCGCGGGCGCGTCACACGCTGTGCTGGCGTCGGTGGTCTTCGCGTTCGAGACGACTCGTCAGCCGCTCGGTCTCCTGCCCCTGCTCGCGGGCTGCAGCGCGGCCTACCTGGTCTCGCTGCTCGGGATGCGCCATTCGATCATGACCGAGAAGCTCGCCCGTCGCGGCACGCGCATCCGGTCCGAGTACGCGGCTGACTTCCTCGAGCAGGTGCTCGTGCGCGAGATCGCGTCAACCGAAGTCGTGACGCTCCCGGCGGAGGAGCCGGTGGAGGAGGTGCGGGATCGGATCGCCGCGCGGACGCCGGGCTCGCAGCATCAGGGATTTCCGGTCGTCAACGCGCGAGGCGATCTCGTAGGCGTGGTGACGCGCCGCGACTTGCTCGACCTCGACATCGAGTTCACGGCGCTCGTCGGCGATCTCGTAAAGCGAGCGGCAGTCGTGATCTATGACGACAGCTCGGCACGTGAGGCCGCGGACCACATGGTTCACGAGCGAGTCGGACGGCTTCCGGTGGTGGCGCGCGCGAATCCGCGTCGAGTGATCGGGATCGTCTCGCGCAGTGACCTCCTCGAGGCGCATGAGCGTCGGCTCCACGCCGGCAATAGGGTCGAGCGGACCATCGATCTCGCGGCGTCGTTCGCGTGGGTTCGCCCGAACGAGCGTTGACGGACCCGACATCGGCAGGATCGAGCGGCGGCTCGCGGCGCGCTGGGCGCGTCGCGATCGCTCTCATCGTGGGGCTCATTGTCGGGATTACCGTGTCGCAGGCCGGTGTCCCGTGGCTCAGTCGAGCAGTCGCGCTTCTCGAGCCTATCGGTTCGATCTGGGTGAATGCCATCCGGATGACGATCGTGCCGCTGGTCGTCGCGCTGCTGCTGGGCGCCGTCGCTCGAGGAGGCGAGTCGCATAGCGTCGGCCGGCTGGGCGGAATCGCGTTCGGCACGTTCGTCTCCCTTCACGTCGCGGCCGCGATCGTGGCGCTCGTCGTCGTGCCGGCAGTCATGTCGCGCGTTCCGGTCGACCCGGCGAGCGTGGCGCGAATGCAGGCGGAGGCATCGGCGGCGAGCGCGGCGACGGTCGAGCAGATGCGCACGCTGCCGACCTTCGGCCAGTGGATCGCCGGCCTGGCGCCGGCCAACGTCATTCGTGCCGCCGCGGACGGGGCGATGCTGCCACTGATCGTGTTCACGCTCCTGTTCGCGCTTGCGCTGCGTCGCATCGCGCCTGACCGGCGCGACCAGGTCCTGCGCGTGTTCGACGGTGTCGGCGGCGCGATGCTCGAGATCGTCCGCTGGCTGATCGCGCTCGCGCCGATCGGTGTCTTCACGCTCGTGGCGTCGACCTCCGCGCGTCTCGGAGCGTCGCTGGTCGGCGCGTTCGGGTATTACGTGTTCGCGTACGTCGGGATCCTGATCGTGATGACGCTTGTCGTCTGCGTCCTCGGCGCGTTGGGTGGCGGCGTAGGGATCCCGCGGTTCTTCCGCGCGGGTCTCCCGGCGCAGGCGGTGGCGTTCAGCTCGAGCTCGTCGCTGGCGTCGCTCCCGGCGCTCATCGACTCGGCCGGGCGTCTCGGCGTTCCACCGTCGCAGGCGGGGTTCGTCTTGCCGCTCGCGGTGTCGTCGTTCAAGGTCGCGAACGCGGTGGCCTGGCTCACCGGCACCATGTTCCTGGCGCGCCTGTACGGCGTGCCGTTAGGCATCAGCGAGTACCTCACGGTCGTGGCGTCATCGGTCGCGCTCAGTTTCGCGACGCCCGGAGTGCCCAACGGCGGCTTCCTGCTGCTCGCGCCGGTGCTGGCGAGTGTGGGCGTTCCGGCGGCGGGAGTGGCGCTGCTCATTGCCGTCGACGCCATTCCCGACCTGTTCGCGACGGTGGCGAATGTGAGCGGCGATTTTGCCGCGGCGGCGATCGTGCGGCGCTGGGCAGCGCGCGAGCCTGCAACGGTCCTGGAAGGTGGTCTCACTCCTAACGCGAGCTGACGAGGTCTCCATGCGCATCGGCATCGGGTCGGACCATGCGGGGTATACGTACAAGCAGATGCTGATTGCGATGCTTCGCGACCGGGGTCACGAGGTCGTGGACTTCGGCACCAACTCGACGGAGTCGGTCGATTACCCGAAGTACATTCGACCGGTCGCGCTGGCGGTCGCTGCCGGAGACTGCGAGCGCGGAATCGTGCTCGGTGGCTCCGGCAACGGCGAGGCGATCGTCGCGAACCGCGTGAAGGGCGTGCGCTGCGCGCTCTGCTGGAATGTCGAATCCGCCCGCCTTGGCCGCCTGCATAACGACGCAAACGTGATCTCCATCGGCGAGCGTATGGTGTCGGCCGAGGAGGCGGAGGCCATTGTGGACACGTGGCTGACTACGCCGTTCGAGGGCGGGCGCCACATCCGCCGCATCCAGATGATCGACGAGTTCTAACGCTCCCTATGGGGTCAGACTCCTATCGCATCGAATCACCGCCCACCGGCACACACATGCGCTACCTGCCCGCCCTCACACTCCTCACCCTCGTTGGAATCCTCGGCGCCACGCCGGCACAGGCACAACGCCCGCCGAGGTACTTCATCTCGGTCGATATGGAAGGCATCGGCGGCATCGGTACGCCGGCGATGACGAGCCCCACCGGCAAGGACTACGAGTTAGGCAGGAAGTTGATGACGGACGAAGTGAACGCCGTCGTCGGCGTGATCCTCCAGCGCGGGCCGGCGGAGGTCCTCGTGAACGACTCGCACGGTGACATGCAGAACCTGCTGCACACCGAGCTCGATCCGCGCGTGATCTACATCCAGGGGGCCGTCAAGCCGTTCGGCATGGTCGAAGGGCTCGACTCGACGTACGCCGCCGCGATCTTCCTCGGCTACCATTCGCGCGCCGGGACGCCGAACGGGTTCATCGCGCACACCGGCACCGGCGCGGTGAAGGGTCTCTGGCTGAACGACATCGAGGTCGGGGAAGGGGAGCTCAACGCGGCATATGCCGGTTCCGTTGGCGTACCGGTAATCATGGCCGCCGGCGACTCTGCCTTCGTCGAGCAGTTCACGCGCACCGTGAAGGTCGAGGCCGTGGCCACCAAGTACGCGGTGACGCCGCAGTCCGCGCGGCTCCTTCACCCGAAGGTGGTGCAGGAGCGCCTGGTCGCGGCGGCGGGCCGAGCGCTCGCCAACCGATCGAGCGCGAAGCCGTGGGTCATTGGGAAGCCGGTCAAGGTCAGGCTGCGGTTGTCCGACAATACCGTCACGCAGATCCTGCAGGCCATTCCCGGCGTTAGGCAGATCGATGGCTTCACGGTGGAGTTCACCGCGCCGACCATGGCAGACGCCTATCGGCTGATCCGCCTGATGTATCGCTTCGTGAGCGTTTAGCCGCGCGGCAGCGTGAGCGTGAAGGTCGAGCCCCGTCCGACTTCGCTTCGCACCGTGAGGTCGCCGCCCATCGCGCGCGCGAGCTGACGGCTGATCGCGAGCCCGAGACCAAAACCGTGGTCACGCGATTCGAGTGACCGACGCCCCTGAACGAACGGCTCGAAGATCCGGTCGAACTGGTCCGTGGGAATCCCGATCCCGGTATCCCGCACGCTGATCATCACCGTGTCCGGCTCCACGCGTACGTCCAGCCCGATGGTCCCGTCGGGCGCCGTGAACTTGAGCGCGTTCGCGAACAGGTTGAGGAGGATCTGCCGCGTTCGGTCGACATCCGCCCGCATGTGTGCGTCGTTAGGCGCCGCGTAGGGCTCCAGCCGGAGCGCCTTCTGGGCGAGCTGCGGCGCCACCATCTCGATGACAGCGTCCACCGTGTGGCGCACGCTGATCGATCTCGGACGGAAATCGATCTTCCCCAACCCCAGCTTCGCGAAGTTCAGCACGTCGCTCACGAGGCCGTCGAGATGGTTCTTGCTGCGCTGGATCTTCAGGAGATCGACCCGCTGCTCCTCGGTAACCGGGCCGCGCAGCCCCATCTCGATGAGCTGCGCGTAGCCGCCGATCGCGTTGAGCGGCGTTCGCAGCTCGTGGCTCATCGCGGCGAGGAAGTCGCCCTTCGCGCGGTTTGCTTCGAGCGCTTCCATCGTCAGGCGCTTGAGCTCGCGTTCGGACCGCTTCTGCTCCTCGATCTCGGTGTTCGTCCCGAACCAGCGGATGATCGCGCCGTGGTCGTCCCGCTGCGCCGTCGCGCGCGCCAGATGCCACCGGTACGACGCGTGCGCGGCACTCCACAGGCGATACTCGACCTCGTACGGCGCTCCACTCGCGAGCGATTGTTTCCAGCGTCCAGCGGTCGCGGCGACGTCATCAGGGTGCAGCACACCAAGCCACCCGTCGCCGATCAATTCCGCGGGCGTTCTCCCGAAGTACTTCGCGGTGAGATCGCTGACGTAGTCGAGCGCACCGTCAGGCGTGGCCGTCCAGGCCTGAACCGGAATGGCGTCCGCCAAAAACCGGTACCGCGCCTCGCTCGCCTGCACGTTCGCGCGGGCCTGCTCGCTCTCCACCCACAGCCGCTCCACCTCGTGCCGGGCACGCACCTCGTCCGTTACGTCGGCCCCGTGGACGACGATGCCGACTCGCTCACCGCGCGCGTCGGTCAGCGGCTGATACACGAAGTCGAGATACCGGAGCGACGATTCACCAGCCGCGCCGCTCTCGAGCATGACCGGCGTGGCGCGGCCAACGTGCGCCTGACCGGTGGCCAGCACGCGATCCAGCAAGTCGACGAATCCCTGGGCGACCACCTCGGGAAGTGCGGCCGCAATCGGCTTTCCGATGATGTCGCGATGGTTGACGAGGTGGACATAGGCCTCGTTCGCAAACTCGAACACGTGCCTTGGCCCCTCGAGCACGGCCATGAAGGCAGGCGCTTGCGCGAACACCTCGCGCAGCTGCCCCTCCGCGCGCTCGGCCGCGGCACGGGCTTCCTGTGCGTCTCGTTCAGCGCGCACGCGAGTCGTCGTCTCGGCCGCGACGTTCAGGAACGCGACCACGTCGCCGGACTCGTCACGAATGGGACTGAGCGAGAACGTGAACCACGCTTCCCGCGGCGGTCCGCTCTCACGCTCCATGAGGAAGCGCGCGTTCTCGGCATAGACGGGCGCACCGCCGCCGCGAATCACGTCGAACATCGACGAGATCTCCGGCCAGATTTCGCCCCACACGTCGCGCCCAGGTCTGCCGAGTGACGCGGGGTGTTTGGTGCCGAGCACGTCGCGGTATGCGTCGTTGTAGATGAGCAGTAACTCGGGCCCGCACCACATGTTGATCGGGAACGGGCACTCGAGCGCCATCTGTACCGCCGTGCGGAGCGCCATCGGCCAGTCTTCGACGGGGCCTAACGACGTCACGGACCAGTCGAGGGCACGGCAACGCTGCGCGAGCTCGGTACCACCCGCGAACAGCGCCGCGGTTTCAGGAGAGACGGCGAGCTCGGTCACCCGTCAAACATACAGCGCGGACCTCAGGGGTGAGCGTCGTTCGCGTCCGCCGCTCGTGCCCTGGCTTCGGTTTCCTCGTCGAGCATCGCCCGCAGCTGCGCGATGAGTGGAATGTCGCCCGTATGCCGACGCCCGTACGCGAGGTTGAACCGGTAATCGAAGTCGGACGGATTCAATCCCTGGTTGTGCTGCATGATGGTCTCGAGCTTGTCGAGGCCCTTCGCGAGCCTGGCTTCGAGCGACTGCGCAGCCTCGTACTCATCCCAGAGTTCCGTGATCTCATCGCGGACGGCCCGCGGGAGCGGCGTGAGGAGCCCGAGCAGGTCGCGACGTTCCTGTTCGGCCTTGCCCGTTGTGGCGCCTGCCGCGGCTCGCCGCGCCTGTTCCGGCGCCGACACGTCGCCATGAACCGCTTCGCCAAGATCGTGGATGATGCAGATCTTCACGAGCTTCGCGAAATCGATCTCCGGGAAGGCCTGCCTCAGCACGAGTGCCATGAGGCAGAGCCGCCAGGTATGTTCGGCGACGCTCTCCTGTTGGCCGGTGGACGTGAAGCCTGTTCGTGTGGTGCTCTTGAGGCGTTCCGCGGCCCGAAGAAACGCCAGCACGCCCGGCAACTCGGTGGAGTCCATCGGCGGTGCTCAGAAGCCCGAGAGCTTCGTGATCCGGCCCTGCGTCCCTACGGCCCAGCCCGCGCGGGGCGACGCGAAGCCGACGGACCAGTAGTTGAGCGAGTCGATCGGAGTCCACGTGGCGCCGTCATCGTTCGACCAGACGGCACCCGCCGGCCCAACGACGACCACCGTCGGACGCTTGGCATTCGGGACGTAGACGCCGCCCCAGGCGCCCGTCTTGAGCGGCACGCTCGTCCGCGCGACCCACGACTTCCCGCCGTCGCTCGTGGTCGCGGTGAACGCGTCGCCTGGCTGGGCGGCGGTTCCGCCGCCCAAGGCCATGCCGTGCTTCGCGTCGCGGAACGCGATGGACTGCGGGCCCGAGCCGGCGCGGGTGGTGAGTGGCAGCGTGTCGACCGACCACGTGGCGCCGTAGTCCGCGGTGTGAAGGACACGGCCGTGGTCGGCGTTGCTGGCCACGATCCACGCAAGACCGCCGGGCTTCGTCACCAGGCACGTTCCGCTGGCCGCAAAGCTCCCTTCGTTAGGTTGCGCGCGCGGCAGACTCGGCGGCGGAAGGCGCGACCACGTTGCGCCGCCATCGGCCGTGCGCAGGATCGCGACGTCGCCGCCGATCGCGTCGCCGATGACGAGCCCCCGGCGGGCGTCCCAGAAGTCCATGCAGTCGTAGAACCCGGCGGAGTCGGGATTGGTGAACTGGCGCTTCCACGTCGCGCCGGCGTCGATCGTCTTGTAGATCCGGGACTGGCTGCCGTTGCCGATGCTCAGCAGATACGCCGTGTTCGCGTCGACCGCGTGCACGTCGCGGAACTGGAGCGAATCCGCGCCGGGCACGCGCGCCGCGTGCCACGTCGTACCGCCGTCGGTCGTTCGGAGATATGTCCCCTTCGCTCCGCTGACCCAGACGGTTTGGTCGTTGACGGGGCTGACCGCGATCAGCAGGGCGTCGGTATTGCTGGTCTGCGGCGTGTGCGTGACCTGGGCCGCGGCAGGCGCTGCAGCGGTCGCCAGGGCAAGCGCGCAGCCGACGACGAGAGCGAGGTGGGGCGAGGATCGTCGCATTCGATGACTCGACACGTGGTGATCAGGGTGCCTAACGATTCGACCAGCCGGCACTGAGCAGAACGACACCGGAGCGGCCCTCCCCTGCGACGTCAGCCACTCGTATGGTGCGCCGTCGGACGCGTCGGCGCCACGCCAGACGGCGCGGCTCTGCGACCACACGTTCCCGAACAGCTCCGGATACACGAAGGCCACATACGACGCGGCAAGCCCGCCGGCGCTCGATCCCGTGATGATCACGCGCTTCGGGTCCGTCGTGACTCGCCACCCCTTTTGGACCCATCGCACGAGCTGCTTTGCGAGAAAGTCGGCCTGGCGGAAATCGCGGCAGGTGGATGCCATATGCCTGGGGGCGGGTCTGTACTGACATATGACATCCGGACGCTCGGTCCACCAGCCGCCCGCTCAAACGGCGCGCTCAAACCGCGTCGGGCTCCGGGTCTGCGCCTTGCTTGACACCTGTCGGCAGTGACGCTGTGGCAGCGCGCCACAGCGAGCCAATAACGTCCTCAATCAGGAGACCCTCGATGTCGGAGCGCAGGAAAACGCACAACGGTCGCGACATATCCGGAAACTTCAAGGTAAAGCAGGCTGACGTGGACGATCTCGAGACCGACCCGGACGGTGCCGATATCATTCGCGATGACGTCCGGCTGGGTGGTGCGGTGGAGGACACCGGCGCGACGGCTGGACAGCTCGGCGAGCACGTCAGCGAGCTCGTCGACGAGAATCGTGAGAACGTCGACCGCGTCACCGGCCGCCGGCCGGGCCGCCACAACCGGTCACGTTAGGCGCCTTCGAGTCGCTGAAACAAGCGGCGAGTCCGCGACCTTACGCTGCCATGCTCGAGCGTCAGCGCGTAGGCTCGCCGCCTTCCGGCCCGTAAAACATGACCCACACCGCGAGGTCATCGGTGAAGTCCTCGAACCGGTGCGGAACGCCTGCGGCGACGAACAGCAGGTCGCCCGGCTGAAACGACACGCGCGACGACCCGTCGAAGAACGTTCCCCGGCCCTGCGCCACGACGTAGATCTCGTCCCGCGTGTGCGGCGTCTGCGGGTCGTGCCCGCGTGGTGCATAGAGCTCCACGGCGAGGGTGCCGTGCTTGAAGAGCTCGACGAAGCGCTCGCCGCGCGAGCCGGGGAGGCGTAACAGGCCTGCATCAGGTCGCAGATGCGTCGTGGCGCCGGTCGAAGGTTCGGGCATGTATGCGCTCGGTTTCCGGGCGTTAGGCGACGCGGCCGCGGATGATGGTCGTGAAGTTTGCGCTCACGGCCAGCCGCCCGCCGACTGACGCGACGCCACGGAGTCTCGCCACGCCGCGCCGATACCACACCAGCTCGACGGTCAGGGTGAGCGTGTCTCCCACGCGCGGGAGCGACCGAAAGCGCACGCGGTCGGCGGACGCGAAATAGCCGATGGCACCTGGGGATTCGTTCACCAGGCCGATCAGCACGGCGGCGCTGGTTTGCGCCAGCGCCTCGACGACCAACGTCCCCGGCATCTCCCACATCCCGGAGTCCTCGGCCTCACTCCACCAATCTCCGACCGTAACACGCTTGACGCCTTGGGCACGCCTGCCAGACTCCACGACACGTAGCCGATCCACCAGCAGGAACGGGTATCGATGCCCGAGCACATCGAGCACATCCAGTGGGTCGCCCCACTCGGATTCTTCGCGGCCCACCCCGGCGCGATCGCTCAACGCGACCGCACCGTTGCGACCCACGTCTCAGCGGCGTCTGCGACCTCTGTCATGATCTGGGCATCGGTTTTCCCGGAGCTCTTGAGCACATGAAAGCTATGGTCCGCGCCGTCGAGCCACACCATTTCCCATGGTGCCGTTACACGCGCGAGCACGCGCTTCATGAGCTCGGGCGTGCAAAACGGGTCACGGGTCCCATTGACGCACAGAACTGGAACACGGATCGACGGCAAGTGTGCGTCCCGCAGCTGATCGGGTTTGCCTGGAGGGTGGAGCGGGTAGGCGAGCAACAGGAGGCCGGAACAATCGACGCCGTCGGCGGCGAGCATGGACGCAGCTCGCCCGCCCATGGATCGGCCGCCGATGATCAGCGTCGTCGGGTTGAGCTCCGCCCGTGCACGCGCGACAACGGCGGTGGTCGTGTCCTTGAGCGTCGGCATCGGGTCCGGCCGGCTCGAACGCCTTTCCTTGTACAGGAAATTGAAGCGCACGGTCGAGAGTCCGCGTGCGCCGAGCGCTCGTGTCACCGTGACCATGCTCTTGTCGGCCATGTTGCCGCCGGCCCCGTGTGCACACACGAACACGGTGGACGTGTCGCCGTTAGGCGCCGGGTCGTAGATGGCGCTGGTCATCTCGTCGCCGACCGGAATGGTCCACTGGGTGCTTGTCATCCTGAGCGAAGCGAAGGATCCTCATCGTCCCGAAAGAACGCCCTCTGTCGGGAGGATGAAGATCCCTCGCTTTGCTCGGGATGACAACCGGTGCGCTCGGGATGACAACCGGTGCGCTCGG
>Ga0207707_10001119_pt1 | contig 25478 bp, 22 predicted proteins | sample KBSC83BmetaG_FD_184336 | JGI IMG/M metagenome (GOLD analysis project Ga0207707, IMG submission 184336) | Corn rhizosphere microbial communities from Kellogg Biological Station, Michigan, USA - KBS C8-3B metaG (SPAdes) (version 2) | ecosystem: Host-associated > Plants > Roots > Rhizosphere ... | reverse complement strand
TGAAGATCGAGATCAGTTGCACGAAGTTCGACAGCGCCGTCGGGTTCTCGAAGGGATGCGCGGCGTTGGCGTTGAAGAAGCCGCCGCCATTGGTGCCGAGCATCTTGATCGCGACCTGGGAAGCAACCGGGCCGATCGCAATGGTCTGCCTGGCGCCCTCGAGCGTCGTGGCCTCGACATAATCCCCGAGTGTCTGCGGCATTCCCTGCGACACCAGGAACAATGCATAGACGATACAGATCGGCAGCAGCACATAGAGCGTCGTGCGGGTCACATCGACCCAGAAATTTCCGATAGTGCGCATCGAGGAGCGGGAGAAGCCGCGGATCAGCGCGACCGCCAGCGCGATCCCGGTGGCCGCCGACAGGAAGTTCTGGTGCGTCAAGCCCAGCATCTGCACGAGATAGGACAGCGTGCTCTCGCCACCGTAGTTCTGCCAGTTGGTGTTGGTAATGAAGGAAACAGCGGTGTTGAAGGAGAGATCTTCGGAGACGGCCGACTGCCCGGCCGGATTGAACGGAAGCAGCGCCTGCAGACGCATCAGGCCGTAGATGATGAAAAACCCACCGACATGGAACAGCAGCATGGATACTGAGTAGGTCAGCCAATGCTGTTCGCGCCGCTCGTCGACGCCGCCGATCCAGTAGAGGCCGGACTCGAGCGGTCGCAGAACCGGCGTGAGGAACGTGCGCTCACCATTGAAGACGCGCGTCATGTACCAGCCGAGCGGCTTCACCAGCGCGACCACGATCGCGCAATAAAGAATGATCTGAATCCAGCCGATGACGGTCATTGCGTCAAACCTTTCGAATTTTCCTCGGATGCAGCAGCGAGACGACCAGGGCGATGAGCAGCCCGGTCAGGATCGCGTCCGCCACGAGGATTTTGCAAAGCAGCAGCATGGCGCAGCTCAGAACCGCTCGGGCCGCAGCAGCGCGTAAGTGAGGTAGAAGAGAAGGCCGAGGGAGACGAGGCCGGCGAGCGAATAGTCGAAGGTCATGGCTCGCTCCCGTTACAGCCGTTCGCAGGCATAGGTGTAGCCGATCGCGGCCGCGAAGAAGGCGACGCCCAGGGCCGCCATAAAGATGTCCAGCATTGGGATGCTCCGATGCGTGATGTCAGCGGCGCTGCCAAGCGCAGCATTCCGTTGTTTGATCGGGTGAGAAGTGACACCCGGCGCATAGGTTTTCGAGAAGGCGGCTATGCCAATATTATAGGAATTTCATAAAGGCACGATCACGTATGCCTTTGCGCACCGGCTCCTATGAAATTCCTATATCTCGAACGTCCGCCTCCTCTCGCTTTCAAATGGCGTTTTGACCATTTTTCGCAGGCGGCCGATACTTCGGCCGCGTGCTCGGAAGAGACGAAAGCCATGCTCCATATCGGGGAATTTCATGAGCTCGGTCGGCTCGCGGAGCGGCTCCGCAGCGCCGGCGAAGTCAATGCGGCTCTGATGGCCGAGGTGACCGGCACGGTGTGCCGGCGATATCCTTCGATCGGTCAAGGCGAGAAGACGGCGCGCGTCGAGCAGTTGATCCGAACCGGAGCGTGGACCGATGCAGCGCTGGCGCTGATCGATCTTGAATTGCCGCTCTGGCAGGTTCGCCGCCTCGCCTATGACGATGGCGAATGGCATTGCGCGCTGTCGCGCGAGCGCGAGCTGCCGGATTGGCTCGATCAATCCATCGAAACCCGGCATACAAATCTCGCGCTCGCCATCCTCAGCGCGTTCGTCGAGGCGCAACGGGTCAGCGAGCCGGCGCAGCGGAGCAGTGTTCCGGCGGTGAGCCAGAGCATGTGGAATTTCTACGAGCCGATGCCGCTCGACAATTTTCTCTGAGCGGCGAGCCCGCCCGGCGCCGCGGCGGCTCATAAGTCCCGCTTGTCGCCGAGGATCAGCGGCCGTCAATCCGGCCGGGACGGCCATTCGCCCTGCCGTCGGCATAAATGTCAACGCTGGATTATACGATTTCTTTATGAGGGCCGCCGGGGACGCCCGGCCGGGCCTCAGTCTTTCGTTTGACTTGACGTTCGTTCAAGTCTCCAACTTGGATAATTGCTGCCGTTATACACCTCTACAACCAGCATTTTGGCGAAAACAAATGTTCCTCAGCGCAGACGCATCCAGCACGCTGGATCGCATTCTCGATGTGGCGACTGACAATCTCAGGGTCGCCAAAGTCCTGATCCAGATGGGTCTCGACCCCAACAATGTTACCTGGGACGCGATCTTCAATCGCTTGCTGGAAATCTTCCTGCACAATATCACGCTGGCCAACATGTTTGCCTTGGCCGGCGCGATCTTCTTTGTCGCCACCTTGCTGACGCAGACGATGGTGCCGCTGCGGGTCGCGAACATGATCGGTTGCGTTTTCTTCGCCATCTGGGGTGTGCTCAGCGGCGCGGTCACGACCTTTCTGCTTTATCTCCTGATGGTTCCCATCAATGCCTGGCGCCTTCGCCAAATGCTCGCTCTGGTGAAGAAGGCGCGCAGTGCAACGCAGGGTGACATGTCAATGGAGTGGCTCAAGCCGTTCATGACCCAGCGCAAATATCGCAAGGGCGACATCCTGATGAAGAAAGGCGATGTGGCCCACGAAATGCTGCTCACGGTCACCGGCAGATTCCTGGTCGTCGAAATCAACGTCGAGCTTCCGCCCGGGCAGCTCATGGGCGAGCTCGGCTTCCTCACGCCCGACAACCGCCGGACCGCGACGATCGAATGCACCGAGGACGGGCAGGTGCTGACCATCACCTACGAAAAGCTGCTCGAGATCTACTTCCAGAACCCGCAGTTCGGTTACTACTTTCTCGTCCTGACCAGTCAGCGCCTGCTGGAAAATCTCGCGCGGGCCGAGGCCATTATCGCGCAAAACAAGATTGCGCCACAGGTCACCCGCTGACCGCCGCCGAGTCCGCCTGCCGCCCGCCCTACTCCGCCGCGGTCCTGATCTCGGCCGGCTCCGCGCGCGCGGCGCAGAACTTGAATTCGGGGATCTTGCCGAACGGATCGAGCGCCGGATTGGTGAGCAGGTTCGCCGCCGCCTCCGCGTAACAGAACGGCATGAACACCATGTTCTCCGGCACGTCGCGGTCGGCACGCACCTTGACCTCGATCGCGCCGCGGCGGGTCTCCAGGCGAATGAAATCGCCGGGCGAGAGTTTCTTCTTCCGCATGTCCTTTGGCGACATGAAGGCGACTGCCTCGGGCTCGATCGCATCGAGCACGCTCGACCGGCGCGTCATCGCGCCGGTGTGCCAATGCTCCAGCACGCGCCCCGTTGAAAGCACCATCGGATATTCGTCGTCGGGCACCTCGTCCGGCGGCAACACCTTCGCCGGCACGATCTTGCCGCGGCCGCTCTCGGTCGGGAAACCGGTGGTGAAGATGATCTCGTTGCCGGGCTGATCGGGACCGTCGACCGGATAGGTCACGGCGCCCTCGCGCACCAGCCGTTCCCAGGTGATGTTCTTCAACGACGGCATCAATTGCGCCATCTCGGTGAAGACGTCGCCCGGTCCGGAATAATTCCACGGCAGGCCCATGCGCTTGCCGATCTCCTGGATGATCCAGAGGTCCTGCCTGGCGTCGCCCGGCGGCTTGATCACCTCGCGCGCCAATTGCACGCGGCGGTCGGTGTTGGTGAAGGAGCCGGATTTCTCCGCAAAGGCCGAAGCCGGCAGGATCACGTCGGCGTGGAACGCCGTCTCGGTGACGAACAGGTCCTGCACCACGAGATGGTCGAGCTTGGCCAGCGCCTCGCGCGCGTGCTGCAGGTCGGGGTCGGACATCGCGGGGTTCTCGCCCTCGATATACATGCCGCGGATTTGCCCGGCGTGGATCGCGTTCATGATCTCGACCACCGTGAGCCCGCGCACGGGATCGAGCTCCTGGCCCCACAGCTTCTCGAAATTACCGCGCATGTCGGCGCGGCCGACTGGCTGATAATCCGGGAAGAACATCGGAATCAGACCGGCATCGGAGGCGCCTTGCACGTTGTTCTGGCCGCGCAGCGGATGCAGGCCGGTGCCGGGACGGCCGACCTGGCCGGTGATCAGCGCCAGCGCAATCAGGCAGCGCGCGTTGTCGGTGCCGTGGACATGCTGGCTGATGCCCATGCCCCAGAAGATGATGGACGTCTTGGCGCGCGCATACATCCGCGCGACCTCGCGCAGGGTTTCAGCCGGGATGCCGCAGATCGGCGCCATCTTCTCCGGCGTGAACTCCTTGATCTTCGTCTTCAGCTCGTCATAGCCCTCGGTGTAGCCCGCGATATATTGCTCGTCGGTCAGGCCTTCAGTGATGATGGTGTTGATCATCGCGTTCAGCATCGCGACGTCGGAGCCCGGCTTGAACTGGAGATGTTTGGTCGCGTGCCGAGACAACGTCTGCCGGCGCGGATCCATCACGAAGAGTTTTGCGCCGTTCTTGGCGGCGTTCTTGATGAAGGTCGCCGCGACCGGATGGTTCACGGTCGGGTTGGCGCCGATCACCCAGATCACCTCGGCATCCATCGCCGCCGAGAACGGCGCCGACACCGCGCCCGAGCTCAGCCCTTCGAACAGCGCCGCCACCGAGGAGGCGTGGCAGAGCCGCGTGCAGTGGTCGACATTGTTGGAGCCGAAGCCGATGCGCACCAGCTTCTGGAACAGATAGGCCTCTTCATTGGAGCCCTTGGCCGAGCCGAAACCGGCCAGCGCCTTGACGCCCTTCTCGTCGCGGATCCTGACCAGACCCTTGGCGGCGATGTCGAGCGCCTCTTCCCACGACGCTTCGCGGAAATGCGTGAAGGGATTGGCGGGATCGACCTGGTCGTTGGCGTCCTTCTTGACGTTCGGCAGCCGCACCAGCGGCCTGGTCAGACGATTGGGGTGATGGATGTAGTCGAAACCGAAGCGGCCCTTGACACAGAGGCGATTATGATTGGCCGGTCCGTCGCGGCCCTCGGCATAGATCAGCTTCTCGTCCTTGACCTGATAGGTGACCTGGCAGCCGACGCCGCAATAGGGGCAGAGCGAATCGACCTTCCTGTCGGCATAGGTGACGCGCGTCTGCTTGTCGTCGAGCATCACCGCGGGCATCAGCGCGCCGGTCGGGCAGGCCTGCACGCATTCACCGCAGGCGACGCAGGTGGACTCACCCATGGGATCGTCGAAATCGAACACGATTTTCGAGCCATGGTTGCGATACGCCATGCCGATGACGTCGTTGACCTGCACCTCGCGGCAGGCGCGCACGCACAATCCGCACTGGATGCAGGCGTCGAGATTGACGCGCATTGCCGGATGGCTTGGGTCCGCCTCCCAGCGTTCGGCCGCGGGAAAGCGGCTTTCGGTGACGCCCGTCTTCTCGGCCCAGTGCCAGAACTTCGATTCCGGATCGTGCGAGGTCTTCCGCTCGGGCTGGTCGGCGACAAGGAGCTCCATCACCATCTTCTGCGCAGCGACGGCGCGGTCGCTCGCGGTCTTCACCTTCATGCCGACGGAGGGCGTGCGCTTGCAGGACGCGGCGAGCACACGCTCGCCTTCGATCTCCACCATGCAGGCGCGGCAATTGCCGTCGGGCCGGTAGTCCGGCGCGGGCGAGTAGCAGAGATGCGGAATTTCCTGGCCCTGGCGTTTGGCCACCTGCCAGATGGTCTCGCCGGACTTGGCCTCGACCTGCTTGCCGTCGAGCTCGAACTGGATCTTGGTCATTCGGCAGCGTCCTTGAACTCGTCAGGGAAATATTTAATCACGGACGTGAGCGGATTCGAGGCCGCCTGGCCCAATCCGCAGATCGAGGCGTCACGCATCGCCTGGCTCAATTCGTCGAGCAATTGCCGGTTCCAGACCGGCTTCTCCATCAGGATCGCCGCCTTCTGGGTTCCGACCCGGCAGGGCGTGCACTGGCCGCAGCTCTCGTCCTCGAAGAAGCGCATCAAATTGAGCGCCGCCCCGCGCACGCTGTCGGCTTGCGACAGGATCACGATCGCCGCCGAGCCGATGAAGCAGCCGTATTTCTCCAGCGTGCCGAAATCGAGCGGGATGTTGTCCATCGACGCCGGCAGGATGCCGCCGGAAGCGCCGCCGGGAAGATAGGCGTGGAATTTGTGGCCGTCGGCCATCCCGCCGCAAAACTCGTCGATCAGTTCACGCACGGTGACGCCGGCCGGCGCGAGCTTGACGCCGGGATTTCTCACGCGGCCCGAGACCGAATAGCTGCGCAAACCATGGCGGCCGTTGCGCCCCTGCGATGTCCACCATGACGCGCCTTTCTCGACGAGATCGCGCACCCAGAACAACGTTTCGAGATTGTTGATGAGCGTCGGCAGACCGAACAGCCCGACCTGGAAGGGATAAGGGGGCTTGTGGCGCGGCAGGCCACGCTTGCCTTCGATGCTCTCGAGCAACGCCGATTCCTCACCGCAGATATAGGCGCCCGCTCCACGCCGCAGATGAATGGTCGGGCCGCCCGGCGGCAGCTTGGCGATCTCCAACGGCAGCAGCCTGAGTGCGGCCGGATACTCGTCACGCAGATAGATGTAGACGTCGGCGGCGTCGATTATGTGGGCCGCGATCAGCGTGCCCTCGATAAAGCGGTGCACGTCACGAAGCAGGTAGAAGCGATCCTTGAAGGTTCCGGGCTCGCCTTCATCGGCATTGACGGCCATCAGCCGCGGCCCAGGCTCGCCAAGCACCGCGCGCCATTTGCGGCCCGTCGGAAAGCCGGCGCCGCCGAGCCCGCGAAGACTGGAATCATCGAGGACCTTGAGAATGTCTTCCTTGCTGATGCGGCCCGCACGAAGGTCTCCGAGCAGTTTGTAACCGCCGTCCTTCACATAGGCGTCGTAGTCGACATAGGCCGGAATGATTGGATCGGTTTCGCCACGCTTGGCCGTGTCGAGAACATCGGAGGTGGTCGCGTTCAACACATAGCGATGCCCGACTTCGGCGACCGGCGCGCTATCGCAAAACCCGACGCAGGGCGCGCGCACCACGCGGATGCCGGGGCCCGCCTTGCTTTGCAGATCGGCCAGCAGCTTCTCGCCGCCGAGCATCGCGCAGGTGAGCGAGTCGCAGACGCGGATGGTGAGCGGCGCGATGTCCGCCTCGCCTTCCTTCACGATGTCGAAATGCGCGTAGAAGGTCGCGGTCTCGAACACTTCCGCAAAGGACAGCTTCATCTCGTCGGCGAGCGCCGCGAGATGCGCCGCGGAAATCTGGTGATACTTGTCCTGGATCAGGTGCAGGTGCTCGATCAGAAGGTCGCGCCGCCGCGGCCGGTCGCCGAGCAGCGTCTCGACCTCGTGCGCCGCGGTCGGATCGACCTGGCGGCCCTTGGGTGTTGCCTTCGCCCGCCTGCGACCCTCGCCGGGGTGCTCGAACGCGCGAACCTTGTGAACGTCATGACTCATTGAAAGCGTCCCGCTGGCGCGCTTGCCCGGGCAGGGGCGCGCTCTAGTCTGTTGTTGTGCATAGTGTTTTCGGAACTCTCGGTTCCGCTTTTCCGATGCCGCGGCTACCCAACTCTAGCTTCTGGCATGCCAGATGCCAAGTAGGAAATTAGAATGCCTCTATACGCATTAAAGGGGCACGCAGACTGGCTGTCATGCCCCTCTTTGAAATCGCCCGATAAGCTTCTTCGATCAAGTCTTGCTCATGCAGTCCTCGACGTAGGACCAGCGGCTCAAACACCGCGGGACGCCTGTTAAAGCGCCCCGCGGCGACAAGCCGTGGTCAGAAGATCTTGGCTGCACTGAGCAGGGTCCGATAGACGCCCCAGGCGAGCGGGATACCGACGAACAGCCAGAACGCCGCAGCCTTGGCGTCCAGTCCGCCTTTGCCGATGCCGAACGAGCCATGCTGGACCCCAGCGTCGGTCTTGGCACTTGCGGCCTGCAGCTTGGCCACGTCAGCCTCGCTCATGTACCACTTCGAAGCGACCGGCTTGACCAGATAGTTGCAGATAAATCCCGCGATCAGCATCGAGCACAGGATGTACATGGTGCTGTCGTACAGCTTGGCGCGGGGAACACCGGCCGCGAGTTGGAACTCGCGCAGATAGTTCACCACCACCGGACCAATGATGCCGGCGGCCGACCACGCCGTCAGCAGCCGTCCATGGATGGCGCCGACGAATTGCGTGCCGAACATGTCGGCGAGATAGGCCGGCACCGTGGAGAAACCACCGCCATACATCGACAGGATGATGCAGAAGGCACTCACAAAGAGCAGCTTCGAGCCCATGTTGGCGAACGTCGGTGCCAACGCGTAAAGCACGATGCCCAGGATGAAGAACGTGTAGTAGGTCTTCTTGCGGCCGATATAGTCCGACAGCGAGGCCCAGAAGAAGCGGCCACCGATGTTGAACAGCGACAGCAGGCCGGCGAATCCCGCGGCGATCCCGGCAATCTGGGCCTTTTGTGCTGCGTTCAACGCGTTGAAGCCAACGTCCGGAAACCCGATCAGCTTGCCCGCGAAGATTTCCTGCAGCATCGGCGAAGCCATGCCGATCACGCCGATACCGGCGGACACGTTCAAGCAGAGCACCCACCAGATCAGCCAGAACTGCGGCGTCTTGTGCGCGTTGTCGAGATGAACGTTATGTTCCGAGATCATCGTCTTCTTCTCGCTCGGCGGTATCCAGCCGTCGGGCTGCCAGCCCGGCGGCGTGATCCGATAGGCGAAGGCGCCGATCATCATGAACACCAGGTAGATCACACCCATGGTAACAAACGTCTGCCAGACACCGACGGAGGTCGGCGTCTTGAAGTAGTTGATGAGCAGATCAGCCAGTGGCGCGCCGATCATCGCGCCGCCACCAAAACCCATGATCGCCATGCCGGTCGCCATACCCCGACGATCCGGGAACCATTTGATCAGCGTCGACACCGGCGAGATGTAGCCGAGGCCAAGACCGACGCCGCCGATCACGCCGGCGCCGAGCCACATCAGCCAGAGCTGATGGACGTAGACGCCGAGGGCACCGACAATCAGGCCACCGGACCAGCACAACGCAGCGACAACACCGGCCTTGCGCGGTCCGACGCGCTCGAGCCAACCGCCCCAGATCGCGGCCGAGACGCCGAGCACCACGAAGAACAGCGTGAAGATCCAGCCCAGACTCGCCACTTTCCAGTCGCATGTGGTGGTGAAGAGTTCGCCCCACAGCGAGAGGTCGGGACATGTTTTCGACGCGGTCAGGCCGACCGAGCGCGACAGCGGCAGCCAGAACACCGAGAAGCCGTACGCCATGCCAATGCACAGATGGATACATAGTGCAGCCGGCGGCACCAGCCAGCGGTTGAACCCCGCGGCAGCAATCGTCCGTTCCTTGTCCAGGAAACCTGCCCCGGCGGCGCCGGTCATCGTGCCGGCAGTTTCAGCAGTCGCCATTCGTCCCTCCCTGCAGCTACCCTTCGGATAGACCTGCCGTGTTCGATCCCCACGCCCATGTTGCTCTGCGGCAAGCTCAAGATGCGCCGGGGATCGCCGAACGCATTCGAAGCCTTAACACCAGTTCCGGGATATTTATGCCCGCACCCCGTTGTGCGACGCGACGTGACGAGTTGTAAAGTTCCCGGACCACGCGTGCAGAAGAGGCACGACTCAACCTCCGCACCCCTGCGGAGGAGTCGATTGGGACAGAAGCAAACCGCCGTGTCGATAGGCAAAAGGTAGCGCCCCGATTTTTTCAACCGCATAGGCAATCGGGCCACAGCTATACGATCGAATTCCTATCGATCGATTGGATTTTTCTATCAATTTTCCATCAAAACATATGATCTCGTTCCTGCGGCCCGTTATCCCCTGGCTTTTCAACCGACCTCGTCACCCCGCCTGATTTGAAGCGATCGTCGCCTGCTCTTCTGGCATCCCCACGTGCTCCGCTTCGGTCCGCGGCAGCAGATGCCGCGGAAGATAGAAAGCATTCGCGACCAGAGTCGGAATGACAGCACTCCCAATGACCGCCGCAACGAGCGCAGAATACTGCGCCTCGTTTATGATGCCATGCGAAAGGCCGAACAGCGAGGAGATGGTCCCGAATGTGAGCCCGGTCGACATCAAGAGCGTCGTGTACATCGCTTCCCGATCGGGGGCTGCAAAGAACTTGGTGACGGGATAGACGCCAGCAACCTTCGTCACCACCTTGACCAGCAGAAAAAACAGGAACGCTGCGGGGGCAGCGATGAGGGATGGTATCGACACGAACGAGCCGGCACGGATGAAATAGAACGGCGTCAGCAGGCCGAAGGTCAGGGTTCGGAGTCGCCGAACCAGAATGTGGTCCTTGCCGACCGTTCCCGCCAACACCATTCCGATGAGGTATGCTGGAAGCACGGCCTCGCTGTCCGCCCATCCAGCCAATGCCCCCATCCCGAGCAGACAAAGCAACAGGAATTTGGTTTCCAGTTCGGAGGGGCGGTTGCCGTAGAGCTTGAAAAAACGTGGTGTCAGCCAGGGCAGGATCAGAAACACAGCAAGCCCAACCGCGAGGAACACTGCCGTCTTGAACGTGAATGGCGCGAAGATCAGCCCCAGCGCAACGACCGTCCCGAGATCGGTCACAAAGCAGGCCGCCAGGACAGTCTTGCCATACTCGGTTCGATTGAATCCAAATTCGAGCATCACCGCATAGACAACGGCCACCGAGGTCGTCGACATGGCGACCCCCGCGAGCAAGCTCGACATCCACTCCCAACCGAGGATGTAGTAGGCGGCAGCGGCGCAGCCCAAAAATGGGCAGAAGAAGCTGGCAAGGCCAACAGCGGCCGCCTCTCTCCATTTCAGTTTGAACACCGCCGGATCGAGCTCGGCGCCGGCCAGAAACGTCAGGACGATGGCACCGAGACCGGACAGGAATTTCACCCAGGACTCGTCAGTCCCGAGAACCGTGTGACCAATCATCGCCCCGATGACGAGTTGTGCGATTGTCCCGACTACGATTTCGGAAAGCGCAGTCGATATCCGAAACCAGATCGAGAGCAGGCTCGCAACCAATGCGAGGCCGAGCCACAAGGCCGCCAATGCCCAGACACCAGTCATTTCGCCCTCCTGACAAGGAAGGACTTAGCAAGTGCTTTGTTGAGGAAAAAAGACGACCCGCCAAGGGCCGGTGCGCACTGGCTGCACATGAATATCCTCCTGCTCGCGCAAAACGCGTTGCAGGAGTCATCAGCCGGAATGGCGGTTTTGGGGGACTCCATCCCCGTGGTCGACGGGTAATCCTATCCGAGTTACAAACAATGACAAGCCCGGGTGGTTCCGATCAGGCCGTGCCTTTGGTCCCATATTGAAGAACCTGCACTTTCTCCAGCGTAATCAGCCCGCTCGTCATCATCCCGTCCAATGTCGGCAGAAAACCATTGATCTTGTCCTCACTGTCGACGATCTCGATCACCAGCGGCAGGTCCTCCGAAAGACGCAGGATTTTCGTCGTATGAAGCCGGCTGGAAGCGCCAAACCCCATGGGCCCGCGCAGGACCGTGGCTCCGGCCAGATGCGCCTCGCGCGCTTTCAATACGATCGCCTCGTACAGTGGCGATCCGCCGGACTTGTCATCCTCCCCGATGAAAATGCGGAGCAGCACAGCCTGTTTCGGGATTTGCATGGTTAGCTCCCTTTCAAACGGTTGATCCGGTTTGCCAGTAGATGCCCGAGCCAGACGGCCAGCAGCCAAGTCGCGATCGAGACGGCGATATTTGCAAGCGCGGCTTGCTCCCTGCCGGCTTGCAGCAACTTGAACGTCTCGAGGCTGAAGGTCGAGAACGTCGTGTAGCCCCCGCAAAACCCGGTCATGACGAACTGTCTTTGCCGGGCGCTCGCAAACAACCTTCCGTCGGGACCGCTCAGGGTGCTGTAAAATCCGATGATGAACGAGCCGGTGACGTTGACGAAGAGAGTGGCCCAGGGAAGGCCCGGGCCCGATTGAATAGCGAGCGAGAGAAGATAGCGTGCCACGCCGCCCATCACGCTGCCCGCCGCGATACATCCATAGAGAATAGCCGTAGTCCAGCCGCGGGTTCCTGTTGTGCCACTGGTCATGCTCTCGATCCCGTTCATCTCATCAAGAGATTGACCGATGCAAAACCGGCAGCAACGGCTCCTATGGACAGCGCCACCGATATCGCGACGTAGCCGATGGCGCGGGCGCTCTCTCCGTCTCTCGCCAGTGACAGCGTCTGCAGACTGAAGGACGAGACGGTCGTGTAACAGCCCAGGAACCCGGTTACCGCGAATAACCATGGATTTGGCGAGGCGAACAGCGACGCGCTGTCTCGAGCCAATGCTCCGAATATCCCAATCAGGAAAGCGCCGCTGACATTGACCGAGAGCGTACCCCAGGGAAATGTCTCGCCGACGCGCCTCGCGACGACGCCGGAGAGAAAATAACGCGCCACTCCCCCCAACATGCTGCCCAACATAACCAAGATCAAGCCGCTCATGAGTTCAGACGACGCCCCCTTTTATCTTGCGAGAGACAATATCGCATATCCCCCCTCGCTCCAGATCGATGCCTCAATGCGCAGCGTCTCGCCCGCCGCCTTTTCGAGCAGCGCACGAGAACCGAACCAGTTGCTTGTCGCGGTGGAGTTTAGACAAGCTCCTACCGGCGCGAAGCGCCTGGCAGGAGTCATCAGCCTTGCGGCGATTATCGGGGGACCCCATCCCCATCCGCGACAGAGGTTATTGGATGCGCCTCACCGCTGCAACAGCTTTCGACCGGGCAAGGCTGCGATATCGAGAACGACACATTCCCGAACGCCAAAACGAGCCCGCTCATTGTTGCGGAGGAATCAGGAGTTGGACCGGGCCGATGCCTGATCGAGCTTCTCGATCAGGAATATGATTCTCTCCTCGTCCCGCCCGGTGATCTCGACCTTGTCGCCGGTCTCGCGAATCAGGTTCGGAATATCGATCGCCGACAGCGGATCGGTGCAGTGCACTTCGAGGAAATCGCCTGCCGTGACCGACTTCAGCGCCTTCCGCGTCTTCAGCGCCGGCAGCGGACATTTGAGGCCGGTCAGATCGAGTTTGGTCGTGGTCATGATTGAGAGACCTTACAGCAGGTTGGCATAGCCCAGGAAGCCGACACGGTCGCCGGGTTCGACCCTGGTGACGGCCTCACCGAGCTCGACCAGCCCGTCGGTGTCGACCAGCGACGACAGCAACCCAGCCCCTTCGCGCGGAAACTTGAGTGCCTCCATCGTACCATCGTCGGTCTGCCGCAGGTTGACGCGGACATATTCGCGACGGCCGGATTTCTTGCTGTAGCTGAAGGCCGCGCACACCGGGATCGGCACCAGCGGAGACGGGGCAGCACCCGACAGCGCCATCACCGTCGGGCGCGCCACGTGCACGAAGGTGACAAAGCTCGCCACCGGATTTCCGGGCAGTCCGATGAAGGGCGTGCCGCCGATGATCCCCATCGCCACGGGACGGCCGGGCTTGATCGCCATCCGCCACAGCACCAGCGATCCCGCGCTTTCGACGCCGGCCCTGACGTGATCCTCCTCGCCGGTCGAGACGCCGCCGGTGGTGAGGATCAGGTCGTGCGCGCCGGCCACCTGCTTCAGCGCATTCGCCAGCGGCGCGCGCTCGTCACGCAGGATGCCGAGATCGGAGACCTCGCAGCCGAGCCGTTTCAGCATCGCGATCAGCATGAAGCGATTGGAGTCGAAGAGTTGCGCGGCCGCTCGCTCCGTGCCGGGTGACGCCAGCTCATCGCCGGTCGAAAACACGGCCACGCGGATGCGCCTGATCACATCGAGCCCCGTCAGGCCGAACGCGGCGGCGAGCGCAATGTCCTGCGGACGCAGCCGCTGGCCGGCCTTCAGCGCGACATGGCCTTTCGGAATATCCTCGCCGGCGGGGCGCACATTGGCACCCGCTTTCAGGCCGGCCGGCAGCACGACCTTGCCTGTTCCTTCAAGCCGCACGTCCTCCTGCATGAACACGGTGTCTGCGCCCTCGGGCATGGGCGCGCCCGTGAAGATCCGCACGGCGTGGCCGGGCCTCGCTGCCTGTCCGGATGCGCCCGCCTGAACGCGTCCGCTCACGGGAAATGCCTGCTCCTTTTCATGTGGAAGGTCGCGGCTGGGCACGGCATAGCCGTCGACGGCGGAATTGGTGAAAGGCGGCAACGGCAGCGGCGCGGCCACATCGCGCGCCAGAATGCGCCCATCGGCTTCGGCCAGCCCGACCGTTTCGGTCTCGCGGACCGCCGCCACGCGCGCGGTAATGATGCCGACAGCCTCGTCCACCAACATCATCGGCCCGCCGAAGGCAAAGCAGTCGTCGGAGAGTTGCGCCATCTCGTCTCAGCCTTCGGCCATCGCGAGCACGTCCTCGATTGGAATTGCGTATCGCCTGATCATGGCGGCAATCGCGGGGGCATCGTCGAGATGGGCGGTGGGAAGCCTGGTTTCGACCGCGACGTCGGCGGCGATGCCGACGATGTCGGGATCGGTCGGGAACAGGAACGGCTTTTCGTTCGCCGCGCGATGCACCTCGATCTTGCGATGCGGCTCGGTCTTGTAGCCCTCGATCACGACGAGATCGACGCGCGACAGTTTCTGCAGCAGTTCGGGCAGCCGTGGCTCGCGTTCGCCGCGCAGCTCATGCATCAGCGCCCAGCGGTTGGCGGAGGAGACCAGCACCTCGGCCGCGCCCGCCTCGCGATGCCGCCAGGAGTCCTTGCCGGGCGTATCGATGTCGAACTTGTGGTGGGCATGCTTGATCACGGAGACGCGCAGGCCCTGCCCCGCCAGAAGCGGGATCACCCGCGTCAGCAGGGTGGTCTTGCCCGCACCGCTCCAGCCCGCGAGCCCGATTACTTTCATCTTCTTCACCGGAACCTATTGCCGCCACCGTCATTGCTTCGTCGCTTCGTTCCTCGCAAAGACGGCTGAGGGTGGATTTCCCATTGCTTAAGCATACTTATATCGGCTCCAAGGGAATGTCATGCTAACCTCAGCGGTATGATGAAGATCGAGAAAGCCCCCGTCCCCCTGATCGTCCCGAACCCGGACGATCCGCGGCTGACCGAGCGCGTGACGGGCATCGACCAGACCGGGGCGAGGACCGAGATCAAGGTGCCGGTCGAGCGGCCGCTGACGCTGTACCTCAACGCGCAGGAGATCGTCACCATGATGACGATCGGCGACTATCCGGAATATCTCGCGCTGGGCTACCTGCTCAACCAGAACATGCTCAAATACGACGACGTCGTCACGGAGGTCGAATATGACGACGATCTCCAGGTCGTCGTGGTGCGCACCGGGCATCACACCAATTTTGAAGCAAAGTTGAAGAAACGAACACAGACCTCTGGCTGCGCCCAGGGCACCGCGTTCGGCGATCTCCTTGAAGCGGTCGGGAGCGTCGCACTGCCGAAGGCGGAGCTGCGCACCTCCTGGCTCTACCAGATGACGCATGCGATCAACACCATGCCCTCGCTCTATCTGGAAGCCGGCGCCATCCACGGCTGCGTGCTGTGCAAGGAAGGCACGCCCGTCTGCTACACCGAGGACGTCGGCCGCCACAACGCCGTCGACAAGATCGCGGGCTGGATCTATCGCCACGGCGTCGATCCCGCCGACAAGATCCTCTATACCACCGGACGTCTCACCTCCGAGATGGTGATCAAGACGGTGCGGATGGGGATTCCCATTCTCGTCTCGCGCTCGGGTTTCACCGCCTGGGGCGTCGATCTCGCCCGGCAGGTCGGGCTGACGCTGGTCGGACGCACGCGGGGAAAGCGCTTCATCGCATTGTCGGGCGAAGAGCGCATCGTCTACGACCAGAACCTCGATTACGTCGAGGAAGAATCCGCAGCCCACAAGCGCAAGGGCGAAGGCAGCGATGACTGACGCGACGCCAGGAGGCGCGCGGGCGACGCCAGGTGGCGCGCTGGCGACGCCGAGAGGCGCGCCGGACATTCCGGGCGTGCTGCTCGCCGGCGGGCTGGCGCGCCGGATGGGCGGCGGCGACAAGCCGATGCGCACCATTGCCGGCAAGACGATCCTCGAACGGGTGATCGCCAGGCTTGCGCCGCAATGCGACGGGTTGATCCTGAACGCCAATGGCGAGCCTTCGCGCTTTGCCGCCTTCGGACTGCCCGTGATCGCCGACACCGTCGCGGACTTTCCCGGGCCGCTCGCCGGCATTCTTGCGGCGCTCGACTGGATGGCGACGCATCGCCCCGAGGTGAAACGGGTGCTGAGCGCCGCGGCCGATTGCCCCTTCCTGCCGCGCGATCTGGTGGCACGGCTCGAAGCGGCGCGCGCCGCGCAGAATGCCGAGCTTGCAGTCGCCGCTTCCGACGGACAGACGCATCCGGTGATCGGCCTGTGGAGCGTGCGCCTGCGCGGCGAGCTGCGCCATGCGCTGGTCGACGAGGACATTCGCAAGATCGACCGCTGGACCGCGCGCTATCCGCTAGCGACCGTGGTCTGGCCGACAACCCCGGTCGATCCCTTCTTCAACGCCAACACCGTCGACGACATCGCCGAAGCGGACCGGCTCGCCGCTCTCGACGGCGGCTGAACCGCGCATGATTCGGAAAAGTGTGCAGCGGCTTTCCGAACAAGATCATGCGTCAAAATAAAGGAAGTTTTGATGATCATCAGCCCGAATCTCATAGGCAAGGTGGCGCTGGTGACCGGCGCCTCGCGCGGCATCGGCGCGGCCATCGCGGTCGCGCTCAGCGAAGCCGGTGCTGCGGTCGCGGTGAATTATCGTGAGCGTGCCGACGCGGCCAACGCGCTGGTTGCCGACATCAACAGAGCGGGCCAGCGTGCGATCGCCGTTGCCGCCGATGTCTCGCAAGGTCCCGCCGTGACGGCGATGGTCGATCGCGTCGCATCGTCGCTGGGCCCGGTCGATATCCTCGTCAACAATGCCGGCATTGCGATCGTGCGCGGCGTCGATGATTTGACCGAAGATGATTTCGACCGGACGATCACCGTCAATCTGAAATCGGCGTTTCTCTGCACGAAGGCGGTGCTGCCGCCGATGCGCGAGAAGAAATGGGGCCGCATCGTCAATATCACCTCTGGCGCTGCCCGCGGGGCCGGCTCGATCGGTCCGCACTACAATGCTTCGAAAGCGGGGATGGAGGGTCTCACGCGCGGCTATGCGGCGCGGCTGGTCAAAGAGGGCATCACCGTCAACGCGGTGGCGCCGTCGCTGATCGACACCGACATGATGAGCGGACGGTCCGACCTCGCGAGCCGGATCCCGCTCGGCCGCCTCGGGCATCCCGAGGAGGTGGCGCAGGCGGTGCTGATGGTGCTCGGCAACGACTACATCACCGGCCAGACCATCATCCTGAATGGCGGCATGGCGTTCATCTGACGGTAGTCATCAACCGCCAGCTTTTCGGCTGAGGATGCGAGGATTCCAGATGATGCCGCTCGATTGAGCACGGATCATGGATATGCATAGATATGCAGGATGGAATTCCTGACCACGAGCGAGGCGGCGGACTATCTCCGGCTGGGTGAGCGCAAGCTCTATGAACTGGTTACCGCAGGCGCGATCCCCTGCAGCAAGGTGACCGGGAAATGGCTGTTTCCCCGTCACGAACTGGACCTGTGGGTATTGTCGGGCCTCGCGCGGCCGCAAGGCATGATCGCGCCCGACGCGCCGCCGATCGTCGGCGGCAGCCAGGACGATTTGCTGGAATGGAGCTTGCGCGAATCCGGCTCCGGCCTTGCCTCGCTGAACGAAGGCACCATGCGCGGCGTCGAGCGGTTGCAGCGTGACGAGGTGATTGCCGCCGCAATCCATTTTCACGGCCCCGAGGTTTCCGGCAATGCCGCGGAGGACGCCAATGTCGCCGCGCTGCGCGCAATCCCGAGCCTGCATGATGCCGTGCTGGTCGGCATCGCGCGGCGCGAACAGGGATTGCTGCTGGCGCCGGGCAATCCGAAAAGCCTGAAGAGCCTGTCGGACGTGATCGAGTCCGGTGCGCAGATGGCGACGCGGCAGCCGGGCGCGGGCGCGCAATTGCTGCTCGAGGCGCTGCTGGCGCGGCTTGGCGCGAGCGTGAAGAATCTGCGCCGGCGCGAACCGCCCTGCCTCACCGGCCCTGACCTTGCCGCCGCCATCCGCGCCGGACAGGCCGATTGCGGGATTGCGACGAGAGCCGCGGCCAAATCGGCCGGGCTCGATTTCGTGCCGCTGCTCTGGGAGAGCTTTGATCTCCTGATGCGCCAGCGCGGCTATTTCCGCCCAGCGATGCAGGCACTGGTCGGCTTCCTGCGCGAGGATCGCTTCGGAAAGCGCGCGGCCGAGCTGACCGGCTACGACACGGCAAACGCAGGCAAGATTCGCTTCTCGGCCTGAGCCATCTCACGCTGCCAGCGGCACGTTCCAGGCATCATAGCCATAGACCCAATCGGCATCGGTCTTCTGCTTGAGCCAGACGTTTTTCCGCGAGGTGTCCTGAACGCGCGAGGTGCGCTCCTGGCGCGTCGCCTCGAACCGGCGAAAGGCATCGGCAACCCCGTCCCGGCCGGCGCCGTCGAGGCAGCGCGACAGCACGGCGGCATCCTCGATCGCCATGGCCGCGCCTTGCGCCATGTAGGGCGTCATCGGATGGCAGGCATCGCCGAGCAGCGTGACATTGCCGTCGCTCCAGTGCGGAAGGGAGTCGCGATCCATGATCGCCCATTTGTGTACGTCCGGACACGCCGCGAGCACCCGCTCGACCTGGCTGTCAAAACCTTCGAAGGACGCGCGTAACGCTTTCACATCGCCCTTGGCGGACCAGGATTCGATCCGGAACTCCGGATCGGGCTGGCTGGTAACGAGATAGACCTCGCTGCGATCCGGCTTCACATAATAGATGACGATGTGGCGGTCCTCGCCCCACCATTTGGTGCAGTCGTCGATCTTCTCGCCGTTGAGGAGCGCGGCGGGATAGGTCGTGCGGTAGGCGATGCGCCCGGTGAAATAGACCGGCGACTCCCCGAACAGGATATCCCGCACGATCGAATGCACACCGTCCGCGCCGACCACGGCGTCGGCGACATCAGTCGCACCATTCGCAAAGCTCAACCGAACGCCGTCGGCGGTTTCATCAAGGCCGACGAGCTTATGATTCAGCCGGACATGCTCGTCGGGCACGGCGCTTGCGAGCGCCGCATGCAGGTCGCCGCGATGGGCCAGGAGATAGGGTGCGCCGAACTTCGCTTCCGCGCTCTCGCCGAAGATCATGTCGAACTTGACTTCACCGGTGCGCCAGTCGCGGTTGTTCCAGGAGCGCGGATAGAACGACTGGCCGCGCATGCGCGTTTCGAGCCCGAGCCCGCGCAGCACCTTCATGGCGTTGCAACCGACCTGGATGCCGGCGCCGAGCCGGGCGAACTGGCTCGCCTGCTCATATACGGTCACGTCGATGCCGACCCGCCGCAGCGCCGCCGCGGTCGCAAGACCGCCCATGCCGGCGCCGATGATCGCAACGTTGAGCGGCTTTGCCATCTCTTCCCCACTCCCCAACTCTTCAGCGTGGTGAACCCACGCCTTGTTATGCCGGCCGGAATCCGGCCTTTGTCAGCGCAGCGCGCCCCTCTTCCGACGCCAGCGCATCGAGAAAGGCCTGCACCGCGGGCCGTTGCCGGCGCGCCTTCACCAGCGCGAAATCATAATGCTCTTCCGCGAGCGGAATGAAACCGAGGTGGGATGCATGGGCAACCGGCGCGATGGTCATGCCCCAGTCGGCGCGATGCTGCGCCACGGCGGCTGCAACCGCATTGTGCGAGCGCGGCTGATTCCAATAGCCGTCCGGGCGCGCCTCGCCCAGCAGCCGGTCGATCAGGATGCGCGTACCCGCGCCCTGGTTGCGGTTGACGATGATGCAGGCGGGATCGGCGAGCGCCGAGCGCACCGCGCCCTCCGCCGTCCTTCCCTCGAAGCGCGCATCGCCCTTGCGGAACACGATGCCCTGCATGCGCCGCCAGCCCGGCACCAGCTCGAGCCCGTCGCTGAGGAACGGCGTGTTGTAGGTCTCGCTCCTGTCGTCGAACAGATGGATCGGCGCAAGGTCGCATTCGCCGCGCTTCGCAGCCGCAAGGCCGCCGAGGCTGCCGACCGCGATCGAACGAACCGTGAGGCCCGCATGCGCCAGCGGCGCGGTGACGAGATCGAGCCCGGTGCAGTGGCTGCCGACAACGACGAGGTCGGGCACGCGCACATGCGGCGTGAATAGCGTGACCTCGGTCTGCGTGCCGGCCGGCATCTGGTCGGCCAGCGCGTCGATCTTCAGGAAGCCGTCGGCCTGTGCAAAGGACGTGATGGCGCCCGACCCCTTGCCGGATGGATAGGCGATCAGGCCGCCGGCGCCTTCGATCAGCGACACCATGACGAATTCGGTGCGGCCGAGCTCCGAGGCGATCCGCACCGGCACTTTGGCCGAAACCGTAGCATCCGACCGCGGCGGCAGACCGGCCATTCGCCGCAGCACCGGCACGACCATGTCGTGGAAGGTGAACATCGCCGAGGTCGGAAAGCCCGGCAGGATAACGACAGGCTTGCCGTCGCAAACCGCCAGACACAGCGGCTTGCCCGGCTTCAGCGCCACGCCATGGGCGATGATGCCGGGCTTTCCCAGCCGGCCGATGATGCGATGGGAGACGTCGCCCGCGCCCTTCGAGGTGCCGCCCGACAGCACCAGCATGTCGCTTTCCAGAAGCGCCTTGCGCATTGCCGTTTCAAGCGCGGCCTCGTCATCGGGAATGGCGCCGAGGAAATGCGCTTCGCCGCCGTTCTCGTCGATCGCCGCCGCGACGATTGCGCCGTTGGTGTCGTAGATCGCGGCTGCCGGCAGCGGCTCGCCTGGCTGCACCAATTCATCGCCGGTCGAGAGCACGGCGACGCGCGGCTTGCGTGCAACGGATATTTCCGCGATGCCGCAGGCCGCCAGCATTCCGATCTCGCGCGAACCGACGACGGTACCCGCGCGCAGCAGCGCTTCGCCGCGCGCGATGTCGGAGCCGGCTGAGGCGACGAATTGCCCGGGCGACGTGGCACGGCGGACATCGATCGCGCGCGATCCGCAGGGCTGCGTGTGTTCGACCATGACGATGGCATCCGCACCGCGCGGCAGCGGACCGCCCGTCGCAATCGCCGTCGCCGTGCCCGACAGTACCGGCCGCTGCGGAGCGACACCGCAGGCGATCACCTCATCGTTGAGCCTCAGGCGAACGGGCGCGGCCTCGCCGGCGGACGCGAGATCGGAGGAGCGCACCGCAAAGCCGTCGACATTGGAACGATCGAACGGCGGCACGTCGATCGGCGCCATGACGTCTTCGCTCAACGCGCAACCGAGCGCGGCCGCGAGTTGTCGTGGCTCGCCGGTGATCGACCGCGGAAACAACGCGGCCTCGAAACGCGCCAGCGCTTCCTCGCGCGACAGGATCGTCAGGAACTGGTCCTGATCGAGATTTTCAGGCTTTCTGGATGCGGGTTTCTCAGTCATCACTGCGCTCGTTCCCGCAACATATAGGCATCCACGGGCGTTCCTGCAGCATATCCTTCGCTGCTGCCGGGAACCAGCAGCCAGGCTTGCGCGCGCGCAATGGTTGCCAGCGGGAGATCGCCGACTACCAGCGGCATCCAGGCGCCATCCTTCTCGTCGAGCAGCGCGACCTCCGCGATCCCGACGTGGGAGGCGATCTTGCGCGCCAGCGGCAGCGTTATCGTTTCCCGCCTCGAGCGTCCGCTCAACCGGTCGAGCACCGGCAGCACGAGCGTCCACCAGATGGCGAGCGCCTGGTCGGGCGCGCCCGGCAACGCGACGACAGGCACCGCGCCGATCCTGCCGATCGCGGCGGTGCGCCCGGGCTGCAACGCAAGCCCATGCGCGATGATCTCTCCGCACCCGGCCAGCGCCGTCAACGTCGCATCGGTTCGCCCGACCCCGCTGCCGCCGATCATGAGCAGCAGATCGCAGGTGCTGGTATCGAGCGCTTTCGCGATCGATGCCGCGTCGCGCGCTGTAGCCTCAACGAAGTCGACGCCAATCCCAACCTCGCGCAAACTTGCCGCGATCAGCTTCGCCGTGATGATGCCGCCGGGAACATTGACCACGCGCAGCCGCGGCCGGCATGCAGCCGGGCGAAGATCGCCTGTCCTCCAGGCGTTGGCGATCCGGCCTGCATCCGCGATCTCGCTGCCCTTCCGGCGAATGCCCTGCCCGGGAATGGCCTCCGCCAACACCTGCGCCATCGGCCCGGTCCGATCGAGCGAATCGTCATCGAGCACGCAGTCGCAGCCATCCGGAATCCGCTCACCCGATTCCACCCAGACCGGCTGCGTCGTGAGCAACATCGGCCAGTAGCTGGAGGCACCGACCAGGTCGGACGCGCGCAGCGCCCAGCCATCGACGGCGGCGACATCGTGCAGCGGCCAGGCTTTCAGCTCGGGAATCTCGACCACGCCGCAACCTGTCGCATCCGGCAGGGCGCGTTCGCTCGTGGCGACCGGCTCCAACGCGCGCAGCAGCGCAGCCAGCGCCACGTCAAGTGGCGTCAGTGTAGCCGGCAATCGCTGAGTGTTGCTCATGATAGCCGTATGTACTGAATCGGCCACGAAATCCACCGCGGGAGGCGCCCGCATTAGTCCTATGGCCGCGTTGACGGCGCCCGGAGAATGTTTGACACTTAAACCAATACCGGCCGGCGAGCCGGAGATAACGGGAGGAGACAGGATGTACGCCAGAACTTTTGCCGTGCTCGGGGCGTTTGCGGCCGCGATGCTGACATCGGCAGTTGCAACGGCGCAGGTTTCAGACGACGTCGTCAAGATCGGCGTGCTCACCGACATGAACGGACCGGCCTCGACGCCGACCGGCCAGGGCTCGGTGACGGCGGCGCAGATGGCGGTCGAGGATTTCGGCGGCAAGGTGCTGGGCAAACCGGTCAGCGTGATCGTCGGCGATCACCAGCTCAAGCCTGACATCGGCGCGAGCATTGCGCGGCGCTGGTATGACGTCGAGCAGGTCGACCTGATCGTCGACGTGCCGGTCTCCGCTGTCGGCCTTGCGGTTCAGAACGTCGCCAACGAGAAGAAAAAGCTCCTCATCGTGCATTCGACCGGCACGGCCGACTTCCACGGCAAGTTCTGCTCGCCCTATGCGATCCAATGGGTGTTCGACACCCGCGCGCTGGCGGTCGGCACGGCGAAGGAAGTCGTCAAACGCGGCGGCGACAGCTGGTTCTTCATCACCGACGACTATGCGTTCGGCCATTCCCTGGAGCGCGACGCTTCGGCCGTCATCACCGCCAACGGCGGCAAGGTGCTCGGCTCCGTGCGGCCGCCCTTCGCCACGCCGGATCTCTCGTCCTTCATCCTGCAAGCGCAGGCGTCGAAGGCCAAGATCATCGGCATTGCGGCCGGCCCCCCCAACAACACCAACGAGATCAAGACCGCCGGCGAATTCGGCGTCTTCAAGGGCGGCCAGCAGATGGCAGGTCTTCTGGTGCTGATCACCGACGTCCATGGCCTCGGACTGAAGGCCGCGGAGGGCTTGTTGCTCACCACCTCGTTCTATTGGGACATGGACGACAAGACCCGCGAATGGTCGAAGCGTTATTTCGCCAAGATGAACCGGATGCCGACGATGTGGCAGGCGGGCGTTTATTCGTCGGTGACGCATTATCTCCAGGCCATCCAGGATGCCGGCACCGACGATCCCTTGAAGGTCGCGGCGAAGATGCGCGAGAAGCCGATCGAGGATTTCTTCGCCCGCCACGGCAAGCTGCGCGAGGACAATCTGATGGTGCACGACCTCATGCTGGTGCAGGTGAAGTCGCCGGAAGAAAGCAAATATCCGTGGGACTATTACAAGATCCTCGCGACGATTTCCGGTGATGACGCGTTCGGGCCGCCCAATCCTGAATGCTCGCTGGTGAAGAAATGACGGCGTAGCGGTCAACAACAACGGTGTCGTCCCCGCGCAGGCGGGGACCCATAACCACAGGCCGTTGTTGTTGGAGCGAGCTGTTGCTCCAGCCTTCGCTAACATACTCATCGGTGGCTGGCGGCGATCCGGAGCAACTATCGGCGATGCCAAAATATAGCGCGCGTTGCGCTCCGCTATAGCGATCACTGAAGCAAACTGCTTCGGCTGCTTTTGTTTCTGCCTCGGCCGCTCGGATTGAACGGCATGTATCCAGTTGAGCTTGAGTTTGGCGGCGAATTCAGCCTACGCATTTAGTTCTGCCGGCTCGCAGGAGACGCGCATAGCTCATTTGTAAGCTCTTCAGAGACATCGCTGCGGCGGTTCGGCTTCGAAGCCATTCGACACCCTGTTTCCACACGAGTTACGCTTCATTCAACGCTTGCTGCAGTGCCGCACGGATTTGCAATTTCACCGCCCCATTTGTGAAATGAAGCCTATGATTGTAGGTTTCTTCGACACAAGGGGAGCCGAGATGACCGTCGAAGACGATTTAACAGAGGTTTCGAAGCCGAAAAAGCGCAAGGCTGCTAAGAAAGCAAAAAAGGGCAAGAAAGCCCAAAAGTCCGCCAAGAAGAAGGGTGGCGCGGGTAGCGGCGGCGCCGGGACCTATCCTCGACATGTTATCGACAAGGCGCTGCGAATCCCAAAAGCGATAATCGATCAAAACGCCGGTAAGGATTGTTCGGAAAGGGATAGTGCGGTCTACGTCGGCGTCGGCTTTAACGGACCCTATCGCGTAGAAATAAGCTCTTCATTGAAATACGGATTTCTTTCGCGTCCACAGCCGGGCATCCTCGCGGTAACCGATCGAGCACGGCAAGCGATCCGACCGCAAAAACCCGGGGACGATATTGATGCGCTTAGACAGGCAGTGTTGGATGCTCCGGAAATATCCGAGGTGTACAAGCATTATCGCGGCGAATACCTACCCGACGGCTCATTTTTCGAACACGCGCTAGTGGATAAGTTTCATATCCCGGCGGAGAAGGTCGCGGAGTTTACCGAGATATTCATGAGCGCTCTTCAAAGCGCCAAGCTGCTCGAACGAAAGGATGACAAGTACAGAATATTGGATGTTACTTCGACGCCGGATCGGGAAACGGGCTCCGAGCTTAAGAAGAGTGCGGGAGTAAAGATTGGTGCGGGCGATACCTGCTTTGTGGTTATGCCATTCGCTAGTCCCGTGGGTGGCTACTACCAAAATATCTATGAACCAGCGATTCAAAAAGCCGGACTGAGGGCTGTTCGAGCAGATGCCGATATTTTCGGGACCGGCAAAATCATCGATCAAATCTGGTCAGGCATAAATGCTTCAAAGGTGTTGGTCGCCGAGTTGACGACCCGAAACCCGAATGTGTTTTATGAGTTGGGTTTGGCGCACGCGCTCGATAAGCCGGTAGTCCTAGTTTCATCAAACGAAGAGGACGTGCCGTTCGACCTTAAGCACATCCGTGTCATCTATTACGATGTCACCGACCCGTTTTGGGGTCAGAAGCTCATCGACAAAGTGGCAGAGAATATCGTC
>Ga0207707_10001114_pt1 | contig 25512 bp, 27 predicted proteins | sample KBSC83BmetaG_FD_184336 | JGI IMG/M metagenome (GOLD analysis project Ga0207707, IMG submission 184336) | Corn rhizosphere microbial communities from Kellogg Biological Station, Michigan, USA - KBS C8-3B metaG (SPAdes) (version 2) | ecosystem: Host-associated > Plants > Roots > Rhizosphere ... | reverse complement strand
GATCAAGATACCAATGACGGCAATCCATTGACCGTTTACAATCCATTTCGGATTTGAATACATGAACGAGGAAGTAGGGCCAACTAAGGAGTTTCCTTGAAGATAGAAAATAACCCCAAATGCTGAAATTACAATCCCAACGGACATGATTGCAATACCTATTCTCATGATACATCATGCATGTGCCCCAAATAAAAGGCAAAATGAGTTGATAAGAAAGGCAAATTCCTTTTGATTTCCCGCTTTAATTCACAATTCTATATCATAACGTAGATTGGACGAGTGGGGAACGGACCTATTTGAGATGAGAAAGAATAGAAGTTCAATAGATATTGCAATATTTGTAGGAGCTGCAGTACTAGCTCTTGTAGTATATCTTGTATTTGGGCCAGACATTGACAAGATGACAAAGCAGAGTCCTTTGATTATAGACCTGATGTTTGCACCATCCTTTGGTATTGGTTTTCTGTACGGTGTGAAGATGACTGACAGAGTAATGCAACCTTCAGAATCCCGCAGTCCATTAAAACGCGCATTCTTCAAGGGATTTTTATTTTTATTCATGATGGGCGCAATTTTTACCTCAGTCTCTTTTGCACTACATGGTGGTGCACAACCATCACACAAGTCAATCTTTACAGACGGTCTGATTCCATGGGCAACAGAATTCATTCAAGCAAATGGCGGACTGACATTCTTGATAATATCAAGCATAACGATAATGGCTGCAGCAACAAAAAGAATAGTTGGAATGGAAGGAATATTTAGTAAAGTATTCACATTTGTTGGAACATACATCTTCTTTTCCATGCTTGCCCTCACCTTTACTCATTCAGACCCTACACATTCTCAAGTTTACCTATATGCATTTTATCAGGCAGGCATTGTAGGGGGAATATTTTATCAGATGAACAAGCTTACCACCAGAGCAAACATGTGGGAAGATTACAATAATGGTTTTTAGAATCTTCTAATCTTTGTCACAAACAGAACCATTGTGATAGACAATACCATCACAAGTGAAGCAACAGTTGAAAATTCTGGAAGATATGTAGTTCCAAAAACACTTGTACTCACAGTGCCGGTTTGATTAAATTTTAACATTATGGTAGAGCTGTCAGTTCCTGGAATCACAATAGCAGATACAGGCGTTCCATTCTGAGAGACAGTTAGATTTCCGCCAATCAGATTAGTAGGTATCTCAATCTCAGCAATGTTTCCATCATGTGTACTGTTGCTTGTAAATACAAGTTCTTTGTTTATCTTGTTAAATGTCACATTTGTCATATCATAGTTTGATACTGTAATCACATGAAATGTATAATTTTCTGCATTTATCTTCCAATCCCATTTTATTCCCATATGAGCACCTGAAGAGACAGTAGGCTCTTGTGCAAATGCAGGTGACGATAAAAATCCCAACAAGATAACATACGACAATACAATAGAAGATAAGAAAATCTGAGATCTCAATTTTTCAAAGTAGACAATTTGCCGCGTATCTCTTTATCTTTTATAATTCGTGGATGCGATACATCTGCAAGTATTACTTCGTACCAGAGATACAAACCGTCTTGATGAACATAGTATGAGCCAAGAAGATCCATGTTTGGGAATCGTTCCAACACTCTACGTTCTGCAACTCTCTGCATGCTAAGTGCAGGCTTGATTCTAAGAACACCGAGATGTTTTGGTCTTCTTCCTGCAACTGGTCTTTTCTTTCGCATGTTACCCTTACCTACACGCATTCTTACTACAACAATTCCTTGTTTTGCCTTGTATCCTAGTCTTCTTGCTCTCTGGATTCTGCTTGGTCTATCGACACGTACTAGAGCATTTTGTTTTCTCCATTCTACGGCTTTTGCCCTAAGCTCTGGGGAATTTTCTTTCCACATTTTTATCCAGATTTGATCCTGTTGACTAGGCATACTCGGCACTACAGATTTACCCTTTATATTCTGTTAGATAAATTAGGCAGGATTTTGCTGCAAAATAAATCAAAATATCAAAGAAGCCTATTTATGAAATTAATTTTCCTTAATTTTTATGATATGGTCAAGGCGAATTTTGATTATTGTCATGTCAATGGCACTTGTATGTGGTACGCAATATGGTTCTGCAATACCATCTCTTGAGATATCTACAAGCAAGCATATTTACGAATATGGCGATTTTCTTTCAATCAACTTTCAGATCTCAGAAATTACTAACAAGAGCATAACTATACACATTATCGATAGTTCAAACAAGACAAGCGCCCCGATCAACCTACCAATAGACAAACCCAATAGTACAATTACTTCACCGTTTCCCTTTTACAAAACAACGTTTAACCCTGGAACTTATCACATTGATGCAGAATACGCAGGTGTCAAGGCCAGCACTTCGTTTGATTTGATAGATTCTGGTAAAATTGTCATACCAATTCAGTTCAAGTCTCTTGTAAATACAATGTTACCTGGATCCCCCACAGACAATGCATATGCCGGAATAATTCGTGAACTGATAAATGACAACATACTCAACATTCCAAATTATAACAATCAGACAAGCCAAGCACACATCCCACATTGGTTCAAAAATGATTTCCAGCGGTGGTCTGAGGATTTAATCTCTGACAATGACTTTGGCATGGCAATAGAATACCTAATTCAAAAGGGAATTATGCAAGTCTAGATTATTTTTTTATTTGTTTTTTACTTTTTGATCTAGCAGAGGATGCAATGACAACAATTATCACTAATGCTATTGATCCAATTAACGAATACTCTACAATTTGTGTTTTATTCAATGCAAGCGACAGCCCAGACTTGATATGAAATAACGAATCTATTTGGTGTACGATTTGATCTTGAAGAGATACTACAGATGAACCAGGCATTTCAGCAGATGCAAGAGCAAAAGGCATTGTAAAGATTAGAAATACTGGCAGAATTTTTGATATATCCAAACTAGATAACGCCGCGTAGAATCATTATTATTTTTTCACCTATCACATTTGCTGCAAGTGTCTGTGCCTCTTTTGTTTGTGCACCTATGTGAGGAGTACACACAACATTTGGAAGTGTTGCAAGTTTGTTTCCTACTGCAGGTTCTTTTTCAAATACATCTAATGCAGCACCTGCAATCTTTCCTTCTTTGAGTGCATTATACAATGCATCCTCATCAATTATCTCGCCTCTTGATGTGTTTATGATATATGCGGTTTTTTTCATTGTAGAAATTCTTTTAGAGTTTACCAAGTGGTGCGTTGTCTCAGTCAGTGGAACATGAAATGAGATGTAATCAGCACTTGAGAGCAAGGTATCAATGTCTGCTTTGATAAGCCCCACATCACGTGCAAAGTCATCTGCAATTGGCATAACATCAAACCCGATGATATTCATATTCAGCCCCCTTGCAAGTTTTGCAAGCCTTTTTCCAATATTTCCTAGTCCAACGATTCCAAGATACTTCCCAGAAAGTTCACTTCCCATGAGTTCTTTTTTGAGCCAGTTACCGTTTCGTATCTCTCGATCAGCTCGTGGGATCTCTCTTGCAAGTGAAAGCATAAGTCCCAAAACAAGTTCTGCAACGGCATTCATTGCACCCTCTACTGCGTTAATTACTCGTATGCCTTTTGCCTTGGCTGCATCAACATCAATATTATCAAGGCCTACTCCCACACGTGCAATTACCTTGCATTGTGAAGCCCTGTCAATCATCTCTTTTGTAATTTTAGTTCTGCTTCGTACTACAACTATATCAAAATTAGAAATTTTTTCTTTTATCTGATCTGGCGTAATCTCTGGCTCATATGTTATTTTTAATCCATTTTTTTGCAATATTTCATTTAGAATAGGTGCAACCTGATCACAGATCAGTACAGATTGGTTCATCGACATAAAGGAAGGCCATCAGTGACAGAATATAATCATTGCCCAGATCATATTGAAAATATTGAGAGATTAGAATTGCTAGATTTTTTGTCTTGTAGAAATCATCTTGGCAAGTACTGCATACAATCCAATAAATGTAAACTGGAACATCTCGATTGGTGGTACCATTATTCCTCCAACCACTAACCCCAGTCCTCTGGGTGCACCACCTCTTGGAGATTCTCCTCCTGTCACATTACCACGTGGAATCTCTTTTGGAGGCATATGATTTGAAGATTGGCCACCAAGGAAATGATCTTCTGGAATTAGATGTATTCTACTTGCATACCATAAGACAAAAAAGACTATGGTTCCAGCAATTCCAATAATTTGCCAAACTCTTCCCCAACGTTTTATGACTGGAACTGCCCAGAAGATTTGCAGTAAGCCACCAACAAGAAAAAGTATTCCTTGTCCCAAATCACGTGATAAGGATCCAGGAGCCATTTGCAAATGCATTGCTCCAGCAGTTACTGTTGTAGTCGCAGTTACAAAAGAGAATATCAAAATTTTCTTGTCTTTCCATAAGGTTTGACTCACATTCAACAGAAATCTTGATGTTGACATTATAATGTATTAGCTAACTTTGTTAGTGAACAAAGTGTTTCAATTTTTATTTTTAATAAAATGGAAACACAAATTATATCATATCAAACCCATTTGCAATAATTTTTTTTGAAACATGATGTTTTAAAATGTCATACAATCAGAATAAGAAAAAATAAAAACAAAAAGAGAAAGATTTGGGGGTTTACCCGCTTATTGTTTTCGCAATTGCAGCTGCTTGATCATCAGTACATAGACAGTGAACTACTTCCTTTTGTGGAATAGAGTTCATACCTACTGGTGGTACTGCGTCAGATGGGTTTGGCATATCGCCTGCTTTGTATCCCAAGTTGAATGGGTCGCCTGCGACAAATACTGTGGCCGCACCTGTAAAGATTGCTGCATAGTCATGATTGACTGCGACATATGCACCTGGGCTGCTAAAGACAGTATCAATGATTGCATCCTGTGAGCCACCAATTAACCAAGTCTGTGAGCCTTGTGCTTGGACATGGTTACCTTGTGACACACGGTCCAACATTCCACCAACAATGTGGAAGAATACTGGCATGTCTCCTTGATTCACTACAAATATTCTGTAGTGTGTATCAAGGTCTACAAATAATGGATGTCCTTGATATTGTTTTAGTGCTGGATCATTCCAAGGTTGCACTGGGAAGACATTCTTGGTTGGATCACCCTTGACCAGTTTATTGATATCTGAGTTTGGTGTGTAACCAAATGCCATTCCGTTTACAACAGTTTGTGTTGTGTTATGAAGGAACATTGCTGTTTGGTCATAGCTACCATCTGCGGTCAAGTACAATTGATTATACTCTAACACAAATTCTTTTGCGGCAGCTTCATAGCGTTGATGTACGACTACGACTTTACCATTTTGGGCATCAGTCTTGTCTACTATCAATGGCTTGTAACCATCCAATGGATCAACGATTGTTACTCCGTACATGCCGGACATTACATGTTGGTCCATTGATGCCAGATTGACTCCTTCACAGTGATACTTGAATGCACCAGGAACCTCAGCAATGAATGCATAGGTTGCAGATTGACCAACCTTAACAGCTCCAAAGTTTGTTGCACTTAGTTGACCTGCGTGCATGTCTATGGAGTGTGGTGTTGATTCAGTTGATGGTACGGTAAGTGTTACTCTGACGATATCGCCTTGTGTAACTCTTACAGTTGGTCCTGGGACTTGACCGTTAAAGGTCAGTGCGTGGTATTTTCCACCGCCCATAATAGGCAAGTCGACGCTTTGAGCGACCAACTTTACATCTACTACATGACGTCCCTGTGCGGCCATGCTATCAACTTGATCAGCTGGTATCTGTGCAAATGCACTTGGCATTTGGAACTGGATACCGCCCATGTCATTGACTGTCTGTACAGAGTTCTGTGCTGTTGCACTTGGAATACTCTGACTAGATGCAGTCATCTGAGTCTGTGAATATGTGCTTGCGAACAATAATCCTGCTACTGCCACTACTGCGGCAATAGACATCATACTGTATCGTCTGTTCATCGTTTCGGATGTTTGAATCTAAATATATTAACTTATTGGGCATTTTCTTGAGAAATTCGCAGATTCTTGTCGTTTTGCATCACCCTTAATTTTAAAAATGCGAATGCATATTAGGAAAATTAATTTTAGTTTTGGCGTGAAGTTTAGAACAGACTCAGATTCATTGGGCAAAGTTGAGATTCCAATAGATGCATACTATGGAGCTTTTACTGCAAGGGCAATAAAACAATATCACGTAAGCGGACAGAGATCTCATCCATATCTTATCATGGCATTTGTGATGATAAAGAGATCAGCTGCTGTAGCAAACATGAAAGTAAAAGCACTTGATACAAAAAGAGGAAATGCCATAGTCAAGGCTTGTGATCAAGTTCTTTCAGGAAAACATCTTGATCAGTTTGTAGTGGAAGCAATCAACTCTGGTGCTGGAACAGCATTTAACATGAATACAAACGAAGTGATTGCAAATATTGCACTAGAAATAATTGGAAAAAATAAAGGAAACTACGAAGTCATACACCCAAATGATCATGTAAACATGTCACAATCAAGCAATGATACATTTCCAACTGCAATGCATGTTGCAATTTTATTTGATGTAAATCAAGTAATACCAGCACTAGATGAACTTGTAAAGACATTAACCAAAAAAGCAAAAGAATTTTCAAGTTATCAGAAAATTGGAAGAACCCATTTAATGGATGCACTTCCTGTGACTCTTGGAAGTGAATTTGCAGCATATGCTACAGCAATTGCAAAGACACGTGATGCAATCTTTGAATCAAAGAAAGAACTAGAAAATGTTGCACTTGGAGGAACAGCAGTAGGTTCTGGCGCAAACACTCCAAAAGGATACAGAACACTTGCAATAACAGAGCTTGGAAAAATATCAAAACTTCCACTCAAACCAGAACAAGATATGCAATTTGGATTGGAGAGTAGATTTGCAGTTGCAAGAGTTTCATCATCTCTTAGAAATTTGGCATTAGAGCTTGGAAGAATATCAAATGACATCAGGTTAATGGCGTCAGGTCCTGTTGCCGGTTTGTCTGAGATTGGAATTCCTGCAGTTCACGCAGGCTCTTCAATCATGCCAGGCAAGGTGAATCCATCACTTGCAGAGTGTATGAACATGGTATGCTTTGACATAATTGGCAAAGACTCTACAGTGGCGCTTGCTGCACAAGCAGGCCAGTTTGAGCTTAATGTGATGCTTCCAGTGATGCTAAAATCAGTTCTTGATTCTATGGACATGTTAAGAAACTTTGTTCCAATATTTTCAAGGAATCTAATTGAAGGACTGACTGCAAACAAGACAAAACTTAGTCAATACATAGAAAATAGTCCAGTCATAGTAACTCTTCTTACTCCAAAGATCGGATATCAGGTCTCTGCAGATTTATTCAAAGAGTCCCTCAAGACAGGAAAAACAATTAGACAACTTGTCATCTCAAAGGGATTGTTGACTGAAAAAGAAGTAAAGGCATTGCTTGGATAAACAATGGCAAAGATCTGGGTAGAAGCATACGGTTGTTCTGCAAGTTTTGCAGATTCAGAAATGATATCAGGTCTTGTTTTAAATGGAGGTCATACACTTGCAGAAAATGAAAAGGATTCAGACCTTAGTGTAATTGTTACTTGCTCTGTAAAAGATGTCACTGCACACAAGATGGTTCACAGGATAAAAAAATTAAAATCAAGCCCACTTGTTGTTGCAGGTTGTCTTCCAAAGGCAGAACAAGCAATTGTAGAAAAGTTTAGCCCAAAAGCAAGTTTGCTTGGACCAAACTCTCTTGGAAAGACTTTGGAAGTTATCACTTCTACATTAAACGGAGTAAGAAAGATAGAGCTTTCAGATACAGATGTCAGCAAGGTTGGACTTCCAAAAGTTAGGTTAAATCCAGCAGTGGGAATTATCGAGATAGCAAGCGGATGTATGAGCGAATGTACATTTTGTCAGACAAAGATAGCAAAAGGAGATTTGGCAAGCTATCGAGTAGGAGACATTGTAAGACAGGTAAGACATGAAATAGATGATGGTTGTGCAGAGGTCTGGCTTACCTCAACTGACAATGGTTGCTATGGATTGGACATTGGTTCTAGCCTGCCTGAATTAGTACATAGGGTTTCAGAACTAGAACATGAATTCATGATACGTGTAGGAATGATGAATCCCATGTATCTTCCACGGATCCAAGGTAACCTATTGGAGAGTTTTACAAATGACAAAGTCTTCAAATTTCTTCACGTTCCAGTCCAAAGCGGTAGCGATAAGGTCCTAAGAGACATGAAAAGACAACATACTTCAAAGATATTTTATGATGTAAATGCCGCATTTAGGAAGAGATTTGACAGATTTACCATTGCCACAGATATCATAGTAGGTTTTCCTACAGAGACTGAGGAGGACTTTGCCAAGACTGTAGATCTGATAAAGGAGACAAGGCCAGATGTTGTAAACCTCTCAAGATACAGTGCAAGGTCTGGCACCAAGGCATCTCAGATGCAACAGATCGATGTATCAGAGGTCAAGCGACGAAGTAAGATAGTCTTTGATATCGCAAAAGAGATCTCACAGCAGCGAAATGAAGAGTGGATAGGTTGGAAGGGCGAAGTCTTGTTCGATGAGGTGTCAGACGGAATAACAAAGGGAAGAAATTTTGCATACAAACAGGTGGTTACAGATAACAAGGTCAAACTTGGACAAAAAGCCATTGTAAAGATCGATGGGGCAGCTCCAAATGGTCTGTTTGGTACCATAACGAGCTAAATATTTTAGATCCGATCTTGGATCAAAACTAAGCAACAAAGTTTTTTAATCAATTTTGTAAGCAACAATAAGTCATGGAATTTCAGATGAAAGATCCAGTTTTGATCATAGGTTTAGGCGGAGCTGGATGCAAACTTGCTGTCAATATCAAGGAGAAACTAGGTTATGACTGTCTCTTAGTAAGCCATGATGCAAGAGATCTAAACCGTGACACATCAAAGATTTTGATAAATACCAGTCCTATCTTGAATCCATCTGCTTACCTCATCAGAGGTGTCTCATTTGGTGCAAGAGGATCAATCGAAGAAAAGATTGAAGGATATTCAACCATAATGGTTATTGCTAATTTAGCAGGAAAATCAGGTGCCGCACTTGCACCAGTGGTATCACAAATAGGCAAAGAAGCAGGAAAGAGCGTACTCTCCTTTGGAATTATGCCATTCAAGTTTGAAAAAGACAGAATATTCTTCTCAGGAGTATCCCTTAAGAGACTAAAGGCAAATTCTGATTGTACTGTAATAATAGACAATGATGCATTGCTTGAGAGCAATCCAGATCTTACTCCAGATGCATGCAATGGCATAACAAATTCTGCCTTGTTGCACGTAATATCCACTCTAAAGAATTCATCGCTTCCACTTGAAACAAGCATACTTTCGACCAGCAAAGACATTCCAGATGTGGAAACTTCTCTTAGAGATTCAATCAAGATGCTTTACGAAGATGCATCGTCAACCAGCATCAAGAGTGCATTAATGTACGTAGTAGGTGGAAACAAAGTACCAGTCGGAGTTTTGAATTCCATGGTAAACACAATAAGCGGAATTTTTGGAAATGATAGTACCAGAGTAAGCATGTCAGTGACAGCAGGAGAAGCTTCCAAAGTGGTACTACTCACTTCAATTGAGGGCGAGACACGCTTTGACAAGTACGATCCACTTGGATTCATACCAAAAGAGAATACGCTCGATTGGGACGAACCAGATGCGAGTGTAAAGATTGATCTTGCCTTAGATCAGATAGAATAAAGGTCATCAAAAAAATAATTTTTCACTACATTACAAATTCAGTAAATTAAAATTTAGAATCTATTCTTTCTTTGGCTTTTTTTCTGCCTTAGATTCGGTTTTCTTTTCCTCTTGTTTTGGTTTTTCTTCAGCCTTTTTTGGTTTCTCTTCTTTCTTTGGTTTTTCTTCAATCTTCTTTTCTTCTACTGCTTTCTTTTCTTCTTGTTTTGGTTTCTCTTCGTTCTTCTTTTCTTCTACTTTCTTTTCCTCCTTCTTTGACTTGTCATCAGATTTCTTACCAGTCTTCTTTTTGTCATCAGTTTTTTTATCAGATTTCTTGGAGACCTCTTCTGCTTTCTTTTCTTCTTGATACTTTGAAACAATGACATTACCATCATCTTTTGTTATCTTTACTCGTATCTTTCTTGGAGGATGTCTGATACCTCTTGCCCAAACCAAGTGACTAATCTCTTCTTCAATCTTGACGTTTTCAGATTTCATGTGCTTTGTAGCAAATTCTCTTATCATATTGATTGCTCTCTTTGCCCTTTGATTATTTGGAGACAAGAGTACCTTTCCAAGGTTAATAGTGTAAATTCGCTCTATTGATTCAGTAGACATTTTATCCAACACTCACATCTGTTCTGCGCCATTGTCTTTTCTTAGGATTGGTTCTCACCCTTCGTTTTGTCCTAACAATTATCCAAGCTGGTACAGATGAATTCTGTTTTATCTTCTTCATCAGTCTGTTCTTTCTTGGAGTTGACTTACGGGCAGCCATAAAAATTTGACATTTTAGCCTCTTTTTAAATGAATCTCAGATACATGAAGAGTCTAGTACAATATCTTGTCATGTATCTGTTTTAGCATTCTTGCAGATGCTCCCCAGATCAAATGAGACTCAAACTTGAATGTATACATCTCTAGGATCGATTTGTGTAATGGATCCTTGTCATCTTCAATTGTTTGTAAAAGTGAAAGCAATGGGATTTTCAGAACCGAAGCAATTTCAGAGTTTGTCAAAATTTTTGGCAATTTATCCAGTATTGCAATAAACGGGGTTATCATAAAACCAGAGTTCAGAGTTGTAACTGGTTTTAGCTGTCCAACAATCATTGATCGTGAAATATCTATCCCCAACTCTTCTCTTGTCTCCCTGATTGCAGTATCAAGCAGATCATTATCTTTCCCCTCCCAGGTTCCACCAGGAAATGATATCTCACCTGCATGATGATTCATTGTTTTTGACCTCTCAGTCATTAGTACCATGGGTTCATCACCAAATACAATTATCATGACTGCCGCAAGTTTACTTTTAGAATCACTTGGAGGTCTTGCGTCCATTCCACTGTACAAGATCCGTTTCAGATTTGAAATATCCAATGTTTTGTTATGGCTACGATTCATTATTGTCTTTTATCATTTTGTGACATGTATGATTAGAGAGTAAAGTATTCAGCTTCTGGATGATGAACAACAATAGCAGCAGTGGATTGTTCAGGTATTATTTGACCAGCCTCGGTAAGAATCATGCCAGATTTTTGTGGTTCTAAGAGTTTCCATACGATATGATGTTGAGATACATCAGGACAGCTTGGATATCCCCAGCTGTATCGTAGTCCTCGCTTGTCACCAATTTTGAGATCTTCTCTAATTTTGTGGTTTATCCATTCTGCCATTGCTTCTGCAGTCTCTACCGCAATTCCATGCAGATAGTAAGCATCAGTGTATCTATCTTCTTTGTTCCATTTATCTATCAGATCAGATACCTTGGTACCCACAGTAACTGCTTGGAATGCAACCACATCATCTTTTCCAAAATAATCAGTAAGACAGAGATGTTTTGATTTTGAAGAACGTGGAAAATCAAATACTAATTTCTCACCACTTGGATGGTCAACTACCAGTTTTCCATCCTGATTGTGGCATGCAAAGTAACCATATACTGCACTTGGTTCAAATAATTTTTCAGCAAGAATCTTCTTTTTCCACTCTTGGAATAACACCTCATGCTCCTGTTCAGAATCCTTGGCAGACTGTCCCCTAACTCCCCATGATAAAACAAACAATGATTTTTTGTTTAGATATTTCCAGACTTCCTTGAGATCAATATCTTGTGGTTCTAATCGAATTACATTGTTTAGACTAGTGTAAACTGGTGGTGTTACTGGAACAATTCCACTATGAGCAAACTCTTGTACTTCTGCTTTTTCAAAGATGGGCTCTTTCCATTTTTCAATTTTTTCATGCCATTCTTGGATAAATTGTTGTTTTTCAGGTGATACTAGTTTATCCATCATTTTTAGTCCATCAAACATGGTCTTACAGTAAAATACACCCGGAGTGTAAACTCCACCTTCCTTTGCAACTCTATTGATATAGTTAGAGTTGATTGCAGCGCCCCCACACAGAACAGGAATTTTCATGTTGTTCTTTCTTGCATGCTCCACAAAATACTGCATCTGTTTTGATGTTGATACCAAAAGTGCAGAAAGTCCAATTGCATCAGCATTTACTTCCTCAATTTTTTCAATGAATTTTTGCATTGGCACCTGTTTGCCAAGGTCGTATACAGTATACCCATTATTTTCAAAGATTGTCTTTACAAGATTTTTTCCAATGTCATGAACATCACCATAAACTGTCCCCAGTACCAATCGTCCCTTGCTTGATCCTTCTTCTTTTAGTAGATATTTTTCAAGTTCTGCAACAGATGCCTTCATACATTCTGCAGACTTGAGCACAAATGGTAAGATCAGTTCTCCTGAGCCAAACTTGTCACCCACTTCTTTCATAGCAGGCAAGAGATCTTCATTTAATGTCACAATAGCAGCCTGATGAGTCATGTCCCTGGGAGCATCAATCTCAAGTCTGCCATTTTTTTCCACAAGGCTAAACTTGGTAGTGATCTTGTCTGCAATTGCACTGACTACATCGTTTTCTATTCCATCGCGTAACCTGTTTACTATCCTAAAGTTTGCTCTTTTTCCAGCAGGCCAAGTTGGATCCACATCTACTTTCTTTGTAGTCTGGACAGTCCCTTTGGTATTTTCAAAATATGCAATATAATCTGAAAGTGCATTTGGATGTTTGTTAAATATTAGATCTTCTGCAAGTTTTTTTTCTTTGTCGTCAATCTCTGTATACGGTATGACATCCTTTGGATTGATGATTACAGTATCAAGTCCATATTTTACTGCATGATATAAAAACACTGCATTTAGAATCTTTCTTGCGCGAGGAGAAAGTCCAAAACTAACGTTGCTCAGTCCAAGTGTTGTAAATGAATTTGGAAATTTTTCCTTGACAAGACGAATTCCTTCCAAAGTATTTTTTCCAGCATCCAAAAATTCTGCTTCTCCAGTAGACAAGGTAAATGTAAGTACATCAAAAATGAAATGTTCTTCAGTCAGACCGTATTTTTTTCCAGTCTCAACCAAGAGTTCTGCAGTCTCTAATTTTTCTCTAGGAGTCTTTGCCATTCCTTTTGGTCCAATACACATGGCAACTGCAGGAACTCCATATTTTACCATCAATGGTGCAAGCAAGTGAAACCTACTCCCATCACCTTCAAGATTTATGGAATTGATGATGGGTTTTCCAGGAATTTGTTCCAGTGCAGCTGCAATCACTTTGGGTTCTGTGGAATCAATTACTAGTGGTGCATCAATTTCAAGACTTAATAGTTTTACAAGTTTTTTCATAAATTCAAGTTCGTCTGAGCGTTCTGTTGTCGCAACACAGACATCAAGGCAGTGTGCTCCGTCTTCAACTTGGTCTCTTGCAAGTTTTACCAACTCCTCAAAGTTGTCATTTAGAACACATTCCTTTGCCTTTTTAGATCCTTGAGCGTTTAGCCTCTCTCCAATTATCAAGGGCGCAGGATTCTGTCGAAGGTCAACAGCCTTTAATGCAGAACTTACTCTTGGAGTTTTCAACAGCATCGTTCTCTAGATCTTTTTCTAAATACCTAGCGGTTATTCTCTGTAGCCTTTTCGTCAATTACTTTACGTAGAAATGAGATATGATCAACATTTGTCCCACAGCATCCTCCAATTATCCTCACATTTGGATATTGGTTTAGAAAATCAGCCATTATGTTTGCCATCTCTTTTGGCTCCATCTTATAGACTGCACTGCCGCCTCTGTTTTCAGGCATTCCGGCATTGGGCACAACAAGTAACGGTAACGAATTCTGCTCGTTTAGCCATTGTACGCTAGAGATCATCTCAGCAGGACCCGTGGAACAGTTCAAGCCAAATGCATCAATTCCCATTTCAGATACCGTAGTGTATGCAGCTTGGACATTTGTACCAAGAAGCATTTTGCCATACTTGTCTAGTGTAACATTTGCAATTATTGGAATTCTTTTACCAGTTTTTTTGAACGCGTTATGACATGCTTCAATTGCAAGTTTTACTTCCAAGATATCTTGGCTTGTCTCAATCAACAATGCATCAACACCACCAAGTATGAGGCCTTCTGCCTGGATCTCAAACGCATCTCGAATTTCATCAAGTTTTATCTGTCCAAGAGACGGATCATTTGAGCTTGGAAGAAAACCTGTCGGGCCCATAGAACCAATCACATATCGAGGTTTGTCTGTAAACTCTTGTGTTACACCTACTGCAAGTTGTGCTATTTTTTTGTTATAATCCAGTGTCTGGTCTCCATATCCATACTCTTCTAGTTTTAACTTGTTTGAGCCAAATGTGTTGGTTTCAATACAGTCTGCACCTACCTGTAGGTATGAACGATGAATATTTTTTATCCACTCAGGTCTTGTAAATGAAAGTCCATCATTGAACCCTTCCTTACCATCTGGAAAATCTTCGGGCTTTGGATTTAGTTTTTGAATCTCAGTTCCCATTGCACCATCAAAGAGTACAATTTTCTGTTTCATCAAAATATCTAGAGGAATTTTTTCAGCCAAGTACAATTCACAGAGGTTATCATCGATTTAATTCTGTTTTGTTTTGATATAACGTGAGCCCTCTTCAAAGGTTATAATCAAGTAGTCAGGACAGTCAATTATGACCATAATTTATGAGATAAATCCACCAAAGGTTATTCAGGATACCATACTATCTCATGATCAGCTTTCAGAGTCTGTTGAGAGACTAAAGGAGAGGGCTATCAAAATTGGTCAAGCAAGCGATGGAATTCATCTTACAGATTCAGTTCTTGGAATTCCCAGAGTCTCTCCAATTACGGCTGGATTTTTCATACGAAATTCTAATAACAAAATAAGAATTACTGCAAGCATACGTGTTCGTGACAGAAATATCACATCAATTACTCAGACAGTGTGTGATGCCATTTTATTGAATCTAAATGGAGTTCTCATTCTCAAGGGTGACACCCCCCCATCTGGTCCAAAAGATTCAGGTCTTGTTCCAAGCGACATAGTTAGGCAGTTCAATGAGCAAGGTTTTGGAAAAAGAATTGACATGTATCTTTCAATTTCAAACAATCCAGACTTTGAAAGGATACACAAGAAGATAGAGGCCCAGCCAAAAGGATTTGTCACTCAGGTAGTAAGCTCAATAGATCAAGTAACCAGAATGGTTGACAAGCTAAAACCTCAGGGATTCAGAATAATTCCTTGTGTGTTGTTATCATCTGAAAAGAACAAAAAATCTGCCCAGATGTTAAATCTTGATTGGTCAGAATACAATAAAGACGTGGTAGGATTTGTAAAACAGATAGACAAGATTGCAGGAAATGTATTGATAAGCTCTCCAAATGACTTTACAGGTGCATTGGATCTACTACATAAGCTAAAGTAGATTCCACCAGACAAGAATTTTCCAGATACGGAAATTAACATCTAGATTAAAATTAAAGAGTAGCTCACAGTTGAGCGTCATCATATGCGATTGTTTGTTACATTATCCATATTTGCAACATTAATTGGGTGTGGTATCATCACAGCTCATTCTGCTTCGGCAAATGTATGGATTCCAGATAACGAATTTATGGGATTTTACAATGCAAATGGTACCTATACAGTCATTGGAGCAGTCAAAAACACTGAAGCTAGTGCAATAATTCCAACAATTACAATCAATGTAAAAGACAATGACAAGACAATATCAGAAAGATACACTCTATCAACGGTAGATTCTCAAAAAGATATTCCGTTTAACATCAAAATATTACAAATTGAGGGGAAAAATGCCACACTTGAAAAACCTCAAATTAGTTTTGCTGTAACAAATCACAATTCCACAGATATTGAGATCATATATGATAAAACATTGAAGAAACATGCTGATGGTCATGAAACTGGTTTTATCGTAAACAATGACACCTCTACTGTGTATGGAGTGAGGGTTTATGCAGCAATATACGGTAAAGATGGCAAGTTCTTGGATGTTGGAAAGAGTGTTGAGACAATTGAGAAAATGAGTCCAGGAGAAAAGATTGCATTTTCCATGTATCCGGATCCACAACATGCCTCAATGGTAAGTTACTATAGCTGTTTTGTGGTAGGTGATGATCCAACTATGCCAGTATCTGTACTCAGAGACGGCAAGCCATACAATTTCGTATATCTCACTTCAGGCTCTGTGGTAGATACCAAATACAATGATGATACGCATAGCATTACAGCAACTGTAAGGTATCCATTTCCAGATACAGGATTTGTAAACTTTATGTTTCCAGAAGAGACAGGTGCAGAAAAATTTTCAGTACTATCAAATGGCAAGCCAGCAGAATTTGTGCAAAGTAAAGACCCTGACGGGTATTGGCATGTAGCATTATCATTGCCCCCAAGGTCCACATCATATCTTACAATTTCAGGGTTTGATCAATCTGGTGTATCATATCCTGACAATTTCAGAAATTATATTCTAATAACAATACCAATTGCTGCAGCTGCAATCAGCATAATAATCTGGAAAAAGAGAAAGGATTAGGGTATCACAGGCAAGTTTTGTGCTTGTAGTACTTTGTCAAGTATACTTAGATCAAACATATTTGAGAGATCTGGCTTTTTGTCTCCCAAAAACCCAAGATCAAATGCGTCCTGAGCAGACTTGGAAACAGAAGATTGGACAGGATCATATGTAATGTCCATTCTTGTAAAAGCAGCAGAAATGACATCATTTGGAATTGTTTTTCCAGTTATCTTTTTTAATTGGATATTGAAATCTTTGATGGATTCATCTTTGTTATTGTTAATCCATACCGTCTCTTTTACATGAGCCTCCAATAGTTTTTGTATAATATCAGGATGGCTTTTCAGATAATCAGTCCTTGCAACTATAAGCGCTGTGGCAAACTTACCGTTTGGCCATAGATCTCTCTCATCAAGAAAGATTTTGCCGTTTGCTTGTTTGACAAGTATCGTTCCCCAAGGTTCTGGCACCCACGCTCCATCAATATCTTTTTTTGACATCATTGTAACTATATCAGAATTTGCCGCTGGAAGTATCGTAACATTTCCTCCATTTTCTGAAGTTTTGTATCCATTTTTGAGCAGATAAGATCGTAATGCAACATCTTGGGTATTACCAAGTTGTGGTGATGCAAATTTTTTGCCTGCAAAGTCATGTACAGTTGTTACCCCAGAATCACCCCTTATCACAAAAACGGCTCCACCACTAGATACACCTGCTATTATTTTGAGTCCTTGACCATCACTTTTGATATACCCGTTGATTGCAGGATTTGGACCTACATATGCAACATCGATTCTGTTTGCAAATAATGCTTCTATCGCAGCAGGTCCTGCATTGAATACTTGAGATTCAATCTTTACATCTCCAAGTGCATTTTGAAAGTCACCGTTGCCAACACCTATCACAGCTTGGGCGTGATTTATGTTTGGAAAATATCCCAATCGTAGTATGTCACTTTTTTCAGATATGGATTGAGACTGTGTCAAAGGGTGTGACGTAATGCTGAGTATAATTACAATTGCAATTATTATACCAGCAATTCCAAATTTTAGTCCAGCTTTTACCAACTATCCCAACCTCGCTCTGATACCATGGAACTCATCGATGATTATCCAACCCCCATTTTCTTCTAATTTTATCTTCTAATTTTTGTAAAACAAATCGGTCTACTAGCAAACCAATTGCAAATATGGTCACCATGCTAGCAATCACCTGACTCATATCAAGAAATTCACGTCCTACGGACAGAATGTGACCAAGTCCTACAATAGACATCAGTATCTCTGCACCGATTATAGCATGCCATGCAAATGACCATGCCTGCCTCAGACCAATTATAAGAGAAGGCATAGCTGCCGGGATAGTTACATGTCGAAATAGCAAAATCCCTTTTGCGCCCATATTTTTTGCAGCATCAATGTAAATCGTAGGAATATTTCTAATGCTGCTGTATGTCGATATCATGATTGAAAAAATCGAACTCATGACAACCACGAACATTATTCCAAATTCATCAAACCCAATCAAGAGTATAGAAAATGGCACCCATGCAATGCTTGGAAATGACAGCAGTCCTGCAGAAAATGAGTTTAGTGTCTTTCCAAAGCCCTTGAATTTTATCATGGTAAACCCAATCAGCGTTCCAAGAGTAATTGAGACTGCAAAGGCACCCAATAATCTTGCCATAGTTACCCCTATGCTTTGAGGCAACGACCCATTTAGTATTATTTTGGCAAATGTCTGTGCAACCATTGCTGGAGATGGCAGAGAGATTTGTGGCCAAATTCCAAGCATGAATATGATTTGCCACACTCCAATGAATACAGACATCAGCAATGCGGCATTTGCGGCATCTTCAATGTTGTCTCGAGATTTTTTTAATGGAATACTTCCAGTCATTGTGCCTCATCCTTTGTTCTTGCAATAACTTCGCTTTTTAGCTCATCAAGAATTTGGTGATAGTATTTTTGCAAATTTTCATCTTCCGCAAGTCGCGGTCTTCTATAATCAATTAGTATTTCTTTTTTAATTTTTGAAGGTCTGTTCTTGAACACTTCTACTTTATTTCCAAGTATTACAGATTCTGATATGTTATGTGTAACAAATATTATTGTCTTTTTTGTCCTTTCCCAAATTAACTGCAGTTCCACTAAAAGCAGATCTCTTGTCTGAGAATCAAGCGCTGCAAAGGGTTCATCCATCAAAAGAATTTCAGGATCCATTGCAAGCGCTCGTGCTATTGCAACCCTTTGCTTCATTCCAGTGGATAATTGATAGATATACGAATCTGCAAATTTTGTAAGTTGCATCATGTCAAGGTATCTCCGAGATATTTCCCTGCGCTGGTCTTTTGGAATTCCTGCCATCTTTAGTCCAAACTCTACGTTATCAATCACTTTTAGCCATGGAAAGAGTGCACCCTCTTGAAAGACCATTGTCCTATCAGGACCAGGAGTAGAGATTGGATTTCCATTTAACAAAATCTCTCCAGAGTCTGGTTTTTCAAGACCTGCTACAATGTTCAAAAATGTAGATTTTCCACATCCAGATGGTCCTACTATACATACAAAGTCCCCTTCTTCTACATCCAGATTGATTCCATCAAGTGCAACTACAGAGTTTCCATTATGATCAAAGTGTTTTACGATGTTTTTGGCTTGTAATTTTGTCATTATGTAAAATCCCCCTCATCAATCCTAGAGACAGTTGAGACTAATACCACAATACGAGGCACGGTTTTCATATAACGTCGTTATAATATTTATCTTAAATAGTGTTCGAATTTTAGCTTGGACTAACTTATGCATCTCACGAATCAAAAATGAATTTTTATCATTTCATCAAAACAAAAAACTAGATCGATTGTCTGATCATAAAAGATAAATGCTAAATTCTGATCACAGAAAACCTCGATGATGAAAGGAAAAGCAGTTCTAGCTTTCTCTGGCGGACTTGATACTTCGGTTGTAATAAAATATCTTCAAGAAAAACACAATCTTGATGTCATAACAGTTACAGTCGACGTGGGTCAAGAAGATAATCTAAAAAAGATTTCAGCCAAGGCAAAAAGCCTTGGTGTTTTAAGACATTACAATATTGATGCACGACAAGAGTTTGTAGACAATTTCATCTTCCCAGCAATCAAAGCAAACGCATTATACCAAAAAAAATATTGTCTTGCAACCGCACTTGCACGTCCACTTATTGCACAAAAAGTGGTAGAAATTGCAAGAAAAGAAAATGCATCAGCACTCGCGCATGGATGCACTGGGAAAGGAAATGATCAAGTAAGGTTTGATGTAACATATCGTTCAGGTTCTAATCTTCCAATCATTGCACCAATACGTGACCTTAACCTTACACGAGATGTTGAATTAAAATATGCAAAAAAACACAACATACCAATTGACAATACTGCAAAAAAATTCAGCATTGATCAAAACTTGTGGGGAAGAGCAATCGAGGGAGGAGACATGGAAGACGCATTCTCAGAACCTCCTGATGATGCATTCATCTGGGTCAAGACAAAAAACCTACCAGAAAAACCACAATACGTGGAAATAAAATTTGAAAACGGAATACCTATTGCAGCTGATAAAAAACGCATGAAACCAATAGAGTTAATCAAATACATCAACAAAAAGGCAGGTGAGAATGGAGTTGGAATAGTAGACCACATTGAAGACAGAGTAGTAGGCATAAAATCAAGAGAAGTGTATGAGACACCAGGTGCAACATGCATCATAGAAGCACATACCGATCTTGAGAAAATGGTTTTGACAAAACATGAATTAAAGTTCAAGGCCATGGTTGATGCTGAATGGGCATGGCTTGCATATTCTGGACTGTGGCAAGATCCACTAAAATCAGATTTAGATATGTTTATCAATACTACTCAGAAGAGGGTTAACGGAACTGTCAAGCTCAAAATGTTCAAAGGAAGTCTCAGAGTTGTTGGAAGAAAATCTGAATATTCATTGTATAGCCACGATCTGGCAACATATGGAGCAGGTTCTACTTTTGACCAAACTCTTGGAAAAGGATTCGTTGAGCTATGGGGGCTTCAATCAACAGAAGCTAATAAATTACTAAAAAAGAGGTGAATGATCAAAGAATGAATTGCCCAGAATGTGATGCAACAATAAAAATTCCAGACGATGCAAGTGTTGGAGAGATAGTCTCATGTCCTGATTGTGGGGCAGATTTTGAGATTGCTTCCAAGAATGGCGGCGTATGCGAATTAAAGCATGCTGAGAAAGTTGGCGAAGATTGGGGAGAGTAAATGCCCAAAGTTCGAATCGTGTTCGACAGAGTAAGATTAGAAGAGAAGATGCTCGAGCAAAAAGCAATCGAGCTTGGACACGATACGAAGATGATTGACGCCAAGACTACCCAATTTACCACCGAAAGTAAAAAAAACGATTATGACTTCGGAGATGTCGTTTTAGAAAGATGTGTCAGTTACTTTCGTGGTCTTCATTTTACAGCAGCCCTTGAATTTTTAGATATTCCAGTAATCAATAGTACCGAGGTTGCAAATAATTGTGGAAACAAGATGTTGACTTCGTTATTGTTGAAAAAGCATAATGTACCTACTCCAAAAACATACTTTACATTTTCATCCGAAGCCGCAGTGGAAACATTGGAAAAAGATGGTTATCCCCTTGTGATAAAGCCAATCATAGGAAGTTGGGGAAGAGGTGTAATACCCCTACGAGACAGGGAGACAGCTGATGCGATAATTGAGGTAAGAGAGCTAAATGATGGACCATTGGACAGAATTTACTACCTTCAAGAGGTGGTGGCACGCCCTCCAAGAGACATACGAGCCATATCAGTAGGAGACCAACTCATCGCTGCAATGTATCGAACATCAACAGGTGGTGGCTTTAAGACAAACATTGCCCTTGGAGCAGAGCCAATCGTATGTGAGATTACAAAGGACTTGGAAGACATTTGCATGAAGGCATCTAAGGCAGTAGGAGGAGGAATCTTGGGAATTGATGTAATGGAAGACGAAAAACGCGGATTTGTGGTACATGAAGTAAACAACACGGTAGAATTCAAGGGATTGTCAAAGGTTGCCAAGAAAAACATCCCAAAAGAAATGATCGACTATGCAATAGGTTACGCCAAGCGATAAATTCTAAAAGTTGAAAAAAATTTTAGAGTTTAAATTATACTATATTCTGGTAGGAGAGTATCAATGAAAGTTGGTGTAGTCGGTGCATCAGGATATGTCGGTGGAGAAATTCTTAGATTACTTGTTAGTCACCCACATGCAGAAATTTCCATGGTAACATCTAGACAATATGTAGGAGAATACATTTCTAGAATCCAACCTAGCTTGAAAGGTTTTACAGACATGACATTTTCAGAACTTGATTATGATAAATTAACAGACAAGTGTGATCTGGTATTTACCGCAGTGCCACACGGAACTGCAGTAGACATTGTAAAAGCACTCTATGACAGAGGAATGAAAGTAATTGATCTTAGCGCAGATTATAGACTACACAATCCTGCAGACTATGACAAGTGGTATGGCTGGCAGCATCCTCATCCAGAGTTACTAGAAAAATCAGTCTTTGGAGTTCCAGAACTTCATAGAGAGGAGATAAAAAAATCACAAATTGTATCATGTCCCGGATGTATGGCAGTAACATCAATTCTTGGATTATATCCGTTGATCAAAAAGAAGATTATCGATACAGAACACATCATAGTAGACTCAAAGATTGGTTCTTCTGGCGCAGGTGCAGGAACTGTTTCCGGTACTCATCATGCAATGAGATCAGGTGTAATTAGACCATACAAACCAGCAAAGCATAGACATACTGGTGAGATAGAACAAGAACTAAGCATAGCAGCTGGAAATAAGATAAAAGTATCAATGAGTCCACATGCAGTAGACATTGTAAGAGGAATCCTTTGTACAAATCATGTCTTTCTCAATCAACCAGTTAGTGAAATGGATTTGTGGAAGATGTATCGTGAACAATACCAAAATGAAAAATTCATCAGACTAATACGTGACAAGAAAGGATTTTACAAATTCCCAGATCCAAAGTTTGTGGTAGGTTCTAACTTTTGTGACGTAGGGTTTGATATCGACGAAGATAACAACAGACTTGTAGTTCTTTCAGCATCAGACAACCTCATGAAGGGTGCAGCAGGTTCTGCCATCCAGAACATGAATGTCATGGCAGGATTCAACGAAATGGAAGGAATTGCATATTCCCCATTAACTCCTGTGTAAAAAGATGATTACAATAAAGATAGGAGGAAGTGTGGTAGATGGTCTTCACCCTAGTACCATATCAGACATAAAAAAAATTTCAGAAAAAGAGAAACTCATTTTGGTACATGGTGGAGGAAAAGAGGTAACAAAAATTTCTGAAGCCTTGGGAAAAGAACAAAAATTCATTGTATCTCCAGGAGGAGTCAAGAGTAGATTTACAGACAAGGAGACTGCAGAGATATTCACAATGGTCATGTCAGGAAAGATAAACAAAATGATAGTAGGCATGCTGCAAAAACATGGAATCAATGCGGTAGGTCTTTCAGGAGTAGATGGTAAGATAATACAGGCAGAACGAAAAAAGAAATTAATTGTAATGAATGAAAAGGGTCGCAAGATGGTAATAGACGGAGGATATACAGGAAAGATAAAAGACGTCAATACAGGATTGATTCGTTCTATTTTAGATCAAGGATATGTTCCAGTAATATCACCCATTGCAATAAGTGAAGAGTGTGATTTTCTCAATGTTGATGGAGACAGAGCTGCTGCATATGTGGCAGGCAAGATGCAGTCTGATAGAATATTGTTTCTCACAAACGTAGATGGTTTACTCATGGAAGAAAAACTAGTCAAGAAATTGTCTCTTGCAGAAGCTAAAGAGATCTTGCCAAAGATTGGATTTGGTATGGAAAAGAAGATACTTGCTGCAACAGAAGCATTGGAGATGGGCGTCAAGGAAGCACTTGTTGCAAATGGCAAAAAGGAAAACCCAATATCTGCGGCAATTTCACATGATAACTGTACGGTGATATCAAAATGACAGAAGATCAATTCATGGGAAATATCTACCAAAGATTCCCTGTAACAATAGAACGCGGACTTGGAGCTCGTGTATGGGATGCAAGCGGAAAAGAGTACATTGACTGTATGGGAGGATATGGTGTTGCACTGGTTGGTCACTGTAATCCCCGAGTAGTAAAGGCAATCAAAGAACAACTTGACAAAATCATAACAGTACACAGTTCTCTATACAACAAGACAAGGGAAACATTTCTTGAAAAACTGATTAAGATTGCACCAAAGAGTCTAAGCCAGGTTTACCTAAACAACAGTGGAACAGAAGCAGTAGAAGCTGCAATCAAGTTTGCACGCAAGTTTACAGGGAAGAAAAAAATGGTTGCAATGAATGGATCATATCATGGCAAATCACTTGGTGCATTATCAGTTACATTCAATCAGAAATATCGCAAGGCCTTTGAGCCACTTGTAGATACTGTAGGATTCTCTTCGTTTGGAGACATAGAGGCATTACGAAATACAGTTGATTCTGATACAGCAATGATAATCATGGAACCAATTCAAGGAGAAAGTGGAATCAATGTTGCTCCAGATGGATTTTTGCAACAGGTCAGAAAGTTATGTGATGAAAAAGGAATTGTTCTAGTATTTGATGAGATCCAGGCAGGCCTTGGAAGGACTGGAAAGATGTGGGCAAGCCAACATTGGGATACCGTTCCAGACATAATGTGCCTTGCAAAAGGAATTGCAGGAGGCGTACCAATGGGTGCAACCCTAGTGAGACCAGACATTTTGGCATCAATTAGCAAGGGAGAACAATCATCAACATTTGGAGGCAACCCATTGTCATGTGCAGCAGGAATTGGAGCAATTGATGCACTTACAGAAGATAAACTGGTTGAGAATGCAGAGAAAAATGGAAAGCTGTTCAGAGAAGGACTAGAAAGACTAAAAGAAAAACACAAGATAATTCGAGAGGTAAGAGGCAAGGGCTTGATGATAGGAGTAGAGATGAAGTTTGAAGTAAAAGACATACTGTTCGATGGTATTGCAAATAATCTACTACTGCTCTATTCTGGCAAGAACATATTACGATTGTTGCCACCACTTGTAATATCAGAATCAGACATAAACAAAGCTTTAGAAACTCTAGATGTAATACTGACAAAGGAGGAACAGAGAAGAAATGTCTAGAGATAAAACAGACGATACAATAATTGAGATGCTAAAAAAAGACTCTAGACAGTCTTTTGTAGAAATTGGGGAAAAACTTGGATTGTCAGAATCAGCAGTAAGAAGAAGAGTAAAGAACCTCACAGATGGAGGTACAATCAAAAAATTTACAATCGAAACAGGAGATGCAAATTCTACTAGTGCAATAATTTTAATTTCAGTCGATTCATCTACTGATACATCAAAGGTATCTGCAAAACTTTCCAAGCTACGCGGAGTACATACCGTATTTGAAATAACAGGTCAATATGACATTGCTACAATAATCAAGGCACCAACAATTACAGACATCAACGTATGCATAGATGAACTGCGAAAAGTTCCAGGCGTATTTGATACCAATACCGTCATAATATTGCGCACAGTAACGTAAAACGAATTTCGTTATACATTTCTGAAAATCGCCGATAATCGGTTCAAAAGTAACAAAACTAGACGATTTCTGTACGAATATGTTTATATTTGTAAAACCCAGATAAAATTTGAGAAATGGACGACGCAAACTATTACGCATATCAATACAACGAGATGGGCGTAAAACCAAAG
>Ga0207707_10001100_pt1 | contig 25757 bp, 17 predicted proteins | sample KBSC83BmetaG_FD_184336 | JGI IMG/M metagenome (GOLD analysis project Ga0207707, IMG submission 184336) | Corn rhizosphere microbial communities from Kellogg Biological Station, Michigan, USA - KBS C8-3B metaG (SPAdes) (version 2) | ecosystem: Host-associated > Plants > Roots > Rhizosphere ... | reverse complement strand
CCGCCGCTGCCAAGCCGATCCCCGCCTACCCCAAGGGACACTACACCTCGCTGAACTCCCTGCCCGATTGGGGCGGGGTCTGGGTACTCAGTCGTCCCGCCCCGGGCGCTCCCGCGGAGCGGCCGGCGTTGAAGGGCAAGTACCTGAAGGACTACGAAGCCTGGCGTGAGGCCGTCAAGACCCACGGCGGCGAGGCGCCCCACGAGGGCTCCTACTGCACCCCTCCGGGCATGCCGGGGATCATGGGAATTGGACAATATCCGATGGAGTTCCTGTTCACTCCCGGGCGCGTGACGACCCATCACGAGGCCTGGATGCAGTGGCGCAACATCTACACCGACGGCCGCAGCCATCCGGATGACCTGGAGGCGACCTTCGAGGGAGACTCCATCGGCCACTGGGAAGGCGGCACCCTCGTGGTCGACACCATCGGCGTCAAGGAGGCGGCCCCGCTGGGCCAGGGCATGAAGCACGGCCCCAGGATGCACATCGTGGAGCGTATCCACCTGGCGCCCAAAGATCGCGATACCCTGGTGGATGAGATGACAATCGACGACCCTGACGCCCTCGAGAAGCCTTGGGCTCACACCCTTACCTACAAGCGCTCGCGCGAGTGGCAACTGCTCGAGTTCGAGTGCGCCGAGAACGACCGTAATCCGGTAGATTCCTCGGGCAAGACGGGCTTCAAGACCGAATAGATCGAATCGCACCCCTCGACTGGAGGATGGATGATCCAACATTTCTGTGACTGGCTGGCGGCCACCTGGCTGAGCCAGCTGTTCGCCAACGCCGGCTGGTTCGTGCCGACCGTACAGACGATCCACATCCTGTCGATCGCGGCCGTCATCATCATGCTGGCGACGATGAATTTCCGCCTGCTGCGGATCACCCACAGCGGGCCCTCCCTGCGCAGCCTCGCCGGAGGCTATGTTCCCTGGATCTGGCGCGTCCTGGTCATCCTGCTGGTCACCGGCATCCTGCTGACCATCACCGAGCCGACCCGCGAGCTGATGAACAATGCTTTCCGCCTGAAGATGCTGATGGTGGTGGCGCTGATCGTGCTGACCTCCGTGTTCAGCTCGGCGCTCAAGAAAGACCCGGAGTACTGGAGTGCATCGCCCCGCCGCCGCGTATGGGGAAGTGCGCTCGCTCTGGGCAGCCTGATTCTGTGCGTGAGCATCGTGGCCGCCGGCCGGCTGATCGCTTACGTCTGATTCGAACTTACCTGAAAGACTCCCTCAATGACCCTGATCGATCTGATGCATGCATTGGAGCACCAGCCGTTCGCGGTGGCGATCTCCGAGTCGACCTGGCTGTTCCCGTGCTTTGAGACGCTACACGTACTGTTTCTGACGATCGTCGTGGGCGCCGTCGCGATGATGGATCTGCGCTTGCTGGGCATCGGGAGCGCGGACCGTGCGATCACGGAGCTCAACCGCAGCACGCTCCCGTGGGCATGGTCGGCTTTTGCCGCCGCGGCGACGTTCGGGCTGTTGCTGTTCAGCTCGAAGGCCTCGACCTACTACCTCAATATTCCGTTCCGCATCAAGATGGTGTGCCTGGCGCTCGCCGCCGTGAACATGCTCGTCTACCACTTGATCACCGAGCGCGATGTGGCCAAGTGGGACCGCGGCCCGACACCGCTGGGTGCACGGCTCGCCGGCGGCATCTCCCTCACGCTGTGGGTGGTGATCGTCGCGACCGGCCGGTGGATCGGCTTTACCACTTGAGCTTCCGCAGGACGTCGCTTTTCCGCCGCGGCAGGTAATCGAGCCTCAACTTTTTCCGCGCGGCCACAGGTGACTTGCTCGTTGCGTGGATGTCAATCTGGCCGCGGAGCGCTGAAACTAGCATTGTCGATACTTGAGACTTCCGGATGCGACCCGTCCACGTTGGGCTCGTCGGCGATCAGTGGGCTTTGGGGCGTGGATGGGGCGCGCATCGGCAGTTCGACGCATGGCACTCTCGGGTGCTGGGCTCGGGATGGCAACACAGCCCGAGCCCGGATGCGTCGGCTCGTGACCTTCGGGATCATTGAGTGAACGGGGTTACCCGCCCAAATCTTTGATAACGCCCGGCAGGGCGGCCCGGAGGGCGAGGCCCGCGGGGGCCGAGTAATCCTTGATAACGCCCGGCAGGGCGGCCCGGAGGGCGAGGCCCGCAGGGGCCGAGTAATAATACCTACCTGATGCGTTCAGCAGGCCTCCCGCGCTTTATCCGCGCGCAATGGAGGTCATCGGACGGACGAGGATCGCGGCACAGACCGTGTGGCCTCGAATCTTCTTAGGGAGGGAGGGGGCTGCGGATCCCTCGGGGCTCCTCGAGGGATCCGCGGATTGCGGATCTCTCAGGCGTCCGGCGCGAAATGGCCCCACAGACTCTTGAACGCCAGCATGGTGAACTGCCGCGGATCGCCCCACTGGGCATCGAATTCCTTGGTCGGCGCGGCGGCGAGGGCCTCCTGCGGCCCCATGCCCTTGCGCATCAGCCGGCTCAACCGGTCCAGGATGGTCGCGTACATCTTCCCCTGAGCCTGCAGGTCGGCGCGCCCCATGACCGGACCGTTGGCAGGCACGATCTGCGTCTTCTCATCCACCAGGCCCTCGAGCGACCTCAATCCCTGCACCAGCCCCCCGAGCCAGCCACCGGTCTGGTAGTCGATGACGGGCCAGCCCTCGTTGGAGAGGACGCCGCCGGCCATCAGGATGTTGGAATTGCGGAAGAAAACGTACAGGTCGCCGTCGGTGTGGGCCTGCAGCAGATAGCCGTACTCGACCTGCTCGCCGGCGAATTCCAGGGTCTCCTTCGCCAGGTTGACGCTCGAGACCAGCGTGTCGCTCGGGCGCGCCTTCACCGGTAGCGGGCCGTAGGCCTGGGTATGCCCCGGCTCGGTCTGCGGGTATTCGAGCCAACGGCGCGTGTTCTCGTGTCCGATGATTTTCGCGCCGGCCTTGCCCAGGCGCTCGTTGGATCCGGTCTGCTCCGGATGCCAGTGGGTGTTGATCAGGATCTTCACCTGTTTGGAGCGGGTCTCCCGGTACACCGCATCCAACAGGTCCGCCGAGCGTTCGGGCAGTCCGCCATCGACCAGCAGGATGCCATCCGGCCCGTGCGCCGCGACCACGTTGGCTCCGGCCCCGGAGAACACCAGCAGATGGTCGTTCAGGCGGTCGGGCTTGATGGGTGTCGCGTCCCGGGAGCGCGCCAACGCGCTGTGCGGCAGCGCTTGCGCGAGGCCGATACCGGCGCCCGCTGCGAGGACAGATTGCACAAATCTACGTCGAGTCGGATGCGATGCCATGGTGATCACTGTAAGTTGATGGGCTTGGCGCGGGGTGCCGCCATATGTGCCGGTATTGAATACGTATTTTGCCCTGTTGGGACGGGCTGCGGGCGCGACGCTTGCGGCCTGAGGGCAGGGACACTCTGCCGTGCCGCCGTGAGGCTAGCAACGGGCCTTGCGACTTCTTGGCATCCACGGGCGACACTCTTGACGGTTCTTATAGGGAATTGTGGTGGGCAGGGGCTAGACTCAGTCTCGTAGGCCGTTGATTTTTCTGCTGGCCGATATTGGGGTGCAAGTGGGATGAGCAGAACGCTTACAGCGCGTGTGAGTGTGGCCGCCGTGGCCGCCTGGCTGGTCTGGAACGTCGGGCTTGCCGCGATCGATCCGGCGCCGGCCCCCACGACCGCACCCGCTCAGTCTGCCGCTGTCGCCCAGGCCTCAGCCGACCATGCCTCTGCCGCCCAGGCCCCGGCAGCCGCACCGACGCATCCTGGCTCGCCTGCCCAGGCGCACGCTGCCGCCAAGCTCGCCGATGCCGCCGGCTCGGATGCCCCTCAGAAGGGGCCACCGGGAGCTTCGCAGAACTGGCCCATGCTCAAGCAGTATTGCGAGAAGTGCCACAACGCCGAGGACTGGGCCGGCAACATTGCCTTCGACACGATGACTCCGGGGGAGATCAGCGAGGACGCTGAGACCTGGGAGAAGGCGATCGTCAAGCTGCGCGGCCGCCTGATGCCGCCGCCGGGTCAGAAGCAGCCTCCTTCGGACCAGATCCATTCCTTCGTGCACTTCATGGAGACCTCGCTGGACGACTCGGCGGCCTCCCGTCCGCCGCAGCCGGGCCGGGTGGCATTGCACCGCCTGAACCGCAAGGAATACGCCAACGCCATCTGGGATCTGCTCGCGGTCAAGGTCGATCCGACCACGATTTTGCCGACGGACGACACCATTGACGGCTTCGACAACGTCGCCAACGTGTTGCAGGTCTCGCCCTCGTTCCTCGACCAGTACCTGACGGCCGCCCGCTCGATCGCGGTCGATGCGGTCGGCGAGGTGCCCAACCACCCAAGCGGCACGCAGTACATCGTCAAGGACGCCGGCAACCAGGAGGAGTACGAGGAAGGGCTGCCGCTGGGCACGCGCGGTGGCATGCAGGTCTCGCACTATTTTCCGGCGGACGGCGAGTACGAGCTCAACATCAGCAACATGGCGGTCGCCCTGTGGGTGACCGGCATGAACTTCGACAACCACGTCATCGCCACCCTCGACGGCAGGAAGTTCTGGGACACCCACGTCGGCGGCGAGGAGGACATGAAGTCCATCGACCAGAAGCAGGACCCGGCGGTCGATGCGATCAACAAGCGCCTGAAGGGCATCCGCTTCCACGCCAAGGCGGGCCTGCACAAAGTCGCGGTCACCTTCGTGCACCGCACGTTCGCGGAATCCGACGACAAGCTGTACTCGCAGAGCGGTGGCGGCCAGGATCGCGTGCTGCGCGTCGCCAACTTCGAGATCAAGGGACCGTACAACCCGACCGGCATCAGCGACACGCCGAGCCGCGACAAGATCTTCATCTGCCATCCGCAATCGGCCGCCGAGGAAGAGCCGTGCGCCGAGCGCATCGTGCAGCATCTCGCCGAGGACGCCTACCGCCGGCCGGCGACCGAGAAGGACGTGAAGCAGCTCATGGCCTTCTACCACAGGGGCCGCGATGGCCAGGGCGGCAGCTTCGACGAGGGCATCCGGCACGCCCTGACGGCGATCCTGGCCAGCCCGTATTTCCTGTACCGCTCCGAGCCGGTTCCGCAGACGGTGTCCGCGGGCGGCAGCTATCGCATCAACGATTACGAGCTTGCTTCGCGACTCTCGTTCTTCCTGTGGAGCACCTCACCGGATGATGAGCTGCTGAAGCTCGCAGCGGCGGACAGGCTGCACGATCCGCAGGTGCTGCGCCAGCAGGTGCAGCGCATGCTCGCCGACAAGCGCTCGTTCACGCTGGCCTCGAACTTCGCCTTCCAGTGGCTCGACATGGGCAAGCTGTCGGAGATCAACCCCGACATGAATATCTTCCCCTATGCGGGCGACCCGCGGCCGGAGTACATCACCGAGCTGAACATGTTCGTCGACAGCGTGTTCCGCGAGAACCAGAACGTGATGGACCTGCTTACGGCGAACTACACGTATCTGAATGAGCGCCTCGCCCGCATCTACGGGATCAACGACGTCAAAGGCGACCGCTTCCGTCGCGTGACCCTGACCGATTCGAATCGTTTCGGCTTGCTGGGCAAGGGCGCCGTTCTCATGGTCTCCTCGTATCCCAACCGCACGGCTCCGGTGCTGCGCGGCAAGTGGATCCTGGAGAGCATCACCGGCACCCCGCCTGCGGCTCCGCCGCCGAACATCCCGCAGATCAAGGATGCGGTCGCCGGCGAGAAGCCCAAGACGATGCGTGAGCTGATGGCCGCGCACCGCAAGCAGTCGAGCTGCTTCGCCTGCCACGGCGTGCTGGATCCGCTGGGCTTGGCCCTCGAGAACTTCGACGCCGTGGGTGTCTGGCGCACCAAGGATCGCCTGGCCGGCGATGCGATCGATGCGAGCGGTGAGCTCCCCGACGGCCGCAAGATCAACGGCCCGACCGACCTGCGCAATGCGCTCGTGGCCGATCCCTTCCAGTTCGTGCAGACGCTGACCGAGAAGCTGATGACCTACGCGCTGGGCCGCACCGTGGAGTATCGCGACATGCCGACGGTCCGCAAGATCGTCTACGAGAGCGCCAAGGACAACTACCGGTTCCAATCCATCGTGATGGGAATCATCGACAGCGATCAGTTCCAGATGAGAAGCGTGCCGCAGGATGCGCGCACCAGGCAGCAGACGGCGCGGAATGAGCGATGATTTGATTCTTTATCGGCGCGCGAAGCGCGTCGCTACTCTTGGCGGGTCGCGCGGAGCGCGATCCCGCTGAAGAGTTCGGGGCAGGGGCCCCGCGAGCAGTTGTGAGGAAGTAAGCCCATGTTCATCAGCAAGAAACATCTTTCCCGGAGAACCGTCCTCAAAGGCGTAGGGGTCAGCATTGGCCTGCCGTTGCTGGATGCCATGATCCCCGCCGGTACGGCCCTGGCCCAGACGGCGGCGGCGCCCAAGCCGCGCATGGGATTCGTCTACTTCCCGCACGGGGCGGTGATGGCCAACTGGTCGCCGTCGCAGACCGGCGCCGACTTCCAGTTCACTCCGATCCTGAAGCCGCTCGAGCCGTACAAGGAGCACCTCACCATCGTCAGCGGCCTGCGCAACAAGACCGGTGAGAGCCCCAGCCCCCACGCCATCATTGCAGGCACGTGGCTCAGCTGTGTGCACCCGGCCGTGAGCCAGGCCCCGCACGGCGGCATCTCCTGCGATCAGGTGGCGGCCCTGCAGATCGGCCAGGACACGGCGCTGCCGTCTCTGGAGCTCGCCGGTGAAGGCGGCGGCGGCGCCTGCGACCCGAGCTTCGGTTGCAGTTATTCCGGGACCGTTGCGTTCCGCACTCCCACGCAGCCGTTGCCGATGGAGCACAACCCGCGCAAGGTTTTCTATCGCTTGTTCGGCCAGGGCGACAATGCGGCGGAGCGTCACGAGATCATCAACGAGAGCCAGAGCATCCTCGACCTGGTCAAGGACGACGCCACGGACCTGCAACGCACGCTCGGCGCCTCGGACAAGTCGATGGTCAACGACTATCTGGATTCGGTGCGCGAGGTGGAGCGCCGGGTCGAGAAGCAGAAGGAGAAGGAGCACTCGGGCATCAAGCTCCCGGATGCGCCGACCGGCATCCTGGAGGATTTCACCAAGCAGCTCGACACCATGTTCGAGCTGATCGCGCTCGCCTGGCAGTCCAATGCCACGCGCGTCACGACGTTCATGATCGCGAAGGAGGTGAGCATGCGCACCTACCCGCAGATCGGCGTCTCGGACGCGTTCCACCCGCTCTCGCACCATCAGAACGATCCGGGCAAGCTGGCGCGGCTCACGAAGGTGCAGGCGTATCACACGGATGCGTTCTCGCGCTTCGCCAAGCGGCTGAAGAACACTCCGGACGGCGACGGCACGCTGCTGGATCACTCGATCATCCTGTTCGGAAGCAACATGAGCAACAGCGACCTCCACAACAACGACCCGCTGCCTTCGGCGGTGCTCGGCCGGGGGTACGGCAAGATCAAGGGCGGCCAGCACCTGCACTATCCGCAGGACACGCCGCTGTCGAATCTGCTGCTCACGTTGCTGGTCCGCGGCGGCATCAAGGTCGACAAGCACGGTGACAGCACCGGCGTGCTCGCGGAGGTGTGAGTCGCATGAAGCCCAGGTCCGCCACCGTAGCCAGCCGCGCGGTTGCGCTGCTAGTACTGCCTCTGGCACTCGGATCGGTCGCCTGGGCCGATAACGGCAGTCCGCTGGTGGATGCCGTGGAGGCGAAGAACCGGGAAGCGGTCGTCGCCTTGCTGGACAAGGGTGCCGATGTACGCCAGCGCACCGCCGACGGAACGACTGCGCTGCACTGGGCCGCGCACTATGACGATCGGGATCTGGTGAAGCGCCTGTTGAAGGGCGGCGCCGATCCGAACGTAGTGAACGACTACGGCTCCAGCCCGATGCAGGAAGCGGCAGTGACGGCCGACCCGCAGGTCATCGAGATGCTGCTGAAGTCGGGTGCGGATGTCGACTCGCCCAATCCGGAAGGACAGACGGCGCTGATGGTCGTCGCGCGCACCGGCAACGTCGAAGCCGCCAAGGTGCTGTTGAAGCACGGCGCGCGAGTGAATGCGACCGAGAGCTGGGGCGGCCAGTCTGCTTTGATGTGGGCAGCGGCGGAGAGCCAGCCGGAAATGGTGAAGCTGCTGGTGGAGCACGGCGCGGATGTCAACGCTCGCAGCCTGGTGCGCGACTGGCAGCGCCGCATCACCGCGGAAGGCCGGCCGAAGAACGAGAACCATGGCGGGTTCACCCCGTTGCTGTATGCCGCCCGCGAGGGATGCATCGATTGCATCAAGTATCTGCTGAAGGGCCATGCGGATATCAATCTGACCGATCCGGATGAGACGACGCCGCTGAACATGGCGCTGTTGAACATGCGCTTCGATACGGCGGCCTACCTGATTTCGCAGCACGCGGACGTGAACCGGTGGGATTTCTGGGGCCGCACGCCGCTGTACAACGCGATCGACCTGGACACCGTCCCGCGCGGCGGCCGTCCCGACCTGCCCTCGCTCGACAAGGCTACGGGCCTGGATGTCGCTGAGCTGCTGCTGAAGGCCGGCGCGGATGTGAACGCGCAGCTGAAGCTGCGCCCCCCGTATCGGAACGGCGTGTTCGATCGTGGCGGCGACCAGGTGATCTCCACAGGTGCGACGCCGCTGTTGGTAGCGGCGAAGATCGGCGACGTACCCGCGGTCAAGCTGCTGTTGAAATACAAGCCGAATGTGGAGCTCCCGAACTCGGAAGGCGTGACGCCATTGATGACGGCCGCTGGGCTCGGCCATAGCTTCAATCCCACTCGCGGGCGCTACAAGACGGACGCTGAGGGCGCAGAGTGCGTCAAGTTGCTGCAGGCCGCAGGCGGCAAGATCAATGAGGCTGATCTGCAGGGCCTGACGCCGCTGCACGCAGCCGCGCAGCACGGCTGGGACGAGACGGTGAAGCTGCTCGTAGCCGACGGCGCCGATCTGCAGCCGAAAGACAAGCTTGGTCTGACGCCCATCGATCACGCGGAAGGCAAGCAGCCTCGGGCGTTCCTCGAACCTGAGCATGTTCCGCACAAGGAAACCATCGCACTGCTGACGGGCTACATCGTCGCCGCGACCGGCCAGCCCCCCATTCAGTTCGCAGGCACCCTGAACCGTCAGACCCGCGGCACCGGTGGTGCCGTGGGGGGTGGACTCGGACAAGGGCCGCAGGTTGCTCAGAACAACGGTGCTCAGGGCGGCGGCGGCAGCGCAGCGAGACGCGGACGAGGGCAGGCGGGCCAGGGTGCCTCGGCTCAGGGGTCGTCGGCTCCTGGTGCTGGTGCCCCCGCGGGTGCCGGTTCTGGCGCGAATGCTCCCGGCGCGGGTGCCTCAGGCGCGTCGGCGCAGCGTGCCGGTGCTAAGGATGCCGCGGCCCAAGGCGCGTCGGCTCCGACTGCCGCGCATCCTTCGGCAACCAAGGGTAAGGCCCCCGCACAGCCGGCGGTGCGTCCGCGCGCACAGGGCGCCGCCGAAAACCAGCCGACCGCCGAGAGCGAGGCCGCTCCCGCGCAACCCGCTCCTGTGCAGACCGCGAAAGAGCCTCGGTAGACCGAGTGTGTTGCGCGAAGAGCAAGCCCTGGCGTGATCAGTTGGGCGAAGCGAACAAACCCTGCGTGACGTACCCGGCCACGTCGCGCATCTCCTCGGGTTTCAACACGTCTCTGAACGAGGGCATGTCACCGCGGCCTTTTGTCGCGGTTGTCACGACGAAGCCGATACCGTCCTTCGCGGCGTCGGTGAGGTTGGCGCCACCGTGGCTACCGAGCCCGCTGTCTCCATGACAAGCCGTACAGAACGTCTTGAAGAGCGTCTTGCCATGAGCGATGTCGGGCTTGCCCGGGGCGACCGGCACCGCCGCGCCGTCGCCGATGATGCTAGCGGCGGCACCGGGAGAGGGTAAGGAGTACATCGTGCCCTTGAGGGAGAACAGCCACAGGCTGTCGCCCTTCTTGCCACCGCCGAACAGCGTCCCACCCGCGTAGACGGCGATGTACTGATCGCCCTTGTATTCGAACGAGCTGGCGGTGGCGTTGACGCCCGAGTCGGTCTGGAATTGCCACAGGCGATCGCCGTTGCGGGCGTCCAATGCCTGGAAGCGTCCGTCGCTGCGGCCGACGAACACCAGCCCGCCGGCGGTCGTCAAAGAGCCGCTGAAGCAGCTCTCGTGCCACTGCTGACGCCAAACGAGTCGGTTTGTCGTGAGGTCCACGGCCGCGAAGATGCCGCGCCCCGCGATTCCGGTGTACGCGCCGCCGCCGCCGAGCCACATGCCCTGCCACTTGGGATGCTCGAAGCCATGGGCATCGCTCACCGAGTTGCCGACATTGTCGATGCCGCACACATAGAACAAGTGCGTGGTGGGATCGTAAGAGCTAGGAGGCCAGTTGACGGCCATCTGCGGCCGGTACACCACCGGTTTGTCCCAGAACGGTGTGAAGATGCGCCCGCCGTAGGGCAGGTCGAAGCCCTCCGGGGCAATGTCGATGAACTGCGGCACTACCGCATCGCCCACCGGATACGGTTGGGTCGCCGCGGTATGCTGGCGCGGCTCCTGGGGCACCGGCTTCTCCTCGACACCTAAGATCGGCTTGCCGGTCTGGCGGTCGAGGATGTACACCCAGCCGGTCTTCGAGACCTGCGCCAGCGCCTTGTGCGGCACGCCGTTGAAACTGGCGTCGAACAGCACCACCGGGTTCGGGGAGTCATAATCCCAGATGTCATGGTGTACCTGTTGGAAGTGCCAGCGGTACTTGCCGGTCTTGACATCCAGGGCAACGATCGAAGCGGTGAACAAATTGTTCCCAGGCCGTTGCGACCCGTTGAAGCTGTCACCCGCGTTGCCGGTGGAGAAATAGATCATCCCCAGATCGGGATCGACCGCCGGGGTCTGCCAGATGGCTCCGCCGCCGAACTTCCAGAAGTCGTTGTTGGACGGCCAGGTGTCGCTGCCGAACTCCCCCGGCGCAGGGATGGTGTAGAACGTCCAGCGCAGCTTGCCGGTCTTGGCATCGAGCGCCTTCAGGCTGCCGCGGATGCCCATGTCCCCGCCGCCCATGCCGAAGATGACCATGCCGTCGTAGTACAGCGGCGAGCCGACGATGCTGTAGCCCTTCAGGGGATCTTCGACCTGGTTGGACCACAGGACCTTGCCGGTGCGTTGATCGAGGGCCACCAGCTGTGCGTCGAGCCTGCCGACGAACACTTTGCCCTCGCCGATGGCGACGCCACGGCTCACCCAGCCGCAACACACCTTCACGCGGCTGGGATCCAGCTGCGCTTTGTAGCGCCAGAGAATCTGGCCCGTATCGACGCTGACCGCGAAAACATCGTCCTGGCCCGTCACCATGTACAGCACGCCGTCGTACATGAGCGGCTGGCCCTGGCCGGAGTGCTGGGCTCCCATGCCACTGCCGTCCAGATGCGTGCGCCACACGGCCTTCACGTCGCGAATGTTGTCGCGATTGATCTGCTTGAGCGGGGAGTAGCGCTCGTTGGACAGGCTGCCCCCGTTGGTGATCCAGCCGTTCACGGGCGGCGCCGCGAGCTGCTTCTCGGAGAACGCGGGTGCGGGTTTGATCGTCACGCTGCTCGTTTGCGCCACAGCCGCAAACGACACGACCAGAGTGAAGGCCGCCGCGAAGCAGCCCCAGGGGCGTAGCCGTTGGATCATGTGCTCAATACTTCGACAGCCGCGTCTCCTGAGACGTCATGAACTCCAGGAGCGCAGGCTTGCCGGCTTGCGTCTGGGCGATGCCGCGCTTGATGGCCGGCACGATCTGCTCGACCGCCGTCACGCGCTCGCCATAGCCGCCGAGCGATCTCGCGAGCGACGCGTAGTCGCCCGAGATGTCCGTCGCCCGGTACTTTTCGGTGGCCTTCGGCATGACCGACAGCTCGATGGCCATTGAGGAATTGTTCAGCAGGATCGACAGGATCGGCAGGCGCTCGCGCACCGCGGTCTCGAAATCCATGCCGGTGAAGCCGATGGCGGCATCGCCCCACACGTTGATGCACAGCTTGTCGGGGTGTACGAGTTTGGCGCCCATCGCGAGCCCAAGACCGTATCCCAGCTGCGTGGTCTTGCCCCAGCCGATGTAGGTCAGCGGCTGCGTCGTTCTCCAGAAGGGCATCAGCTGATCGCGCGGGCTGCCGGCATCGTGGGTGATGATGGTGTTGGCGACATCCACGGTACGCTGCAGATCCCACAGCACGCGGTAGGGTGTCATCGGCGTCTCACTGGATGTGAGGCGCGGCTCCCACTCCCGCATCCATTCGGCGGTGACAGCCTGGATCTCGCTCACCACGCGCGTGGCATCGCGCGGGCTGGAAACCTTCTTGCGGCACTCCGCCACCAGCATGCGCAAGCTGAGTTGCGCATCCCCGACCAGGGCGTGTTGCACCGGCACGCACTTGTTGATGTCGGTGGGGTCGACGGTGGAGTGAATGATCGTCTTGCCCTCGGGAATCGCGATCGCGAAGGGCGACTCGGTGAAGCTGCAGCCGATGCCGAAGATCAGGTCGGCGGTGCGCAGGAAATGCGGCACGGTCTGCGGGTGCGCATTGCCGCCGGAGCCGAGGGCCAGGCGATGGGTCTCATCGAAGGAGCTCTTGCCGGGAAGGCTGGTGCACACCGGGATGGCGAGCAGCTCTGCCAGCTCGCGCAGCTCTTTATACGCTTCGGCCCAGTGAACGCCCTGGCCGGCATAGATGACCGGCCGTTCGGCGCGCATCAGCAGGTCGGCTGCCTTGGTCACCGCCTCCGGGTCCGGCCCGGAGCGGGCGCGTATGGAGGGTGTGTAGACGAGAGGCTCGGGGACTTCGTCCTGGAAGGCGTCGTAGGGAATCTCCACGACGACCGGCTGCGGCCTGCCGTTGCGCAATTGGGTGAACGCGCGACGGAAGATGTTGGGAACCTCGGTTCCGACGGTGACGGGCTCGGCGTGTTTGGACACGCCCGCCATCTGCAGCGTGGAGTTGAAGTTGAAAGGGACGTGGGCGAGACGCCGCGGATAGCCCGCGGGCAGCACGAGGACCGGCACGGAATCACCGTATGCCTGCGCAACGCCTCCGTACGCGTTCTCCGCGCCGGGGCCGTGCTGCATGCAGAAAGCGCCGATCAGCTTGCCGCGGGTGAGCCGCGAGACGGCATCAGCCATGTGCAGGCCGATGCGCTCCTGCCGGACGATGACGGTGCGGATGTCGGCAATCGCAGCTGCTTCCAGCAAGGCGTTGCGCGGGTATCCGAACAGGACGTCGACTCCCTCGCGCTTGAGAATCTCTGCAATCGCGGCGGCGGCTTTCACTCGAATGCTCTCCTCGAGGCAATCTGCGGCCGGCTCCCGTCGGGGCCGGTCCTTCAATGGGTGGGTCGCGGGGTGAGCCCAACCGGAGGTGGCCCGCCAGCGGCCCGCCCGTGATGGGCCAGCCTGTGATGGGCCAGCCCGTCACTATGCCTGCCGGGTGCCGGCCCAACAGCCACCACGTGGCCAAAGGAGCTTCACTGCGCCGGAAAAGATGACGTTTGCACCGGGGGGCTCTCGGCCGCAGCCAGGGACCTCTCCTGCTGCTCCCGCAGGATGCGCCCGTCGTAGCGGTGCATGAAGAGGCAGCCGATGAGTGTCAGCAGGGCGCAACCGGTCATGTAGTACCCGGGGCTGACCGGGGATCCGGTCGTATCCGCGAGCGCGTTCGCCACCAGCGGGGCGATCCCGCTGAACAGCGAAAACGCCAGATTGAACGACACCGCGACCCCGCTGAAACGGATGCGGGTCGGAAACAGGTCGGCGGCGGTGGCGCACATGGGACCATTGACAAGGGAAGCGACCAGGCCGGCGCCGGCAAACAGCCACAACAGCCCGAAGCTGCGGTTGTTCACCGCCTCGAAGAACGGCACGCTCAATACCGTCAGCAGCAACGCGCCCACCGCGAGAATCCAGCGTCGTGGGATCCGATCTCCGACCCAGGCCGCCGTCAGCAGCCCGCAGGACAACACGGCCAGACACACATTCTGCGCAACGATTCCCTCGCTGGCGGTGTAGTGCATCGCCTGCGGAAGAAAGGACGGCATGGCAAACAGCAATCCGTTGAAGGCGGCGGTCGCGATCATCGTCGAGATCGCAACGAACACCGAGGCCGGCTGGGTGCGCACCAGCTCCAGGAACGGCACGCGCGCGCGTCCGCTTTGCTTCAGGAGCTGGAACTCCTTGGTCTCCTCCAGCGACAGGCGCAGCCAGAAGCTGACGAAGCCCAGCAGGCCGCCGACCAGGAAGCCGATGCGCCAGCCCTGCTGCACGATCGCCGGCTCGCTCATGGTGGCGTGCACGATCAGGCTCAGCAGCGCCGCCACCAGCACCCCGGAGTTGACGCAGAAGAAAATGAAGCCGGTCGCGAAACCGGCGGTCTTCGGGGCCGTCTCGACCACGTAGGTGATGGCCCCAGGCAGCTCCCCACCCAGGCAGAAGCCCTGCAGCAGGCGCAGGCACACGATCATGATGGTCGCGCTCACACCCCAGCTGGCATACGTCGGCACCAGTCCCATGGACAGCGTCGAGAGCGACATCACCAGCATCTGGACGATGAACACCCGGCGGCGGCCGTATTTGTCCCCGAAGTGGCTCAGGACGATGCCCCCCAGGGGCCGTGCCAGGTAGCCGACCGCGAACACCGCGAAGGACTTCAGAGTCGCTTCCAGGGGCTTGGAGGAGGGGAAGAACGCCGCGCCGATGTATTGGGCGAACATGCTGTAGATGACGAAGTCATAGAACTCGAGCGCCCCACCCAGACTGGAGAGGATGATCGTGCGCCATTGCTTGCGGCCGATGCCGGGTTCGGGCGCGTGGGTTGCCTGGATGATGGCCGTCATACAATCTCCTCTTCCGCAGGCTCCCCTGCTCAGCGTCGACCCGGGGCGAGGCCTGCCTCGCACCCCTCAAAGCTCGAGGCTGGGCAGTCTGCGCTGCCTGCGCCCGCTGATTAGTGCCGTGGCGGAAAAAGCAGCTGTGGTTGCGCGGAAAAAGCCGGCCCGAATGATCGTTCCCGGCAAGGGTCGGTGCGAGCGGTGCATATTACGTGTGCGGCGGGGTAAAAAATGGATACTTAAGACTTCTCGGGTTGATTCTTAAGCAAAAAAATACGATGAATGCATATTAGACGAGGTACAGAAAAGCGTGAGCAATCGATCGAGTCGCCGGGATTTTCTGAAGGTGGTCGCCGCCGGTACCACGGCGGGGCTGACCGCTTGTGCCTTGGCGCCCAGGCGCGCCTTGGGCGGCGCAGCCGCGCAGCCGCTGGCGGCCCAGGTGCTCGTCGATAATGTAGTGCAGATCACGGGTTTGGGCACTAACGCCGTGCTCGTGTCGAACCCCGAGGGGGCGCTGCTGGTGGACTGTGGTCCGGCAGAGCGGTCCGCCGAGCTGCTGCGGTTCATCGCCGGGTACCCGGGTGCCGGCAAGGTGAGCGTGCTGTACAACACCCACTGGCACTGGGACCACACCGGCGGCAACGAGCGCTTCGCCAAGGCCGGGGCGACGATCACCGCGCACGAAAATACGAAGCTGTGGCTGGGCCAGAATTTCTTCTCGAACTGGCAGGGCCGGCGTTACCTGCCGCGCCCGAAAGAGGCCTGGCCGACCCGCACTTTCTACACCTCCGGCAAGACCACCTTCGGCAAGGACGAGGTGGTCTACGGGTATCTGCCACGGGCGCACACGGACGGCGACGTCTACGTTTTCCTCCCCCGGCAGAATGTACTGGTGGCCGGCTGCCTGCTCTCGGTCGGGAGTTACCCCATCCTGGATTACACCACCGGGGGCTGGCTCGGCGGCATGGCGGATGCGAGCAAGGCGCTGCTGGAAGTGGGCGATGAGAAAACCGTCATCGTCCCGGGCAAGGGGCCGGTCCAGGGGCGCGCGGACTTGAAGGCGCAGACGGACATGCTGGTCACCATGTTCGACCGCATGAAGGGCCTGATGCGCAAGGGCATCGGCATCGATGACCTGCAGGCCAACCCGCCGACGAAGGAATTCGATGGACGCTGGGGCGATCCGAAGCTGTTCCTCGCCAACGCGTATCACGGGCTGTGGGGCCACGTGCGCGAGCTGGGCGGCATTGTGTAGGAATGCGAATGACAGGTAGCTACCTCATGCGGGCGTGGTTGGCGGCGGCGGGTGTCGCCCTGGGTGCCGGCGTGGCCGCGGTGGCGTTTGCGGCGACGACGGTGCCCCCCAAGCCCATCACCGGCACGCCCGCGGACCAGCCTGCGCAGAGCTCCCCGCACGATCCGCCGGAGTGGGGATTCTTCGACCACTACTGCGGCAAGTGCCACAACTCCACCGACTGGGCCGGCAACATCGCCTTCGACACCATGAGCCCGGGGGACATCGGCGGTGCCGATGCCAAAACCTGGGAGGAGGCGGTCAGCAAGCTGCAGGGGCGGCTCATGCCCCCGCCCGACAAGCCGCAGCCGGACCAGGCGCAGGTCGACAAGATCGTCTCCTTCCTCGAAGGCCACCTGGATGCCGCCGCCGCTGCCCACCCCAATCCGGGCCAGGTCGTGCTGCATCGCCTGAACCGCAGCGAATACGCGCACGAGATCCAGGACATCCTCGGCATCAAGGTCGACGCCACCGCGCTGTTGCCGGCTGAGATCAAGACCGACGGCTTCGATAACGTCGCGACTTCGCTGCGGGTGTCGCCCTCGTTCCTCGATCAATACATCGACGCCGCGCACGACGTCACCGCCGAGGCGATCGGCAATCCGCAGGCGGCCATGGCGAGCGTGCAGGTGCGCGCGGCCGCCGGCACCAACCAGGAAGAGCACATCCAGGGGCTGCCCCTGGGCACGCGCGGCGGCATGCTCGCCACGCATCTCTTTCCCTCCGATGGCGACTACGTATTCAACATCAATCAGAGCGCCGGCTTCGGCGGCGGCTACATCGCGGGCCTCGACAGCCCGCAGCACCTGATCATGACCGTCGACGGCCAGAAGGTGTACGAGACGCAAACCGGCGGCGAGGAAGACCTGAAGAACGTCGACCAGAAGCAGGCCGATGCCGTCAAGGTCATCCGCAAGCGCTTCGAGGGCATCAAGCTGCACCTGACGGCCGGTCCGCACACCATCGGCTTTGCGTACGTGGCCAAGACCCTGGCAGAGTCCGACGACCTGCTCGAGCCGCTGGGCGCCAACGGCCTGCCGCGCGTGCCCGGCGTGTTCGGCTTCGAGGTGGTGGGGCCGACGAATCCGACGGGTGTCGCCGATACGCCCAGCCGCAAGAAGATCTTCATCTGCTATCCCACCAAGGCAGACGAAGAATTGCCGTGCGCGAAGCGCATCGTCGCCAACATCGCGCGGCGCGCCTACCGCCGGCCGGTGACGGATGAGGATCTCACCGCACCGCTGCGCTTCTATCAGAAGGGTCGCGAGGCGAAGGGCTTCGAGGGCGGCATCCAACAGGCCGTGATGGCGATCCTCGCCAGCCCGAAGTTCCTGTACCGCGTGGAGAGCGTCCCCGACAACGCCGTGCCCGGCCAGGCCTACCACATCAGCGATCTGGAGCTCGCCTCGCGGCTGTCGTTCTTCCTGTGGAGCCAGGGACCGGATGAGGAGCTGCTGCAGACGGCCACCGCCAACAAGCTGCACGAGCCGGCGGAGATGCGCCGCGAGGTCACGCGGATGCTGATCGACCCGCGGGCGAAGTCGCTGGTGACCAACTTCGCGGACGAGTGGCTGGCGGTCGATGACATGGACGCGCTGCAGCCCGATCCGACCGTCTACCCGGAGTTCGACGCCTCGCTGCGCGCCGCCTACCACACCGAGATCGATATGTTCATCGACAGCGTATTCCGCTCCGATCAGAGCGTCGTGCGGCTGCTGGATGCCAACTACACCTTCGTGAACGAGCGCCTGGCGCAGGAGTACGGCATTCCCAACGTTCAGGGCGAACGGTTCCGGCGTGTGACGCTCACGGACTCGCACCGCTGGGGGCTGCTCGGCAAGGGCACGTTCCTGATGGGGACCTCGTATGCCAATCGCACCTCGCCGGTGAAACGTGGCCAGTGGGTGCTCGAGGTGATCAGCGGGACGCCGCCGCATGCGCCGCCCCCGGGCGTGGTGGCCCTGAAGGAGAACATGGACGGGGTCAAGGCGACGACGGTGCGCGAGCGCATGGTCGCGCATCGCTCCAACCCCTCGTGCAACGCCTGCCACGGCATCCTCGACCCGCTCGGATTCGCGTTCGAGAATTTCGACGCGATCGGCGGCTGGCGCGACAAGGATCGTGAGGCGGCGACGCCGATCGACACCGCCGGCCAGTGGCGTGGGTTCGACGTCAAGAGCTCCGATGACGTGCGCAAGGTACTGCTCACGCATCCGTCCCAGTTCGTGCAGACGATCACGGAGAAGCTGATGACTTACGCGCTCGGCAGAACCGTTGAGTATTCGGACATGCCAACGGTCCGGGCGATCGTGCGGGAGGCTGCTAAGGACAATTATCGTTTCGAGTCGATCGTGATGGGCATCGTGGATAGCCCGCAGTTCCAGCAGCAGATGATCCCGCAGAGCAGTGGCACCCCGCCCGTGAAGACGGCCGCCGTGACACCCTCGTCGCGCGGAGAAGGGGAATAGCTCATGAATTTCATTACCAGGAAGTACATCTCCAGACGCACGGTGCTACGCGGCGCCGGCGCGGCAATTGCGCTCCCCTTGCTGGATGCGATGATTCCCGCAAGCACGGTGCTGGCGCAGACGGCGGCCAAGCCGACCGTGAAGCTGGCATTCCTGTACTTTCCGCACGGCGCCATCATGGAGCACTGGACGCCCGAGAAGCAGGGCAGGGACTTCGAGCTGACGCCGATTCTCGAGCCGTTGAAGCCCTTCCAGAAGCAGCTGACCATCGTCAGCGGCCTGGGGAACCGTCCGGCGGAAAGCCAGGCGGTGCATGCCATCGTGCCGGCCACCTGGTTGTCCTGTGTGCATCCCAAGCAGGGCCAGGATCCCAACATGGCGCCGACGGCCGACCAGATCGCCGCCAAGGCCATCGGCCAGGACACACCGCTTCCCTCGATCGAGATCTCCACGGAAGATCACGGCGGCGGCGGCTCGTGCGACCGCGATTACGGTTGCAACTACTCCGGCACGATCTCCTATCGGACGGCCACCACACCTCTGCCGATGGAGTACAACCCGCGCAACCTGTTCCAGCGCTTGTTTGGCCGCGGCGACTCGCCGCAGGAGCGCAAGGAACTGGTGCAGGAATACAGCAGCGTGCTGGACATGGTGTCCGATGACGCAGCGGCGCTGAATCGCCGGCTCGGCGCCCGCGACAAGGCGATGCTGAGCGACTACATGGACACGGTGCGCGAGCTCGAGCGCCGGGTGCAGAAGACGCAGGCGCACGACTTCTCGAAGCTGAAGCTCCCGGACGTGCCGGTCGGCGTGCCCGAGAAGGCCGACGAGGAGCTCAACCTGATGCTCGATATGGCGGCCCTGGCGTACCAGGGCGGACTGACGCGCATCATCAACTACATGTTTGCCGCCGAGGTCAGCGGCCGCACCTACAACTGGATCGGCGTGCCGGATGCCTTCCATGCCGTCTCCCATCACGGCAACGATCCGGCCAAGAAGGCGAAGCTGGTCAAGATCCAGAACTACCACACCAAGGTGCTCGCCAAGTGGCTGACCAAGCTGAAGGACATGCCCGACGGTGACGGCTCGATGCTCGACCATGCGATCATTCTGTACGGATCCAACATGAGCAACAGCGACCGCCACAACCAGTTCCCGTTGCCGACGGCGCTGATCGGCGGCGGTTGCGGCAAGATCAAGGGCGGCCAGCACCTGGTCTATCCCGACCACACGCCGGTGGCCAACGTGCTGCTGACGATGCTCGACCGCGCCGGCGTGCCGCTGGACAAGCTCGGCGACAGCACGGCCAAGATGGCGGAGATCTGAAGCCAATGAGAACGCCCCGTGGTGTGACCCGCGTGCCGGTGGCTGCAATCGCCGCCGTACTGCTTGCCTTCGCGGGCAACGCCGCGGCGGCGCCGCAATCGCTGATTGAAGCCGCCAAGACGGGCGACAGCGCGGCCGCGCTCGAGATGGTCATGCAGAAGGCCGATGTCAACGCGGCCGAGAAGGACGGCACGACGCCGCTTCACTACGCGGTCTATCACAACGATGTCCCGCTGATCGATGCCCTGCTGAAGGCGGGCGCGAAAGCCAACGTCACCAACCAGTATGGCTCCTCGCCGTTGTCGGAGGCGGCCATCACCGGCAACGCCGACGTGATCAAGAAGCTGCTCGCGGCCGGCGCAGATCCCAACACGGAAAACCAGGACGGCCAGACGCCCCTGATGGTCATTGCGCGCACCAGCAACATCACTGCGGCGAAGGACCTGCTCAGCCACGGCGCCAAGGTGAACCACGTGGAGCGCTGGCACGACCAGACGGCGCTGATGTGGGCGGCGGCGGAGAAGCAGCCCCAGATGGTGAAGCTGCTGATCAGCCACGGGGCCGACGTCAATGCGCGCTCGAAGCTCAACCACTGGCAACGCATGGTCACCGCGGAGCCGCGCGCGCAGGGCCGTCTTCCCGGCGGCCTGACACCGTTGCTGTATGCGGCCCGGGAAGGCTGCCTGGAGTGCGCGAAGTATCTGCTCGAAGGCAAGGCTGACGTGAACCTCGAGGACCCCGAGGGAGTCACGCCGCTCATCGTGGCGATCACCAACTTCCACTTCGACGTCGCCAAGTACCTCATCGAGCACAAGGCGGACGTCAACAAGTGGGACTGGTGGGGTCGGACCCCGCTGTATTCGGCTGTCGACCTCAACACCATCCCGCACGGCGGCCGTCCGGACATGCCCTCGCCGGATGCGACGAGCAGCCTGCAGCTGATCCAGCTGCTGCTCGATCGCGGCGCCAACCCGAATGCACGCTTGAAGCTGTTCCCGCCGTACCGTGCGCTGGGCCCCGATCGGGGCGGCGACCAGATGCTCACCATTGGCGCCACGCCGCTGCTGCGCGCCGCGAAAGCGGGCGACGCGCCGGCGATCAAGCTGCTGCTCGCCCATGGCGCCGACGTCAGCCTTCCCAACATCTACGGCATGACGCCGGTCATGGCGGCGGCCGGTGTGGGCTCGAACGAGATCGACACGCGGGGCCGCTTCAAGACCCAGCAGGAGGCGGTCGAGTCGATCGACCTGTTGGTGAAGGCGGGTGCCGACGTCAACGGCCACGAGACTCGGACCGGAGCGACGGCGTTGCATGCCGCGGCGCTCAACGGCTGGGACGACGTCATCAAGGATCTCGTTGCCCACAATGCCGACCTGCGCGCGCAGGACAAGAAGGGTAAGACTCCGCTAGACTCTGCGATGGGCCGCGCGGGCGGCCACGGCCGTGGCGGTACCACCATCGAGGTGCACGAAGCCACCGGCCAACTGATCGAGAAGCTGCTCGCCAACCCGCCGCAGGCGCGCGTCTTTTAAGGAACTCCCCTTTGAGCGATGACGTACCGACTGCGGTTGGATCAGCCGCATTAGCACCCACGGCCGCCGCGGCCGACGACAAGAGCCTCGTCTGGGACCTGCCGCTGCGCCTGTTCCACTGGCTGTTCGCGCTGTCCCTCACCGCATCCTACGTGACGGCCAAGCTGGGCTTCGACTGGATGCAATATCACTTCTACCTGGGCTACTTCGCGATCGGCCTGCTGGTGTTCCGCGTGATCTGGGGGTTCATCGGTCCGCGCCACGCGCGCTTCGGAAGCTTCCTGGAGAAGCCTGCGGCGATCTGGAGCTATGCGCAGCACCTGTTCGATCGGCACTCCAGGCCCAGCATCGGACACAATCCCCTGGGCGGGTTGATGGTCGTCCTGATGCTCCTGCTGGTGATCGTGCAGGTGACCACGGGCCTGTTCGCTACGGACGCCGTCATCTGGACCGGCCCTTATTATCCTTCCGTGCAGCAGCACACTGCCTCGATCCTGTCGACGATTCACAGCGTCAACGTCAACATCCTGCTCGGCGCGGTGGGGTTGCACATCCTCGCGATCATCTACTATCACACGTTCAAGAAGCAGAGCCTGGTGTCGTCGATGTTCACTGGCTACAAGCCCGCTGCGCTCGTGCCGCCACATCATGCCATCAAGAGCTCGCAGATCCTGAAGGCCGTGATCGTGTGCGCGATCGCCGCTTGCCTGGTGTACGCGCTGCTCGCGAACGCGCCCCCGCCGCCGGACAACAGCTTCTAACCGTTCCCCTCGGACCGCGGGCGCGGCTGAAGGATGACTCGAGCATTCTGAAGCTCTTCGATGCCGCGCCCGAGGCTGCACCGGCCGGTCTCGGCGACTGGGATCGGGCGTGTCTGGACGCCCTGAATGCGACCGAGCAGCGATCGCACCTGCAGCGAAGTCAGATCGCGCGCGCGATGCGCGAGATTGCCCACTGACGAAAACGCGCGTGACGCGGCCTCCTTGGAGGCGCGTCACGCGCGTGTGTTCAAAGCGCGAAAGGGCGCTTACTTATCGCGGAAGTTGTCGTGGCAGCCCGCGCAGCCCTTGCCGATGCCGAGCAACGCCTTCTTCATTGCATCCTTGTCGCCGCCGCTCTGGGCCACCATCGCCGCCTCCTTGGCCGCCTTCACCAGGTCGTTCGACTTGGCGTCGAAATCCGACTTGTTGGTCCAGATGCCCTCGCGCGCCTTGGTCTTGAGGTTGAACTTGCGCGTGTCGGTGGCAAAGATCTCCGGCTGCATCGTGCCGAGGTTCGCGATGTTCGTGGCCGCCTTGGCGATCGTGGCAGCGTCATACGGCTCCTTGTTCTTCAGCATGGCGCCCAACGGAGCCATCTCGAACCCCATGACCTTCTGCAGGCCCTGGCGAGTGTCGACAGCGGCCTGTGCCTTCTGCTCGGGTGACTGCGCATCCTGAGCCAGGGCGGCGGACACCGCGACAGAAGAACATATGACTAACAGACTCAACTTGACGACGCGTTTCATTCCGCTGCTCCCCTTTAGGGTGTTGACGACGCGCGCACCAGCGCGCTGTTTGACTGAAGGTATGCGGCCGAGGCCGGCCACCCAAGCAAGTAGCGTTCCGCGCTATTCGCGCCGACGCTCGCAGAAGTGTAGCAGACAGCTTGACGGCGGTGAGACGCCAGGCAGGCCCAAGATCCGCGCAGTGGCGTGCAAGATCCGCGTAGTGGCGTGCAAGATCCGCGCAGTGGCGTGTCAAGGAATCCAAAGCTGGCTCAGGCTTCGGCAGTTTGGCGCTCGCGCTCCAGCAGCGCGGCGATATCGCGGTCCCAGTACGGCTCGCCCGGGCCGAAGGCGGCGACCAGATAGTCGACGAAGGCCCGCACCTTCACCGGGACCAGGCGGCGGCCCGAATAGACCGCGTAGATGTTGATGTCCGGCGCGCTGCCGTAGTCGGGCATGACACGCTTGAGCGCGCCCCGTTTGAGCTCGGCGCTCACATCCCAGGTGGAGCGGAAGCCGACCCCCAGGCCGCTCACCACCGCCTCGCGCACGACTTCGCTGGAATTGGTCTCGATGATGCTCGCGGGCTTGAAGTTCACCGGCCCATCCTGTCCCACCAGGCGCCAGGTGATCTGCGGTCCGGCGGACAGCAGCTTGTGGCGATGCAGATCCTCGAGGTCGCCGGGCTCACCGTGCTTCTCCAGGTACACCGGCGAGGCGCACAGCACGCGCCGGTTCGGCGCCAGGCGCCGCGCGACCAGACTGGAGTCGGGCAAGGTGCCGATCCGCACGGCCATATCGAAGCTGCCCGCCACGAGGTCCACATAGTCATCGTTCAGGTCGATGACCAGACGTAGTTCCGGATTGGCGTCCAGGAAGGCCTTCAGCCGGGGCGCGACGTGCAAGCGGCCGAAGGCCGTCGGCAGGGAGACCTTCAGCGTACCCCGGGGCCGTTCGCTGTCGACTGCAGCGAAGTTCTCGGCGTCCTCGACAGCGGCCAGCACGGCGACGACCCGCTCGAAAAAGCTCTGCCCCACCTGCGTAGGGGTCAGCCGCCGGGTGGTGCGCTGCAGCAAACGGACCCCCAGGCGCTCCTCGAGGCGGGTGAGCCGCTTGGAAATCATGGCGGGGGAGGAGTGCAGCTCGCGGGCGGCCGCGGATAAGCTTCCTGCCTTGATCACGCGGGCAAAAATCTCGTAGTCGAACAGGTTCGTGATCTTTTCCATCCTCGGTGCGAATTCTTTCAGATCGGGAAAGACTCGTTTGACCAAATTCCCCTTGCACCGCGTGATGGACCACTTCCGCGCCGCGGTATTCAAGAGCCGCAACTGGACTTATGCTCGCTGCCGGCGGGGCGGTAGTCGTACCCGCTGGATTTCATTGGATATAACGCTCCGGTGCCTGCCACCGCCGCGTTAAGGACAAGACATGAGCTACACGATCAAGATCAACGGCACGCCCCGCACCGTGGACGTGGACGGCGACACCCCGCTCTTGTGGGTCCTGCGCGACGTCCTCGACATGAAGGGGCCCAAGTTCGGTTGTGGTCTCGGCCTTTGCGGTTGCTGCACAGTGCATATCGATGGTAATCCGACGCGCGCCTGTATCACGCCCGTCAAGGCGGTCGGCGAGCGTCCGGTCCTTACGATCGAGGGGGTAGGTGACACGCAGACCGGCAAGAAGGTGCAGGAAGCCTGGCTCGCCCTGGATGTGATGCAGTGTGGGTACTGCCAGGCCGGGCAGATCATGTCGGCCACGGCGCTGCTGAATGAGAAGCCCCATCCCACCGATGCGGATATCGATGCTGCCATGAGCGGCAACATCTGCAGGTGCGCGACCTATACGCGCATCCGGGCCGCCATCAAACAAGCGGCGGGTCTCGACACCAAAGACTCGCGGGACATCTGACCATGACACCCAACAACGCAGTGACAGCGAACAGCGGCGTTTCCCGTCGCAACTTTCTGGTCGGCAGTGCGACCGCAGGCGGCGGACTGCTGCTGGACTTGAGCTTCGTGCCGGCCGTCAAGGCGGCTCCAGGGCATGAGGCGACGGCGACCTCCACCCTCAACGCCTACGTGCAGATCAACCCCGATGACAGCGTCACGATCTTCTCCAAGAACCCGGAGATCGGGCAGGGCATCAAGACGGCGTTCGCGCAGATCATCGCCGAGGAGCTCGATGTGGACTGGAAGCAGGTCCACGCCGAGCAGGCTCCCACGGATGCGAAGCTCTACGGCGCACAATTCGCCGGCGGCAGCCTGAGCGTCCCGATGAACTACGACACGCTGCGCCGCGCCGGCGCCGCGGGCCGCGCGATGCTGGTGACGGCCGCTGCGCAGACCTGGAAGGTGCCGGCATCCCAGTGCACCACGGAGGCGGGAGTCGTCTACCACAAGGCCAGCAACCGCTCCCTGAAGTACGGGCAGCTGGCGGCGAAGGCCGCCAAAGTGCCGGCGCCGGATCTGAAGACCGTGTCCCTGAAGGACCCGAAGGACTTCAAGATCATCGGTCAGGCGATCGGCGGTGTGGACAGCCCCAAGATCGTGCGCGGCCAGCCGATTTTCGGCATCGACGTGCAGGTTCCGGGAATGCGCTACGCGGTGTTCGAGCGCTGTCCGGTGCACGGCGGAAAATTCGGCAGCGCCAACCTGGATGACATCAAGAAGCTGCCCGGCGTGCGCAACGTGTTCGTCGTCAGCGCTCCGGATGACCCGCCGCCGCCGTTCGACGGCATGATGGGCCC
>Ga0207707_10001098_pt1 | contig 25804 bp, 24 predicted proteins | sample KBSC83BmetaG_FD_184336 | JGI IMG/M metagenome (GOLD analysis project Ga0207707, IMG submission 184336) | Corn rhizosphere microbial communities from Kellogg Biological Station, Michigan, USA - KBS C8-3B metaG (SPAdes) (version 2) | ecosystem: Host-associated > Plants > Roots > Rhizosphere ... | reverse complement strand
GGTGCTGGACTGGTGGTTCGCGCGCCAGCCACGCGACCCGGCGTCGCTCGTGGCCTTGTTGCAGCGGATCGACCGCGCGTCGCTGGCGGCGCAACGGCGGGTCACGATCCCGTTCCTGCGCGAGCTGCTGGATGAGTGACGAGCGCCTTGAGAACCGGCGCGACCACATGGAAAGCGGTGCTGAGCGGTGCTTCGCATCTCCGCGCCGGGCCAATTCCGCTATCCTTGGCAGCCTCGGATACATCGCAAACACCGAATGCGCAGGTCTCCAGACATGAATGTCGCCCGTTTGCACACCCACCTGGACCGACTCGAAGCCGAGTCCATCCGCATCCTGCGCGAAACGGTGGCGGAGTGCCGAAAACCGGTGCTGCTGTATTCGATCGGCAAGGATTCCTCGGTGCTGCTGCACCTGTTGCTGAAGGCGTTCTATCCCGCGAAGCCGCCGCTGCCGATGCTGCACGTCAACACGACGTGGAAGTTCCGCGAGATGATCGAGTTTCGCGACAGCATCGCGCGCGAGAAAGGCGTCGACCTGATCGAATACATCAACCAGGAAGGCGTACGCCAGGGCACCGACCCTGTCCACCACGCTTCCAAGCACACCGAGATCATGAAAACCGTCGCGCTGCGCCAGGCGCTGGCCGATCACGGTTTCGATGCCGCGATCGGGGGTGCGCGCCGCGACGAAGATCCCGCGCGCGCCAAGGAACGGGTATTTTCGCTGCGCGGCGCCGGCCAGCGCTGGGAGCCGCGCAAGCAGCGCCCGGAACCATGGGGGCTTTTCAACACGCGGCTCGAGCCCGACGAGACTCTGCGCGTGTTTCCGCTGTCGGACTGGACCGAACTGGACGTGTGGCTGTACATCCGCCGCGAGGACATCGAAGTGGTGCCGCTGTATTTCGCGAAGGAGCGCCCGACGTTCGTGCGCAACGGCGCGTTGCTGGTGCGTGACGACGATCGCGTGCCACTGGAACCCGGCGAAAAACTAATTCCCAAGATGGTGCGTTTCCGCACGCTCGGCTGCTGGCCGTTGACCGCGGCGGTGGAATCCGACGCCGCGAACCTCGACGACATCATTGCCGAGATGCTGGACACGCGGCAGTCCGAACGGGCCGGCCGCATCATCGATCTGGATCCTTCCGATTCCATGGAGCGCAAGAAGCGTGAAGGCTACTTCTGACGAATTCGCGACCGAGGCCGAGGGATCGTCCGCGCTGGTCGCGCGGCTGGCTGCCTTGGAAAACCGCGACACCCTCCGCCTTGCCATGTGCGGCAGCGTGGACGACGGCAAGAGCACGCTGCTCGGGCGCCTGCTGGCCGAAGCCGGGATGGTTCCGGACGACCGTCTGGCGCAGATGATCCGCGACAGCAAGACTCATGGGACCCAGGGCGGCAAACCCGACTATTCATTGCTGCTCGACGGACTGGAAGCCGAGCGCGAGCAGGGCATCACCATCGACGTCGCATGGCGATACTTCGGCACCGACAAGCGCGCCTTCATCGTCGCCGACTGCCCCGGACACGCGCAGTACACCCGCAACATGGCGTCGGGTGCTTCCAGTGCGGAGCTAGGCATCGTGCTCGTCGATGCGCGCGCGGGCGTGCAGACCCAGACCCGCCGGCATACCGCGATCCTCGCGATGTTCGGCGTGCAGCACGTGTTGTTCGCGGTCAACAAGCTGGACCTGATCGACTACAACCACGCGCGCTACCACGCGATCGAACAGGAATGCGTGAAGCTCGCGCACGACCTTGGCATCGAGCACGCGGATGCGATTCCCGTCTCGGCGATCAATGCCGACAACCTGGTGGCGCCGTCGTCCAAGACGCCGTGGTACACCGGCAAGCCGCTGCTGGAATACCTGGAGACCGTGCAGGTGCGGCGCCAAGTGGACGCCGCGTTTGCGCTGCCCGTGCAGTGGATCAATCGTCCCGACCACAAATTTCGCGGCTACACGGGCATGGTCGCGGGCGGACGCGTCGCGCCCGGCAGCGAGGTCGTGGTATTGCCATCGGGCCGGCTTTCGCGCGTCACGCGGGTGATCGGTGGCAGCGCCGACCTCGACGTTGCCGAGGCCGGACAGGCCATCACGTTGACCCTGGCCGACCAGATCGACGTGGCGCGCGGCGATGTCATTGCCGATCCCACGCTGCCGCCCGAAGTGGCCGCGCAATTCGCCTGCCATTTGTTGTGGCTGGACGATGCCGCGCTGTTGCCAGGCCGGCGCTACCTGATGAAGCGGGCGACCCACACCATTGGCGCGCAGGTCACCGAGATCAAGCACCGGATCGATCCCGATACCCAGGCGCACCTTGCGGCGACCCGCCTCACCGCCAACGAGATCGGCGTCTGCAATCTTTCGCTCGATTCCGACATCGCGTTCCGGCCGTACAAGGACGATCGCCGTCTCGGCGGATTCATCCTGATCGATCGCGAAACGAACGCGACGGTCGGCTGCGGCACGCTCGATTTCGGCTTGCGCCGCGACCGCAACGTGCACTGGCAGCACCTCGACGTCGATCGCGCGACGCGTTCGAAAATCAAGGGCCAGACGCCACGGTGCCTGTGGTTCACCGGGCTTTCCGGCGCGGGCAAGTCCACCATCGCGAACCTGGTCGAGCGCCGCCTTCTTGCGGACGGCTTCCATACCATCCTGCTGGACGGCGACAACGTCCGCCACGGCTTGAATCGCGATCTTGGATTCACCGATGCCGATCGCGTCGAGAACATCCGTCGCGTGGCCGAAGTGTCCAAGTTGATGATGGATGCCGGGCTGATCGTACTGGTGTCGTTCATCAGCCCCTTCCGCGCCGAGCGGCAAATGGCGCGCGACCTGATCGGGGAAACCGGATTCATGGAAGTGTTCGTGGATGCGCCACTGGCCGTGTGCGAGGAGCGCGACGTCAAGGGCCTGTACGCCAAGGCGCGCGCGGGCAAGATCGCCAATTTCACCGGCATCGGTTCGCCCTACGAGGCACCGGAATCGCCCGATATCCATTTGCGTTCGGATCAGGAATCGGCAGCGGATTCCGCAACCCGGGTCGTGAAACTCCTGGTTTCGTAAGCCGTTTCGCTGCGCGGTTCAGTCGCGAATCCGGAAGTGTTTCGCGCGTCGTGCGACCAGGCCGAGCGCTGTGCGATCAGGCAGCAAATCCATCAGTACCTTGGTCGCGCGATTCACGCGTCCTGGCAGGCAGATCACGCGGCCGCTTTCGACCGCGTCGAGGCCTTGGCGTACCACGTCGCTTGCATTGGACCACATCCACCCCGGCAGTTTCGAAACCAGTCCGCGCGCCCGGCTCACGTCGTGGAATTCGGAACGCGTGAATCCGGGACATAGCGCGCACACGTGGATACCATGCGCGCGATTTTCCACCGCCAGCGCTTGTGATACCCGCATCAGGAATGCCTTGGCGGGCCCATACAGGGTGTTGCCGGGCGTCGCCGGTACCAGGCCCGCGAGTGAAGCGACGTTGACGATGCGGCCGTAAACGCGTTCGCGCATTGCCGGCAGCAGCAGATGACAAAGGTGCAGCGGCGCCGTCACCACCACCTGCATGAATTGCGCGTGCGTAGTCCAATCCACCTTGTCGTAGCGGCCGGGCACGCCGTAGCCCGCGTTGTTGATCAGGATGTCGACGCAGTCGCCCCCATGGGTGGCGGCCGCGGCGATGCGCGCGGGTGCCGCCGGATCAGCCAGATCCTCCGCAATCACTTGCACATCGATACCGTGCGTCACGCGCAGAACGGAGGCCAGGGCCTGCAAACGGTCCCCACGCCGGGCGGTCAGTACCAGATCGCAACCGCGCGCGGCAAGTTGTCGCGCGAACTCGGCGCCGATGCCGGCGGATGCGCCGGTAATGAGGGCGCGGCGGCGTGGCGTCATCATGTCAGTCGCCCATCATCGTGCGAAGCAGCCGTTGCGAAAGTCAGGCCATGAAAGGGCGTTCTGAGGGTGGTGGGTTCGGGATGCCACGCTCACAAGTTTTTCCGCGCTGCGGCGATCAGGGACGATCGCACGACAAAGGATAGTTTGCGTGTATCCGTGACCGTTGGCTATCCTCCCATCCTGATCGACGATGGAGCACGCCATGCGCCGCAAATGGGTGGGCGGAAATTGGAAGATGCACGGATCGCGCACGATGGCGTCGACACTCGTCGGCGCGCTCACCGAGGCGCAGATCGATGCCGTCGATGTCGCGGTTTTCCCGCCGTTTCCCTACCTGCGTGAAGCCTGCGCGGCGGCGGCTGGTTCACGCATCGCCGTGGGCGGCCAGGACGTGAGCGAACATGAATCCGGCGCGTTCACCGGCGAAGTCTCGGCCGCGATGCTGCGCGACATCGGGTGCACGTTCGCGCTGGCGGGACATTCCGAGCGCCGCCAATACCACCATGAAACCGATGAGCAGGTCGCGATGAAGGTTGCCAAGGCGCTGGAGCACGCACTCACCCCGGTGCTGTGCGTGGGCGAAACGCTCGAGCAGCACGAAGCCGGCCAGACCGCCGAAGTGGTATCGCGCCAGCTCGGCGCGGTGGTGGCGCACTGCGGGATCGAAGCGTTCGGGCACATCGTGGTCGCCTACGAGCCGGTCTGGGCCATCGGCACCGGCCTCTGCGCCAGCCCCGCCCAGGCCCAGGAAGTGCATGCGATGCTGCGTAGCCAGCTTGCCCGGGACGATGCTAGAATTGCCGGTTCGACCCGCATCGTTTATGGCGGCAGCGTCAAACCCGGCAACGCCGCCGAGTTGTTCGCTGGAGCCGATATCGATGGCGGCCTGATCGGTGGCGCAGCCTTGCAGGCCACCGACTTTCTTTCGATTTGCGCGGCGGCGGGCTGAAGCCGGCGTCCGTACGGGAACATCCAGATGCTGTTCACGATTTTCAGCGTGTTCTATGTACTCATCGCCGCGGCGATGATCGTGCTGATCCTGATGCAGCGCGGCGACGGCGCCAACGCCGGGGCCAGCTTCGGCGGCGGCGCATCCGGCACGGTTTTCGGTGCGCGCGGCTCGGCCAGCTTCCTCACCCGCACCACCGCGGTGCTGGCAGGATTGTTTTTCGTGCTGAGCCTCGGCATGGGCATCTACCTGAGTGATCACGGCGTCAGGCCGAGCGCGCAGCAGACGCTCGGAGTCATGGCTGGTAGAGGCAGCTCGGCGCCCGCCGCGTCGGCGACCAGCGCGCCTGCGGCCACTGCCGCGCCTGCATCGGGTGTGCCGGTCCAGCATTCGGAAGTGCCGGTCGCGCCTGCGTCCGGGAGGGCCGCGGGTTCGGAGGTGCCGACGGCACCTGCCAAGTCGTCCGCACCAGCCACGTCCGCGCCGGCCAGCAGCGCGCCCGCCGGTTCGCATTGATTGATCCTATTCTTTCGTGAAAAATCGGACAGGGATGCACCCAATGTTTCTCATGGATGAGTCTGTTTCGCACGCGTGGATGTGTGCAGTGTTTCTCTCAGCCCAGGTGGCGGAATTGGTAGACGCACTACCTTGAGGTGGTAGCGCTTAACGGCGTGCGGGTTCGAGTCCCGCCTTGGGCACCAATCGACGAACGCGCGATCGCGAGACATTCGCATCGCGCGTTTTCGTTTTCGGGTCCTCCACGCGATCGTCGTACGCGTCGTCGTGAAACATCGCGCGATTGCGGCACGCGCCGGTGCATGCGAAAATCCCGCAGCTAACGGGATTGATAGACATGCTTGCAGGCTACTGGCCCATTCTGCTGTTCCTGATCGTCGCAGGCGGCATCGGCGTCGCGTTGATCGTGGTCGGCTGGCTGGCCGGCCCGCGCCACCCGAGCGCCGAAAAATATTCGCCCTACGAGTGCGGTTTCGAGGCGTTCGAGGGTACGCGCATGAAGTTCGACGTGCGCTACTACCTCATCGCGATCCTGTTCATCCTGTTCGATCTCGAAATCGCGTTCTTGTTTCCATGGGCGACGGTGTTTTCGAAGATCGGCATCGTCGCGCTGATCGAAATGTTCACGTTCCTGCTGCTGCTCGTGGTCGGGTACGTCTACGTCTGGAAGAAGGGTGCACTCGAATGGGATTGATTTCCGCCATCGACAAGGTGATGCACAACCCGGTGCCGATCGGGAAGGTGGACGACATCCTGCGTCCGGAGGCCGACAACCCGATCGTACAGCGCGGTTTCGGCGTCACCACGGTGGATGCATTGTTCAACTGGGCGCGTACCGGTTCGATGTGGCCGATGACGTTCGGCCTGGCGTGCTGCGCGGTGGAGATGATGCACGCGGGCGCGTCGCGCCTCGACCTCGATCGCTACGGCGTGATCTTCCGGCCCAGCCCGCGCCAGAGCGACGTGATGATCGTGGCCGGCACGCTGGTCAACAAGATGGCGCCGGCGCTGCGCAAGGTATACGACCAGATGCCCGATCCTAAATGGGTGATTTCGATGGGCAGTTGCGCCAACGGCGGCGGCTATTACCACTATTCGTATGCGGTGGTGCGTGGCTGCGACCGCATCGTGCCGGTCGACGTGTACGTGCCAGGTTGTCCACCCACGGCCGAGGCGCTGGTTTACGGGATTCTGCAATTGCAGAAGAAGATTCGCCGCACCAATACCGTCGCGCGCTGACCGCCCATGGCCCAGACCACACCCGAACAACTGGCCGATCACCTGCGCGCGCGCTTTGGCGGAAAGATCGATAACCTCGACATTTCGCATGCGCAAACGACGATCGAGGTTGCGCCCGCGCATCTGGTGGAAATCTGCACCGCGCTGCGCGACGAGGCGGACTTCCGTTTCGCGCAGTTGACGGATCTGTGCGGCGTCGACTTCCTCAGCTTCGGCGAAGACGAATGGGCAGGGTCGGACACCGCCACTTCACAAGGTTTTGGGCGCGGCGTGCAGGGCGACAACGTGCAAGGCCGCTTCGGTTGGGAAGATCGCCCCCAACACCCGCAGTTCCTGCGGCGCTTCGCTTCGGTGGTGCACGTGCTGTCGTACGAACACGATATCCGCCTGCGCGTGCGCTGCTTCGCGCCGGAAGATGCGCTGCCGGTATTACCGACGCTCACCGGGGTGTGGCCCGTCGCCAACTGGTATGAGCGCGAAGCATTCGACTTGTACGGCATCGTCTATGAAGGCCACCCGGACCTGCGCCGCATCCTTACCGATTATGGTTTCGTCGGGCATCCGTTCCGCAAGGACTTCCCGCTGATCGGCAATGTCGAAGTGCGTTACGACCCCGAAGCCCGGCGCGTGGTGTACGAGCCCGTCACGTCGGTGACGCCGCGCGTGACCGTGGCGCGCGTGGTGCGTGAGGATTCGCGCTGGAAGACTTCGCGCGAAGAGGCCGCCGATGATTGGAAGGACAATTGAAATGACGGATGCCGGCGAAATCCGCAGCTACACGATGAATTTTGGCCCGCAGCACCCGGCTGCGCACGGCGTGCTGCGCCTGGTGATGGAGATGGAAGGCGAAACCATCATCCGCATCGATCCGCATATCGGGCTGCTGCATCGCGCCACCGAGAAGCTGGCGGAGTCCAAGCCGTTCAACCATTCGATCGGCTACATGGACCGCCTCGACTACGTGTCGATGATGTGCAACGAGCACGCCTACGTGCGTGCGATCGAACAGTTGATGGGAATCGAGCCGCCCGAGCGCGCGCTCTGGATCCGCACGTTGTTCGACGAAGTCACGCGCATCCTCAACCATTTGATGTGGATCGGCTCGAACGCGCTCGACCTCGGAGCGATGGCGGTGTTCCTGTACGCGTTTCGCGAGCGCGAAGAGTTGATGGACGTGTACGAGGCGGTGTCGGGCACGCGCATGCATGCCACGTATTACCGCCCCGGCGGCGTGTATCGCGACTTGCCCGGCAAGATGATCCAGTACAAGGAATCACCGTGGCACAAGGGCAAGGACCTCAAGCGCATGAACGCGTGGCGCGAAGGTTCGATGCTGGATTTCCTGGACGCCTTCAGTGCCGATTTCCAGCACAAGGTCGATGAGTACGAGGAACTGCTCACCGACAACCGCATCTGGAAGCAGCGCACTGTCGACATCGGGATCGTCAGTCCCGAGCAGGCCTACGCCCTCGGCATGACCGGTCCGATGCTGCGCGCGTCCGGCATCGAGTGGGACCTCCGCAAGAAGCAGCCGTACGCGAAATATGCCGAGGTCGATTTCGACATTCCGGTCGGCACCCACGGCGACTGCTACGACCGTTACCTGGTGCGCGTGGCCGAGATGCGCCAGTCGGCGCTGATCATCCGCCAGTGCGTGGATTGGCTCAAGAAGAACCCGGGTCCGGTGATCGTCGAGAACTACAAGGTCGCGCCGCCCAAGCGCGAGGACATGAAGGAATCGATGGAAGCATTGATTCATTGGTTCAAGCTGTTCACGGAGGGCTATAGCGTGCCGGCCGGCGAAACCTATGCAGCGGTCGAGGCGCCCAAGGGCGAGTTCGGCTGCTACATGATTTCCGATGGCGCCAACAAGCCGTTCCGCGTGCACCTGCGCGCGCCCGGCTTCGCGCACCTTTCGTCGATCAACGAGATCACCGCCGGCCACATGTTGCCCGACGTGGTGGCAATGATCGGAACCTACGACCTGGTGTTCGGGGAGATCGATCGATGAAGGCCACCGGCAATTTCGACAAGGTGAAAGACGTCGATCCGATGCAGGTGTTGACCGTCGAAACGCGCGCACACATCGATCATTGGGCGGCGAAGTTTCCGCCCGACCGCAAACGCTCGGCACTGATCCAGGGGCTGATGGCGGCGCAGGAACAGAATCAGGGCCACCTCACCGACGAGTTGATTGCGGCGACCGCGAAATACCTCGACCTGCAGCCGGTGTGGGCGTACGAAGTCGCGACGTTCTATTCGATGTTCGAGACGCATCCGGTCGGTCGCCACAACGTCGCCGTGTGCACCAACATTTCCTGCTGGTTGAACGGCGCCGATGGCATCGTGCAGCACTGCGAGCAGAAACTCGGCGTGAAGCTCGGCGAGAGCACCGACGATGGGCGCGTCTACCTCAAGAAGGAAGAGGAATGCCTCGCGGCGTGCTGCGGCGCGCCGGTGATGGTGGTCGATGGTCACTATCACGAAAAGCTGACGCCCGAGAAGGTCGATGAAATTCTGGATGGACTGAACTGATGGCCGTCGGACCCGCACCCAAGGAACACCAGGTCGTCTACACCACGCTGCATTTCGACACGCCGTGGTCGATCGACAGCTACCGCCAGATGGGCGGCTGGCAGGCGTGGGAAAAGATCCTCGCCGAGAAGACCGATCCGGCCGCGATTGTTGACGAGCTGAAGAAAAGTTCACTGCGCGGCCGTGGTGGCGCGGGCTTCCCCACTGGAATGAAATGGTCGTTCATGCCGCGCAACGCGCCGGGCCAGAAGTACATCCTGTGCAACTCGGACGAATCCGAACCCGGCACCTGCAAGGACCGCGACATCCTGCGCTTCAACCCGCACGCGGTGCTGGAAGGCATGGCGATCGCCTGCTACGCGACGGGTTCGACGGTGGCATACAACTATTTGCGCGGCGAGTTCCACCACGAGCCTTTCGAGCACATCGAACAGGCGCTGCACGAAGCGGAAGCAGCCGGCTTGCTCGGAGCGAACATCCGCGGCACTGGCATCGACGTCACCATCCACAACGCGCTCGGCGCGGGCGCTTACATCTGCGGTGAGGAAACCGCGCTGATGGAATCGCTGGAAGGCAAGAAGGGCTGGCCCCGTTACAAGCCGCCGTTCCCCGCCAATTTCGGTTTGTATGGCCGGCCCAGCACCATCAACAACACCGAAACCTATGCATCGGTACCGGCGATCCTGCGCCACGGCGCCGATTGGTTCCTGAATCTCGGCAAGCCCAACAACGGCGGCCCCAAGATTTTTTCGGTGTCTGGCCACGTCAACAAACCCGGCAATTACGAAGTGCGCCTCGGCACGCCGTTCGCGGAGTTGCTCGAGCTGGCGGGCGGGGTGCGGAACGGCCACAAGTTGAAGGCCGTGATTCCGGGTGGCTCATCGATGAAGGTGCTGAAGGCCGACAAGATGATGGAATGCACCATGGACTATGACTCGATCCGCAGCGCGGGTTCGGGTTTGGGTTCGGGCGCCGTGATCGTGATGGACGAAACCACCTGCATGGTGCGCGCTTGTGAGCGCATCTCGCGCTTCTACCACATGGAATCCTGCGGCCAGTGCACGCCATGCCGCGAAGGCACCGGCTGGATGCACCGCGTGCTGACCCGCATCGTCGCGGGCGGCGGCACGTCGGAAGACCTGCACCGCCTGAAAGCCATCGCCGGCCAGATCGAAGGCCACACCATCTGCGCGTTCGGCGAAGCCGCCGCGTGGCCCGTGCAGGCGTTCCTCGCGAATTTCTGGGACGAGTTCGAGTATTACTGCAAGAACGGCCGATCGATGGTGGATGACCAAATCAAGGTGGCCGCATGAGCGCCCAACCCAAAGACACCAAGCCGCCGGTCGAGATGGTGGAGTTCGAGGTCGACGGCCATCCGGTCAGCGCGCCCAAGGGTTCGACGATCATCCAGGCCACCGACGCCGCGAAGATTCCGGTGCCGCGCTTCTGCTACCACGAGAAATTGCCGATCGCGGCCAACTGCCGCCAGTGCATGGTGGAAGTCGAGATGGGCGGCAAGCTGATTCCGAAGCCCCAGCCCGCCTGCGCGACGCCGGTCGCGGCGGGCATGAAGGTGTTCACGCGCTCGCCCAATGCGATGAAGTGGCAGCGCAACACGATGGAATTCCTGCTGATCAACCATCCGCTGGATTGCCCGATCTGCGACCAGGGCGGCGAATGCGAGTTGCAGGACATCTCGATGGGCTACGGCCGTTCGGTGACACGCTTCACCGAGCGCAAGCGTACCGTCACCGACGAGAACATCGGGCCGCTGGTCGCGACCGAGATGACCCGCTGCATCCACTGCACGCGCTGCGTGCGGTTCGTGGGCGAAATCGCGGGCACGTACGAACTCGGCGACATGAGCCGCGGCGACAGCCACGTGATAGGCACCTACATCGGCCGCACGATCGAATCCGAACTTTCCGGAAACGTGATCGACGTGTGCCCGGTCGGCGCGCTTACCGACAAGGTGTTCCAGTTCAAGGCGCGCGCGTGGGAATTGATCGCCAAGCCTTCGATCGGCTACCACGATGCGCTCGGTTCAAACCTGTGGCTGCACACCAAGCGCGGCCAGGTGCTGCGTGCGGTGCCGCGCGACAACGAAGCGATCAACGAGTGCTGGCTGGCCGATCGCGACCGCTACAGCCACCAAGGCCTGTACGCGGAAGATCGCGCGCAGCGGCCCATGATCCGCAAGGGTGGCGAACTGGTCCAGGTCGATTGGGACGAGGCCATCGCGTTCGTCGTGGATGGCCTGAAGAAGGCCGGCGGCGACGTCGGCGCACTGGTTGCGCCAATGACATCCTGCGAGGAAGGCGCGCTGCTGGCGCAACTGTTGCGCGGCCTTGGCAGCGATCGCATCGATCACCGCCTGCGCGTGCAGGATTTCAGCGACGGCGGTCCCGCGGGCGCCACGTTCGAGATGCCGGTCGAGGAGATCGGCAACGTATCGGCAGCGCTGATCATCGGCAGCAATCCGCGCCACGAGATGCCGCTGCTGGCGCATCGGTTGCGCCACGCCAGCCGTCACGACGCGTCGAAGCATCCCGCGTCGAACGCCGCCCATTACGACATTTCGGAAGTACGGGGCGCCGCGATCTACGCGATCAATCCCGTGCACTTCGACTACAACTTCCCGCTTGCTGGCGAGAAAGTATTCGCGCCGCAGGATTTCGTCGACGCGATGCTGTGCACCGCGAAAGCCGCGGGGGTGCAGGGTGACGATTTCGTGCTGGCGGAGGCGATCGCTGCCGCAGACGATCACGAAGAAGCGCACAAGTGGATCGCGACGTTGCGTGACGCGGCGTCCTCGGTGGTGATCCTGGGGGATGCGGCCACGCAGCACCCGCAGGCATCGTGGCTGCGCGCGTTGGCGCGCGGCATCGCGAAAGCTACCGGCAGCGCGTTCAACGAATTGCCGTCGGGCGCTAATGCGATCGGTCTCGCGCGCGTCGGTGCCCAATCGAACGGCGGCGCGAAGGGAATCCTGGAGCGTGCGCCGAAAGCGCTGATCACATGGCAAGCGGGCTCGCAGGACGCATTCGCGCCCGCAGCCTATGACAAGGTGCGCGAAGCCGCGGAGTTCTACCTGTATGCCGGCGCGTACCTCTGCGAGGGCGTCCGCCGCACCGCCAATGCGGTGCTGCCGCTGGGACTCCCGCCGGAAATCGACGGCAGCTACGTGAATGTCGATGGCATCATGCAAACCGTTGCCGCGGGTTCGACGCTGGCTGGCGAATCGCGGCCGGGCTGGAAGGTGCTGCGTGCGCTGGGCGGCGCGCTGGGTATCGCCGGTTTCGACTTCGTCGAGGTCGGGGATGTGCATGCGCGGATCGCAGAACGGCTGGACAAGCCTGCTTCCGCTGCATCGGTTCACCTCGCGGCGCGCCCTGCGGTGGTGGAAGGCAAGTTCACACGCGTGGCGACGGTCGGCATCTACCGGACCGACGCCGTGGTGCGTCGCGCCAAGGCTTTGCAGGCGCACCCATTGAATCGTGCGCCCGCGCTGCGTATCTGCGCCGACGACGCGCGCGTGCTTGGGCTGCTGAGCGGCGTCAAGGCCAACGTCGATGGCGTGACGCTTCCCGTGGTCGTCGATCCTGCGGTGCCCAAAGGCTGCGCCTGGATCGAGGCCGGGCACGCCGCCACCGCATCGCTGCCGCCGCATGGCGCGGCGCTCACCATCAAGGCGGTGACCGCATGAACGACGCGCTCGTCTTCGGGCTCACGCTCGGCAAGATTCTTGCCATCGCGGTGCCCGTGATCATCGCCGTGGCAATGTACGTGTGGTGGGAACGCAAGGTGATCGGCTGGATGCATGTGCGCATGGGACCGAACAAGATCGGTCCGTTCGGCATCCTGCAGGCGTTCGCGGACGTCGTGAAACTGCTGATCAAGGAAGTCATCGTCCCGACCAACGCCAACCGTTTCCTGTATTTCACCGCGCCGCTGCTGTCGGTGATTCCGGCGTTGGCGGTGTGGGCGGTGATCCCGTTCAACGGCGGCGGGCTGGTGCTGGCGGATGTCAACGCGGGCGTGTTGTACGTGCTGGCGATGAGTTCGCTCGGCGTGTACGGCATCATCCTCGCGGGCTGGGCCTCGAACTCGCGCTACGCGCTGCTCGGCTCGATGCGTTCGGCTGCGCAGATGATCTCCTACGAAATCTGCATCGGGATGGCATTGGTGACCGTGCTGGTGCTGGCGGGCAGCCTCAACTTCACCGCGATCGTCGAAGCGCAGGCGGGCGGCAAGGGCCTGTTCGACTGGTTCTGGCTGCCGCTGCTGCCGATGTTCCTGGTGTTCTACATCTCCGGCGTCGCCGAAACCAATCGCCTGCCGTTCGACGTGGCCGAGGGCGAATCGGAAATCGTGGCCGGCTTCCACGTGGAGTACTCGGGGTCGGCGTTCGCGCTGTTCTTCCTCGCCGAATACGCGAACATGATCCTGATGTCGTTCCTGGTCTCGATCCTGTTCATGGGCGGCTGGCTCAGTCCGTTCCAGGGTTGGCACTTCGGCTGGTTCTCGCAGCCGGGCTGGTGGTGGCTGTTCCTGAAGTTCTTCGTGTTCGCGACGTCGCTGCTGTGGCTGCGCGCGACCTTTCCGCGCTACCGCTACGACCAGATCATGCGGCTGGGCTGGAAGGTGTTCATACCGATTTCGATCGCCTGGATTTTCGTGGCGGGCATCTTCCGTTTCTTCGGCGTGGTGACGATAGGGCACTGAGATGAAAAAAGTTGTCGACTATCTCAAGAGCCTGTTGCTGCTGGAACTCGCGGCCGGCCTGTGGGTGACCTTGAAGTACCTGTTCAAGCCCAAGTACACGCTGCGTTTCCCGATGGAAACCATCCCGCGTTCGGTGCGTTTCCGCGGCCTGCACGCGCTGCGCCGCTATCCGAATGGCGAGGAACGCTGCATCGCCTGCAAATTGTGCGAAGCGGTGTGCCCGGCGCTCGCGATCACCATCGATTCCGCGCCGCGCGCGTCGGATGGCCAGCGCCGCACCACGCGCTACGACATCGACCTCTTCAAGTGCATCTACTGCGGCTTCTGCGAGGAAAGTTGCCCGGTCGATTCGATCGTGCTGACAGACATCCTGGAGTACCACATGGAACGTCGCGGCGAAAACATCATCACCAAGCCGCAACTGCTCGCGATGGGCGATCGTTTCGAGAAGTCCATCGCGGCCAATCGCGCGCAAGACGCGGCGTACAGGTAACGCACCATGAACCATTCGATCTTCCAGATGGTCTGCTTCATCGCCTTCGCCGTGGTCGCGGTGGGTGCCGCGCTGGCGGTGGTGTCGGTGAAGAACACCGTGCACGGCGTGCTGGCGCTGGTGCTGACATTCTTCTCGGCCGCCTGCCTGTGGATGCTGGCCGAGGCCGAATTCCTCGCGCTGGCCTTGGTGGTGGTGTACGTCGGCGCGGTGATGGTGTTGTTCCTGTTCGTGGTGATGATGCTGGACATCGAGTTCGAGCCGATCCGCGAAGGTTTCATCAAGTACCTGCCGATCGGCATCGGCGCCGCGGTGATCATGCTGGTCGAGATGCTGGGCATCATCGGCATCAAGACGTTCGACGTGCACGCCGGCCCCAATCCCGCGGGCGTCTCCAACATCGAGTGGCTGGGCACGGCGCTGTTCACGCATTTCCTGCTGCCGTTCGAGATCGCGGCGCTGATCCTGACGGTCGGCCTGGTCGCGGCGGTGGTGCTGGCGCTGCGCGTGCGCAGTTTCTCCAAGCGCCAGAATCCGGCCGCGCAATCGGCAGTGCGCGCGCCGGGACGCGTGCGCATGGTCAAGATGGCCACCGTGAAATCCGCGGCTGTCGAACCCGTCCGGGAGGAGCCGCAGTCGTGAGCATTCCCCTTTCCTGGTACATCGTGTTCGCGACGGTGCTGTTCTGCATCTCGATCGCGGGCATCTTCATCAACCGCAAGAACGTGATCGTGTTGCTGATGTGCATCGAACTGATGCTGCTCGCCGTCAACACCAATTTCGTCGCGTTCTCGCGCTTCCTCGGCAATCCGTCGGGACAGGTGTTCGTGTTCTTCATCCTGACGGTAGCGGCGGCCGAATCGGCCATCGGGCTTGCCATCGTCGTGTTGATGTTCCGCAACCGTCGCACGATCAACGTCGACGAAATCGATTCGCTGCGTTACTAGGGAGACGCCGGATGCCACATCGCTCCGTACGATGCCGCGCCTCCTCCGACGCGGCCAGCCGGGAAAACATTTTCGAGGTGCAAGCGTGATCAGCCAGAATCTCCTGATAGTGCTTGCCATGGCGCCGCTGGTCGGTGCGCTGATCGCGGGCCTGCTGCGCAACCAGGTCGGCCGCGCGGGTGCGGCGGGCATCGCGATCGTGTCGGTGGCGATTTCGTTCGCGCTGTCGTGCGTGGTGTTCTACCAACTGGTATGGGGCGGCGCGCCGGTGTTCAACGCCGATGTCTACACTTGGCTGGAAGTCGGCAAACTCACGATCGGCATCGGCTTCCTGGTCGACCGCCTCACCGCGCTGATGCTGGTGACGGTGACCTTCGTGTCGCTGATGGTGCACATCTACACCATCGGGTACATGCGCGACGACCCGGGCTTCCAGCGCTTCTTCGCCTACATCGCGCTGTTCACCTTCTCGATGCTGATGCTGGTCTTGGCCAACAACTTCCTGCAGTTGTTCGTGGGCTGGGAGCTGGTCGGCCTGGTGTCGTACCTCCTGATCGGGTTCTGGTTCGAGCGGCCGAGTGCGAGCTTCGCCGCGCTCAAGGCGTTCATTGTCAACCGCGTCGGCGACTTCGGTTTCATCCTCGGCATCGCCTGCGTGCTGTATGCGTTCCATACGCTTGACTACGGCACGGTGTTCGCGAATGTCGACACCCTGACGGGCCGAACCATTGACGTGATCGGTGGACATCCATGGTCGCTGGCCACGCTGATCTGCCTGCTGCTGTTCGTGGGTGCGTGCGGCAAGTCCGCGCAGGTGCCGTTGCACGTTTGGCTGCCCGATTCGATGGAAGGCCCGACCCCGATCTCGGCGCTGATCCATGCCGCGACCATGGTCACCGCGGGCATCTTCATGGTGGCGCGGATGTCGCCGCTGTACGAAATGTCCACGACCGCGCTGTCGGTGGTGCTGATCGTGGGCGCGACCACGGCGTTCTTCATGGGTCTGGTCGGCATCGTGCAGAACGACATCAAGCGCGTGATTGCGTATTCCACGTTGTCGCAGCTCGGCTACATGGTGGTGGCGCTGGGTGTATCAGCCTACGCCGCCGGAATCTTCCACCTGATGACCCACGCGTTCTTCAAGGCGCTGCTGTTCCTCGGCGCCGGCTCGGTGATCGTGGCGATGCACCACGAGCAGGACATGCGCTACATGGGCGGCCTGCGCAAGCGCATGCCGATCACCTGGATCACGATGTGGATCGGCTCGCTGGCGCTGGTGGCGACGCCCGGCTTCTCGGGTTTCTTCTCGAAGGACCAGATCATCGAGGCGGTGGGCGAATCGCACATCTTCGGCGCGACCTACGCGTACTGGTGCGTGTTGCTGGGGGTGTTCGTGACCGCGCTGTACAGCTTCCGCCTGCTGTACATGACCTTCCATGGCAAGGAGCGCTTCAAGGTCGAGCACGGGTCGCACGATTCGCATGACCATCATCAGGGCGTGCTGCCTCACGCACCCAAGGAATCGCCGTGGGTGATCACCGTGCCGTTGGTGCTGCTGGCGATCCCGTCGGTGATGATCGGCTGGGTCACGATCAAACCGCTGTTGTACGGCGGCTGGTTCGGCAGCGCGATCAAGGTGCTGCCCGGCCACGACGTGCTGGCGCACATGGCCGAAGAATTCCATGGCACCGTGCCGATGTTCTGGCATGCATTCCTGAGCGCACCGTTCTGGATCGCGGTTGCGGGCTTCCTGGTGGCGACCTACGTGTACCTGTTCAATCCCGCCGTCGCCGATCGCGCCGCGCGGATGTTCCTGCCGGTCTTCAAGATGCTCACCCGCAAGTACTGGGTCGACGAGGTGTACTACAACCTGTTCGCGCGCGGCGGCGTGAAGCTGGGCCGCGCGTTCTGGAAGGGCGGCGACCGCGCGGTGCTGGATGGCGTGATGGTCGACGGTTCGGCCTCGGTGGTCGAGCGCGGCTCGCGGGTGTTTCGCCGGCTGCAGACCGGCTTTTTGTATCACTACGCGTTCGCGATGATCGTCGGCTTGATCCTGCTGCTCGGCGGTCTGTGGTTCTGGGGGTTGCGATGAGGATCGTGGGAAGCGGGACCCGAGAGGCATTTGCAGGTTGGGCTGACGCTGGGCTCCCCGGCGGAAGCCCAACGAGTCCGCTGTCCTGTTGGGCTTCGCATGGAACCGCTCACCCCAACCTACGCGCTGAGGTCGGCAGCCGATTCATGCTCGCTGATTCCAGGTCTCGATCCAAGGACTTCGCATGACCACCTGGCCCATCCTGAGTGTCCTGATCTGGTTTCCGTGCCTCGGGGCGATCCTCGTGCTGGTGGCGGGCAACGCGCGTCCGCACATCGCGCGCTGGCTGACGCTGGCGTTCACCGTCGTCACCTTCGCGTTGAGCCTGGTGATGCTGACGCAGTACCAGATCGGTCCCGGCGGCTTCCAGTTGCAGGAAAACCTGCACTGGATTCCCGGCATCAACACCAGTTACCACCTGGGCGTGGACGGCATCGCGGTCGCGTTGATCGTGCTGACCACCTTCACCTCGATCCTGGTGATCGCGGGCGCGTGGCAGGTGATCAAGGACAAGGTGCACCAGTACATGGCTGCGATGCTGGTGCTGGAAGGCTTGCTGATCGGCGTGTTCTGCGCGATGGACGCGCTGCTGTTCTATCTGTTCTTCGAAGCCATCCTGATCCCGATGTTCTTCCTGATCGGCATCTGGGGCGGCCCGCGGCGCGTGTACGCGACCCTGAAGTTCTTCATCTACACTTTTTTCGGTTCGATCTTCTTCCTGATCGGGCTTTTGTACCTGTACCACCGCGCCGGCACGTTCGACCTGCCGGCGTTGTGGGCACTGCCGTTGACCTTCAGGGAACAGGCGTGGCTGTTCTTCTCGTTCCTGATTGCCTTCGCGGTGAAGACGCCGATGGTGCCGGTGCACACCTGGTTGCCGGATGCGCACGTCGAGGCGCCGACCGGAGGATCGGTGATCCTGGCCGCGATCATGCTGAAGGTCGGCACCTACGGCTTCATCCGTTTCTCGCTGCCGATCACGCCCGACGCCTCGCAACATTTTGCGTGGCTGATCATCGTGCTCAGCCTCATCGCGATCATCTACATCGGCTACGTCGCGCTGGTGCAGCCGGACATGAAGAAGCTGGTCGCGTATTCCTCGATCGCGCACATGGGCTTCGTGACGTTGGGCCTGTTCATCGTGTACATGCTGGCGCGCGACCAGCACGACACCCAGATGGCCGAGCTGGGCGTGCAGGGCGCGGTGGTGCAGATGATTTCACACGGCTTCGTGTCGGGCGCACTGTTCACCTGCATCGGGGTGATGTACGACCGCCTGCACACACGCGAGATCGCCGCCTACGGCGGACTCGCCAAGGTGATGCCGTGGTTCGCCGCGTTCTGGGTGCTGTTCGCGATGGCCAACTGCGGCCTGCCGGGCACGTCGGGTTTCGTGGGCGAATTCATGGTGATCCTGTCCAGCTTCACCGCCAATCCGTGGATCGCATTGTTCGCCGCGTATTCCCTGATCATCGGCGCTGCCTACACGTTGTGGCTGATCAAACGGATCGTGTGGGGCACGGCGCCCACGCCGGAAGCCGCGGCGATGCCGAAATTGAACGGGCGCGAGGCATGGGTCCTGACGGCGTTCGCGGTCGCGGTGCTGGCGATGGGCGTGTACCCGTGGCCGCTGATGCACCTGATGGATTCCTCGGTCGCGCAACTCGTGACCCACTTGATGGCCAGCAAGGTTTAAACCCCCATGATTACGCTAAACGACCTGCTGGTGATCGTGCCCGAGCTGTTCCTGACGGCCGCGGCGTGCCTGGTGCTGCTGTTCGACGTGTTCATCAACGACGACCAGCGCGACGCCACCCACTGGATGGCGATCCTGATCATGCTGGTCGCGATCTTCACGGTGATCCATGGCCAGCCGCCGCAAACCGTCACCGCGTTCGGCGGCATGTTCGTGCGCGACCACATGGCCGAGATCCTGAAGGTCACGGTGCTGATCGCCACCATCCTGATGTTCGTGATGGCGCGCCCGTGGCTGAAGGACCGCAAGCTTTTCATGGGCGAGTTCTATTCGCTTTCGATGTTCTCGGTGCTTGGGGTCATGCTGCTGGTCTCGGCCGGCAGCCTGATCACGGTGTATCTGGGCCTCGAGCTTTTTTCGCTGCCTGCATTTGCGCTGGTCGCGCTGAATCGCGAATCGAAACTGGCGTCGGAAGCTGCGGTCAAGTTCTTCGTGCTGGGTGCGCTGGCTTCGGGCCTGCTGCTGTTCGGCATGTCCCTGATCTATGGCGCCACCGGCAGCCTTGATCTGCACACGATCTTCGCGTCGATCGGCACCACGTCGCATCTGCACCTCCTGCAGTTCGGGCTGGTGTTCCTGGTGGTCGGGATCGGCTTCGAGTTCGGGGCAGTGCCGTTCCACATGTGGCTGCCGGACGTGTACGAAGGCGCGCCCACGCCGATCGCGATGTACATCAGCGCGGTGCCCAAGCTGGCGGCGGTCGGGTTGGCTTATCGTCTGCTCGAGGTGGGCATGGGCCCGCTGGCGGGCGACTGGACGATGATGCTGGCGATCATGGCGGCGTTGTCGCTCATTGTCGGCAACGTGGTCGCGATCGCGCAGGCCAACCTGAAGCGCATGCTGGCGTATTCGACCATTTCGCACATGGGCTTCGTGTTCCTCGGGCTGGCCAACCCGACGCCGGAAGGTTATTCGTCCGCGTTGTTTTACGCAGTGTGCTTCGCGCTGATGGAAACGGTGGCCTTCGGCGTGATCCTGGCGCTGGCGCGCAAGGGTTTCGAGTGCGAGATGATCGACGATTTGAAGGGCCTGAACCGGCGCTCGCCGTGGTTCGCGGGCATGATGGCCATCTCGATGTTCTCGCTGGCCGGCATTCCGCCGTTGTGGGGTTTCGCCGCGAAAGTGCTGGTGCTGAAAGCCGCGATCGACGGCGGCATGCTGTGGCTGGCGATCGTCGCGATCATCTGCTCGATCATTGGCCTCTTCTACTACCTGCGCGTGATCTGGGTGATGTACTTCGAGCAGCCGGCCGAAGGCGTCGAGCCCTTGGCACCCAAGCCCGACATCGCGCTGCGCTGGCTGTTGTCCATCAACGCGCTGGGACTGATTGCGATGATCGGTTTCTCCGGCGTGCTGTTCGCGTGGTGCCAGCACGCCTTCGGCGTTTAAAGCAGTCCATCCGCACAGGCTGGATCGACTCTTCTTCCGGTGATTGGCGGCGGGCAGAGGGGTCGACACGGATCCTCCCCAACCGTCACGCCGGGCCTCGAGCGGGACTGTTGCGACGCGCGCACGAGCGGTATATTGACCCACTGCGCGTGAGTCAACCGGGGCTGGCTCTTTGCGGCGGCGTTCGCAGGAGGCAGGTTGGCATGAAAACCGCGGCGATTGCCCCAGACCCCGTTCTGGGAAATCTTGGTGGCCTCATTCCAGGACTCGAGGCGCTGTACAAGGACATTCACTCGCATCCCGAGCTGTCCATGCGGGAAACACGCACGGCGGGTCTTGCGGCAGACCGGTTGCGTGCCGCCGGATACGACGTCACGACTGGCGTTGGCAACACTGGCGTCGTCGGCCTGCTGCGCAATGGTGATGGACCGACCGTGATGCTGCGCGCGGACATGGACGCGCTGCCGGTGGAAGAGGCGACCGGCGTGCCTTATGCGAGCAAGCTCAGCGCGACCGATCCGGACGGAAAGACGACGCCGGTGATGCACGCATGCGGCCACGACATGCACGTCACCTGGCTCGCCGGTGCCGCAGCCTTGATGGCGGGCGGGCGCGATGCCTGGCATGGCACCTTGATGGCGGTGTTCCAGCCTGCCGAAGAGACCGCGGCAGGTGCGCGGGCGATGATCGATGACGGGCTGTTCAAGCGATTTCCAAAACCAGAAGTCATTCTCGGGCAGCACGTGATGGTCGGACCGGCCGGCGTGCTGGGTGGACGCACCGGCGCCATCACTTCGGCCGCCGACAGTCTGCAGATCCGCCTGTTCGGGCGCGGCGCGCACGGATCGATGCCGCAAGCCAGCGTCGATCCGGTGGTAATGGCGGCCGCGGTCGTGATGCGGCTGCAGACGATCGTCTCGCGCGAAGTGGCGGCTGCCGAGTCCGCGGTGGTCACGGTCGGCGCACTGCAGGCCGGCGCCAAGGAAAACGTGATTCCCGACGAGGCGATCATCAAGCTCAACGTGCGCACGTTCGACGAGGGGGTGCGCAAGCGCGTGCTTGCGGCGATCGAGCGCATCGTCAATGCCGAGGCGGCGGCGTCGGGCGCGCCCAAGCCGCCGGAAATCACGCCACTGGACCGTTACCCGCTCGCCGTCAACGATGCCGGGGCGAGCAAGCGCGTGGTGGAGGCGTTCCGCCGGTACTTCTCTCCGGAACGTGTCCACGAAACCGGGCCGGCGTCGGCGAGCGAGGACTTCGGATCATTCGGCGCCGAATGGGGCGTGCCTTCGGTGTTCTGGTTCGTGGGCGGCACTGATCCCGACATTTACGCCAGGGCGAAGGCCACGAACCGCATCAACGAAATTCCGACCAACCACAACCCGCGGTTCCTGCCCGTGATCCATCCCACGCTGGAAACGGGCGTGGAGGCGCTGGTCGTCGCCTCTAGGGCGTGGCTGGCGGCTTGAGCAAATCCACGACGGTCGATCCTGTGTGTGGGCGTATAGTCGTCCAGCGTCGGCTGCACGGGGCGTCCGTTCAATGACCCACATCCTGCTGACAGTGCTGGATCTCGGCGGCACCTTCGTGTTCGCGATCAGCGGCGCGGTGGCCGCGGTCAAATATCGCCTGGACATCTTCGGCGTGATGGTGCTGGCGTTCTCGGCCGGCAACATCGGTGGCATCACCCGTGACCTGCTGATCGGCGCGGTCCCCCCCGCAGCGATTTCCAGCCTGACCTATCTCGGTGTATCCGTCCTTGCGGGTTTGATCGTGTTTTTCTGGGATCGGGTGGTGATGCGGCACAACGACACAGTGCTGTGGTTCGATGCGGTGGGCTTGGCGTTCTTCGCGGTGGCGGGTGCGGAAAAGGCGCTGCTGTACGGACTCAACCCGGTGATGGCGGCGTTGCTTGGCATGCTGACCGGCATTGGCGGCGGCATGCTGCGCGATGTGCTGGTGATGCAGATTCCGACCGTACTGCGTTCCGACCTGTATGCCTTGGCCGCGCTGGTCGGCGCGGCGATCGTGGTCGGTGGCCATGTGCTCGGCATCCACGCGGTGCCCACCGCGATCGCCGGTGGACTGGCCTGTTTCGCGTTGCGTTACATGGCGATCCGCCATGGTTGGCACCTTCCCCACGCCCAAGGATCCGGAGGCGAAACATGACTGATCGCATGCCGACCATCTTCTTCGGGCACGGCAACCCGATGAATGCCGTGCAGGATTCGGACTGGTCGCGCGCCTGGGCCGCATTGGGAAGGCGTTTGCCAAGGCCGCGCGTGGTGCTGTCGATTTCCGCTCATTGGTATTTGCCGGGAAGCGCGGTCACCGCGATGGCTCGGCCGCGCACGATCCATGATTTCGGCGGCTTCCCGCGCGAACTGTTCGCGGTGCAATATCCCGCGCCCGGCGATCCCGCGTTGGTCCATCGCCTGCAGGCGTTGCTGAATCCCGTGCCGATCCGCGCCGATCTTGCGTGGGGACTGGATCATGGTACGTGGTCCGTGCTTCGCCACGTCTTTCCCGGGGCCGACGTGCCGGTGGTGCAACTGAGCATTGACGAAACCCAGGCGCCGGCTTTCCACTACGAATTGGGGGAACGCCTGGCGCCGCTGCGCGACGAAGGTGTCTTGTTGATCGGCAGTGGCAACGTCGTGCACAACCTGCATACCTACGCCTGGGGCCGTCGCCCGGTACAGCCCTTCGATTGGGCTGCGCGTTTCGAAATACTGGTGCGTGATCGGGTGCTGCAAGGCGACCACCGCAAGCTGGTGGACTATCCATCGCTCGGGCCGGATGCTGAACTATCGATTCCCACGCCCGAGCATTACCTGCCCCTGCTGTACGTGCTCGGCGCCGGCGATGAAGGCGACGCGGTGAGCTTTCCAGCCGAGGGCATGGATGGCGGATCGATCTCCATGCTGTCGATCCGGCTGGGCTGAAGCGCAACCCACCGTCCCTTGACCCGTCTGCCCCATGGCGTGCGCGGCGTGCGCCGACGGGCCTCCGGCAGACCACCATGCATTATTGCCGGCGTGCGCCAGCTCCGAGCGGTCCCGCTTCGGGTATGCGATGCTGCGCTTGGATTCCCGTCTCCAGCGGCCCTGTGTTTGGAGCACAGCCGAGGGGTGGGGGCCGAGTGACCCATTCTCAAGGCAGCCGAAGAGGATCCGTGAATGCAGGTACCACTTTGGATCTGGCTGGCCACGATGATCGGCGTCGTCGCCCTGCTGGCACTGAGCTTCTTTGCCCACATCCGCAAAGCGCACGAGCCGTCGATGAAAGAAGCCGGCGCGTGGACTGCTTTCTTCGTTTCGTTGTCGATCCTGTTCGGCGCCGGCCTGACACTGGTCTGGGGCCCCGGCCACGGTATTGAATTCTTTGCGGGGTACATCACCGAATACAGCCTGTCGATCGATAATCTGTTCGTATTCGTGATCATCATGTCGAGCTTCGACGTGCCGCGCGCATACCAGCAGAAGGTGCTGCTGGTCGGCATCGTCATCGCGCTCGTCCTTCGGACCATATTCATCCTGGTTGGCGCTGCCGCCATTGCCCATTTCAGTTGGGTCTTCTATCTGTTCGGCCTGTTCCTGATCGTTACCGGCATAAAACTCGCCTTCGAGAAGCGCGACGAGGACGAGACATACGAGCCAAACTTCAGCGTCCGCCTCGCCCGGCGTCTGCTGCCGGTCACTGACCAGTACGACGGCGCGAAAGTGTTCACGCTCGTCGATGGGAAGCGCCACATCACCCCGATGATGATGGTCATGATCGCGATCGGGATGACCGACATCCTGTTCGCGCTGGATTCGATTCCGGCCATCTACGGCCTTACCAATGTGCCCTACATCGTTTTTGCCACGAACGCCTTCGCACTCCTGGGATTGGTCGAGCTCTACTTTTTGATCGGTGGCTTGCTTAAGAAGCTGGTGTACCTGAGTTTCGGGTTGGCGTTGGTGCTCGGATTCATCGGCGTGAAGTTGGTGATCGAGGCGATGCATACAAACAGCCTGGCATTCATCAACGGCGGCAAACCGATCCACCTGGTGCCCGCGATTCCGACGTGGCTGTCGCTGGTCATCATCATAGGCATCCTTGCAGCGACGACCGTTGCAAGCCTGATCAAGAGCCGCGGTGATGCGGCAAACCGGATCGGCTGACGGGCGTGGGCGGCCCCGGGTGTTGATTTCCACCTAATCCTGACCCGGGGTTTTCATCTAAAAGTGAGCCACCGGTTTGGGGTTGCAGCTTAGCTCGGGTTGCGGGTTTGGGGTTTAGGTTTGGCTTCCTGTATCGGTGGTGTGGGTCTTGAAGCGGTAGCTGTCGTTGCCGGTTTCCACGATGTGGCAGTGGTGGGTGAGCCGGTCGAGCAACGCCGTGGTGAGCTTGGCATCGCCGAACACCGATGCCCATTCGGCGAAGCCGAGGTTGGTGGTGATGACGAGACTGGCGTGTTCGTAGAGCTTGCCGATGAGGTGGAACAGCAAGGCGCCGCCAGCCTGCGAGAACGGCAGGTAGCTCAGTTCGTCGAGGATCACCAGATCCAGCGTGGCCAGCCGCGCGGCCAGTTGCCCTTGCTTGCCGGCGGCCTTCTCCTGTTCGAGGGCATTGACCAGCTCGATGGTGGAGAAGAAGCGCGCCCGCCGGTGGCTGTGCGCGATGGCCTGCACGGCGATCGCGGTGGCGAGGTGGGTCTTGCCGGTACCGGGTCCGCCGACCAGGACGAGGTTGTGGGCATCGTCCATGAACGCGCCACGGTGCAGTTGACGCACCAAGGCTTCGTCAACGACGCTCTGGCTGAAGTCGAAGCTTGAGAGGTCGCGGTACACCGGGAAACGGGCGGCCTTCAACTGATACGCCACCGAACGCACCTCGCGTTCGGCCACTTCGGCCTTGAGCAGCGTGGTGACGACGGGTAACGCATGGTGATACAGCGGCGCATTCTGCTGAGCCAGTTCGTCGAAGGCCTGGGCCATGCCGTGCAGGCGCAGGGACTTCAAGGTGGCGAGGGCGGCGTCATGCGACATGGCGTGTCCTCCTGAGCGTGTCGTAACGGGCGACGTTGGCCACCGGCTCGACCTTGAGAGCCAGCGTCGGGGGCGCCGCCAACGGTGCAGGTGGCATCTCGCCGGTCAATCTGGCCAGGAGGTTCAGCACGTGCGGCTTGGAAGGAGCGCCCGCTTCCAGCGTCAGTTCCACCGCGGCCAGCACCGCCTGCTCGTCGTACTGCAGCACCAGTGCGAGGATCTCCACCATCTCGCGGT
>Ga0207707_10001097_pt1 | contig 25811 bp, 19 predicted proteins | sample KBSC83BmetaG_FD_184336 | JGI IMG/M metagenome (GOLD analysis project Ga0207707, IMG submission 184336) | Corn rhizosphere microbial communities from Kellogg Biological Station, Michigan, USA - KBS C8-3B metaG (SPAdes) (version 2) | ecosystem: Host-associated > Plants > Roots > Rhizosphere ... | reverse complement strand
TGCGCTGGGATTTGGAAATTTTACCTGGAGCCCGACCGGCTCCATGCTGAATCCCGGCACGCCGGATCCCCTGGTCTTTCCCAAATCCACTACGAAGTATACGGCAACGCTGGAACAATCGGGTTGTGTAAATTCCGACTCGGTTACTGTGCGTGTGGTGGACCGGGTCACGCTGAATCCGGGCAATGATTCCACCATCTGCCTGGGCGATACGGTTATGCTGCATCCATCGGGAGATGGCCTTTATTTTGCGTGGACTCCGGCGGCCACGCTCGATCAGCCCACAATAAAAAACCCGCTGGCGTCGCCCACAGGCACAACAACCTATTCGGTTATTGCCAGCATCGGGAAATGCACTACAACGGGAAATATTACCCTGCGCACCGCTCCCTATCCTTTATCTGCAGCAGCCGCGGATACTTTTATCTGCTGGTCGGATACCGCCTATTTTCATGCAACGGCGAAGGGTATACGCTATAATTGGGTGCCGGCTCTTTCTTTAAGCAATCCCGGCATTTTAAACCCCTATGCTTTTCCAAAACAAACCACGGTTTATTACCTGTATGTATATGATACGCTTGGTTGCCCGAAACCGGGCATCTCCCATCTTACGGTGGAAGTAAATCCGCAGATCATCGCCTTTGCCGGGAACGACACTTCCGTAGTAATCGGTCAGCCGTTGCAGTTAAAAGGATCCGGCGCGCCGTCCTTCCTCTGGTATCCCCCGACAGGCCTCGACCGGAACGATATTGAAAATCCGGTAGCCCTGCCGGACAGGAACCAGCAATACATCATGAAGACCTTTACGGAAGCGGGCTGTTATGCCTATGATACTATCAATGTGAAGGTATTCACAACCGCTCCCGATATCTTTGTACCCAATGCCTTTACACCCGGTCGTGCAACCAATGCAGTATTCCGGCCCATTCCCGTGGGTATTTCCAAACTGGAGTTCTTCCGGATCTATAACCGCGATGGCATGCTCGTGTACAGCAGCACGCGGACGGGCGACGGATGGGATGGAAGCCTTAATGGAAAACCGCAGGCCAGTGGGGGCTACGTATGGATGGTACAGGGCATTGACTATACCGGAAAGACCGTCAGTAAAAAAGGAACGATGGTCCTCATCCGGTAATTTTCTTTTCGATAAAAAAATCAAACGTGAAAAAAATTATCTGCATCACCGGTGCAAGCTCCGGTTTTGGCGAAGCTTCCGCCTTAAAATTTGCCGCCAATGGTTTTGATCTGATCATTACGGGAAGAAGGAAAGAGAAGCTGGGATCCCTGAAGGAAAGAATCGAAGCAGGTCAGGGTTGTAAAGTGCTGGCGCTGCCGCTGGACGTGCAGGATAAAACTGCCGTTTTCGGGGCCATTGAATCCCTGCCGCCCGAATGGAAAAAAATAGACATTCTGCTGAACAATGCGGGTCTGGCCCTGGGCCGCGATAATTTTGATGAAGCATCTATCGAAGACTGGGACACGATGCTCGATACCAATGTAAAAGGTTTGCTTTATATGTCCAAAGCGATACTTCCGCTGATGATTCCCCAAAACCGGGGACATATCATCAATATCGGATCCACGGCTGCCAAACAGGTTTACCAGAAGGGCAATGTGTACTGTGCTACCAAACACGCGGTAGACGCCATCTCCCAGGCAATGCGCATCGATCTCCTTCCCCACAAAATAAAAGTAACCGCCATCCATCCCGGCGCCGCAGAAACGGAATTCTCCCTGGTCCGTTTAAAGCAGGATGAAAAAGAAGCGAAAAAAGTGTATGAAGGTTATGAACCGCTCCGTGCCACCGACATAGCCGAAATTGTATTTTTTGCCGCCACCCGGCCCCCACATGTATGTATCAACGAGTTGGAAGTAACCTGCCTGGCGCAGGCGAATGCGTTTTATCTTTTTAAGGAAACGGCATAACGTTTGTTGATTGGATTTATTGCGTGAAGGGATTGGTTGACGGTTGAAAGTTGACGGTTGACGGTCTTTAAGTGCGGATTCGCACCTGATATCCGTCAACTGTCAACCGTTAACCGTCAACTCCTCTTGCTTTCCCAAAAAGGAATGCTTATTTTACCCCCGAATCCGTTTAAAAAATCCCTCCATGAAACTCCGATCCGGCAGGTGGCTGCTTGCTATTATTTTTTTTCTGAATGTGCGTTCCGGCATTGCACAGGAACTGATCCGGCAGGAATCCTGCAATATCAAACCTTACCAGGAACAGATCGACAGCATCAAATCATTATTTACTTCCAAAGGTTTTATTCTGCTGCGCGAAGCATCCATGAGCATGGTCAGCGAATATGAAATGCCCATCGTGGTGCCCATGACCCAGGGCGCCCTCTATGAATTTGTGTTCATCGGCGATCCCAGTTCGAAATTGTACGAAGTGCGCATGTATGACTACGATGAAAAGCAGGTAGTCTATAAGAAAAATATGTGGGGCGATGTGGATGGCAATATCATCTCCTATGCCTACACCCCCCAGTTCTCCGAATACCACATGATAAAACCCGTTCAGGTAAACAAAACCAAAAAGAAGATCTGCGGCTATGTGATGCTGCTGAAGAAAGTGAAGAACGATGTAGCGCGGCCGGGGGATCAGGCGCAGGCGATGCGGTAGTACCGTTGACGGTTGACGGATGACGGTTGACGGACGAACCTGGAACGCAAACTTCTTTCATATCTATAACCCGGGTACTTTAAATTTATTAATTCCTGCATTCCTTGAAACCAAACTTACCGATATACAGGCTCTCCAATCCATCCCGGTCTTCCGTCAACCGTCAACGGTCAACCGTCAACTCATCTCGGCGCCGGCTTCTGTGCCGCCATCTCCGCCAGAGAAATCCTGATCTGAATACCGCCGCGTGTAGTGGTTACCGGCGGCGAGCTGGAAATTTTCGGAATGGATTTCTGCTGGTCATAGTAGAATTTAATATTGATGCGGTTGTTGATCACGTAGTCGATCGAGGGCGATATGCGGATCACTCTTTGTCCGCCTACCGGCAACGCATTGTTCTGATCGAGATAGCTGTTCGAGGTGGCATCATCCCGGAAGGTGACGTCCAGGCGCAGGGTTAAATCATTATCCAGCTTACCCGAGGGCGAACCGTCCTTTCCGGGAACTTTGATATGGAAGGGAAGGGGCAGCCCGCGTTTGCGGTAGCCCAGGCCCAGGTTGAATTCTGTTGAACGGGTTTCACTCATCTGGTAATCGATCAGGCTCAGGCTGAGCTGCCTGGATTTACTGTAACTGAATTTTCCTGTCAGCTGATTCACGAATGTCATATCCAGATCGATCAGAGGTGCAAATTGTTCGCTGATGGAAATATTCGGCACGAGGAAATAGGGAACAAAATTTCCGGTCAGTGTATCGATGAATCCCGGCTGCCGGATCCCGAACGGGTCCTGGAAATTCAATGCCGAATTAAAACTGTTCATGCTGAGCGTACTCGTGTACCCATTGCTGATGCTGAAGTTGCTGAATACCTTTTCCAGGCCCGGAATCCTGCTCAGTCCGTTATAGCTGATCCGCCAGTTTGGTTTTGGCAGGTACCCGGAAAAAGGATTGAACTTGATATTCGGGTTATCTTCTTTAATCAGTGCAACGGAATGCGGATCCTTGCCACTGTATGCTGCGATAAAAGCCGGGATCAGCACGTCCTGTGCATATTTTCCGTATCCCTTCGCATATCCGTCGGCGGTAGTTACCCCGCCTGAATAAGGATTCTGGTTCCCCAGCCTGGAGGAAATGATCTGCCGGTATTCTTCAAATTTTCTGAAGGTGGAGCTGATTTCATTGGGTTTAAAACTTCCGAACAGGGTGTTGACCGAAATAAAACTGATGCTGAAACTTCCCGCGGAATAAGGATTCAGCCTCGCAAAAGTATTGCTGCCCGTTGTGTCTTTGTACAATTCAGTATAGTTCTTTCCGAAACTCTTGGTCAGGTTCACCGTAATATTCAGGTCGCGTACCGGCTGGAGCTGGGCAGCCAGGGTCAGGATCTGATTATAACTCGCCTGGTTCTGAAAATTAAAAAGCGTGTCCCGGCTGAGCAAACCGTGCTTTCCAAGGCGGTTTACGAAGGAGGTATCGGGCTGTTCCCCGAATATATATCCGAAGCCTGGTTCACGCGATCTCAGGTTCATGCCCAGGATCTGCGTGCTGTCCAGATAACCATAAATACTGGAGGAAGAATTTTCAGAGTAATTGATCGTCACGTCCTTTAAGGACGTGAGAAGTTTCGCAAGACCCTTCACTACTCCTTTCAGGTGCGTGCCGGGGTTTTGATTGGCGGTTGACAGTTGACGGTTGGCGGTATCCTTTTTTTGGCCGGGCAGCGGGGGCGCATTCGGGGAAGCCTGCTCATCAAGTTCCCGCAACAATCGCCATTTGCTATATAGCTTGGAAAAGCTGAGATCACCGGTTACATCTTTTTTTTGTGTGTTCTGCAATACGTTCCCGAAGTCTCTGGTCAGAATGGATGCAGCCGTCCACTGATAGGATGATCCGTATCCCAGCCTGAAATTCGTCCAGTCAAGCGCCGGCAGTTTATTGGTGGGAAGCGTGTACGTAATATTTGCAGTCTGCTGATACAAAACGGTTCTGCCACCTTTCCAGAAATTCTTCCACATTCCTCTTCTGCCGGCTTTGTCCAGCCTTCCGCTGTCTTCATCCACCCATCCTTTATTGGTTGCACTGAAATCCAGATTTAACGAGCGGGTGAGATCCCATCGCAAAACATAGAGGCGGTCGAATGTAAAGAACTTATCATAGGTTTCCGGAAGAACGCCCTTCGGGCCGTCAATATTCCTGGGCCGGTATGCGCCGAACTGGCGGTTCACATCTGCGCGGAATGTAATCACCGCCGGAACCGGATTCAAATTGAAATCTTTAAAGAGGTTATACCAGGATGATTTCGATTTGATCATGCGCTTAAAGGGTTCCCAGTATTTGGGCTGACCGGTAAAATTATATCCCAGACCGGCTTTATAATTGATCAGTTCGTCTTCTTCTGCAATGGGATTATGGTGTTCCGATCGCGTGTATGAATAACTCACATCGAAATTCTCGATACTCCAGAGTTTAAGTTTTTTACCCGAAACATTATTCTTTCTGACATTGGTGAAATTGAAAGTGCTGATGGTGGTGGCATCCACGGCCTGCTCCCGGATGGAATCCCGCGCTGCCGACGGGGCTGCATTGATCTTTTGGTTAAGATTAATATCCAGATCATAGGGATCAAACTCCGGCGTGCTGATGCTCTTGGATATACTGGCATAGAATGGAATGGACATGCCGGCTTTTTTGGGAAGCAGTTTACCGAGCTCAAGGTTTGTTGCCGCATCCAGCTGAGTATTATTACTCAGGGACCGCTGGTTGATATTCTGATCTATGGTTCCAAAGCCCACCGATCGAACAGCACCGGAAAGATATAAAGTGCCAAGGTCCGCGATCTTTAAGTCCACCCGGCCGGTTGCTGCATATCCCCCGTGATCATTGATATTCGAAAGACGGAGTTCATCAAACCAGATTTCGGTACACACGCTGGCCGGCCCCGCATTCTGAACACCCACAAAAAAAGCCTGTATCTGCCCGATATTCGGATTGCCGACAATGGCATAGGAACGGTTGGATGCGGCATCGAATTCGCGGTAATAACCGGATGAATTTCCTGTATTATTCCTGTTTGTCTTCAATTGAATCAGCCGGTCCAGGTTCAGATTCAGATTGTTGGAATCCGGCCAGATGTCGGTGTCGATCGTAGCCCCCCACCGCGTTATCCGTAAAGGAATTTTAATCTCGTAAAAATTATTGATAAAGTCACTTCCGATGCGGATGACCGCAAACAGGTCCTGGTTCGTCAGATTGTCGACCGGACCTCCGGATTCTGCATGAATAAACATATCCATTGTTCCATAACGCCGCAGGTCCAGGTTGGTATTTTTAAATACGCCGCGCGCATCGCCGGGAGCCAGGTCACAGATCTGTAAGCTCATGGCCTGTTCGTTCAGCATGAGGTTTACATTATTGGTGCTAAGCTGCTGCTGACGCTGAATGCCGGGCGGAATCACATAAGGGACCGGTGTCCTGGAACTGTTTTGTTCGATGTTGACGGCTGTTACGCTGAAGCTGGTCGGGCTGTTTGCCGGAATGGTCACGTATTGCCCCGAAGTATCCAGTTCGTAGTTGAAATTGCGCCAGGAATCGCGGATCAGCTGGAATTCGGCAAAGCGGCACACCACAGAATCCGTAAAACCGGTCAGGAACATCCGGATAAAGCGGATGGATTTAAAGTCAGGGATATTGCCCACTTTCTGCGTATAGGCTGTGATTGGAATACGGAACTGATACCAGGTTTGTGCTACCCCGTTTGAACCGGTAAATTGTTTTTTGTCCGTGACAAAATTCTGTCCTACGGTCGTGAGCCCTGCGGGCGTGAGATCTACTTTATATTCAAAATACTCCTCCAGCTCATTCATGGTGTTATCATGGTCCAGATCTTCCTGATCCGGATAAAGCGTATAGGCATTCACGAAAGTAGATCCGCTCGTTGCCACGGGAGAGTTTCCCTGCGGACTGTTGATGTTTTTGTAACGGTCAAGGATACCTGCCTTTTTCTGGTCATAGGAAGGGTCGCGGTAGTTCAGGAAATCATCTCCCGCAGGATCTGCCAGTGCATTCTGATAAACAGGTGAACCGGTTCCGTAAGCCGCAGCCAGTTTACTGAGATAATTGGAGAACTTGGATTGTTCTCCCGCGTCGTCCAGTCCGTCGAGCCCCTCATCCTGATAAGGACGGTCGGCCGGATCGTTGCTGAATGCATTCGTTACCTGGATCTGGTTGGCCGGCGCCCTGCCCCATACGGAACTACTGTCAATGGCAGCGGGACTTGTCGGCGTATTCAGTCCGTTTTCAAAAAGCCTTCTGCCGTCCCGGAGGATATCTTCCGACACGCTGCCCAGGTCTAAATAAAGCTGACCGCCATTACTGGCGGGATCGGCAAGAAACGGGCTTTGCATCCAGAACTCCACGTATTGTACGTTGCTCGTTTCAAAATCAGTCTGATCGATGGCCCGCATGATACCGCCCCAGCGCTTTTGCGGATTGGCCAGTTTTCCATCCGGCAGCAGGCTGCCGGGCCTGGCGTCAAAATTATACGGGCCCTTTTCCGACGGATAATAAGCCACGTCGAAAGTGATGAGCTGGGCCTGACCAAATTCCGGCGTTATCTGCGGAAAAAGTTGCTGAATATTGATGGGTGATATCCGCGGATCCTGAAAATTTTCGTAGTCCTTCACGGGGTTGGAGCTATTCGTTCTGTCCTGCAGGGTGGGTTCAATATTGTACCAGGAAATTTTAGAACGGTTAAACCCGTAATCCAGCGAATCGTTCAGGCTTCCTTCCGGGAAGAGGCCGTTGCCCTGGGGAGTTGAGGCAAGCGCCCAGCTGGTAAGCGGAAAGCGAAGGTCGATGGAACTGGTGGATCCTTCAAAATCGTCAACATAAATCACACCGCTGTTTCCTTTTCCGATCTGTGGCGGATGACCCGGCTTGAGAAATGCGGCTTCCCCCACGGCGCTGATGGTACTTACTTCTTTCGATGAATAGTACGGAAGTTTGTTCAGCAGGCGCGTGAGTCCCGGCCATTGCGATCGGTAATTGGCATCCACTCCGTACATGGTATTGCGGATTGGATCTTCGTTATAATTTGTTTTGGTGAAGAAAGGCCTTTCATTCAGCCTTTCGAGGGTAGCGCCCAGGGAAAAAGATTCTTCCGCGGTATTTTTCGCCAGATAATCGAGCCGCAGGCCCATGAATCCCCTTTGCTGCGTGCCGTAGCTGGCATTATTTTCATACTGCACGTTAACCGGCACGCCGGAATTGATGATGGCCTGGTTGATCACCTTCACCGAACCATTATTGTAATCCACCACATAGTCTACATTTTCCCGGAGGGTCTGACCGCCTGCCGTTACCCGCACCGACCCTGGTGGCACATTGAAGGCGCCCAGGGAAATATCCGAACTTGCCTGACCTTTGGCCACTCCGCTGATATAGTACCGGTCCACATTGGCAAAGGTTTTCGCCACCTCCTTAATGGTATCGTAGAGCTGACTGAAAATATATTTTTTCCTGATGGAGTCTGCAGAATTTCTGAAAGCCAGGGAATCCAGGTCCCGCCCAAAAGGTTCCAGTACGGGAAAAATAATCCGGGCCTGCGAGGAGACGATGGTAAAACCTTCAAGGTAATCGAATACCCCGTCGGGCTGCGGATCATTATGCGCATTTAACCGGTCGAGGTTGAGCACGGTGATCAGCGGCACACCGCTTTTATCTCCCTGGGGCAAATATCTTTTCGAGCCCTTGCTCGGTTCTTCAAACAAAACATTCATCTGAAAACCTGCCTGCTGGATATTGGAAAGGTAGGAGCCGGTACCGGTTTTGAGTGTATAGACATTCTTCATCATCAGATCCCAGATCGGCAGGTTGGTACGCTGGGAAGTGGCTTTCAGCAATTTCAGGTAAAGCACTTTTTGCGCGCCCGGATTAAAGCCGGCGGTAGTGTCGGGGGGAACATCCTGGGAGAACTCCCCTACCTGGTAGATCTTTCCGTTATAACTGTACTGAAAAGCCACGGCCAGCACATCGTTGGGCTGCAGCACCTGGTTCAGGGAAAGAAATCCGACCTGCGCGTTATAGGTATAGTCTGTAGGATTGAGCTTGCGGGCGTAGACCTGTTCATAGTCCTGCACCTGGGTCAGTCCGATCGAATTTAGTTTCCCGATCACCAGCGTTGAACTCCTGCTGGAAGGATCATTGATGATCCGGCGGTAGAGGTCATTGGCATCATTGGAAGGGTATGGCAGATTGGTTTGCGCATGTACATTCGCGTTATAGGGGCTGCTTTCGCCAAGGTCCATCAGTCCTACTACCTGCCGGGCCTGGGTGGTAGCGCCATTGCGGTTGGTTACCCACACTTCCATGCGCAGGATCTGCACCTGGGAAGTCACCACCGGAAGGTTGGACATGGCCTTATTAAAATTTGTACGGAAATACTGAGCGAGCAGGAAGTGCCTGTTCTCGTCATAATCATCCGCCTTGAACTGGTAGTTGGTGGTAGCGGATCCACCCTCCAGGGAAGTGGACTGGCTCTGGGAACGCTGGCTTGCCAGCACGCCGGTCACAAATAATTTTCCGAACTGCAACTCGGTTTTAATACCAAAGAGCGACTGCTGGCTGGCCATCAGGGTGCTTTTGGTAGTGAACGATGTATTTCCGGCCTCAATTTTTTTTATGATGTCATCCGGGCCGCCGGTATATTCCAGTTTGAGCTGGTTCATCCAGTCGAATGTTGCCTGGGTGTTGTACGAGATAGGCAGTTTTAATTTGCTGCCGATATTCCCCAGCACATTCACATTGGCGTCCATGTTAAAATCCAGCCCGCCGGTTTTCCTTGCCCGTTCCGGAAGGGTCGGATTCTGCACATTCTGTCCCTGATAGCCGGCCAGAATGTCCACATTTCCCTGGGGCTTGATATCTATTTTCCCATTTCCGAAAAGCCGGTTGAAGAGATTATCGTTTATTGCGAGTTTGGGTTTCACCGTCCGGTGGTTCAGTTCGCTCAGCATATCGGCCCGCTGACGGAAATACTGATCTTGCGATTGCTGACCGGTGATCTGCATGAACTCATCATACGTGAGCCAAGTCGGTTTCCGGAAATATTTATTTCCGATCCTTTCCATCAGGTAATAACGGTTTGTTTTCGGATCGTATTCGATCGAATCCCGGAGGTTCGGCGGATTTTTGAGGTTGAAGGAATTTTTATCGGGATTGGTCAGCGCATCGCCGCGGCGGTCATGAATGGGAAAGCGGAGGCTGTCTGAAGGCCCGTGCTGTATAGTATCCCGGGGCGACTGCGCATGCAGGGAAACCGGCGCCAGAAAGGCAACGGAAACGGCAAAAATCCATACCGTGGCAGTGATACTCTGAAGCAGATACCTTGTCAAACTTCCTCAGGAATTAGTTAGGTAGAATTACCGACAATAGGCTAAAGGATTTTTAAAACTTGCTTTATGATATCTTCCGCTTTTTGCGGAACCGCATTGTTCAAAGCCAGTTTTTTTATGGCCTGCTCCGCTACCGGCCGGGCAATGCCCAGGGACACCAGAGCATTCAACGCATCCTGCTCCAATGTATTGTTTATCAATGGGAAATTATTTGACAAGGCCATTTTTTTGCCCAATTTATCACGTAGCTCCAAAACGATTCTTTCAGCAGATTTTTTCCCGATCCCTTTGATGGTTTCCAGCAGTTTTACTTCTCCCTGGACGATAGCCCTCGAAATTTCTTCCGGCTTCATGGAAGAAAGCATCATGCGGGCGGTGGAAGCGCCCACGCCGGAAACACTCAGGAGCTGGATAAAAAGTTCTTTTTCACCCACATCGAAAAATCCATACAGGATTTCATCATCTTCCCGCACCTGGTGGTAGATATGCAGGAGACCCTTTTCCAGGTGCTGCATCCGGGAAAAAGTATGGAGGCTGATCTGCACTTCATACCCCACCCCCTGCACATCGATATGCAGCATGGCCGGTGTTTTCAGAACAAAATCGCCGCGGAGAAAGCTGATCATGAGCGCGAAAATAGTATTTTTAAGCGGCGTTGATATTTTATAAAAACACTGATCTTTGCAGAATGACCCAAAAGATCACCGCTGCCATCACTGCTGTAGGCGGCTACGTACCGGATGACCTGTTAACCAATGCCGACCTTGAAAAACTGGTAGATACGAACGATGAATGGATCCGCACCCGAACGGGGATTTCCGAAAGAAGGATCCAGAAAGGGGCGAACCTGGCTACTTCCGACCTCTGTGTTCCGGCCATCCTGGAGCTTTGTAAGAAAAGGGGGATTGATCCTTCGGAAATTGATTGCATTGTGGTAGGCACCGTGACCCCCGACATGCTCTTCCCTTCTACTGCCAATCTCATCTGCGAAAAAGTAGGCGCCGTAAATGCCTGGGGCTTCGACCTGCTCGCCGCCTGCTGCGGTTTTTTGTACAGTCTGACCACAGGCGCTACCCTCATCGAAAGCGGCCGCTACAAAAAAGTGGTGGTGGTAGGCGCCGATAAAATGAGTTCCATAGTGGATTACAGCGACAGAAGCACCTGCATCATCTTCGGAGACGGCGCCGGCGCCGTATTACTGGAACCCAGCACCAAAGGATTCGGAGTGCAGGATAGTATTCTGAAGAGTGATGGCGCGGGAAAAATACATCTTCACATGAAAGCGGGCGGATCCCTCAGGCCCCCCAGTTATGAAACGGTGGCGAATAAAGAACACTATATTTACCAGGAAGGACAGCCGGTTTTCAAATTTGCCGTAACGCGTATGGCGGATGTAAGCGAGGAACTGCTCAAAAGAAATCAGCTGACCGGAGATGATATCGCCTATCTCGTACCCCACCAGGCAAATAAACGGATCATCGATGCCACGGCAAACCGGATCGGATTATCGGAAGATAAAGTGATGATAAATATCCAGCGCTTTGGAAATACCACCGCTGCCACCATCCCGCTTTGTCTCTGGGAATGGGAGAACCAGTTAGCATCCGGCGACCTGCTCGTTCTGGCGGCCTTTGGCGGTGGTTTTACCTGGGGAGCGACCCTGGTGAAATGGGGAAATTGATACTGACTATCAATGAATACACTGCAGGGTTCCTTCGCACCGGTCTGCGCACATCCCAATTGCCGGAAAAAATAAGCTGTACATGAAATTTACAATCAGAAGGGCGGTGGTAACAGATTGCGGGCAGATGATGGAACTGATCCGGGAGCTGGCTGTTTTTGAAAAAGCACCCGACGCGGTTACCGTAACCCTGCAGCATTTTACCGAAAGCGGTTTTGGAAAGAATCCGGTTTGGCAGGCTTTTGTGGCTGCTGCACCCGCTGCGGGGGGGTCGAAGGAAAAACTGCTGGGGCTTAGCCTGTACTATATCCGCTATTCCACCTGGAAGGGTCAGCGGCTGTACCTGGAAGACCTCATTGTAACCCGCGGGGCTAGGGGTAAGGGAATCGGGAAAAAACTTTTCGACCGCACGCTGCAGGAAGCAAAAGACCTCAAACTAAACGGAATGACCTGGCAGGTACTGGACTGGAATGAACCGGCCATTTTATTTTATCAGCGTTATGGGGCAAATATCGAAAGCGGATGGCTGAATTGTAATCTGACCCTGACCTAATCCACACCGGAAGTCTTCACCTCTTTATCAATCTTATTGATCAGCCCCTGTAATACTTTACCCGGACCAATTTCGGTAAAATCCGATGCCGCATCCGCAATCATCGCCTGCACGGATTGGGTCCAGCGAACGGGGCCTGTCAGCTGATCGATCAGGTTTTTTTTGATTTCTTCCTTATCCATCACCGCCCTGGCCACCACATTCTGATAGATGGGACAGGTGGGATTGTAGAAGGTGGTTTTTGCTATGGCTGCAGCCAGTTCTGCGCGGGCAGGCTCCATCAGCGGAGAATGAAATGCACCACCGACGGGAAGCAGCATTGCCCGCCGGGCGCCTGCCGCTTTTAATTTTTCACAACCCAGTTCCACGCCTTTCAGCGAGCCGCTGACAACCAGTTGCCCGGGACAATTATAATTTGCCGGCACCAGCACTTCGCCGGTTTCTTTTTGCAAGTCAAGACAAACAGCTTCCACCAGCTTATCATCCAGAGCAAGTACGGCCGCCATGGTACCGGGATTAATGGCACAGGCTTTTTGCATGGCTTCCGCCCGTATGATGACCAGTTGCAAGCCGTCTTCAAAAGACAAAACGCCATTGGCTACCAGCGCTGAAAATTCACCAAGCGAATGGCCCGCTACCATTTCCGGTTTTGCATTATCCACACTTTTGTACGCTATCACGGAATGCAGAAAAACCGCAGGCTGGGTAACATTGGTCTTCCGCAGATCCGCTTCCGAACCTGCAAACATAATATCGGAAAGCCGGAAGCCAACGATTTCGTTCCCCTGTTCAAAGAGTCTTTTTGCAAAAGCGCTTTGATCATAATGATTCCTTCCCATTCCCGGATATTGAGAACCCTGTCCGGGAAAAACATAGGCATGCTTCATAAATTGAACTGGAGGTTAAAAAACAAATTTGCCACAAAGGACCCATTCAGCAAAGAAAATTTTTCTCCGGCACAAAGGTTGAGGAGCTAAAGGCTTACTGCCGAGCACTTAATAAGGATGCAAAACTGTCCTTTGCTTTATTCTTCGTGTATTCGGCTTTCTCTTCCCGTTAGTGCAGATCCGCTGCTACGAGTTTAATAAATTCGCTGCGTGTCTCATTTTTTTCAAATTCACCATAAAAAGCCGACGTTGTCGTCACCGAATTCTGCTTCGACACGCCGCGCATCATCATGCAGAGATGGGAAGCTTCAATGACCACAGCCGCTCCCAGCGGTTGCAGGGTATCCCGGATGGCGTGCAGGATTTCCGTTGTCATCCGCTCCTGCACCTGCAGCCTTCTTGCAAAAACATCCACTACCCGTGCAATTTTACTAAGACCGGTGATCCATCCGTTGGGAATATACGCGATATGCGCTTTCCCGAAAAAAGGAAGCATGTGGTGTTCGCAAAGACTATATAATTCAATATCCTTCACAATGATCATTTCACTTACTTCTTCATGAAACTTGGCTGAATTCAGAATGGCATGTGCATCCAGTCCATATCCCTGGGTCAGGTACTGCATTGCCTTGGCTACCCTTTCCGGCGTTTTGTTCAGCCCCTCCCGCCCGGGATTTTCTCCCAGCAGTTTCAGGGTATTTTTATAGCCGACCATTAGTTCCGATGTAACCGCTTCGTCGTACTGTTCAATTTTTTTATAAGCCATTTGTTGTTGATTGTGTAATATTCTTTTATTGTCGTGGATAGTATATGGTGGATAGTGGATGGGCTTTAGGTGTAAATTCGCAGCTGAAGTCCATCCACTATTCACTATTCACTATTCACTATTCACCATCCACTATCCACGATTTCACGCCGGGTATTCCACAAAATTCCGCTCCGTCTCATACAACCGCACCGACAAATCCAGTTTCGGATCTATTTTTTCCCGGAGGATCTCATAGATCACCAGGACAATATTCTCTGCTGTCGGGTTGAGGCTGGCGAATTCTTTTGTGTCCAGGTTCAGGTTTTTATGATCGAATTTTGCCAGTACATGCTTTTGAATCAGGTCCGACAAAACAGATAAATTGACAACATAACCCGTTTTCGGATCCGGAACACCCGTAACTTTTACGACCAGATCGTAGTTGTGCCCGTGATAATGCGGATTGCTGCATTTCCCAAACACTTCGAAATTCTGTTCATCGGTCCATTCCGGAACAGAGAGGCGGTGCGCAGCATTGAAATGTTCCTTCCTGAATATAGCCACTTTTTTGTTCATGATGAGAACGCTTTTATCTGTTATCCGAAATATTCAACAAAGATGCGGGGTGTTTCATACAGTTTAATGGCATGGAGCTTTACCTGTTTGGGCAGCTGCGGCAACAACTCATTCCAGATTCCGATGATCAGGTTTTCTGTCGAGCAAATTTTTCCTTTCAAAAAATCCACTTCCACATTCAGGTTTTTGTGATCCAGCTTTTCCAGTACCTGGTCTTTGATAATACTGCTCAGTTTCTTCACATCGAATAAAAAACCGGTATCGGGATCGGGATCCCCCTTGATGGTGATATATAACTCATAGTTATGCCCATGCCAGTTCTCATTGGCACAGGCGCCGAACACTTCTTCGTTTTTCTCCCGGCTCCAGTTCGGATTGTATAATTTATGAGCGGCATTAAAATGCTCAATTCTTGTCAGAAAGACCATCCCCGAAAAATTTTTGCAAAGGTAATGCAATTGGCAAACCCGGGCCTCAATAAGGTAATGCGGCGGAATTCTATCTTTGCAGTATGCGCATCCTCCTGGTTTCGGCAACAAGCCCGGAACTCCGGCAAACAACTGAATGGCTGGATAAGTCCGGCCCGGAATCCTTCGCGATGCAAAAACCCGGCAGCAGCAACGATCGTTTACAAACAGAGCAACTGATTACCGGCGTGGGACAGTTACAAACCGCATACTGCCTGCTGAAGAAAATATATACCCAGAGGCCCGGATTCATCATTCAGGCAGGCATCGGCGGATCTCCTGATACGGGACATGTCGGCAGGGTTTTCGGCATCCTTTCCGAGCGGCTGGCCGACCTGGGCGTGGAAGAAAAAACGGGATTCAAATCCATATATGATCTGAAGCTGGGCGAGCGCGATCATTTCCCCTTTAGCAATGGATCATTAAAAAATCCCTATGCACGACTGATGGAATGGAGCACGCTCAGTTTTCTGGAAGGAATAACGGTGAATGAGGTCAGCACGAATCCTTCCCGTATCCGTGCGCTTAAACAAAATGTTCCCTGTTTTGTTGAAAGCATGGAAGGCGCCGCTCTGCATTATGTTTGCCTCATGGAAAAAATCCCTTTTCTACAGATCCGGTCTGTTTCCAATGTACTGGGAGAACGCGATAAGAGCCGCTGGAAAATTTCCGAAGCCCTGCTCCGGCTGAATGAAACACTGATTGATATCATAAAAAAATTACAAACGGTAGATGAAACTATCTTTAGGATTTAGTCCCTGCCCCAACGATACCTTTATTTTTGACGCCCTGGTAAACGGGAAAATTGATACGGGTGATTTTCAGTTTGAACCGGTACTGGAAGATGTGCAGACGCTGAACCTTTGGGCCATGGAAAAGAGACTGGACATCAGCAAAATCAGTTATGGTGTATGGCCGCTGATCAGCAATAACTACCGGCTGCTGGATGCAGGAGGCGCACTGGGAAAAGGCGTGGGGCCATTATTGATTGCAAAAAAAACAATCCCTTTATCTGAAGTGGATGAGCTTACCATTGCGATCCCCGGCGAACAAACCACCGCACATGTTTTATTCAGCCTCGCGTTCCCCGGCGCCCATCACAAAAAATTCATGCTCTTCTCCGATATTGAAACGGCTGTTCTCGACGGAAGGGTTGACTGCGGCGTAATCATTCATGAAAACCGTTTCACTTATATGCAAAGAGGACTAACCAAACTCATGGACCTCGGGGAATTCTGGGAAAAGAAAACCGGGGCGCCCATTCCGCTCGGCGGCATTGTGATGCGGAAGGACTTCGATCCGCATGTATGCGCGCAGGTGGATGCGCTGATCCGGAAAAGCGTTTCCTATGCGCAGGAAAAATATCCCGTGCTGGCGGACTATGTAAAACAGCACTCCCAGGAAATGGAGGAATCCGTCATGCGTCAGCATATTGACTTGTATGTAAATCATTTTTCACTAAGGCTGGGAGATGAAGGAAGAAGGGCCGTGGACATCCTGGTTCAGGTTTTTCAGGAAATGCAGGCGGTGAAGATTGCGTAATGCAAATAAGTCATGCTAATTACCAATGTATGTTTTTTGACGCAATGAACTCGCAAATAATTAGTTCATCATCCGATTCCAAAAAGACGACCGTAAATCTCTTTTTAAAGGTAATGCACTTATATCCTAACATCAATCGTTCCGGGTCTCTGCAAATAGCATGATTTCTTCGGGAATCTGATAGTTTGAATAATAAAATCGTAGACTTCGTCCGTAAATTTTTCAGCAGTTGCTATCAATCCTTTAGATTCGATAAACCAAGCTATTTCAGCAAGGCTATCTTTCCAGCCTTAATCCAAACCACAATTTAAAGGGCCTTCTGTCCAAATGAAACGATTTGCGATACGGCTGTTTTCTTTGGGTATTCTTTGTTTCCCAGCCTGCCAACCGATTGTATCCCGCGGATGGCATTCGTCAGAAATACCTCATCCATTTCGTAAACCATTTCCAGGCTGACGGGCGTTTCCTGAACCGTAAAACCCAATAAAGGCAGCTGTTGCAAGAGATGCCTGCGCATTACACCGGCAACACATCCTTCGGTTAAGGGCGGTGTAAATACGGAACGGCCGCTGATAAAAAAAACATTGCTGGACGTTGCTTCGCATATGCCATTCCTTGCATTCAGTATCAGCGCATCATCAAATCCATTTTGCTGCGCGTATTTGGCTGCCATAATATAAATCAGATGATTATTGGTTTTTATATTGCTCAAAATGCCGGTCGATTTTTTTTCACCGGGATAAACGGTCAGGCGCAGCGGTTCAGGACCGGAACCGGGAAGATCAGCCATTTCAATAATGAACTGTGCGCGGTTATTCACCGGAAATAAAGCCGGACTTTCTTCCCGGAAAACATTGAGCCGGATACGGGCTGTTTCCCGTCCGTTCTTTTTGCAGAGTTCACGGATTTGGGTGAAAAGATAATCAGCTGTAAAGCCCGGAGGCCTTTCCATTTGCAGAATGTCCAGTCCCTGGAACAATCTTTCAAAATGATAATCACCCAGGAAAATCCGGTCATTCTCCCAGCGCATGGATTCAAAGAGGCCGTCGCCATACCGAAGGCTCCGGTTGGAAGCCTTTACTACCGGATTAGCTTCGTCCAGCAGATTGCCGTTAAAATTGATAAACTGATTCAAGCCGTGCTTTTTGAATTTCGAAGATAACTGATTTACATCCGCGGTAAACGGACAGTCAACGTATCAAAAACGTACAGCAGCCACACGGGCCACAAATCGCAAAATCTTGATCTTTAGTGCCTTATAAAAATGGCATTTTTCTTAGTGTAATTAATGGCAGGCCGGAATTATTACATCCCGCCAGGAGAACCGGATCGAATCCTAAAAAGTTTATCTGCATGCTTAAAAATTATCTGCTGATTGCCTTCCGGAACCTCCGGCGCAGCAAGGCATTTTCTGCCATTAATATTATGGGCCTCGCCGTTGGTATGGCCAGCGCCACGCTCATTTTATTGTGGATTCAAAACGAAATGAGCTACGACCGTTTCCACGCAAAGGAAAACAGGTTGTATGAAATGTATAATCTGGCCAAATTCAATGGCGTACCCACGGCGTGGAATACAACGGCTAAAATTCTCGGCCCGACCCTGAAAAAAGATTATCCGGAAGTGGAGGATATGGTAAGAATAAGTAACGCCAATTTTTTGTTCACAGCGGGCGACAAACACTTTAACATGCCCGGATATTTCACGGATTCCGGTTTTCTGAGCATGTTCAGCTTTCCTCTTCTCAAAGGAAATGCGGGAAAGGCATTGAGCGGAGTCTATCATATTGTGCTTACGGAATCCTGCGCTAAAAAATTGTTCGGTAATGAAGACGCCATGGGAAAAATCGTGCGGGTGGACAGTGCAGACAATTTTACCGTGACCGGGGTACTGAAAGATCTGCCCAATAATACCCGCTTCCATTTTGATTACCTGCTGCCCTGGTCTTACATGCAAAAACTGGGCTGGGATGATACCTACTGGGGGAACAACTCCACTACTACCTTTTTAACCCTCAGGCCGGGCGCTTCAGAGAAGGCTTTCGACAGGAAGATTAAAAACATTGTCATTGACCATGCCAGGGGAAATGAAGGAAATTTGCAGAACGAGGTTTTTACGCATCCGGCTGCAAAATGGCATCTATATTCGAAGTTCGAGAACGGTAAAATTGCCGGCGGTCAAATTGAAACGGTGCGCTTGTTTGCCATCATCGCCGCATTCATCCTGCTGATTGCCTGTATCAATTTCATGAACCTGAGTACCGCACGCAGCGAAAAAAGAGCCAAAGAAGTGGGCATCCGCAAAGTGGTGGGCGCCCCCAAAATAAAACTCATCGGCCAGTTTCTGGGAGAGTCCATACTGATCTCGCTGCTGGCAGGCATTGTGGCGTTGTTTATTGTGCAACTCAGCCTGAACAGCTTTAATTTACTCGTAAATAAAAAATTATTCATTGACTTCAGCAGTCCGGTTTTCTGGATTGCGGGAATGGGATTTATACTGTTCACCGGCATCATCGCAGGCAGTTATCCCGCTTTTTACCTTTCTTCCTTTAAACCGGCCAAAGTACTGAAAGGGACAGCGAAGGCAAACCACGCCTTGATAACGCCGCGCAAAATACTGGTCGTGTTGCAATTCAGCTTTGCCATTATCCTGATCATCGCCACCATCATTGTCGAACACCAGATCATTTATGCTGAAAACAGGGACCCGGGTTATTCAAAAGACAAGCTGATTTACAGTTATATGCAGGGTGATCTGCAAAGGAATTACGAATTGATAAGGAACGAACTCCTCAGCAGCGGCGCCGCCATCGGGGTTACCCGAACAACCGGAGTGCTGACAAGGCATTCAGCCGATACCTGGGGATTTGAATGGCCGGGGAGTACAGAAGCAGATAAGAAAATGGATTTTACTGTCATGAATACCGATGATGGTTTTGTAAAAAACCTGGGACTGAAGGTTATCCAGGGCCGCGGCATCGATGCAAGGACTTACAAGACCGATTCCTTTGCTCTAATGCTGAATGAAACCGCCGTAAAAACGATGCGGCTGAAAAACCCTGTTGGACAAACAGTAAAGAATAACGGGATATCCTATCACGTAGTCGGCGTAATCAAAGATTTCATTCTGGAATCGCCCTACCAGCCGGTGGCCCCGATGATTATTGGAGGTCCGGACCCTTATGGATTCTATATCCTGAATGTGAAACTTAATCCGGGACATACTGTAAAAGACAACCTGAAAAAAGCAGAAGAGATTTATAAAAAATATAATCCTTCCTATCCATTCGAATACTATTTTGTGGACGAAGACTATGCAGCCAAGTTCGCAAATGAAAAGAGAGCGGGCAGCCTCGCCGCATTATTCGCCGGATTAACCATTTTCATTTCCTGTCTCGGCCTTTTTGGTCTGGCCACCTATATGGCCGAAAACCGGATCAAGGAAATTGGTGTGCGAAAAGTATTGGGCGCTTCCGTAGCGGGTATCACCGCTTTGTTATCCAGAGATTTTCTAAAACTCGTTATCCTGTCCATCCTCATTGCCTCTCCGGTTGCCTGGTGGGCAATGAGCAACTGGTTGAAATCTTTTCCGTACCGGATCAGTATTGAATGGTGGGTGTTTGCGCTGGCCGGCCTTTCCTCTGTGCTCATAGCCTTGCTGACGATCAGCTTTCAATCTGTCAAAGCGGCGCTCGCAAATCCTGTGAAAAGCCTTCGCTCGGAATAAGCAGAGATCCCAAATCATTAAGTCACAAACTGCCAGCGGGCAGGTCAGAAATTACATTTTATGTTTAAAAATTATCTCCGGACCGCCTGGCGCAATATCATCAGAACAATTGGCTACAGCACCTTAAACGTATTGGGGCTCGCAACCGGAATGGCCGTTGCCCTGTTAATCGGGCTGTGGGTATATTACCAATATTCCTACGACAAATTCCTCCCGGAATATGCATCGGTGTATCGTGTGCAGCGCAATTTCAACAGCAATGGGGATACGCTCACCTTTCAGACCACTTCGCTAAAGCTGGCGGACGCGCTGCGCAACCAGGTTCCGGAAATACAATATGTTGCCGAATGCGACTGGATAGGCGAACACGGACTAATGGTTGGTAACAAAAAATTATGGCTCGGCGGCGCCATAGCCGGGACCGACTTTTTCAAAATACTTCAATATCCTTTTATTCAGGGGAACGCCGGCACGGCATTTAAAGATGCTTACTCGATTGTTTTGACACAAACCATGGCCAAAACGCTTTTTGGCAATGAAGATGCAATGAATAAAACGGTTCGCTTTGATAACAAAAACGATCTGAAGGTGACCGGCATATTGAAAGACATTCCCGGCAACGCCACGGTTGATTTCAATTTTGTTGTTCCATCCTCTTATATCTACCAGGTGAATCCATCCATAAAGGCAAACGGATTGGCCAGTTTCGGCAATAACAACCTGCAAATCTTCGTAAAGCTGAAACAGGGCATCTCTTACAGACAGGTTGCACCCCGGGTCAGGAATATCGAGCACACGGAAAAAGGCAATATCAATGCCATGAACTCTTATGTAACGCTTCAGCCAATAGAACGCTGGCATTTATATTCCAATTATGTAAACGGAAAAGACATGGAAGGCTTCCTCCAGTACGTAAAAATGTTTTCCATAATCGGTTTACTCGTGTTGATCATTGCATGCATCAATTTTATCAACCTTACCACGGCCCGTTCGGAGAAGAGAGCCAGGGAAGTGGGTGTAAGAAAGGCGATCGGATCGCAGCGCAAAGACCTGATCATGCAATTCCTTTTGGAGGCATTTTTACTTACCCTGATCGCCTTTGTTTTCTCGCTGCTGTTTGCCTGGCTTGCATTGCCCGCTTTTAACGCATTAACGGGAAATCATATTACCATCCCCTTTGCCAATGGATATTTCTGGCTTTTAATGGCCGGCTGCCTTTTAGTCACCGCTTTGTTGGCCGGCAGCAGGCCCGCCTTTTATCTTTCTTCCTTCAGTCCCGTAAGAGTTCTAAAAGGAAAGATAGAAGCGGGAAAATCTTCGCTTTCAAGAAAAATACTCGTGGTCATACAATTCAGCAGTTCTATTGCTCTAATTATCAGCACCATCATCATTTACAAGCAAATTCAATATGCGAAAGACCGGCCTGTGGGCTATAGTTTAAGCAGGCTGATGCAGACAAACATGAACGATGATCTCAGCCGGAATTACACAGCACTTAAGAACGAGCTGACAGAAAAAGGACTGGTATCGTCCGTTACTACGGCAACAAGCCCCGCAACAGACATCTGGTGGCATACGGATGTCGACCAGTGGCCCGGAAAGAATGCCGGCGAAACGGTGGAAATGGGAACCCTATTTGTTTCGGATGACTATTTCAAAACCACCGGAATGAAAATAAAAGAAGGTAGAAATTTCTCTGGTAGCCAGGATAGTACAAGTGTAATATTCAATGAGACCGCCATCAAACGTCTCCGGCTGGAAAATCCGGTCAACCAAAAAATAAAATTTAACGGCAGGGAATATACCATCGCGGGCGTCGTAAAGGATGCCCTGATGATCTCGCCATTTAGCGCCGCCGATCCGACCATGTTCTATTGTTCTCCCCAACCGCAGAATGTTATGCTCTACCGCTTGTCGCCGCATGTAAAAACACAGGAGGCTGTGACAAAGCTCACCGCGATCTTCAATAAATACGACCCTGCTTACCCGTATAATTATTCCTTTACGGATGCAGAATATGCTTCGAAGTTTAAGCTGGAAATGCTGATCGGAAAACTGGCGGGGCTATTTGCCGGGCTTGCTATTTTTATTTCCTGCCTCGGCTTGTTCGGACTTGCCGCCTATGTAGCAGAACAACGCACAAAAGAAATCGGCATCCGCAAAGTGCTGGGCGCATCCGTGCAGCAAATATGGGTGTTGCTCTCAAAAGATTTTATAGCGCTTGTCCTGATAAGCTGCGTAATTGCGGCGCCTGTTTCATTTTATTTTTTGCAGAACTGGTTACTGAAATATAACTACCGCATCAGCATCGGCACCGGTGTTTTTATTGCCGGGGGCTTACTGGCATTACTGATAACGATCATTACCATTAGCTTCCAGGCAATAAAGGCGGCAAGGGCAAATCCGGTGAACAGCCTTCGCTCAGAATGAGCTATGGCTGCCAAAGAGAGTTTGCGAACGGAGTGAATGAGGTGGATGGTGGATGGTATATAGTGGATGCAGGCGGTTCTTATTCTTAGCTTCTTATTGAGATTCCATATGCTAAAAAATTATTTGAAGATTGCGTGGCGGAACCTGGTTAAAAACAAGGTTCATTCGCTAATCAATATCGCAGGGCTTTCCATTGGTATGGCTGCCTGCCTCCTGATACTGCAGTATGTGGGCTTTGAACTGAGCTACGATCGGTTCAACAAAAACGCCGGGGATATTTATCGCGTGTATAACGACAGGTATCAGAACGGGAAGCTGATTCAGATGTTTAGGGTTAATCCCTTTTGGGTTTGAAGACCGTTTTCATGTCTTCGGGATCATCTGGCGTGGCATTTTTCATCTCCTGCAGCATGACCAGTTCTTCCGGTATTAACGAAATGATCCGGGAAGCCCATTTTCCGTTGCGGAACAGCAGGATTAATTTCTTTTCGGGATCATATTTCCATTTCCCATGCACGCTGTTTTTTTCCTGGCGGGGATTGAGAGTATAGGTATTATCCGGATTGAATTCAAAAACGATATCGGGAGCCCCGGCTTTCGCTGTAATTTTCATGCCTTCTGCCAGCACATAATCGATCTGCCAGGTTTTGCACAACCATTCCTTCAGGCTGTCTGTTTTCACCGTTCCCTGCTGGGCGTACAGATGCGACTGTAAAAAAACCCCCATCAGTGCCAGGCCCAACCTGAGAGGCACCAGTTTGCATTTCATTAAATTCATTGTAATGGTTTTCCCCTCACTTCGTTCACGGCTGCTCAATAATCCCGTTCTTGACCGCATACATTACCAGGCCCGCCATGGACCGGGCGCCTGTTTTTGTTTTGAGCTTGTCGCGGATAGCTTCCACGGTGCGTGGGCTGATTTCCACGATGTCGGCGATTTCTTTCGTGGTTTTCTCCTCGCACATCATTTTCAGGATGGCAGTTTCCTTTTCCGTGAGATTGGCTTCCTGCGGGGAGGCGGCTTCGGTGCGGCGGGTGCGCAGTCCGCTCAGCAGGGCTTTGTTGGTAAGTTCGTTAAAGTAAAATTCCTGCTCGTAGCAGGTTTTGATCGCATTATAGATATTTTCCGAATCGGAATTTTTCGTGAGGTAAGAGTTTGCCCCTATCTCCATAAGTTTGGAGATCATGGAATGGTCATTGTGCATCGACAGGATAATTACTTTCACCTGGGGGTACAATTTCCGGATCTCCGGCAGGGTGCTGATACCATCCATGATGGGCATCTGGATATCCAGCAGGATCACATCCGGCTCCATGTGTTTCAGCAGGTTGAGGAGCTGCATGCCGTTATCGGCTTCTGCAATGAGCTCCACGTCTTTCTTAACGGAAAGTGCGGTTTTAACGCCCTGCCGGAACAGGACATGGTCGTCCGCAATGATAACTTTTATGGTATCGTTTGAGTCCTGATTTTTCATAAGGCTTTACATTTAGGCCCGGGCATGGAAATAATACTCAAAATGAGCAAAAAAGGTGATACTTACTATAGGAATTCTACGAAATTAAACGATTTCGGATAATACGGGCGACTAAAATATACCATGTTGATTTACGGCAATTTATCGCAAAGCTACGATGCAAAGATGGGAAAGATACGAAGCGGGGCGTAAAACCCGAACGGGTAAAAACGCGCATTCCTGCTATTGGTGTGTTACCCGGACACATCTACATTTGTTCCAAGTTGATTGACAGGAATAAGCGACCTGACAAAGATCCAATTTCCGAAGAATACCGTCCATAAAGAGTTTCCAATATCCACTGAAATCCATGCGAAGTCCAATGTCAATCAACTTCTTTTCTTTGTTTACCCCGGCTGTTTGATATACCGGCTTCCTGCCCTGATCCCTGCGAAAAAACGCATTTGCCTTTGAAAAACCTGTCCACGGCCTGTTCCAATACCCTGAAACCCGTGTTGTTAGTTCCCAATTTGATTTGCCTGCTTTTTTGTGCGTGCGGAAAATGTGCGATGAAAACAAAAAAGCGGGCTTTTTTGTGTAATACGGACTCCGCACCCAACCCAGGGAATTCCCATATACGGAATAATTAATTCAAAAAAAGGGTTTTTTCCCCCTCCTGTTCCCCCAAATGTTCCTATATTTTCGTAGGGCCTCCTGGAAAATTGGAGCCATATGAATTATTCCGTTTTTACGAGTCACTACTTCACAGACTGGATACTGACAGCAACAACTTTAGTCAGCCTGGTAATCAGCTGGACCCATCGCGCGCATAAACAGCTATTCCTTATTCAGATTTATATTATAGCATCGTTGTTCATTGATGTGCTATTGACACTTACAGAATTATTATTTCCTGACGACAAGTTGTGGATGAAGATTAATTCCATAACGCTCAATCTTTACTCGATTTTGGAAATTGTATTAATCAGTCTATTCATCTCCAACGCAATTGGGAGAGCAAGTATCAGAGGCCTAATAAAAAAACTTTGTGCTATTTACATTCTCTTATTTATATCAATATGGCTATACTTTCCCGCCACAGTCACTTTAAACCTACGTCATTTATTCGCAATAGAAGGAATCCTTATTACTACTTTCAGCCTATTCTATTTCTATGAAATTATGCATATGGGCTTTTCAGTAGAAATTAATAAAGATTCAAACTTTATAGCGATAAGTGGAATACTTTTTTATTTCAGCGCGTCAGTTCCATATTATTTTAGCTCAAGCCAAGAGCTAAAATTACCAGCGAATTTCTTTGTTCTATATGATTGCATCAATTATGCCTTCTATACAATCTTATTTTTGACCTTTATCAAAGCATACTTATGTCCAGCACTCGAACCGAAATAATCCTGTTTCTGATTATGATTACTGCATTTATTGTAACCATGGTGACTTTCATAATAGTTATCCTTTTCTTCCTTCAAAAAAAACAGCATGGATATACTTCGGAATTAAAAGCAGCAAAATTCAACTATGATAAAGAATTATACAAAGCACAACTGGAAATCCAGGAACAAACTTTTCAGCAGATTTCCCGGGAAATCCATGATAATGTGGGTCAGTTCCTTTCCCTGGCCAAACTGAGTCTTACCACCATTGATTTTGACAGGCGGGAAGAAACGGAGTCGGGGATTGCTGAAATTTCAGAAATTTTGGAAAAG
>Ga0207707_10001093_pt1 | contig 25844 bp, 28 predicted proteins | sample KBSC83BmetaG_FD_184336 | JGI IMG/M metagenome (GOLD analysis project Ga0207707, IMG submission 184336) | Corn rhizosphere microbial communities from Kellogg Biological Station, Michigan, USA - KBS C8-3B metaG (SPAdes) (version 2) | ecosystem: Host-associated > Plants > Roots > Rhizosphere ... | reverse complement strand
GAGCTCGTGAACATGGTGCCACCCAGGTCGCGATCAACGACCGCCCGAGCGCGCTGCGCTATCCGCGCGGCGAAGGCCGCGGCGTGGAAATGCCCGAGGTCGGCGTCCCCCTGCCGATCGGCAAGGGCCGCATCGTCCGCGAGGGCAAGAACGTCGCCCTGTTGTCCTTCGGCACGCGCCTTGCCGAATGCGAGAAGGCGGCCGACGAGCTTGCCGCTCTCGGCCTCTCCGCCACCGTCGCGGATGCCCGCTTCATGAAGCCGCTCGACGAGGACATGATCCTCAAGCTCGCCCGCGACCACGAGATCCTCATCACCATCGAGGAAGGCTCGGTCGGCGGCTTCGGCTCGCATGTGATGCAGTTCGTTTCCGACCAGGGCATGCTCGACAGCGGCATGCTGAAATTCCGCTCGATGATCCTGCCCGACATGTTCCTCGACCACGATACGCCGGCGGCGATGTACGCCCGCGCCGGCCTCGACGCCAAGAGCATCGTCAAGAAGGTGTTCGAGGCGCTGGGCAAGGACTTCAAGACCGAGACCGTCAAGCTCGCCTGAGGTTCTCCACCTCTCCCGCTCTTGCGGGGGAGGTCGCATTGCATCGATAGATGCAATGCGGGTGGGGGAAATTCTCTCCACTCGAACAGTGTGACTCGCGGCGCCACCCCCAACCTCCCCCGCGAGAGCGGGAGAGGGAGCGCAATCCCCGAGCTGAGCGATGAACATCTACCTGGCAGGTCCTGACGTGTTCCTGCCGGATGCCGTCGAGATGGGCCGGCGCAAGGCCGATATTTGCGCGCGGCACGGCGTGGCCGGGCGCTATCCCCTCGACAACACGATCGAACGCGGTGCCGCCGGCGCTTCGCTGCAGATTTTCAAGGCCAATGAGGCAATGATGGACGCCTGCGACGCCATCATCGCCAACCTGACGCCGTTTCGCGGGCCAGGTGCCGATGCCGGAACCGTGTACGAGCTCGGCTACATGGCGGCCCGCGGCAAGTTATGCCTCGGCTACTCCAACGATCCCTCCATCTATGCCGACCGTGTCCGCAACTTCACGACGGTCGAGGCGCGCGATGGCCGCCTGATCGATTCCGACGGGCTGACGGTTGAAGATTTCGGCCACAGTGACAATCTGATGATGATCCATGCGATCGAGCTTTATGGCGCGCCGCTGGTGCTGCCGCGTGCAAAACCCGCAGATATCTGGCACGACTTGACCGCGTTTGAAGTTTGCGTACGCATGGCGGCGGAACGGCGCAACTGACCGAAACCATGAGCACCACATGCCCTCTCCCCGCAAACGCATCGATCTTCTGCTGGTCGAGCGCGGACTGTTCGAGAGCCGGGCACGAGCACGCGCCGCAATCGAGGCCGGCTGCGTCGTCGCCAACGACAGGCCGATCGTAAAACCCTCCGAAGTCGTTCCCGCCGACGCCGTGCTGCAGGCCGAGCCGGCGCACCCCTATGTCTCCCGCGGCGGGGTCAAGCTTGCCGATGCGCTGGAGCAATACCCGATCGACGTCGAGGACCATATCTGCCTCGACGTCGGCGCCTCCACCGGCGGCTTTACCGAAGTGCTGCTCGCCAACGGCGCGGCCATGGTGTTTGCGGTCGATGTCGGGCACGGCCAGCTCCATCCCTCGCTGCACGGCCATCCGAAGATCGTCTCGATGGAAGCGACCGACATCCGAACATACGAAGGCAAGCGGCTGGCCGCCCGTCCCGACATCGTCGTCATCGACGTCAGCTTCATTTCGTTGAAGATCGTGCTGCCGGTCGCGCTGTCGCTCGCCGCGGCGCCGATGCACCTGCTCGCGCTGATCAAGCCGCAATTCGAGGCGCCGGGAAAACATGGCAAGGGCGGTATCATCCGCGATGACGCCGTGCACCAACAGGTCTGCGACGACATCGCGGCATTCGCAGCGTCGCTGGGCTGCACCGGCATCAAGGTGTTCCCGTCGGCGATCAAGGGCGGCGACGGCAACAGCGAGTTCTTCCTGGGCGCACGACGTGGTTGAAAAGCTCGTCATCGATCATGTCGGCCATCGCGGCGACGGCGTCGCGCTCGGTGGCCTCGAGGCGATCTATGTGCCGTATGCGCTCGGCGGCGAGACGGTCGAGGTCGAGGAAGTTCACGGCCATCCCGACCGGCGGCGGCTGCTTGCGATCGACATACCCAGTCCGGAGCGGATCACGCCGTTTTGCCCGCATTTCGGCGTCTGCGGCGGCTGCGCGATCCAGCATTGGCAGGACGACGCCTACCGCGCCTGGAAGTACGATCTCGTCGTCGAGACGCTGCAGCAGGCCAAGCTCGAATGCGAGGTCGCACCGCTGATCGATGCCCATGGCGCGGGCCGCCGCCGCATCACCCTGCATGCGCGGCTCGGCACCCATGACGTTCTCAAGGTCGGCTTCGCCGCGGCGGGTTCGCATGATGTCATTCCCGTCGATCGCTGCCCGATCCTCGATCCCGGTCTCAACGGGGCGCTCGATGCCGCCTGGGCGCTGGCCGAGCCGCTGACCAAAATGGGCAAGCCGCTCGACTTCCAGGTCACCGCGACCAGCAACGGCCTCGACATCGACGTCCGCGGTTCGGGCCCGCTGACGGCGGCGATGATCACGACGCTGTCGCGCCTTGCGGAAACGCATCGCCTCGCGCGGCTGACGCGGCATGGCGAGCTCGTGCTGATGCGCAACGCACCCGATGTCACGATCGGGACCGCGCAGGTCACGCTGCCGCCGGGCTCGTTCCTGCAGGCGACGACGGCGGGAGAAGAGGCGTTGGCCGCTCTGGTCGAGAAACATGCCGGCCGCGCCAGGCACATCGCCGATCTCTTCTGCGGCGTCGGCCCTTTCGCGTTGCGCCTTGCGAGGCGTGCGCGCGTCTCGGCCTTCGACAGCGACGCCGGCGCAGTCGCCTCGTTGCAGAAGGCCGCAACCGCAACATCGGGGCTGAAGCCGGTCAAGGCCGAGGCGCGCGACCTGTTCCGCCGGCCGCTGATGCCGCCGGAGTTGCGCGACTATGATGCCGTGGTCTTCGACCCGCCGCGGCAGGGCGCGCAGGCGCAATCGCAACAGCTTGCCGCGAGCAAGGTGCCCGTGGTGATCGCCGTCTCCTGCAACACCGCTACCTTTGCCCGTGACGCCAAAATCCTTGTCGATGGCGGCTACAAGCTCGAAGCCGTGACGCCGGTCGACCAGTTCCGCCACACGCCGCATGTCGAGCTGGTGGCGCGGCTCGCGCGTTGACTTTGATTGAGCATGACCTTGTCGGAAAACCGCTTCACACTTTTCCGGGTCATGCTCTACTGCACCACGTCGAGCTTCACGTTCGCCGTACCCGACCGCACCATGCCGAGCGCCTGCGCCGCGGAATAGGACACGTCGACCACCCGCCCCGGCACGTAGGGTCCGCGATCGTTGACCCGCACCGTCACCGACTTGCCCGTATTGGTGTTGGTGACGCGCAGCTTCGTGCCGAACGGCAGGCTCGGATGCGCGGCGGTCAGCTCGTTCGGGTCGAATTTCTCGCCGCTCGCGGTCTTTTCTCCCTCAGAATAGAAACTGGCGAGGCCGCCCGATGCCGGCTTCGATGCAAAAATATTGCTGGATGGCGCATCATGCCGGCGCACCACGGAGACGCGCGGCGCTTCGCGATGACGCTCGACGGCGGCCTGCCGGGTCGCAGGCGCGAAGGCTGAATGCCGGCTGGCGACATTGGACTGTGCACAGGCGGCGAGCGCCGCTGCAGCCAAGGTGAGGCCGATGAGGCGAAGGAAGTTCGGCCGGCTCGCGATAACAACTCTACGCAACGCATCAACTGTAACGCCGGCATTACCAGCACCGCTGATGGAAGGCATATTTCACCCCAGGTTCAGCCCTGCCCGGAGCCAAATCCGTCAGTGAATGCGGGCGGAACCGTGACTGGATGGGGACAGCCACGTTTCGGCCACGCGATTGCAAGGCGGGTGTTGCGCCCTGATCACAGCACCTAGAACGACCGCAGCGAACTCGTTGAGCATGCGCGTGAAACCATGGCAGGCGACGGTACCTGCATGCTCTCCCCGCACGCAGGGAGAGGAGCCGCTTACGCCAGCTTGTTCACCGTGGACGAAGACGACGAGGCCGCCGGCTTGTTCTTGGTCACCGGCACGGAATAGGTCTTGAGACCGACCTTGAACACGACGTTTCCGCTCTGCCCGTCGTTGCTCGTGAACTGCGCCTTGCTGCCGAACATGACCGTGCTCTGCTGCACGAGGGCGTCGCCGGACTGGATGGTGCCGCCATTGGCGGTGAACCTGACCTGCGCATCCCGGCCGTCGACCGACACGACCTGGAAGAACGCGCTCTGGCCGTTGGCGCTCGAAAAGCCGCTCCAGCTTCCGACCAGCTTGTTCTGGTCGACTGGCGCGGCCTCCTTGTTGAGGACCGCCGTCTTTTTCGCGGTGCCGGAGGAAAATTCCAGCGCGGCGACCGACCCGTTCTTGGTGCCGATGGTAACGTTGCCGAAGCTGATCGTCGCGCCGTCGACACTGCCGATCCCGCGCTCGGTATGCCCGTCATGGGTATATTCGATCTGGGCGTTGGCGCCCCGGATGTTGACAACCTTGAACTCGACGGGCCGGGAGCTGTTTTGCCACGTGCCCTTCCAGTCACCAATGAGATTGCTCTGGTGATAGACACGCTCGGTGCCCGGCGCAATCTGGCTGCCTTTCGGGATGCTGGTTATCGCCGCCATAGGTCCGTCAGGTCCTGTCGAAGCACGCGCCAAACGCGAGGCGCGCACGGCGCAGCCTCGGCCTTTGAGCCGATCAGGCCATCCCCGGGGTTAACGGACACTTAACAAATGCGGCCGGGCGCGGTGAGACAAATCGCCCCGACCAGCCATTTTCGGCGCACGATCTCTTTCGGAAAACCGGTACCCACTTTTCCGGATCGTGCGCTATCGCCCCCAGCGGTCCTGCCAGATCTTCTCGCCGACGAGGCAGGAGACGCGCGGCTCCTTGTCGGCGACCGGCACGACGGGCCGCTCAGGAACGCGCCCTGCGACCTCCAGCAGCAATTTGGTGCGGATGGCTTCCTTGAACTTCTCGCGGTCCTTGATCGCCACCACGAACGAGCCGGGCCCGCCGATCACGCAGTCCTCATAATACCAATCGAGGTTGTCGATATCCATGGTCGAGTAGGACGGTTCCTTTACCATGATCGGCAGGCCGTTGATCACGATGCCCTTCGACAGTGCCTCGTCGCGTGCGCCGGTCACCGGCGCGCCGTTGTTGTTGGGGCCGTCGCCGGAGATGTCGATCACGCGGCGCAGGCCGTGATACGGGTCCTCGTTGAACAGCGGCATGGCGAAATAGATCGCGCCCGAGATCGAGGTGCGCGAGGCGCGGCGGATCGGCGTCTTCATGATCTCGTTGGCGACGGCGTCCGCGGTCTCCGGCCCGTCGATCAGGCGCCAGGGAATGATGATCTTCTGGTCGCTGGAAGCCGCCCATTCGAAATAGGTGACTGATACCTTGCCGTTCGGGCCGCTCTTGAGCGCCTGCAGGAATTCCTTGGAGATGATCGCCTGCGCATAGCCTTCGCGCTGGATCGCGAGTTCGTCCATGTCCATGGAATAGGAGACGTCGACCGCGAGGACCAGCTCGACATCGACGGTCGGCCTGGTGTCTTCGGCCAATCGAACCGCCGAATGCTGGCCCGGTTGCCTGGGCCCCGGCGCGGCATTGCTCGCCACGTCACCGCTGGCCAGCGCGCCCGCGAACAGCACCGCCCCGATCGAGACACACCAGCGCATCAGCTGACCCCTCCAATCGTCAGCGGGAATGGTGACACGCAAATCGGGCGGCGCAAAGCAGGAACATCATCTGTCATTCACATTCCGGTTAGCCATCACCCCGCCGCAATGACGCCGCCTGCGTTGCCGAAGCGCAAGGCGCCATGCCATACAGTCATCGGGACTGGAGGAAACATGCTGAGAATCGGCATTTTTGCGTTCGCCTTGCTGCTTTCGGCAGACGGTGCTTCGGCGGAAACGGCAACCGATCGCGGTGACTATCTCGTCAACACCATCATGGCCTGCGGCAATTGCCATTCGCCGCGGGATGCCGAGGGCAAATTCATCGCAGGCCGCGCATTGTCGGGCGGGTTGACCTTCGACACGCCGGCCTTCCTCGCCACCGCGCCGAACATCACGCCCGACGCCGCGACCGGCATCGGAAGCTGGAGCGACGACGAGATCAGGCGCGCGCTGGTCGAGGGCCAGCGCCCCAGCCACGGCAAGCTGCCGGGCGTCGCGCTCGCCGCGATCATGCCGGCCAATTTCTACAAGGCGTTGCTGCCGGACGACCTGGCGGCCGTCATCGCCTATCTGCGCAGCGTCAAACCTGTTCGCAACGAAGTGCCGCAACCGGTCTACCGGCTCCCGATTCACCGCGAGCCCTATCCCGATGCGGAGGCCGGCTTCACCGCAGCGATGATGGCCGATCCGGCAAAGCACGGCGCCTATCTCGCCACCATCGGCCATTGCATGGAGTGCCACGCCGCCTGGTCGCGCGGCGTGCAGGACTACAGAAGCGGGCTCGGCAAGGGCGGCCGCGCCTTCCCGCTGCGCGAGGGTGTGCCCGACAGCCCAACCAGCATTGCTGCCAACATCACCTCGCATCCAACGAGCGGCCTCGGCGGTTGGAGCGATGCGGAGATTGGACGCGCGATCGCGCAAGGCATCGGCCGCAACGGACATGCGCTGAAACCGCCGATGGCCTATGGCTTCTATGCTGCCCTGAAGGAAAAGGATCTGAAGGACCTGATCGCCTATCTGCGCGCCGTGCCGCCGCTCGAATAAGCCGCTTGTTTGTCGTCACAGTCCAAGCGGCTCGTCATGCGATCCGCTAGATCGGACGAACGGAAGAGCCTGTCGCTGTGGACATGGATATTGCTGATCTCCACCCCCGCGATGGCGGCGGGCTCTTCCGTACCTCCGGCGAAGCGCCGCCCGCCCCCCCTTCCCGGCGCTTCGCCAGCCCCCTTTGTGCAAGGAAGCCATCGAAAACACGCGGGTTTCAAGCCCGCCTTCGAGGCTGTATTCTGGGGATATGCCCGAGACCGTCACCAAGCCCAAAACCAGGGTGAAGACCAAGGTCGAGCGGCCGCGGCTGCACAAGGTCATCCTGGTCAACGACGACTTCACACCGCGCGAGTTTGTCGTGACGGTGCTGAAGGGCGAATTTCGCATGACCGAAGACCAGGCCTACAAGGTCATGATCACCGCGCATAAGCTCGGCGTCTGCGTCGTCGCTGTCTTCACCAAGGACGTCGCCGAGACCAAGGCGACCCGTGCGACCGACGCGGGCCGCGCCAAGGGATATCCGCTCCTGTTCACCACTGAGCCCGAGGAATAGGCACAATTTTATCGTTCCCCGGCGCTTAAAGATTCAGCTTTTGCCGGTAAGAGGGCGACATGACGATCGCCCTTCGCAAATCGCTGCAAACTTCTGTTCCGCAAACCTCGTTCGGACCCTTCCGCCTCCTCCATGCGCTGCCGTGGCTGATACTTGCTGCCGCGATGCGGGTGGTGGCGTTCGGCGGCGGCAGCGTCGCATTGCCCGCCATCATCGTGGCAAACATGGCGGTGCTGCAGGCTTTCCTGGCCACGGCCCAACGGTCCATCGAGGCCGCCGGCGGACAGAGCCAGATCGGCGATCTCGGTTTCTCCGAACAATTCCGCCTGTCGCGGACGATCCTCTGGCGCATCGTGCTCCTCATGATCGCTGCCGCATTGGCGTTGGCGGCATCGGGTTTTACCGCGATCGCGCCCCACATGCTGAGCGGAATTGATGGCATGGCGTTCGACCAACACACGGCGCTTGGCAAATTCTGGAGCGCTGCGATCGCGGCCCTGATTCTACTGATCCTTGTCGCCTCCGAGCGGAATGGCGGCCAGGTTGCTTTCTTTGCGGCAATCGGCGAATTCGCACGGCGCTGGTTCTGGTTGGGCGGCGCCGTGCTCGTACTCGGCATCGCCTATCTTGGCCTTGGCCTCGGCCAGGAACTGGTGCGCAGCGCCATCTGGCATTTCTGGCAGACGTCCGACGCCAGCCAGCTCATCAAGAACCTCATCTACTTCGTGTTCATCTTCAGCTTTGCCATGCTGCGGCTCTGGATGACGTTGCTCATTCTCACCTGCGGCCTGAAGCAGTCCTATCTTCACGACGAATGACTGGCCCGTCACTCGTCACCGCTCGGCCGGCTGCACTGCCGCGGCCCTCGCCCGATTATCCGCCGTGACGTCGAAGACGACAGCGCCCATCACCAGCGCGCCGCCGATCAGCGCGCGGAGCGACGGCACCTCGGCGAAGGCGAGCCAGACCCAGAACGGCATCAGCGGCGTCTCGAGCGTTGCGATCAGCGAGGCCTGTCCGGACGGCAGCCATCGCGAGCCGAGCGCGAACAGCGTCAGCCCGAGGCCGACCTGAAGCAGGCCGAACAGCGCGAGAATGACGAGATCGGTCGCGCCGACCGCGCCGATATGCTGTGCGAAGGGAATGCAGACGAGGCTGCCGAGAAAGTTCGAGATGGCAGCGGCTGCGACCATCGAGGTTTCCCGGTGCCTCCGGATCACCACCGTCATCAGCGAGATCGAAAGCACCATCAGGAAGGCAAGCGCGATGCCGCGCGTGTCGGACACGCCCCCGGCGCCGCTGACGATGACGATGATGCCGGCGAAGGCCACGAGGCTCGCCAGCAGGGTGCGCGGGGCCGCAGCTTCCCTCAGCCAGACCCAGGCGATGCCGGCGGCGGCGAAGGGCTGCACCGCGATGATGATCGCGACATTGGCGACGCGGGTGAGCTGCAGGGACGGAATGAAGCTCACCATGCCGAGCGTGGAGAGGCAGGCGACCAGCCAGCCGTTGGCCTTCATCGTCACGAGACCGCGGGCACCGCTCCAGCCCTGGGTCGCGACGAGAAACAGCGAGATGAAGCCGCCGCCGAACAGACCGCGCCAGAACAGGATGGTCCACGAGTCGAAATGCAGGAGCCGCGTGAAGAACGGAGCCGTGCTCCAGGCGATCGCCGCGGCGATGATCAGCGCGACGCCGGTGCGGTGCTGGCGGTCAGTGGACGGCATCGGCCGCCGCCTCGTCGCGCAGGCCGAACACGCGCTGCGCCTGCGAGAAGCCGGCAATCGGAAACTCGCCGAGGTCGACCCAGTCATTGTGGCAGGCGCCGGCAAAGGCGGCGGACGCGACCACCGTGCGATGCAGGCGGCCGGCGATCTTCTCCAGCCGCGCGGCAAGATTGACCGCGGGCCCGATGCAGGTGAAGTCGAGCCGGCTCATGCCGCCGATGTTGCCGAACAGGATGCCGCCGATATGCAATGCCACGCCGAAGCGGAAGCGCTCGACCACATTGCCGCTCGGGTAATGCATGGCGTCGACATTGCTGCGGGCCTTGCGGCTCGCCTGCAGCACGCGCCCGCAGACTTCGCCGAGATTGCCGCCGTCATCTGCGATCGGAAACACCGCGAGCAGCCCGTCGCCCATGAATTTCAGGATCTCGCCGCCATGCTCGCGAATCGCGGGCACCTGGCAGTCGAAATACTGGTTCAGGATTTCGACCACGGTCTCGGGCACCAGCCGGTCGGACAGCGAGGTGAAGCCGCGGAGGTCGGAGAGCCAGATCGCGGCCTGCATCGCCTCCGCATGTCCCCTGCGGATTTGCCCGCCGAGAATGCGTTCCCCGGCGCGGTTGCCGACATAGGTGTCGAGCAGCGCGGCCGCGGTACGGCGCGTGGCGAAGATCTCGCCGACGCGCGCAAAGGGCGGAATGATCGAGCGCAGCGCGGCAAGCTGCTCATCGGTAAAGCCGCCAGCCGCCCGCGTGGTCCAGCTTGACGCATGCGTCGAGCCATCCATGAAGAACAGTGGCAGAGCGATATAATCGGTGACGCCCTCGCCCCGCATGTCGTCAAAGAACGGGAAGCGCCTGCTTTCGGGATCGTCCAGGCGATAGCGCACCTCGTGTCCGCTCGCGTACAGGATCGCGAGCGGACTGTTCTTGAACTCGGGTGTTTCAGGAAGATCGAAGGTCGCGGTATTGACGGTGACCTCGCCGCCCTCCCGCCAGATGAAGCTGCGGCCGAACACGTCCGGGTGCAGCGTCTGCACGAAGGCCCCGGCGCGCCAGAGCGGGATTCCGAGCGCGACCAGCCGTTCGCAGGTCTCCCTCAGGAATGCGGGCGGCGACGGCGCCGTACGCGCGCCGTCCATCAGCCATTTGATCAGGTCTTGCAGCTTCGAGGTGTCCATGACCTGGCATTAGCGGAGGTTGTTCCGGAGCCGTCAAGCCAGCATAGACGCGCTGCGTTTTCACGGCGGCCGGCGTTGTCAGCGGCTGTCAGCACGGGCGCACTGCCGGCCAACAAGCGAAGGTCTAGGCTGGCGCGCGCGCCGCCGCTTCCACCCTGGCACGCGGGGGCGAGCTGAACTCGATCTCCTGATAAGCTTTCGCCGCTACTTCATTGATGATCCCGACGAATTTCGGCGTGCCGCCGTTGTAGACGAAGTAGCGCACCGTGCCCTCTTCGTGGCCGGCGACGTTGGAGTTGTAGCCCGTGAACCACGACTTGGCTTTGCGCATCAGCATGATCTCGTACATCTTGGCCACATGCGCGGTCCAGCGATCCTGCGCCTCGCGCGTGGCTTCGGCGCGGACGTAGCCACGGTCCCACATATATTGCAGCAGGTCCGTGCACCAGTTGACGCCGTTCTCGATGCCGCGCGGGAAATTCGTCGAAGCGGACGCGCTTTGAGGTCCGGTCGGCATCAGGAGATTCGGAAAGCCGTGGACGAGCATGCCGAGGAAGGTGGACGGCGCTTGCTTCCATTTTCCGGCCAGCGTTTCGCCGCCGATGCCCCTGATATCGATCAGATCATAGGCGCCGGTGATGGCATCGAATCCGGTGGCGTAGACGATGATATCGAATTCATAGTCGCGCCCGGTGGTGCGCAGGCCCTTCTCGGTGACGCAAACGAGCGGCGTCTCGCTGATGTCGACGAGCTGAACATTGTCGCGATTATAGGCCTCGAAATAGCCGGTCTCGAGCGGCAGGCGCTGCACGCCAAAGCCGTGATCCCGGGGAATCAGCTTTTCGGCCACCTTGGGATCCCTGACGCGGCGGCGGATGCGACCCGCGATATAGTCCGACAGCTCGGCATTGGCCGCCTCGTCCATGAAGATCTCGCGAAAATTCGCCAGCCAGATGCCAAAGCCCGGCTCGTCATAGAGCCTGTCCCACAGCGCCAGCCGTTCCTCGCGCGTCACTTCGTAGAAGCCCCTGCTCTGAGGCCCATGCAGGAAGCTGCCTGGTGTGAGCTTGCAGGCAGCAAAGATGTCGTCATAGCGCGAACGAATGTCCGCCATTTCCTGCTTGGAGATCGCGCTGTTGTTGAGCGGCGCACTCCAGTTCGGCCGGCGCTGGAACACGGTGAGATCGCCGACCTTGTCGGCGATCTCGCCTATCAGCTGAATGCCTGTCGCGCCGGTGCCGATCACGGCTACTTTCTTGCCGGCGAGATCGACCGGCTCGGTCGGCCAGTAATAGGTGTGGAACGAGCGGCCCTTGAAGTCGTCGATGCCTTCCAGCCGCGGCATGGTCGGCGCGGAGAGCAGACCGATGGCGAGAACCACGAAACGGCTTGTCAGCTCGCGGCCGTCGGCGATCTTCACCTGCCACAAGTCTCGCGCTTCGTCGAAGCGCATTGCCTCGACCTTGCAATTGAACTGCATGTGCTTGCGCAAATCGAACTTGTCGGCGACGTAATTGAGGTAGCGCAAATTCTCCGGCTGGCCGGAAAAGCGCTCTTTCCAGTGCCACTCGTCGAGCAGCTCGCGTGAGAACGAGAAGCCGTAGGTGTAGCTCTCGGAATCGAAACGGCAGCCGGGATAGCGGTTCCAGTACCAGGTGCCGCCGAGATCGGGTGCCGAGTCGAGGACGGTGGCATCGATGCCGAGATCGGCCAGCCGCTTGATCTGGTAGATGCCCGCCACGCCGGCACCGACGACAATCACCTCGTAATGGGTTTTGGCAGCTCCCATCATTTCCCGCTCCGGAATTTTGCATTTCGCGTGATGGGTTCGATTACAAACCCTTTTGCCGACGCAGGCAACCGCCCGCGACCGGAAGAGCGACAGGCGGAATAGGCGGATCGGCTGCACGATTTGCGTTGAGGCGCTGCCTGAACTACATCGATCCTGCGAGGTCGACCGCGCTCTGACGGTGGCGCGCTTGCGGGATGATCATGAGGAGGAGTTGATGCGGATTGCGGTGGTCGGCGCCGGCGGCGTCGGAGGCGGATTTGGCGCGGCGCTCGCGAAGGCGGGCGCGGATGTCACCTTCATTGCGCGTGGCGCCCATCTGGCCGCCATGAAGAGCGACGGCCTCCAGATCGAAAGCCCTCGCGGCGACACCCATCTGGTGCCGACGCAGGCGACCGACGATCCCAAAACGGTCGGCAAGGTCGATGTCGTGCTGTTCTGCGTCAAGCTGTGGGACCTCGAAAGCGCGGGCGAGCACATCAAGCCGCTGGTCGGTCGCGGCACGGCCGTCATCCCGCTGCAGAACGGCATCGACGCCGCTGAGCGGCTGACCCCGATCCTGGGAGCTGAGGCGGTGATGGGCGGCGTGGCGCAGATCAGCGCGTCGATCGTCAAGCCGGGCATGATCCGCCAGGTCGGCATCTTCATGCGCATGATCTTCGGCGAGTTCGACGGCAAGCGCAGCAAGCGGGCCGAGGACTTCCTCGCGCTCTGCCAGAAGGCCGGCTTCGACGCCACGCTCAGCGATCAGATCCAGACCGAGCTCTGGATGAAGTTCATCCCGCTCGCCACCAATGCCAGCATGACGGCGGCGACGCGTCTGCCGATCGGCAAGCTCAGGGACGATCCCGACATCAAGGCCATCTTCCTCGCCTGCATCACCGAGGTGATCGATGTCGGCCGCGCCAAGGGGATCGCGCTCCCCGCCGATGCGCTGGCGAAGACGCTCGACTTCCTCGGCCACGCCCCGCCCGCGATGAAGGCGTCGATGGCGCTCGACCTCGAACGCGGCAACCGGCTGGAGCTGCCCTGGCTCTCGGGCAAGGTCGTCGAGCTCGGCCGCGACCTGGGCATACCGACGCCGACCCACGACATCCTCTACGCGCTGCTGAAGCCTTACATCTTGGGGACGCCGGCTTGATCTTTTTGCGTTGTTGATATATAATAGCGATATCATATATCTCGCAGCAAAGGGGTAAAGCGATGCGGACGCTGGTCGACCTCGGCGACGCCCAGATTCAAGCGCTGGACGAATTGTCGAAAAAAGAGAAGCGATCGCGCGCGGCTTTGATCCGTCAGGCAATCGACGATTATCTCGGAAAACGGCGCGATGAGCACAAGGGCGATGCGTTTGGCCTGTGGGGCAAGCGCAAGGTAGACGGCTTGGCCTATCAGAGGAAAGTGCGCAGCGAATGGTAAAAGCGCTGTTCGACACCAACATTCTGGTCGACTACCTGAATGCCGTTCCCCAGGCCCGCAGCGAGCTTCAGCGCTATACTGAAAAAGCCGTCAGCATCATCACATGGATGGAGGTGATGGTCGGCGCTTCCGGCGACATCGAAGGCGCAACACGCAGCTTTCTGAACGCTTTCGACATTGTTGCGCTCGACAGCGAAATCGCCGAGCGTGCCGTCAACCTTCGCCGCAGCCACAACATCAAATTGCCCGACGCGATTATCTGGGCAACGGCGCAGGTTCGCGCGATGCTCCTGGTGACACGAAACACCAAGGACTTCGCTACCGGCGATCCCGGTATCCGTACGCCTTACAGGCTCTGAGCCCCCCTACAGGCCCCGCTGCTCACCTGGCTGCGACGCTGTCGGGGTCGAAGAAAACACGCGCGGGTCACCCCGGAAATTCGCTTTTCGACCGTGCCCGGACACAAGCGTTGCTTTCGCCGTGCCGCACATCACTGTTCTCACCCCACGATAGCTGGACTAGGATGTGGTCCTGGTCCAGGGACGAAGCCCATGAGGCGACGGGATCTTATCGTGCTTCTCGGTGGCGCGGCGACCGCCTGGCCGCTCACAGCGCGCGCGCAGCAGTCCAGAAATATCCCGCGGCTCTGCTTCCTTACGTTTGATCCAGGCTCGCTGCAGTCGACGAGATTTGGTGCATTCTTCCAGGCCCTGCGCGACCTCGGTTATGTGGACGGACGAACCATTGCTCTCGACTACCTTTCCGCAGATGGCAAGAGCGAGCGATTTCCTGCCCTCGCTGACGAATGTCTACGCCTCAAGGCAGACATCATCGCTATAAGCACGACCCCAGCCGCTCAGGCCGCGAAGAATGCAACCCGCACCATCCCGATTGTCATGATTGCTCTCGGCGACCCCGTGGGGACGGGTCTCGTGGAGAGCCTGGCCCGACCCGGGGGAAATGTCACCGGGATGTCGTTGATGGTCCCCGAGCTTGCGGTCAAGCGCCTTGAGCTGCTGAAGGACGCGGTGCCCGGCCTTGCGCGGGTGCTCGTGCTCACGTATCTCGTCGACCCGATCGCGCCGCTACAGGTGAAAGCGCTGAAGGAGGCGGCCCCTTCACTAGGCGTGACGCTGCAAATCCAGGACATCAGGACTGCCGATGACCTTCTGGCCGCGTTCGACGCCGGAGCCGCGGCGCATGCTGACGGGCTCCTCACGACTGCAGAGAGCATATTCGTTGCTGCACGCGAACGAGTGAACGAACTCGCGATCCGCCACAAATTGCCGTCGATGTATCCATTTTCGATCCAGGTCACGGATGCTCGTGGCCTGATGGCCTATGACGTGGATTACCCCGATCTCGAAAGGCGTGCTGCGAACTACGTCGACAGCATTTTGAAGGGTGCCCGGCCCTCCGATCTTGCCATCCAGCAACCAACCAAATTTGCATTGGTTATCAACCTCAAGACCGCCAGGGAAATCGGCTTGACGATCTCGGAGGCCTTCCTCCAGCGCGCCGACCAACTGATCGAATAAAAGGCGTCGCTTCGACCCCAAACGGACCCACTCGCGCGGCGCTATCGCCCCACCTGCCCGCGATGACGCAAAAAATGATCGGCGAGCACGCAGGCCATCATGGCCTCGCCGACCGGCACGGCGCGGATGCCGACGCAGGGGTCGTGGCGGCCCTTGGTCAGTATCTCGGTATCGCCGCCCTTGCGGTCGACGGTGCGGCGCGGGGTTAGAATGGACGAGGTCGGCTTCACCGCAAAGCGCGCCACCACCGGCTGTCCGGTGGAGATACCACCCAGGATGCCGCCGGCATGGTTGGACAGGAATTTCGGGCCCTGATTGCCCATGCGCAACTCGTCGGCGTTCTCCTCGCCCGAGAGCTCGGCTGCGCCGAAGCCGGCGCCGATCTCGACGCCCTTCACTGCATTGATGCTCATGAAGGAAGCGGCAATGTCCGCGTCGAGCTTGGCATAGATCGGTGCGCCCAATCCCGCGGGCACGCCTTCGGCGACGATCTCGATCACCGCGCCGATGGAAGAGCCTTTCTTGCGGATGCCATCGAGATATTGCTCGAAGAACGCGGCCTTGTCCTTGTCAGGACAGAAAAACGGATTCTTTCCGATCTCGTCCCAATCCCATCTGGCGCGGTCGATTTTATGCGGACCCATCTGCACCAGCGCGCCGCGCACGTTCACCTCGGGCAAAACCTTGCGCGCGATCGCACCGGCCGCCACCCGCATCGCGGTCTCACGCGCCGACGAGCGCCCGCCGCCGCGATAATCGCGCAGGCCGTATTTGGCCTCATAGGTGAAGTCGGCATGACCCGGGCGAAACTTGTCCTTGATGTCGGAATAATCCTTCGAGCGCTGGTCGGTGTTCTCGATCAGGAGCGCGATCGGCGTGCCGGTCGTGACCTGCACGCCGGTTTCCGGATGCGCCATCACGCCCGACAGGATTTTTACCGAATCCGGCTCCTGCCGCTGCGTGGTGAAACGCGACTGCCCCGGCCGGCGGCGATCGAGGTCGCGCTGGATATCGGCCTCGGTGAGCGGAATCAGCGGCGGGCAGCCGTCGACCACACAGCCGATCGCGACCCCATGGCTCTCGCCAAAGGTGGTGACGCGGAACAGATGGCCGAAGGTGTTGTGGGACATGAGGTGTCGTAACGCGCGGACGCATGGCGGTCAAACACCAACGCTGTCATCCCGGGATGGTCCGAGAGGACCAGACCCGGAATCTCGAGATTCCGGGTTCGCCCTGCGGGCGCCCCGGAATGACGGGGCATTTTAACTATACCTGTTCAGCCCGCTGTCTCCGAACACATAGACCGCGCCCTGCGCGATCGGCAGCTCGGCGGCGCTTTGCGGCGTCTCGAAGCCGAGCGCGACCATCAGCGCCCTTGCCGTGCCGCCATGCGCCACCACCACGATGTCGGCCGTGAGGTGCGCATACCAGTCGCTCATGCGCTGCTGCACCGCCTCGTAGGTCTCCCCGCCCTCCGGGGCCACCCGCCACTTGTCGGCAAGCCGCCGGGCAAAGAAGACGGGATCGGCGGCCTGCATCTCGGCGAGCGTAAAACCCTCCCATCTGCCATAGCCGATCTCGCGCAGGCGATCGTCGGTCGCATAGTCCTGCGGCGGCAGTTGCAGCGCGCCGCGCACGAGCTCCATGGTCGTTCGCGCGCGCATCAGCGGGCTCGACACGAACGGAATTCGCCCCTTGTCGCGGCCATCGCGCCCGAGGCGATCGGCGAGGAGATGGCCGGCCTGCACCGCCTGCCTGCGGCCGAGGTCGTTGAGGGCGGTGTCCTGCGCGCCCTGCAGCCGGCCATCCGCATTCCACTGGGTTTCGCCGTGGCGGATGTAATAGATGGTCGGCACGGGCATCGGAGGCCGCCGGCTATTCCTTCGCCAGCGAGATATCCGGCGCGTCCGGCCGCTTCATGCCGACGACATGGTAGCCGGAATCGACATGATGCACCTCGCCGGTGACGCCGCGCGACAGATCGGAGAGCAAATAGAGCGCGCTGTCGCCGACTTCCTCGATCGTGACCGTGCGGCGCATCGGTGCGTTGTACTCGTTCCACTTCAGGATATAGCGGAAATCACCGATGCCCGAGGCCGCCAGGGTCTTGATCGGACCAGCCGAGATCGCATTGACACGGATCTTCTTCTCGCCGAGATCGGCAGCGAGATAGCGCACGCTCGCTTCCAGCGCGGCCTTGGCGACGCCCATGACGTTATAGTGCGGCATCCATTTCTCGGCACCGTAGTAAGTGAGCGTCAGGATCGAGCCGCCATCGACGAGCAGCCTTTCGGCGCGCTGCGCGATCGCCGTCAGCGAATAGCAGGAGATCAGCATGGTCCTGGAAAAATTGTCGGCGGTGGTTTCGAGATAGCGCCCATCGAGCTGATCCTTGTCGGAGAAGGCGATCGCGTGCACGACGAAATCGATCTTGCCCCACTTCTCCTTCAGCACGTCGAACGCCGCATCGATGGTGGCGGGGTCGGTGACGTCGCAATGGCCGAGCAGGAGGCCGTTCAACTCCCTTGCCAGCGGCTCGACCCGCTTCTTCAGCGCATCGCCCTGCCAGGTCAGCGCGATCTCGGCGCCCGCCGCGTGGCATGCCTTCGCGATACCCCAGGCGATCGAACGGTTATTGGCAACGCCGAGCACGACCCCGCGCTTGCCACGCATCAGACCCAAATGTTCCGCCATAAGACCATCCACCAAGCTTAAGGCAGTTTGGGTACACCAGCGCTCCGCGGCGGTACAGCCCCTATCGGTACCCGGCTCGGCCGTTTACCCAAAACACTAATGGCGGAATAGGCTGATGAATTGGGTGTTATGCTTGACGTAAGCGTTCACTACGAAAACGAGCCTGCATGAGCGCGTTTCGACAGAGTGTTGAAGCCATGATTCCGGCGCTACGCCGCTATGCGCGCGCGCTTGCGCGTGACGCCGATATTGCCGACGACCTGGTGCAGGATACGCTGGTGCGTGCCTTGCGCTCGGAGCGGCTGTTTCTCGGAGGCGACGTGAGGAGCTGGCTTTATACGATCCTGACCAACCTCAACAAGAACCGGCGCCGGTCGCTCGCACGCCGCCCGCAATTCATGCCGCTCCTGGAAAACAATCCGGATGCGAGCGGCACCGAGGCCGAGGGCCGCGACATCGCGCGCGCCCTTTCGACCCTGGTCGAGGAGCAGCGCGCGGTCTTGCTGCTCGTCATGCTGGAGGGCCTCAGCTATCGCGAGGTGGCCGATATCCAGGGCGTGCCGATCGGCACCGTAATGTCCCGGCTTGCGCGGGCCCGCGCGCACGTAAAGGCTTCGCTCGAAGGCGAGCGGCCCGCGTTGCGCCGCGTGAAGTAGCCGATGGTGGCGTGGCTTATGCATAGATATTTTCCGACAGGAATTGGACAGAGACGACGACAATGACCGATCCGAAAATTCCCGTAACCGAAGACGAGCTGCACGCTTACGTCGACAACGAGCTGCCGCCCGAGCGCCGCAGCGACCTTGAGGCGTGGCTTGCCACGCACCCCGACGATGCCGAGCGGGTGCAATCCTGGCGCGCGATGGCCGAGGCCCTCCACGCCCGTTACGACTCGGTTGCCAACGAACCGGTGCCGCAACGGCTCGATCTCGATCGGCTGGTGAGGCCGCCGCGCAAATGGGTTTACGGCGCCATCGCCGCCTCGCTGCTCGCCTTCATCGCCGGCGGCGGCGCCGGCTGGCTGGTGCATGGCGCGGCCGCGACGCCCTCCACCTTCCAGGCCTTCACGACAGACGCGCTGGATGCGCACCGGCTCTATGTCGTGGAAGTGCGCCATCCCGTCGAAGTGCCCGGCAGCGAGCGTACCCATCTGCAGCAATGGCTGACCAAGCGTTGCGGCTGGGACGTCTTCGCCCCCGAGCTCGGCTCGACCGGGTTGAAGCTGGTCGGCGGGCGGCTCCTGCCCGGCCCGACCGGACCAGCCTCGTTCCTGATGTATGAGAGCGTCTCCGGCGAGCGCTTTACGGTCTATACCGCCAAGGCTTCGACCGAGACGACGCAGATGCGCTTCACCAGTCAGGACCGCAACGGCGCCAAGGATGGCGCGCTGTTCTGGGCCGATCGCGGCGTGGGCTATGTCGTGAGCGGCACCAGCGACCGCGAGCGGCTGGCCCAGGTGGCCCGGCTGGTCTACGACCAGACCGAGAAAAAGGGCGGCTAGATTGCGGCGACTTTTCGTAGAAATGCCGTTCGGTTAACCCGGATCTACTGCAGAACGGCTTTAAGCCCCCGGCATCGGCTGCGGGCGCCCTTTTTCAAGCCATCTTCGCGGGAAAAGGCGCCTTCCTGCGCGGAAAGGTCACCTTCGATGTCCCAATTCGGACATTGAAATTCTGTAATCAAGTCATGGGTGCGTCTCATTATCGCACCGGATACTCACGAAAAAATGAGAAGCGTTCGATCCGCCGATCGACGCACGCGGCCTTGAGTTGGGGTTTTGTACCGCGCTGGTCCCCCTCTCAAGGCCGCACCCTTTTCCCGGGCCGAAGCCCGAAAAAATCCAGCTACGATCGAGCTACGATTTGGTTTCAGTCAGGTGAGATCATTTCGCGGATTGTAGGGGTGTCCGTCGCGCCATTTCTGCATCAATGCCTCCAGTTCGGAATCGTTCCCGTCCGGTAGCATGATGCGCGTGGTCACGAAGAGATCGCCGGGGGTTCCGGCCGGCTTCGGCAACCCCTTGCCCTTCAGCCGGAAGGTCCGGCCGCTCGATGTGTTCTTCGGAATCGACAAATCCACAGCGCCGCTGAGCGTCGGCACCCTGACCTTGCCCCCCAGAACCGCCTCATAAAGCGTGATCGGCAGATCGATCCTGAGATCGCTGCCATCGACCTTGAAGAACGGATGCGGTGCGATCTGCACCGTGATCAGGAGGTCGCCCGGCGGATGGCCCGGCGCGGTCTCGCCCTGCCCGCGCAGCCGGATCTGCTGGCCTTCGCTGACGCCGGCCGGGATCTTGACGTTGAGCTCCTTACCGGTCGGCAGCCGCACGCGCTTCTCGCCGCCCTTGACCGCCTCTTCGAGCGAGACGGACATGGCGACCGAGAGATCGAGATCGAGGCCGATCCCGCCGGTCTCGAATTCAAACGGGCTTGACCTGCCCGCGCCGCCGCGCGCACCGCGGCCGGCATTGGCGAACATGCTGTTGAGGATGTCCTCGAAACCGCCGGCGCCACCACCGCCGGCGCCGCCGGTCCGGAACGTGTAGTTCTCGAAGCCGCCGGGACCACCGGCACGGCCGCCCGCGCCGCCGCCGGGAAATCCGGTGAAACGCGGCTTGCCCTCGGCGTCGATCTCGCCACGGTCAAACTGCTTGCGCTTGTCCTCGTCGCCGAGAATCTCGTTGGCCGTGTTGAGCTCGGCAAAACGCTCCGCCGCCTTCGGATCGTTCTTGTTGCTGTCCGGGTGATGCTTCTTGGCGAGTTTGCGATAGGCGCTCTTGATGGCCGCAGCGCTGGCGCCCCGCGGCACCCCCAAGACCTCATAGGGGTCGCGCATCCGTCACGTCTCCTTCAGGGAAAGTCAGATCATAAACCAAGGGCGGTCTGCCCGCTTTTGGTTTCATCTGGGGTGCCAGTTGTATTTTTGCAACGGGGATACAGCCCCCATTAATTAACTCTGCCGCCAGGGCTTCAGCGTATGGATCTCCCAGCGGCCGTTGCCGCTATGGCAGCCCGAACCCTGCAGCCAGTTCTCGGTCCTGCCGCTGACCCAGCTTGCAAGGAAATCGCGGCAGGTGCGTCCATCGTCGGAGGCATAGGCCTGGGCCAGCGGGGTCACCGAGCCCCGCGCGCCGGTCTCGGGATTGTGCCAGGGCTGGCTCGAATCCCTGTCACCCTTGGTCAGGACGTCGGAGGCTGCATTGCGGGCAAAGGCGAGATCGGTCTCGGTCGGCGTCGGCACGGGGTCGGGCTGCCTCAGGGCACCCGTCACGTCCTTGTCGGTCATCCTGGCGAAAGGCCCATTGTCGAGGGAGGGGAAGCTGCAGCCGCCGGCGGAAAGTCCGATCAGAATCATTGCAAAGGCGGCCCCTTTCGGGGCGTACGCCGATAGGCCAACGCGTCCCCATGCCCTATATAGGGTTTGGCTCAACAGCGCGCTTTTGGACGCTGGCGGACGCAACTCGGACTCCACGCATGACGGACACGACCTCCATCAAACACCCGCCTTCCTTAACAACAGGTGATTTCACCGAAGCACAGGAGCCCTTTGCCCTGTTCGCGGAATGGTTTGCCGAAGCCTGCAAGGCGGAGCCGAACGACCCGAACGCGATGTCGCTCGCGACCGTCGACGCAAATGGCCTGCCGGATGTGCGCATGGTGCTGATGAAAGGCTATGACGCCCAGGGTTTTGTGTTTTACAGCCACATTGCAAGCCAGAAGGGCCGCGAACTCGCCGCAAACCCTAAGGCCGCGTTACTGTTTCACTGGAAGTCGCTGCGGCGGCAGGTGCGCATCCGCGGCAACGTGTCGCCGGTCACGGGTGCCGAGGCCGACGAGTATTTCGCCACCCGGCCGAAGCAGGCGCAGATCGGCGCCTGGGCCTCGAAGCAGTCGCAGGCGCTGGAAAGCCGCTTCGCCTTCGAGCAGGCCATTGCGAAAGTCGCGGCGAAGCACGTGATCGGCGAGGTGCCGCGCCCGCCGGGCTGGAGCGGCTGGCGCATTGCCCCCGGTCACTTCGAGTTCTGGCACGACCGTCCCTTCCGCCTGCACGACCGCATCGAATTTTCGCGTGACACGCCTGAGGCGGCGTGGACCAAGACGCGGCTGTACCCTTGACGAGGGCATAAGGACCACATGCCGAGCTCCGCCAACACGCCACGGCGCACGTTGCTTTTGACCGGCGCCAGCCGCGGCATCGGGCACGCGACCGTGATCCGCTTTTCCTCCGCCGGCTGGCGCGTGCTGACCTGCTCGCGCCATCCCTTTCCGGAGGAATGCCCGTGGGGCGCCGGCCCCGAGGATCACATCCAGATCGACCTCGCCGATCCCGAAGACACCGCGCGCGGCATCGCCGAAATCCGCGAGCGCCTCGACGGCGGCGCGCTGCACGCACTGGTCAACAACGCCGCGATCTCGCCCAAGGGCGAAAGCGGCTCGCGGCTCGGCACCGTCGACACCGACCTCGACACCTGGAATCACGTCTTCCGCGTCAACTTCTTCGCGCCGATCATGATGGCGCGCGGGCTGATGGAGGAGTTGAAGGCGGTGAAGGGTTCGGTCGTCAACGTCACCTCGATCGCGGGTTCGCGCGTGCATCCGTTCGCGGGCGCGGCCTACGCGACCTCGAAGGCGGCATTGGCGGCGCTGACGCGTGAGATGGCCTCCGACTTCGGCCGCCTCGGGGTGCGCGTCAACTCGATCGCGCCCGGCGAGATCGACACCTCGATCCTGTCACCGGGCACCGAGAAGATCGTCGAGCAGCAGATCCCGATGCACAGGCTCGGCACGCCGGATGAAGTCGCGCGTATCATCTACGTGCTGTGCACGGAAACCGGCTCCTATGTGAATGGCGCGGAGATCCATATCAACGGTGGCCAGCACGTTTAGGGCGCTGTCGCAGGTGACAGGCCTGCCCGTTCACGAACGAGGCAGCATGCGGGTCAATGTCCGATCGCCAAAAACCCAGTGATGCAGCAGGGCCGCCGCAGCATGGAAGCCGGCGAGCCCGATCAGGGCATGGGCGAGGAGTTCGTGGACTTCGGCCACCTTTTCAACGAAGGCCCGATCCCGCGTCCAGGGCGATGCGATCTCCATGATCCCGAACAGATCGAGGCTCTCGCCACGCGCGAACTGCAGGACGATGCCGGCGACCGGCACCGCGATCATCAGCAGGTAGAGGCCCGCATGCACCAGCCTTGCCATCACCGGAATCCAGTCGGCGAACAACCACGCACCGAACCTTGTCGGCTCGGGCGGCGGCGACGGATCCATGAGGCGCCACAGCAGGCGAAAGCCGGTGATCACTACCACCAGCAGTCCAGCAAGCATGTGCACCTGCAGCCCAAGGATGCGGGCAGAGCCGCGCGGCAGTTCATCGATGAACAATCCGAGGGCCCAGGCGAGCACCACCAGCGCGACCGCGCTCCAGTGAAGCGCCAGCGCAATCGCGCCATAACGTGTTTGGGAGTTCAACAGCCGCATCGTGGCCTCTTCATAAAAGCATAGGCCGGGACGCCTCGGACCCGCTTGATCTGCGTCAATCGGGCACCACTGGAAGGCCGTTGAGGCAGGTCAATTCAGCGCACCGCGCCGGGAATAGTCTCTCTACGTTCACAGAACGGAGCGGATGCATGTCCTATGCGGCCATCATGGTTTACGTTGATATCGACGGCCTGCCCGAGCAGCGGGTCAGGATCGCCTCGGAACTCTCAGCGAGATTCGACGCCGCGTTGATCGGCTTTTCCGGCCGGGCCACGCCGCCGTCTTTCGTCTCGGAGGGCGTCGTCATCGAGGAGGCAACGGAGGCCGATATCGCCCGGTTGAAAGCTGCACTGGCTGCGAAGGGAGCATGGTTTCGCGGCATTTCGGGACGGCCGGATGCGGAATGGCGGTGGCAACTCGATTTTCCGACCGAGGCACTCGCCTCCGAAGCGCGCGCAGCCGACCTCCTCGTCATCGGCAAGGTCAAAACCTCGCACGTTCCCTATGGCCTGCTGGCGCCCGGCAAGCTGGTCCTGAACGCGGGACGTCCCGTGCTGTACGTCCCGGACGGGGTCGCGACACTCGGTGCCGACCACGTCGTCATCGGCTGGAAGAACACCCGCGAAGCGCGGCGCGCGGTTGTCGATGCGCTGCCATTCCTTCGCAAGGCCGCACGCGTGTCGATCGTCGAAGTTCACAGGGAGAAAGTCCATGCCGCGCCTGCCGACGTTAACGACCTGGTCCGCTATCTGGCGCGGCACCGCATTGCCGCGGAGGCCCACGGCATCCGCCACCGCGAGGGTTCGGATGCGGACGATCTGATCCAGTTTGCGCTGCGTCAGAAGGCCGATCTGCTCGTCATGGGAGCCTACGGGCACAGCCGGCTCGGCGAATGGATCTTCGGCGGAATGACGCGAGACATGCTCGAGGCGACGCCGATCTGCTGCCTGTTGTCCCACTAGGCGCGAAGGCTGCGCGCGCGGCGTCGCTCTCAGCTTAGGAGCGACGTTGCAATCATCAGGAGACAAGTGGCCAAGCCCAGCGCGGGCACCCAGGCACCTACCCGTATGTGTGGCGCGTCCGAAACAATCCCGCGCGCCTTGATGCGCAGCAGGGACAGATTGACGAGTGCAAACGTTGCGAGCGTTGCAATCGATGTCCCTTCGGCCAGCCGTTCCAGCGGGAAGGCAAGCGCCAATACCATCACCATCGCCATCACGAGCGCGGTGGCAATCAACGGCGTACCGGTCCGGGCATCGACGCGCCCCAGCATCTTGGGCAGGTCGCCTTGGCGCGCCATGCCGTAAACGACGCGGGCCGCCATCGTCATCTGCGCCAGGATCGTGTTCAGCGTGGCGACGACCGCGATTGCATTGAAGGTGGCCGGGCTGATGCCCGCCACCTTGCGGAACACAAGGCTCAGCGGCGCCGCCGAACCCGCCAATTCGGCCGGGGCTACCGCGCTGACCGCAACTGCAGCCACCAGAACGTAGAGCACGGACGTGATCAGCAGCGTGAGCAGCATGGCCAGCGGAATGTCCCGATGCGGAAGCTTCGCCTCCTCCACGATATTGGCGAGGTCCTCGAATCCCACAAAGGCAAAGAAAGCGAGCAGACTGGAGAAGGCGATCCCGGACAGGACGGGCGCCGAGATCGGCGGCACCGAAAGCAGCATGGGGGCGAACGAGATGTCGGAGTGGACGGCGGCAGCGATCAGCAGCACCAGTCCGCCGGTTTCGATCAGCGTAAACAGCCCCGCCAGCACGACCGACTCGAGAATGCCCCACGCGGCAACAACGCCCAAGATCAGGACGATCGCTACGGCGAGATAGGCCGGGGGCAGCGCCATGACCTGCCTGACATAACCGACACCGCCGAGCGTGACCGCGGCAGCCGCGACGATGCCAGTCACCAGCGACAGCAGGCCCGTTGCGGTCGACAACGTCCGCGAATGGAACGCTGCCCTGACGTAAGCGGCCTCGCCGGCACTGACGGGATATCTCGTCGCCATTTCGGCATAGGAAGCGACCGTCAGCGCCATCACGACCGCAGCGATCACAAAGGCCCAGTGCGAATGGATCCCCGAGCGCCCGGCGACGGCGCCGATCAACACATAGATGCCGGCGCCGATGGTGATTCCGACGCCGTAAAGAACGAGCAGCGGCAGCCCAAGCCGCCTGCGCAGGCCCGACGTCGACTGGCTTTGCGCCTCGGGCACGCTCCCGACTCCATGCTTGCGCCGGGCCCCTCGGCACGGCTCCAACCATGAGATCAATAGAACGGCCGACCGGAAGCGGGACTGAGATAGATCAAACCCTCCCCGATCGCACCCCGCTAGCCTCGCGACGGTTTCGACCGGAGTATTTCCATGGCCGTCCGAGATATCCTGCTCGCCTTCACCAGCTATCCCGACCCAACCCCCGTTTCCGTGATCGGCAACGCGATCGCGCTGGCCGCCGGCCTCGACGCCCACATCGCGGCAATCTCATGCGAGGCGCATGTGCAGGTGCCCGGCACCTTCATCTCTTTTGGCATCGCCGAAGGGCTCGCCGCCGGCGAAGCGCACAAAAGCCGGGAGAGCGCCCAAGCCCAACTCGCCGCCTTTGACG
>Ga0207707_10001092_pt1 | contig 25875 bp, 30 predicted proteins | sample KBSC83BmetaG_FD_184336 | JGI IMG/M metagenome (GOLD analysis project Ga0207707, IMG submission 184336) | Corn rhizosphere microbial communities from Kellogg Biological Station, Michigan, USA - KBS C8-3B metaG (SPAdes) (version 2) | ecosystem: Host-associated > Plants > Roots > Rhizosphere ... | reverse complement strand
GTTCTCTTCACCGATCGATCACACTAACGTAGTTTTCACCACGCACGGCTACCCACAGCTCGCGGCCGTCGGGCCGGAAGAACGCCTCATGGGGAGAACGGCCCACGTAGATCTTCCCTTTCACCGTGTTGCTTTCGGTGTCGATCAACGTGACAGAGTTGGACCCTACTGAAACGACAGCGATTGTGCGGTGGTCAGGCGAAAAGCCGAGGCCGTGCACCAGGAGTTCGCCCCGATACAGCGGGCTCAGCGCCGCAGGAACATCTCCGCCCAGGTGGATCAAGCCGAGGAATTGCTTCGTAGCCGGATCGATCACCGAAACCGTGTTCGAAGTCTGGTCGGCGGTGTACACACGATCTCTGGTTGCGGCGGCGGCGCTTAGGGCGCCAGCGATTAAAAATGCGATTGCCCAGAGTTTCATATGAGTCACTTCTCCCTTTGGGGATTGCCCGCGCTCTTTTTTCCGAGCCACAGCCGCATGGCATCGATTTCGGACTGCTGATCGACCAGAATCTCCTGGGCCAGCCGACGAATCGCCGGGTCCTTTCCGTAGATCAGTTCGGCTTTCGCCATGTCGATTGCGCCTTGGTGATGCGGGACCATCATGGAGGCGAAATCGTGGTCGACATTCCCGTTCATCGGCGCCGTTGTCATCTGACGATCCATGCGTTCCATGCTTCCATTCATCTCTTGCATGAATCGTGCGCCAGCGGCGACATTTGGGCCGCTGCTACGAGTGCCGCAGCAAGACATAGAACCACTCCGATACCCTTTGCAGACATATTTCCCTCCTCATGCGCTACCGTCAGCCAGCCACTGCTTCGCTCACCTGCAAGCCAGCACGGGAATCTTCTCCCGGAAGAAACGAGAGTCCCTGCGGCACTCGCACGAATCCTTGAGTCGGCGCCACTGATCGCTTTCGCGCTTTCGATATCCCGAGCCTCTGCATTCTCCCTATTAACGTCGTCCTCGCTACGCCGAGGTGAGCGGCGGCTCCGCGCGGTCCTCCAACCCGCCCGTTGGTTTCGCGCAAAACAGCAGTGATATGTGCGCGTTCGGCTTCCACCAGCGTCTTAACACTAACGGGGGCCACGGCGGGCGCGGGGACGATGGGACTGCAACCCGGTTGAGCGTCGGCAGCCGCAAGACAGGCCGTGGTTTGTCGGCTGAGCATACGCCCGGTTGTCCTGACGACGCCGCGCTCGATGACGTTTTGCAACTCCCGGATATTGCCCGGCCAGTCATACCGCCTCAGAGCTATCATGACGTCCTCGGGAATGGAGTCGATGTTTTTGCCTTGCTGCCGGGCAAACGCTTCCACGAAGTGTTCCGCAAGAAGGGAAATATCGTCGAGCCGTTCGCGCAGCGGCGGCAGCGTAATGGGAAACACGTTCAGCCTGTAAAAGAGATCGGCCCGGAACTTCTTTTCCTGGACCAAACGTCCCAGGTCCTGGTTTGTCGCGGCTATGACTCGCACATTAACCTGGATAGAATGAGAACTGCCCAACCGCTCGAATTGCTTCTCCTGAAGAGCGCGTAGAAGCTTCGGTTGGAGTTCGAGGGGGAGTTCTCCGATCTCATCGAGGAATAACGTTCCACGATCTGCGGCCTGAAAGCGTCCGATGGTTTGGGCCACCGCGCCCGTGAAGGCGCCTCTTTCGGAGCTGAAGAGTTCGTTCTCGAGTAAGCTTTCGGGAATCGCAGCGCAGTTCAGCGCTACAAAACGACTCGCACGACGATAGCCGGCTTCGTGAATCGCGCGAGCGATCAACTCCTTACCGGTACCGGTTTCGCCCTGAACCAGCACAGTCGAGTCAACCTTGGCAACCAAGTTGACCTCATCAAGCAAGGCGCGGAATTTCGCGCTGACCCCAATCAATTCTCTGGTCTCCATATTTATCCTTTGCGTAGCGTTCCGAAAGAACTGCCGATCGCGTTTGAGCGCGGCGGCGGACTGGACTCCAGTGGGATCGCTCCTGAACATCAAGAGCAGCCACAACTCGATTAGGCCTCAAATCTCAGCTCAGGACAATGGGACGAAGGTGTCACAGACGCGTACCGGCATTCGGGAGAAACGGAGTGCCCGAAGCTGCGTGCGCCAGTGTGCCGGGCCGAGCCCCATGTCGCTGAATCGGTCGACGGATGCGGCCGGAATATAGTTGCCAGGAACCAGCGCACAGGCCGCGACGATGCAGCGTTCTTCAGAGGAGCTTCCAAGCCTACAACAGCCATCGAGGTCACAAATGAAAGCGCCTAGTGAGGACCGCGTCACACATCAGCGCGAGACGAGAGATTACGTTTTCACGGCGTACGCACACAGGTGAACTCGCATTTAGGCGCGCGGCGAGACGCGGTGTCAGGCTCTCGCCACGGGCCGGAGATCGAGCCGGGCAGCCATCTCCACCAGATCGGCCAACGACTGAGCCTTCATCTTTTCCATCACGCGGCCTCTGTGTTTTTTTACGGTGGTCTCGGTGATTCCGAGTTCGCCAGCAACTTGCTTATTCAGGACTCCGCGGACCCCCAGTGCCATCACCTGTTGCTCACGTCCGCTGAGCGTCGTGTACCGCTCTTCAAGCCGCTGCCTCTCGGCCAGCCGAACGAGCGCAACCCGGCTGCGTTCGAGGGCGTGTCGAATGGCATCCCGGAGCACGTCGTCCGCAAACGGCTTGGTCAGGAATTCAATAGCGCCGGCCTTCATAGCCCGGACAGTAGTGGGGATATCGCCATGGCCCGTGATGAAGATGATTGGCATTTCACCCCGACCCTCACCGATGCGTTGCTGCAGGTCAAGTCCGCTGAGACCCGGAAGAGATACATCGAGCACCAGACAATTCGGGACGAAGACTCGTGAACGAGCCAGGAATTCCTGCGCCGATGAGAAGGTCTCCGCCTGCCAGCCCTCAAATCGGATCAGCCACTCCAGCGAATTTCGCACGGAGATGTCGTCGTCCACTACGAAAACAATTGGCGTGAGCTCTGCCATCCTTGCCGATCCTGCTGTGTTTGGCACGCTTTCAGTCAACATCATTGTAATCCGATGCCCCAATGTTCAGTTTGTCCGCAAGGCTGATTGGAGCGCGTTGAAGAGGGCCGTATCGCTAAAGGGTTTGTGGAGGCATTCGACTGCGCCCTGCGCGAGCACACCGCGGCGCAGGGAGTCGTCTCGATTGGCTGTGATGAAGACGATCGGAATATCGTGGCCGCGGACCTTCAACTCGCTTTGCAATTCGGGCCCTGTCATGCCGGGCATCATCACATCGAGAATCAGACACTCGGTCTGGCTGACAACATCGGATGCCAGGAATTCCTCTGCCGACGAGAAAGCCCGGGGTGCGTAACCGAATTCCGCAAGCAAAAACGGCAGCGAGTCCCGGACCGCCTCGTCGTCATCCACCACCGATACCAGAGATCGTTTTGCCGTCACTCCCTCACTCCTTGTGGGATCGCCGGAATCGAGAATGAAAACGTGGCGCCCGGCCCCTCATTCGGTGTTGCCCATAAGCGGCCCTGGTGGCTTTCGATAATGGAACGGCTGACGGAAAGACCGATTCCCATGCCGTTGCTCTTGGTCGTGTAGAAGGGCTCGAAAAGCCGATCGATTCGTTCCGAATCGAGACCGACACCGGCGTCCGCTACGCTGAGGCACACTTGACGGCCTGGGTGAGGCCGGATTGCGATCTGCAGGAGCCGGGGGCGATCGTTGACCGCGCTCATTGCCTCGGATGCGTTTCGCAGCAGGTTCGAAATTACCTGTTGCAACTGGATGCGATCTCCCGGCGCCAAAGGGAGATCGTCCGCGAATTCGGTTCGGAGAATCACACGGTTTCTCTCCAGGTCGGTCAATGACAAGACAATGACCTCACGTGCGGCATCGTTCAAATCGACCGGTTCCCGCGCGAATTCCTTCTTGCTGAATAATGCGCGCAATCGCAAGATCACATCCGAGGCGCGTTTGCCATCGCGAAGGGTCAGGCGCGCCATTTCACGAACACCGTCAACATTGGGGGAATCGCGCTCCAGCATGCGAAGACATGTGCTGGCGTTCGTAATGATGCCGGAGAGCGGCTGACTGACTTCGTGAGCGATTGAAGCTGTCAACACCCCGAGGCTCGAGATCTTAGCGGCATTTGCCAGTTCCGCCCTTGCTGTGGCCAAAGCAGCCTCCGCAAGATGACGTTGCGTCACATCTTGGACCGCACCGATATACTCCAACCGGCCTTCAGGATCCCGGCGACTGTGAGCCGTGAAGTGCAGGTGTTTGATTGAGCGGTTGGGCATCACAATACGATGCTGATATTCGAGGTGGTTGGCTGCGGATTGTGCTTTGCCGATCATGTCAGACATCAGCGGGAGGTCGTCGGGATGAACGCGGCTTCCGATTAGATCAAAAGTGACAGGAAGACCTTGGTCAAATTCAAAAATCCGATAGAGCTCGACGGACCATCTGATTTCGTTGTCCTCGACGCGCCATGAGAAGCTGCCGATCCGGGTGAGCCTCTGCGCTTCTGCCAGGAATGCTTCACTTCGCCGAACCTGTTCTTCCTCAACCTTGCTTTGTGTTACGTCCTGTAAAGCGCCGATAAACAAGGGTCGCCCCGCGACTTGTTCCGTAACACATATCACTCCCCGGATGTGCTTCAAAGCGCCCCGGGGAGTCACAATCCGAAATACGAAATCAACATCCTCACCGTCCAACCCTCGCGAGATTACAGCGTCAAACGACTGCAGGTCTTCTGGATGGACCATGTCCCGAATCAGTTTCACCGTGACCTTGGTCGCGGGATCGAACTCGAAGATACGAAAGGCCTCCTCCGACCAGTTGTGGTCGTCCACCAGCAAATCCGTGATGAAACTGCCAGTCTTGCTCAGTCGCTGGGTTTCGGCGAGACGAAGGTATGCCTGCTCGAGCTTCTCCTCCGCCCGTTTTCTGTCGTCAACGTCGATCATCACGCCATACCACTGCGCCGGATTCCCTTCCGTATCCCGTCCCAGTTGGCTCAGCGAGTGGAACCATCGATATGCTCCATCCGCTCCTCTAAGTCTGGCTTGCACTTCAAAGGCCTCGCCAGAAGCAACGGAATTTGACCACGCGGCGACCACTGATGCTACATCGTCGGGGTGCAAGAAGTGCGCCCATCCGCCTGCCAACAGATTGTTTCTCTCCACACCGAGGTAGCCAAGAATGCGCCCATTTACGTAGGAGAGTTCACCATCCGGAGAGGCGCACCAGACGAGCCCTGGCATGGTCTCGATTATTACGCTCAGTTCGCGCTGGCTACTTCGCAACGCCTCCTCCGCTTTCTTGCGCTCATCAATGTCGACCAGCAGGTTGCACCATCGAACGATCTGCCCGGATGCATCGCGAAGAGGGAGACCGCGCGAGTGGAACCAACGCCATTCGCCATCCGCTCGGCGGACACGGTGTATCTGATCATATGGTTTGCCAGTCGCGATGGAAGCGTACCAATGCGAGACCACCGCTTCCCGGTCCTCCGGATGAATAAGGGGTGCCCAATCAGTCAGTTCTTCGGTGGTTTTTTGATAAAAATCCAGGATTCGCTGATTTACAAACTCCACCGAGCCATCCGCTCTCATGGTGTGCACGTAGCCAGGTATGCTGTCGATGATCGAGCGAATCGTGAGATGGCTTTGCCGGGCGATTTCTTCGGAACACTTTCGATCCTCAATATCAGTTAGCAGGAGATACCAACGAACGATTCCCCCGCCGGCGCGTCGCTCCGCAAGCCCACGGGCCTGAAACCAGCGATAGACACCGTCGAAGCGGCGTAGTCTGTGTCGATTTCGTATGGCTCCCCAGTCGAGACTGAGTGCTTCCAGGCCAGGAGCACGCCGGGCAAATCATCCGAATGAACCTCATTCGTTAACGCCGAAGTTTGAGCTCATCAAGCGTTTTCCCAAAGTACTCCTGCACTGGCCGGTTGAGGAATTCGAGTTCACCGGAGGCGGTCATCGTGCAGATGAACCCGGGTACATTGTCGACAATAAATGGAAAGCTCGGCGACATCTCACGATCATGCCAGACTTTGAGGGAGTCGAAGTAGGCCGGCGCGGATGACGCTGCAGCGTCGAGTGCTGCCAGCGCCAATTGAGGAGTTCCGCAGAGCCGTCTGGGTGGGCCGGCCACGCCAACGTGGGAATGATGCCGGCCATCACCCTGAGTTCCAGTGGCTCGTTCCGCAACGCGCCGGCCAACTCATCCACATCAGACTCCGTCCAGCCCTCTTCCTGCCAGGATGCCGGGGTTGGCCCCCAAAAATCTAGTAGACCTTAGTACCACTGACGGCGGGCAACGAGATCGGAGGACTTGGCACGCTGAGCGGCGGGCTCGGCGGGGATGTCGCACGCGCGACATTCTCAACGGTTGAAGTGCCCGTTTTGAGACTTCGCTTCGACAGTCCGACACCGACGATCCGCCGCACGATACGCATAAGGTTCTTCAGTTCAATCGCATAACACGAGAGCCCGAAGTTGGCGTCCTGACTGCACTCCTTCACACCGACAGAAGCTTCGAATGGATGAACAGGTTAAGGAGACAGTTATGAACGTGAAATACCGGATTGTGTTTTCAATGGCAATCGCGATTCTTGCGGCAACTGCATCGTTGGCGGAAGTAAAGACCGACTACGATCGGACCGCCGAATTCAGTCGCTACAAGACTTACTCATGGGGAAAGATTCACTCACAGGACCCGCTGTGGGTCGATCGAATTAAAGCAGCCGTCGCCTCAGCACTCGCAGCGAAAGGCTGGACAGAAATGGAGTCGGGCGGAGATGTTTCCATTATGGCGATGGAGATGACAGAGGATCATCGCACTCTCAACACTTATTACGATAACTTCGGCGGCGGCTGGGGCTGGCGGCGTTGGGGAGGTTCGGCGATGGCTTCGGGACATCAACGACAACTGAGGAGACGTACAAAGTGGGAACGCTCGTCGTCGACCTGTTCGATACCAACACCAAGAAACTGATCTGGCGCGGCTCGGCAAGGGATACGCTATCCGACAAATCTGACAAGAACATCAAGAAACTCAACTCGGACGTGCAGAGAATGTTCGATCATTTCCCTCCGGAAGTGAAGAAGTAACAAAGTAACGCAATCTAGACATTTTGTGAAAGAGGACCAACATGGATAAGAAGCCAAATTTATTTAGAAGTGGAAATCGCCGCAGCTTTCTGAGAACTGGACTAACAGCGGCTGGGGCAACCGTGGGCCCGGCTTGCTGGTGCACGGAACACAGGCATTGGCGCAATCAAGCAGCAGCCTCACGGCGGGAGATTCTGCCATTTTGCGGTTCCTGGCCGCGGGAGAGGCCCTCGAGGTCGACTTTTGGACGCAATATAACGAGCTTGGCGGGATTCCGGACGACGAAGTTTCAGGCGGCGGCGGGAACCGAGCCTACACCCATTGCCTGAAAAAGATCGATCGGAACTTTCCGCAGTACATTCATGACAACACCGACGACGAGATCAGCCATCAAAACTTTCTCAATGCGTATCTGGCCTCCAAGGGCGCCGCAACCGCGGACCTGGAACCGTTTCGGACGCTGCCCGGCAGCACTGCAACGGGATCCAGCGGAAAGCTGCGGCTTACGAACTTGACGCAGCTCACGCTGGATACCAGCTGGTGGACACGCTACCGCAGCAGCACCAACAATCCAGACGTCAATCCCGCGCCCTTCGAGCAAGCAGTTCCGGATCTGCACATGGGGCAGTTCACAGCCATTCCTAGGACCGATGCTGACCTGTACCTCGAGGACCATATTCAGGCGATCGCCAACACCGCGGCGTTTCATATGCCGACCGTCGAACAGGGCGGCGGCAGCCTGCGGCTGGCGCTGGCTCAAAGAGTCACGGACGTCGAAGTGCTAAAAATCGTCATCAGCATGGCGCCAATTGAAAGCATGCATTTTCAAACCTGGCACGAAAAGGCCGGCCATGCGCCACCGCTCATCGACCCAACCAATAATCTGAGATTCCCCAACCTTAACAACGGTGTCGACCCCAATACCGGAGCAAGCGGCGCCGGGGTGAGGGAGATGTTCCAAACCAACCTGATTATGCCGGAACCATGTCCATTCATCAGCGCCAGCCTGCCGGCATGTTCCGTGGTCCGGCCGACGAAGACAGCCGGGGCGGCCATGGGCGCGCTCAAATTCCTCACGGCTATGGGGCTATTCATCGGCCAGTCGAATGCGTTCTTCTCGTATATGACTGATCTGGCCCAGGCCGCGGATGCGGCCCAGCGCGGCATCTAACAACCTTGTTCTAGGCATACGCGGGCACGGCGATGTGGCGATCAACGTAGTCGCTTTCTAACAATCAATCAAAAGATGGAGATTCACCAATGAGCACGATCACGAGTTCTGAAGAATTCAGTCACGTTCGCCGTCGTCTTTTGCGCAATGGAGCCATAACTCTTGCTGTCGCTGCGATTGTCGCAATAAGTTCCGTAAAAGCGCAATCGAGCAGAGGGAGGGTGCCCCAGATCAAGCCAGGGACGAACACGTCGTTTGGCCCACTGAAGCAGATCGATGCCGGCCTTCTGAATGTCGGATACGTGGAAGCCGGTCCCGCCGATGGTCCTGCGGTCATCCTCCTGCACGGCTGGCCCTACGACATCCATAGCTATGTCGATGTCACCCCGTTGTTGGCGTCGGCTGGCTACCGGGTGATCGTCCCGTATCTGCGTGGCTACGGTACGACGCGCTTTCTTTCAAGTGAGACGTTCCGGAACGGCCAGCAATCGGCAGTAGCGCTCGACATCATCAATCTGATGGATGCCCTCAAAATCGAAAAGGCGACCATCGCCGGCTTTGATTGGGGAGCCCGGACGGCCGATATTATGGCGGCGCTCTGGCCCGAACGTTGCAAAGGGATTGTCGCCGTGAGCGGTTATTTGATCGGCACTCCTCAATCCAACAAGAAGCCATTGCCGCCACAGGCGGAGCTCGAATGGTGGTATCAATTCTATTTCGCCACGGAACGCGGCCGAGCTGGCTATGAGGAATACCGGCACGACTTCGCCAAGCTCATTTGGCAGACCGCGTCGCCGAAGTGGAGCTTCGATGAGGCCGTGTTCAATCGCTCGGCCGCCTCCTTCGACAACCCGGATCATGTAGCGATCGTGATCCATAATTACCGCTGGCGGATTGGAGTGGCTGAAGGCGAGCCCCAATATGACGATCTGGAAAAGCGGCTCGCCGAAGGTCCGGTTATCACGGTGCCCACAATCACCCTCGAAGGCGATGCCAATGGGGCACCATACCTGGACCCTGCATCCTACCGCAACAAATTCTCCAGCAAGTATTTACACCGGACGATTACGGGCGGGATAGGGCATAATCTACCTCAAGAAGCCCCCAGGCCTTTGCCCAAGCCGTGGTCGATGTCAACGGTTTCGCGCACTAGGGCGATCAACCGCAGGGAGGGCATCTATGGGAACTGCAAGATGCTTACTCAACTCGCAGGAGATCCTATCTGAGCGATCTTAGAACAGCTACCGTGGAACCTTCAGACAAACCGATTCCGGCGTTGGGCGATTGTACGTTGCCAAAGCTGACAGGCGAAACGGCCAAAGCCCCTAACGGAAAAGACGCCTGGAGTTTTCGTGATGCTGATAGGGTACCTTTCGGCGACACCCTCAGCACCGCCAACCGTGGCGCCATCATCGCGCTCGCCGCGTGGCCCCTTAGTTGGCCGCGCGCCCGCCGAGCTCTCCGGCGAGCATGGCGGCTCGTCCGTTGGAAGATGGCGGCGATCATCACTTTCACGTTGAGTTCCACACTCTTGGTCGCGAGCCTGGCGGTCGCTACTCTAAATGTCGTTCTCCGGCGTGAGAGTACGAATGTCGTCGAAAAGCAAATTTATACACTCGCTGAAGCCAGCCGGAGTATTGCGCCCGCCATTTTGGACCGAGCCGGCACATGCGTCGCCCAAAATGTGAATTCGGGCGACCTCAACCGCTGGTACGGTACGCTCAGGGCGCGTTTCCCCAAGCGAGGATCTCTCTAGCCGTTGATTTCCCCAAGGGCTCGCCCTCTCTCGTGCCAGACGAGGGCTTGACTAATGCGGACCTCCCGAATTGGCTGCCGGACACCGGTTTCACTGGCGTCGTCGTTGACCACGGACAACTCGAGATTCGCAACATCGCGGCGCTTGAAAAGGGTACATGTAGGGTCGCGGCGATCTTCAGAATGCCACTGGGATCCGAACTGGCAAAACGCTTGTCATTGGGGGGAAGCTCCGACGTGATAGCCGTCTCGCCTAGGCAATTTTGTGTAGGCGGGCTGAGCCACAAGATCCTCGGAATGATTGAGGCAAATTTTCTACCAGGATCACCCCGACCGGCGTCGGTTGTCCTCAACGTCCGCAACTGGGAGACCGGCGCGATGGAGCACTGGACGGCTTACGAAGTTCGAACCAGTTATCGCCGTACATTTAGGGACCTCGCGACCATCGGCAGCCAATTGGCCAACTGGGTCTGGCTTCTAGCAGCGATCTCCTTTGTGGCCTTGCTAATTGATGGGTCGGCTCTTTGGATATGCGTACGGCTTAGCCGCGACGTTACCATGGCAATCGATGACCTGAGCGGCGCTGCGCAGCAAATCGCCGGAGGCAACTTCGCGTGGAGGACCCCGTTGCGCAGCAATGATCAAATTGGCGAACTGACTGGCAGTTTCAATGAAATGGCTGCTTCACTGGAACAGTTTCAGAAGCAAGAGGTCACCCGGCTCGAGTTCGAGAGCGATCTTCGAATGGCGCAACGCGTTCAAGAGTATCTGTTCCCTCGTCAGGCACCAGTCGTGTCTGGGGCCCACTGTCGCCGGCCGCACATTGCCGGCGCGTACGGTGGGTGGCGATCTATATGATTTCTTCGATCTAGGCCAGAAACAACTTGGGGTTCTCTGTGCGGATGTGAGTGGGAAAGGAGTTTCAGCCGCCCTTATGATGGCCAACCTTCAGGCCGTCGCACACGCACACGTTGGAGCATTCCCTGATGGCTCGGCGCAGCCACCAGCGCTGTTCGTTCAGAGGCTGAATGAAGCCTTTGTCGGTCGCTTTGGAAACAATCGCTACGCCACGCTTTTTTGGCAGAGTACGACGCGCAGACGCGCGTCTTGAAATATGTCAATGCGGGCCACGAACCACCAATTCTGATTCGTCCCACCGGCGAAATCAAAAGACTGGAGACGAGCGACCGTAGACACTGCCCGCCAGCCCCTGAGCCTCCTCGATGAAGTGGCGGAAGAGCGTGGGGCTTGGCGCAAACGCCATGTGGTCGACGTAGCCATCCAGGGACTGGTTCATTCCGAACACGAGCTTAGCCATACCACTTCCTTTCCTCACGCGGCACATCCGCGCGGTTCTGATTGCGTTACGCAATCGGTTGTAAGCACTTATCGCGCAACACGCGGCGACTCGCGCGACATGCCGCCTTCTCGCGTACAAACGCTAAATCCAGCGACGTAAATTCCTGGCAAAGCTATCGAATTCCTGCCCAAAACGATTCCGGAGTGCATTTTCCTCTGGTTCGATTTGAAAGCGGTTCATGTAACCGACAAACACAGGAATGAAGAGCAGGGAAACTGCGTTCGACAGATAGATCCCCCATCCGAGCAAGAGCAGCAGAAATCCCAGATACATCGGGTTTCGGCTGCGTGTGTAGACGCCAGAGCGGGCTAACGAAGATGATGCGGCCGGAGTGAGCGGGTTCACCGTCGTTCCAGCACATCGAAATGACACGACACCTAAGATACTCGTGGCCGCTCCCAGCAACGCGATTGCAACCGCGATGGAATTTCGCAGCGGAATAACAAAAGTGAATGTTGGCGCAGTCCGTGCGCTTAACCACATCAGTGCTGCCGTCAACAGGACGAGAGCGAGTGGTGGGATTTTCAGCTCAAGAGCGCGCATCCCGGCTTCCTGGTTTTTCAAGAGAAGCTTCGTTCATAAAACGATGTGATCGTCTCGCGAGCTCCCAAGCCAGCCATCCACCAAAGAGCACATCAAACGTTAGACAGAAACCCGGCCACCAGCTCGGGACGCCAAGGTTTTCGATGAACGAATGGTGGAAAAAATCGAACATGCCGTGGCTGACCATGGCAGCAGGAACTAACCACGGAATCTTTCTGAACCCGAGCACGGCCGACAGCAAAAAACCGCTCGCAACTATGCTTTCGATGACGAGCGCCCGATTGGATCCTCCCATGATCGCGAAGAGCACATAATAGTGGGCCACCACGATGAGGATAGTTGGAGCAAAAGACCGGTCGCGACCGAAACCACCGGCCGCGAGACCAGCAACGGCCGATGCCACTAGGAGACCAATAAAATATTCCATGCGAGTCCTCGAAGCCTGCCGGAGCCTAAGACACGGATCGTCCGCGACCAGCCATCGCCAGACGCAAAATCGGAACGAACCTTCGCCCTCAAACAAAATTGATCGGCGCTTTCTATTCTAAGCCTTCGCGCCGGATCACAGCCGCAGTAATATAGAGGAGTGTCACTGCAGCATGCGTCGCGTGTTCGACGACTGTCAGTATGGCAGTGATGGAATCATTCCTGCGCGACCTAAACTGACGATCGACGTCCGTTTGCCTGATAAGGCTTCTTACAAGTAAGTCAGTTAACAGTTGTTCTTTGGCGTTGGCGGTGATCTCACCGCTGTTAAGATGTACACGCCCGCCACGTAACAATCTCTTGGAGAATCCGATCGCCGAAAGGGTTTCGCGAACGCCTGTTTTGCTTGGCTGAGCAAGGCATCCACAGACTTCCCTTGGACGATGTGCTCTAGCCCGCTTTCTGGGAAGCTCGGGGCGTATCACGCGCTACTCGGAGAAAGCGGCTGCTGAGCGGCTAGAACGGGATCAGGAACGAGAAACGCCCATCGCTACTCGTTCGTGCGAGCTTCGTCGGCGAGACTGTCGCAGTTGCGATGCCGACTTCGCAGCAGACATGTCACCCGCATGAGCAGCTCGAATCGATTTGAAGTCAGTGCATCGTGGATGGGCCCGGCGTCCCATCGGACCAGGTGCCGGCCAAAACCATGAAGACGGTCACCCGTTCTTCCCGATCGTTCCCCCCTATTACCGGAGAACCAGGGAGATTCGCTCCCCAACTTTTCCCGGCATCACCCGAAACGAAAAACATGAGATGGGGATGCCACTTCATGTCGTCGTCGCTCAGATACTGCTGCTTCGACATCATGTAGCACATCGCTCCCGGAGCCAGCGTGGGTAGTTCCTTCTTTTCCAATGCGGACGTAGTAGCCGCGAGGATCTGTGCTTTAGATTTTCCTGCCAGCACAAGGTTGGTTTTCTTCAGAAAGATGGGCAGAAACGTCCTTGAGGCTGCCGGATTGAAGCAATGCGGGGCGCGGACCTTAGAGTTCCAGAATTCCGGGGTCATCCGTCGGCTTCGCCCAGGATCGCTCGACGATGCAGACGAAGCCGTTCGAGCCCTTTACAGCCGTTACGTAGCCATCTCGTCGCAGCACCATCACTTCGGCTGCATCCGAAATCGATGCCGGGGCGGAACTCCGGGCCAGCGCGATCTCAGCCTTCTCGTCCGGAATCAAATACTGATCGAGAGGAGCCATGACCGGATAGGGAGCCTGCGCAGCTTGCGCGGGTGCACAGGCCGGCCAGAGGAAAAGAATCGGAATAACGAATGCTAACGCTGTGATCGTGAGATTATTCTTCCGCATTTGATTCTCCGATGAGGAGCATTTGTGTATGGTCTTGAGCCACTAACCGCCAAGCGGTACAATGCGCTATTGATGATGGTATCCGATTCGTCCTGACAAACGCCGATAGCACAGCCCATCCGGTCGCAGCCGTCTGGCCCTTCATCACAGTTGCGATGCCACTTCCCCGGAGGAAGCCGATGGATCTTTCTCCGAGTGCCCGACATTGCCCAGTGACCAAACCGGCACGCTTCCCAGAACGCTAACGTATCTGAGGAGCTTGAAAGTCTGGCCGACCGTTAGTCTTCGAAAACCCCACCAGCTAGTCGAGGAACTCGCTCTCCTCCAACCGGACCGGTACGTATTCTTCCGTAACATAGCTGATGTCTTTGCTGATCAGGGCTTCGACTTCGAGCTTGAAGCCGTTCTTCAACATCAGCTCGATTTCCTTTTGCCAGGGCTTTTTGTTCACGAACCAGGGATATTGCGCGATCTGCCGGGCCCGTTTGATGTCTTGCTCGTTCAATTTGATTTGCACGCTGGGGCTAAGCTGGCAGCGGCCATAATCCAGACTGCGCAACCCCAGGAAACGCACATCGGGGATAGCCATGCGGCGCGATTCGTAGGCAAGATTGATCGATCCCTGTTTGATCACGCTGTATATGTAATACCCCCAGGGGTCGTTATCCAGCAGGCAATACACCGGCAGTTTCAACTCGTGATGGAGGCGGTGCAGCATACGACGAACGCCGCGGGGCGGTTGACCTCCGCCATGTGTCAGGATGCAGTTGTGTTTGCGCCAGAATTTATCCTCGTTGAATCGCCGCCAAACTGTGTCTTTTTCGACATGCAGGATGAATTTTGCAGTGTTCTTTTTGAACTGCACGATGTCCTGTTCGACGATCGACGGGATGCTGTAGCCGCCAGAGCCCATGCGGGAACAGTCGATCGTGTCGCCACTATCTACCAGTGTGATCGGGCCAACCATCGCCCCCCGCGTTTTTGGCGTACAGGTGAAGCTCTTCGCGCATCGAATCGAGTGAAACCTCGATGTCCTCGATGACGGGATCGCATTCATCCTGCGTATCGAACGTCTCTTCGCTAGTCCCTTCGATGGTGTGCTTCAGCAGGTAGAACAAACCTCGGATGCTGGTTGTCTTTCCCTGATCGATCAGTTGCTTGCATCCGGAAGCGACCAGCAATGTCTGCATGTAGCTGCGGGCTTGAGCCAGATTGAATAATTCCCGCCGGTTCGTCCCGCCGCCCATCTCAATAATGCGCTTCGATTGATTGAACCGAACATTCGATAATGATCGTGACGGGATATCCACGTACGGCGCCCGCCCACGTTCCGCGGACTGGATGACGGTATCGGCAAGATCGCGAATCGAACTGAGAGTTTTCCTATCTTTCGTCGAGCGATTCGGTTTGTCTGAAGTCGATTTCGCTTTCTTAGCCATAATTTACGCAGTTGGTTCAGACGATGCCGTTTCGCCAGGAGTTTCTTCCGGGTTGACGATCAGCACATTCTCGCCAAACTCCTCGACAGCGTTTTCACGCTGTTTCCCTTCGTCGTTCAGTTGCGTATCCGCAACGGCCGTCTTACGTTTCGCGACATCAACCAAGCGGCCATACAGATCCCGTCTCGGGCGATCTCCGTAATCCTTGATTGTGGCGACGGCATGTGCCACCTCACCAAGATAGCGCAGGAAAATCTCACGACGTTCACCTTCCTGACGCACGCGTTTACGCCGATTGAGGTAAGCCGCCAGTTTTCTTCCCACGGCCTGAAGGCCTAGCCGCAACTCCTTCACGATTTCGGGATACGATGCGATGGCTTCTTTCGATTCACTGGTAAACGGCACCCAAACGCTGGCGACATGCACCATAACGGTGACCGGACCGACCGGCAATTGACCGCGGGATTGAGCCAAACCGTAAGCCCGCCAGTTGGTCCCGGTGACCGACTGCGTGACGGCACAAGCCGCCGGCTGGAACTGAAGTGGAACACGGTTCGCGTAGCGCAGCACCTGCATCGACTGGTTTTCGCTCAGGTTGACATTTTTCATTGCGGCGAAAAGTTGATCGACTTCCTCCTTCTTGAGCTTCGAAGGCGATTGACGAGTTCCCATCCTCGCCTGCGACAGGATTTTGTCGGCACCAGTCGCGCCGACTCCATCGAACGTCGTCAGTAAGAATTGCTTCAGCGACCGGGCGTCACTCTCGCTGAGCAGGTCGGTCAATGCGTCCAGCGTGACCTTCTGGGTTGAACTAGCACCATCATAGGCAAGTCCGACCTCGATCAGAAACGGGTTTCCGCGATATACCGCGGGCGGACGCGTCGCAGCACAGAAAAATTCGCCGGGCAGCTGATGATGAAGGCCTTTGAGAATCAGCGATTCACCGATCGGTGAGATGCAGTCGGTCGCGGGAGCGCTGATTTTCGTCTCTTGAATCGCTTTGTAAAGTGAGTCGGCTTCCTGGGGTCCAATCTTCTTGGGATTGCCGCGAGTGCTGATCTTTGCCGTTTCGCAGATTTTCTGCGCGACTCCAGAACTGACACGGGAAAACGAGGTCGTCAGAAACTGCGCCATCGAAGACCCCGGGGTGTCCTTCAACATGGTGACCAGCTGCCCGAGTTCGATTCCATATGGGTGTGGCTTGATCTCTACGGGTTCAGGCGGAAGCTTGGTTGTGGAGCGCGAATACGTGGTCTCGCTGCCATCGGGATCGACATAGTGAATCGTCACGTGTGGATTGGCGATGGCCGTCTGTTCCAGATATTCGTCCACACTGCCGCGCCCGCGTTGGTAACGTCCTTCGAGCTCGATCGTGACACGCGTGCCACTGCGTACTGCATGGTGAGAATGGGACTGTTGATCCGGAATGGGGTATTGCGATACCCATTCGATACCGTGGTCGGTAATGTACTTCTGGCCTTTTTCACCGGCTGGAATGTCTTCGCCGTCGCCTTTGCCGTTGACAATTTCCGGCATGTTCCGCCGCGTGTCGATCTGGATTTCGAAGTATGCGCCGGCTTCTTTGGCGAAGTCATGGAAACGATCTTTACTGGTTTGCCGGTAGTCAGCATCCCGTACATGCCCGCAGCGCTGATTCCGATTCCCTGTTGCCCTCGACTCATCCGCAGTCTATGAAATTTCGAACCATAGAGCAGTTTTCCGAAGATTAGCGGTATTTGTTTTTTGACAATGCCCGGCCCGTTGTCTTGGACACCGATTTTGTACCGATTGGGACCAGTAGCTTCGATATGAACCCAGACCTCGGGAACAATACCCGCTTCCTCGCAGGCATCGAGTGAATTGTCGACAGCCTCTTTAACCGCCGTCAGGAGGGCTTTTCTCGGATTATCGAAGCCAAGTAGGTGCCTGTTCTTTGCGAAAAATTCGCTGACGGATATGTCGCGCTGTTTTGCCGCCATCGACTCGGCCGTAACGGCGCGCCGCTTTGGCTGTTCACCTGTCTCGTTGACGTTCGGCATATTTGTGTGTTCTTCCATTTTGCCGGACTCTACTTTGGAACTCATGACGGGCCCGGGAAAGATTCAAAATCGTTGAACCTTCTCGGGTACCACAAAGGGCCGCGGAACTCGCAACGTAAGGCCTGGCATTGGATTAGGACTGAGAGACGCATCAGAGTCCGGTGATTTCAGGCGGTCGCGAATTCGTACGGCAAACCGGAGGCTGACAGGGCTGTTCAGGCCGAGATCACTGAACGGATCGAATTCCGTGAGCAGCGTTACCAGGATTTCGAGCCCTACTCCGCTTCGCCAGCTATGACATGAATGGAGTAAGCGGATCATTTTCCGACCGGAACCCACAGTCGCGCGGTCGCCTTCTCGCCGCGCTCGTTCGCTCGCTCGACCTTCACCACGTAATCACCCGGCCTCCGGAAGACATGCTCCGTGCGCGCGTATCCTTCCTTCGCTTTTTCCACCGCGCAGCCGTCGGATTTCACCGAGGCGGGCGCGCTGCCGTCTCCAAAGTCCCACGTCTCTTCTCCGAACGTGGTCCGGCACGTTCGCACAAAGAAAGTGACCGGCTGTCCGGAACGCACGCCAATGGTGGGCCAGTAGGAGGCGTGAATCGTTGGGGGCACTCGATCTTCGCCGCCTTTCGCACCCTCCTGGCGATCCACCACCTGCACGACGGCGAAATCGTACGCGCTTCGCCCGGAGCTATCGGTCACCTTGAGTGTCTCGCTGTACGTGCCGGGGCGCTGGTAAGTTCTGGCGACCATTGGGCCGCTTGCCTTTGAGCCGTCGCTAAAGATCCATTCGTAGCGGTTCACTCCAGTTTTCGCCCAGGAGCGGCTGCCGTCGAGCTTCGCCGTCTCCCCCACCCATACGAAAGAATGCGGCCGCGCGACCGCGACCACATCGGGAGCATACTGGCGCTGGTACGCCTCCCACAGGAACGCGTACCCTTCGACGATGCCAGCTTTCCCGGATTGCTGCGGGCCACGAATCTCGTAGTGGAGGTGAGACCAGCAGCCGGCGGATCCTTCCTTGCCGATCCGGCCCACCGGCTGGCCCATGCGGACCCGCTCGCCCAGAATGATGCCCTCGTCAATCGAGAACAGGTGAAAGTACCAGTGAAACCACCCCCGGTCATCGAGGATGATGACGCCGTCATAGGTGACCTCCGTATACGGGCTTGTCACGTACTCCGGAAGCGCGGCTCGGCCCCGTACGACAACGCGCCCATTGGTAGCCGAGACAACCTCCGTTCGTCCTTCCGCGCCACCCAGGTCGAGCCCGTGGTGATAGTAGATGCGCTTCGCCGAGGGTTCCTCGGAACCATCCACGTACGACGGCTCGTTCGCCATCTGCGTGTCGGTGGCGAACCAACGCTGCTTTACGGGATACACGTACGTGGGCCTGAGAAATGGTGATCCCGTCGGCCAAACCCGCAGCCGCGCATCTTTCTCGATGGCCCATGGATTCGCGCGCGAATTCGCCAGGAGTCCCTTCGTGACGGAGCAGTCGATCTGCACGCCGCCCGCAGTCACCGGGAGTCGGTAGTTCCCGCATTCGAGCCACACTTCCTTACCGTTCACCATCACGCGAACCCGCGCAAGCCGCACAGCACCGCGAACCGTATCAGCGATCTCCCTGCGCTCCAGCAACTGCACTCGTGCGGTCGTTCCATTCGGAAGTGCGACGTCGGTCGGCTCGCCCTGATTGACATCCACTAGGCGGAACAGCGGGGTCTCCTGCTGTTGCGCAAAACCCGTCAGGGCAACAAAAGACAACAGAAGTCCCGGAGCGTTCATTTGCTCTCCTTGCCCCGATTTGAACCAGTGGTTTCCATTTCGTTAGCATACGATTAGCCACCGTAACGACGCGCGGGAAGATCACGTCACGAGTTCCTTCAACGCTCCATTTTTCGCAAACTTCTGCCAATAACGAGCACGCTTTTGTTCGACTGGAGAGACTCTGGGCATCGAGATCGGGCCAACGAAGGTCGCACTTGTCCTCCGCCTACCGACGGGAACGAGCGCCCGAGCGATCGAGCCGATTATAGTGACATGGTCCCGGGTGTGAAATGACCCGAGAGTGCGAAGCCATTGAAAAACCGTACGTCATGGCCAGCACAGGAGCCAACACGCCTGGGACAATGTTTCCAAACTTAGCGGGCGGTCGGCGAGATTCGGCTACGGCCTCTCGCAAACGTGGCGATGCCGAACGGTCTGCCGGTGCACTTTTTGAACGCGCATCGCCTGGTTCGCTGAGGGACGTTAATACTGCATTCGCACGCACATGGCCAGTATCGACTGGCAAATTCTTTCGTGAGACCATGTCTTTCCCGCCGGCGGGGTTGAGCCGCTTCCGAAGGGGTGTCAGGGTGCCCGCCGCAACAGCAACGTAGAAAATCAAGCGGAACGGCGGGCGATCATTGATTGACATCGTTACTTTATCGAAGATCACCACATCCAAATCGCGAGCGCGTTCGAGTGCCAAGTGCGTCCGCGAAGTTCGGTCGACATCAAGTGGAGTGGTTGAAGTCAAGGCCGACGGCCCTCACGCGCACCCGAAGGCGGCGCCTGCACAGACGTCGCCGTGGAGTCCGCCGGAATTGTTCTCGTGCGCAATGACCAACGTGACGTTGTGCGCGCCATCGAGCTGTCACGCGCCGCATACCGAAAAATGGTGCAAAATCTAGTGTGGGCGACTGCCTATAACTTGATTGCCATTCCCGTGGCTGCCGGGGAATTTCTCAGTTGGAGGGTTGATCTTCCCATGAGCGTGGGCGCGCGATGGCGATGAGCCTCTCCACCATGATTGCGGCACTCAACGCACAGCTTCTCCATCGGCTGAAACTCGCACACTGATGCACACCGGACTATTGTATCCAGCCAATCGCACTCGTGGATTCCAAACACCGTGTCTTTCCTTTTTTGGCGAGTCGCTGAACTTGGTGTACTTTTCCACGACGGCCGCATCTGTGAGAGGTAGTGATGGGCATGATCTCGATTGACTGGAACCCGCTACCGTCGTGCCTGTGGACAGCCAATATCCCACCTCTTCGAGGTTTGATATGCTTAAGTATAGAATGCGACGTGGCATTCACATCGCCGTAGCGCCGCTGGTAATTGTTGTCCTCATTGGGTCATCCGACTGCTTCGCCAATGGTGCGAAGACCCGTGAGGCCGCAGCTTGCTGCCTTAAAGGCGAGTGCCATCCTGGCGCGAATGCCGATGATTGCTGCAAGAACACGGCGCCAGACAGCCCTCGATTAGTGGGGACAACAGCAACGAACCATGATGTTCCTCTGGTCGTGTCGCCTGTCGAAGAAATCGGCACGCTACTTTCGCCTCCGCTCTTTGAGCGGCTGACGAACGAACTGAGGCATCCACGACCGCATCCATCCCTCGCAACAGTAAATCTGCCCCTTCTCATCTAGACCTCACCCGAGGTGTGCCTTCGCACACCAATCATATTTTCTTTCAAGAGTCAGCTGCTTGGATCGCGCGTCTTCGGACGTGACCCGAACTGCTGCCAAATGGAAATCGCAGGAGGTTTTAGATGAAGATAAACGTCATTGCAGCTACCGTCGTTTGCCGGATCGGTTTCAGTACACCGGGCGGTGCGCTTCACGCAGAATTCGGCGAATCCCTCGCTGGTAGATTCCGTCACAAGCTCTTGAGAAAACGGTTCGCGGAACTTCGTTCGTGGCTGACGATGTCGTGGAATTCTTTCACGAGCGTTGGGCAACTGTCGATCTTCACAGCTTCGATCTCTCCGCCAAAGAACCCACACTGAATAGCTATCAGAATCATCCACGGCAAGAACTTGTGAGTCATCCATGATCGACCGACTGATTGAAGTTTCGCTACGCAACCGGTTTCTCGTGGTGACACTTTGGATTGGCATCGCAGCCTGGGGGCTGTGGGCGATGCTGCACGCCCCGACCGACGCCATACCCGATCTGAGCGACAACCAGGTGATCGTCTTCACCGACTGGTCGGGACGGAGCCCGCAAGAGGTTGAGGACCAGATCACGTATCCCCTCACCGTCAACCTTCAGGGATTACCAGGGGTAAAGGTCGTTCGCTCCTCCTCCGCTTTCGGGTTCTCGATGATCTTTGTCATTTTCGAGGATGATGTAGATCTCTACTTCGCACGCACGCGCGTGCTTGAGCGGCTGAACCTCGTCACCAAACAGATGCCCGCCGGTGTCGTACCTACGCTTGGGCCGGACGCGACCGGCGTGGGACACGTTTTCTGGTACACAGTCGAGGGCGGTGGGCTAGGCTTGCGCGACTTGCGCACGCTCCAGGACTGGTACGTGCGCTATCAACTGAATTCGGTGCCGGGTGTAGCCGAAGTGGCGAGCGTCGGCGGCCAAGTACAGCAATACCAGATCGACATAGATCCAGACCGGCTGCGTAGCTACGCGCTTCCCTTGGGCACAGTTGTGCGCGCTGTGATGGCGAGCAACTCTAACGTTGGCGGTAATGTCGTCTCGGCAAATGGCTCCTGGTCCATCGTGCGTGGGCTGGGTCTGATTGAGAATCTCGACGATATCCGCAAGATCGTCATCGCCTCACACAATGGCACACCAATCTACGTGAAGGACGTCGGGACGGTGCAGGTGGGCAACGCCTTCCGCACGGCCGCGTTGGTGAAAGACACCTGGGAGGCGGTCGGCGGCGTAGTGGTGGCGCGGACGGGCGAAAACACCAAGCAGGTGATCGATCGTGTGAAGCAGAAAATTCTCGAACTCCAGCCCGGCCTCCCGCCTGGCGTTCGAATCGTTCCTTTCTACGATCGCTCGGAACTGATCGAAGCGACGGTCGATACGCTACGCCATGCGCTGATTGAGGAGATCATCCTTGTCACGCTCGCGCATATTGTGTTCCTCATGCATTTCCGCAGCATCCTGGTTGTGACGCTGCCCCTACCCCTTGCCGTACTGTGCTCGTTCCTGCTCATGCACTACACGCACATTACTTCCAACGTCATGTCGCTTGCTGGCATCGCGATTGCTATTGGGGTCCTGGTCGACGCCGGCATCGTCGTAACGGAGAATGCGTTCCGGCACCTTGAGGGGGTTAATACCCGCGACCGCGGGCTGGTCCTTGAAACGATACTCCGTGCAACAAAATTAGTTGGGCGTCCAACCTTCTTTTCGATGGCTATCATCGTCCTGGCTTTCGTGCCCGTCTTCGCACTAACCGGACAGGAGGGGAAGCTCTTTCATCCGCTTGCCTTTGCGAAGACCTTCGCCATGGCGAGCGCAACGGCGATCTCGCTAACGCTGATTCCTATTCTTTGCACGCTCCTGCTCAGGGGCGGCTTCCATTCGGAAGATCGCAATCCGGCCATGCGCGTGCTCCAGCGGCTCTATCGACCGGTGCTTGCCTGGGCGCTCGACCACCGCATGATCACGCTGAGTGCCGCGCTTGTGCTTTTCGCAGGCGCAGTGGTGCTCGCCTCGGGGATTGGCAGCGAGTTCATGCCGCCTCTGAACGAGGGCGACATTATGTTCATGCCCATCGCCGACCCGAGTATTTCGCTTGCCCAGAATACGGAGTACGCAAAGCGGCAGGACGCGGTGTTGAAGCGCTTTCCGGAAGTCGAATATGTGGCAGCGAAAGTGGCTCGCGCTGAAACCTCCACGGACCCGGCCGGGCTCAATATGACGGAAACCATTGTGCATCTGAAACCGCTCGATCAGTGGCCTCGCGGCATGACACTCGCGAAGCTCAAAAGCGAGATGGACCGCACCGTTTCCTTGCCCGGAGTGGCGAACATCTGGACGCAACCGATCGTGAACCGCATCGACATGCTGACGACCGGCATACGTTCAGAGATCGGCGTAAAGCTTTTTGGCTCCGACCTGATCGTGCTGGAAGGGAAGGCGCGGGAGATCGCCGATGCGGTGCGCACCGTGCGCGGCGCGAGCGATATCTACCCCGAGCAGGTTACCGGTGGGCTTTATCTCGACATCCGGCCGAATCGCGAAGCAGCCGCGCGCTACGGCATCGACATCGGCGAGGTTCAAGACGTGATCGAGACCGCGATCGGCGAAAACAACATCACGACCACAATCGAGGGACGGAAACGCTTCCCGGTGCGCGTGCGCTACGCACCTCAATTTCGCCGTGATCCGCGCGAGCTTGGCAACGTCCTGGTAAGCGGCGCCAATGGCGCACAGATCCCACTTGGGCAACTCGCCGACATCCGGCAAGTTTCGGGGCCCTCAATGATTAACAGCGAGAATGGTTTGCTTGAGGTTTCCGTGCTCCTCAACGCGCGTGGGCGGGACCCCGGAAGCGTGATCGCCGATGCAGAGAAGGCCATCCAGCGCACGGTAAAGCTACCCTCGGGCTACTACTACAACTGGAGCGGACAGTTCGAAAACGAAGTTCGTGCAAAAGACCGGCTGCGGATTGTGATGCCCGTCGTCATTGGCATCATTTACATTCTGCTGTTCCTGACTTATCGTTCGTTCCTGGAGGCCGCTCACGTACTGTTGGTGGTGCCGTTCGCGCTTACCGGCGGACTCTACCTGCTGTGGCTGCTCGGCTACAATTTCTCGGTCGCGGTGTGGGTTGGTTTCATTGCTCTCTTCGGCACGGCCGTGCAGACCACGGTGGTAATGGTGATTTACCTCGAAGAAGCGGTGGCGCGAAAGCGCCACGATCGCGGGGCGCTCAACGTCACCGATCTGCGGGAGGCGGTGATGGAAGGCGCGCTGCTGCGGCTGCGGCCCAAGGTGATGACGGTTTCAACGGTGGTCGCGGGCCTGCTGCCAATTTTCTGGAGCCATCGCGTCGGCTCAGAGGTGATACGCCCCCTGGCGACCCCCGTGCTCGGCGGTATGCTCAGCTCGCTTGCCCATGTGCTGATCGTTACGCCCGTGGTCTTCCTGTGGCTGCGGGAGCGGGAGCTCCGGCGCGGCCAGCCGGTTGATCGACCAGATTCCGTTGGGTTGGTGAAGTGAATTCAACAATTATTCAAGGAGAAAGACACATGAAGAAAGCATTCGTGATTTTGGCGGCGCTCGCCGTAGCTATCAGTCTTGCTGGCTGTAAAAGTAGCGGCTTGAATGTTAGCCAGTTGAAGCCGATCGAGACGCATAAGGTTGGCGATATCAATGTTGTGCTCATGAACGATACCGGAGAACTCAAGCAAGGGCAGAACGACTTTGTCGTCCAGTTCCAGAATCACCAGGGGCAGCCGGTAGACGTAGGTGAAGTACAGCTTGGCTCGAACATGTCCATGCCGAGCATGGCACCTATGTCTGGCGAATCGGAGATCACACCTGCCGGTCAGACCGGAACATACCGAGTCAAGTCTAACTTCGCCATGAGCGGAGCGTGGCACTTTACGATCAACTGGAACGGACCGCAGGGCCAAGGCAAAACGGCGTTCAATAGTAACGTGCGGTGATGAGGATGCTGCGTTTTCGCTTATCGCTGGCACTTACAATGGCGTGCGCGTTACCGCTCTCCGCACAGGAGTCCGTCGCCCACCCATCCAACAGTTTCCTCGATCCGCAGGCTGGCATTACCGAATCCGAGCTAGTCACACGTGCTCTGACTCAGAATCCGACACTCACTGCGGTGCGCCAAGAGATCGAAATGGCGCGCGGCGGCCTGACGCAGGCTCGTCTGCGCAAGAACCCGTCGGTAACCGCCGGAGGACTCCAGGAGGTCGACGGCCAGGACAATCGCGTTAGCATCGGCGGGGCGCTTCCACTTGAGCTCTTCGGACGCCGAGCACGCCGTACGGAGGTGGCCGAGCGCAAGCTCGATGCTACTCGTGAAAGTGTAGCCGACAGGGAGCGTCTCTTGAAGGGAGAGGTTGGGATGCGCTTCGGAGAGACGCTGGCCGCAGTGCGCAATCTCAGTTTCGTCGAGCAACTTCTTCAGATCAATCGCGACTCTCTCAGGCTCATGGAGGCCAGAGTCCGCGAGGGATCGACGCCCCCCCTCGACGCTGATGAGGTCCGCGTCGAGGTGGGCCGCATTGACGCCTTGAGGATCGATTATCAGGCGAAGGCTGAGATCGCGCTTCTGAGGCTCAAAGAGACCGTCGGCATCCAACCCGATGAGATTCTCCGCTTAAAAGGATCGCTTGACCAGCCGAAAATATCTGTTGACCAGAACCAGCTGTTGCAGATCGCCCTGGCTCACCGGCCTGACCTCGCCACGCAACGCGCGAACGAGGCCGTAGCCGTGGCAGAACTGCGCCAACACCAGGTTGAAGCGAAGCCTGATGTCACCGTCTCGGCCAGCTACGAACGCCCAAATTCGGGCTTTTCCCAGCGGGCCTTCGACGCCGCCGGAAACCTTAGCCCAATTCGCCAAACTTTCAACTACGCTGTCGCCGGAATCGAGATCGCTCTACCGGCGTTCAACCGCAACCAAGGCGCAATCGTTGCCGATACGGCGGCCATCGATGCTGCTCGCAGCCGCATTGCAGCCGCCGGCCTCGCCGTCCGATCCGAAGTTGCACAAAACCAAGTCCGCTATGAGGGTGCTCAAGCGAGAGTCGCCGCCTACGGCAACAGCGTCCGCGAGCAGGCCGCACGGAACCTCGAGGTGGTTCGCCAGATCTACAGCTATGGCAGGATCACTCTGCTCGACGTCATAACCGAACAGCGACGCTACATTGACATCGAGACGGCCTACGTCGCG
>Ga0207707_10001089_pt1 | contig 25899 bp, 25 predicted proteins | sample KBSC83BmetaG_FD_184336 | JGI IMG/M metagenome (GOLD analysis project Ga0207707, IMG submission 184336) | Corn rhizosphere microbial communities from Kellogg Biological Station, Michigan, USA - KBS C8-3B metaG (SPAdes) (version 2) | ecosystem: Host-associated > Plants > Roots > Rhizosphere ... | reverse complement strand
GCCAGCGTGATGCGCGTCCCGTCCGCGAGTGCAAGTTGGGCGCGCTCGCCGGCACGAGTGCTGAGCGTGCGCTCGCGTTGGGCGACGGGCGCTGAGGAGGCAAACAGGCCTGAGCGTCGCAGACCAAACGCGAGGGCGACGACCGCTGCGGCCGTCAGACTAACGCGCCACGCCCAACGAAAGGCAGGCCGCGCCTGAGCGCGCGGCGCCACGGCGCGCATGGCCGGTGGCGTCGGCTCGGGAGCAAGCGTGCGCCACGCGCCGCGCACGACGGCGTCGAAAAACTCCCGGTGTCGTGCATCGGCGTCGAGCCACCGTTCGAAGCGCGCGCGCTCCTCGGGCGAACACTCCTGGCCGCAGTAGCGGAACATGAGCTCCCAATCGATGTCGAGCATGGCCATCACGAAGTGGAAAAGGAACCGGAGCGCCGCACGCGCTCGCTCTCGATGTTGCCCAAGTGATACAAGGAGGACGTGCCGGACTACGTACGCAGTGGCGAAACGCTCCGGCTCGGAACCCCGCGTGTCCGCCCAGACCAGGGGCGCGCGACACACCTGCGTCGCGCTAGAGCGTTGGGCGCGGGCTCCCGAGGAGCGCGGGGAGCCGCTCGCGCAAGAGTCGTGTCGCGCGCGCGATGTGCGTCTCGACGGTGCGGGGCGAGATGCCGAGCTGGCGCGCGATCTCGGCCGTCGTCAGCTGGTCGCGCAGTCTAAGCGCGGCCACCTGTCGTTGGCGTGCCGGCATCGAACGGAGCACGCGCTCGACGGCGCGCGCGACATCGTCCGCACCGACGCGGGCCTCACCCTCGGGCAGGAGCACCGGACCCTGGTCCGTCGAAGCCGGACTCGTGTACTTGAGCAGCCCCCGCCGCTCCACGCGGCGGCGCTCGAGAATGTTGAGGGCGTGGGTCCGTGTTGCACTATAGAGGTAGGCGCGGACGTTCGCGGCGAGATCGATCTGCTTCCAGTGCGTCCAGAGTCGCGAGAAGACGTCCTGTACGACGTCTTCCGCCGTCTCGCGCGAGCGCACGAATCGCTCGGCGTATCGCCGGAGCGCCGCGCCGTGCGTGTCGAACACATCCTGGAACGCCGTCGCGTCGGCCGGTCCATCGCCGACGAGGAGGTCGCGCTCTCCGCTCACGCGCGGCCGCCAGTGCCGCAGGAACGGCACGCGCCCGCGGCGCGCAGCACCCAACGTCCGCGCGAACAGAGCGCCGAATCGCGAGTCAGTCGACGCGTGAACGATCCACACCGGCCCCTCGAAGCGAGGACAGACTCGACGACTATTGAGAGCATTTCTGCTCCTGTCAATGTGGGCACCACACCCGGAGTGGGCGTGGTCGCAGAGGCGGGGCCACTCCATCAGTGAGGACCGACGCGCGCGAGCGTCCGGATCCGCGCCCTCACTCCCACAGCAACGCCGCGAGGTGATGGACCGCTCTCGGGCACCTGGATATTCAACACGCGAGGGCCGCTCGGCCTGCACATGAGCGCCTGGCCGCTAGCGCAGGACTCGCGAGACGCGAACGCGGCGCGGGTGACCAGAGTATGTCGCGTTAGGGGCATGCCCAACGACCGCGCGGCTGACGCCGTGGTTGAGTTATGCCTACGGATACTGCCACGCCCAACGCGCGCCGATGTCCAACGCCAATGACTTGGGCCCGACCAGACGAGGGCGGGCCCACGCCCCGCGCCGCACGCACGCCACCCTCGTCCGCTTCGGAAGCGCCGAGCGCGAGATCGTCCGTGCGCGCGCCCACGAAGCGGGCCGACCCGTCGCCTGCTTCATCCGCGAGATGGCAATTGGCAGCCCCGCACCCAAGCGGCCGCGCCCGGTTCCCGACGCCGTCATCCGCGACATGACGGAGGTCGCCAATTCGCTGGCCGCGCTCTCCCATGAGCTCGAGCGACAAGCGCCGACCCTTGGGACACGACTCGATGCGGCGTGCAGCGCGCTCGTCGGGCTCATCCATCGGCTCGGTCGGCCGCCGGATCGGTGATCGGCGTCTCGAGTAGCAGCCGTGACTTCGCTGCGCTCGCAGCGTATCTGGCGCGCGGTCGGGATGACGATGCGCCGGACCGTGTCGCGTGGACAGCAACGCGCAATCTCCCGACCGACGATCCTGACGTCTCGGCCACGATCATGCACGCTTCTGCTGCTCGCAATGCGCGGGTGGCAAAGCCCGTCTACCATCTAGCGATCAGCTTCGATCCGGGTGATCGGGTCGATCGCTCCGCGATGGAGCACGTCGCCGACCGGATTCTCGGCGCGCTCGGACTCGCCGACCGTCAAGCGCTCATCGTCGCCCACCAGGACCGCGAGCATCCACACCTCCATCTCATGATCAACCGCGTCCATCCGGAGACGGGGCGCGCATGGAGTCGGTGGCAGGACCAACGCGTGGTGCAGCGCGTGCTACGCGAAGAGGAACTGGCGTTGGGGCTCCGCCAGGTACCGGGCCGCCTCGCTCCGACGCCGCAACTCGATGCGTTTGCGCGGGCGCCGGAGGACGCGCACCACGCGGCATCGCCGTCAGGCGCCTCACTCGCTTCCGAGGGCGCGTCGGCCGACCTCGCTCGAACCGTGCAGGTTCTCGAGCGCGAACTCGCCGTGCGCCGCGAACGTCTCGCGTCGCAGATCGCCGTACATGGCGCGCGTGCCCGGTTAGGCGAGCTCGACGCAGCCGTACGGCGCGCATCCCGTGCGGCCGTGGAGCTGCGGCTTGCGCTTGGTGTCGTCTACCGCGATCCGGAGGCGGCACACAAGGCGCTGAAGGAGGAGATCCGTCGGGTCGGTGTCGCGGACTCACTTGCGCTCCTCGAACACCAACCCGAGCGCTTTGGCGCGCTCCGCATGACGCGCCAACGCTGGCTCGGCATCCTCTACCGAGACGACACCGGTTCTGCCCGACGCTCTGCACCGTACCTGGCCGGCAAAGCGTACGACGCGATCGAGGCCGACCGCGCGGCCCGCGCACTGGCCTCAGGCAGTCACGTCCGCGCCGCTGAGGAGCAATTCACGCGCGCCCTCGCCGCCGTCTACGCCGACGCCACCTCGGCACGCCTCGCGTTCGAGCGGCTTGCCAGCGCCCGCGGCGACGCACACGCCGTCCACGTACTCGGTGCGGAGCCCCAGGTGCTCGGAGCGCTGCACTCAACACCCGGTCCTAACGGACGCCATGAGCCGTCTCTGGCAGGCGCGGTGATCGCCGGCCGCCAGTTCCTGGCCGCACGCGCGGCAGCCAGCATCGGTCAACAGCTCAAGGCACCGAGTGCGGTCGATCCATTCGCGCGAGCCCTGGCGGCTGCGCGATCAGACGTGCGGAACGCGCTCGTCGAACATAACGCGACACGCCCACTGGCCCGATCCGTCCAAGTCGACCGTCATCACGAACGCCGCGTTCGGCAGGCGATTGCACGGCTCCTCCCGTCCGAGGTCGCTCGCCTCTCGCTCGCACTGTCCAGGCCCGCGCGCGCCCTCGTCGCCAAAGTTAGGCGATCGATTCGGGACGCCATCATGGAGCGCGATCAGGAGGCGGGGTAACCGGCGCCGCACGCATTGCAACGCGTTGCCTTGGCATTCGGATTCTCACCCATCGCCACAGGAGTCGAGCGCTGCACCACGCGTGAGCGCATCGTACTGTGGACGCACTTGAAAGCACGTGAAAGCACGGCGAGCGCTGCGGGCTCCGCGCGGGGGCAATGCCGCGCGTGGCGCGTGGTTGGGCGAGAACGCGGGGCCTGGTCGAGAAGTATCGATAATAGGGTCACGTGAAGGCGCTGGGTCGGAGCGACAGACAGAAGAAATCCCAGACCGGCGAGCTCGCGACAGACGTCGCGCGGCTGTGCGTGCAGCGGAGGTGTCGCGGATGGAGGGTTTCATCGGATGGCCGCGGGCCGAGGAGTTGGCCGATCTCGTGCGGCACGCGCAGCGCACCACGCCGCGCGCCATCGACCTCCTCCTCGAAACACTGCGGCCGCCGATCCTTGAGCGCTGCGCCCGGCGACTCCCATCCGATCTCGCGGAAGACTGCGCCCAGGTGGTCCTCATTCGGATTGCGCGCGCGCTGCCGCGCATCGATCCGCCGCGGGCCGAACGCTACATCCACCAGATCGCTCGGAATGCGCTGCGCACCGCGCGCCGGCAGGCTGGCATTGATGCGAGTCGCCGAGCCCCGTTGGACGACGTCGTCGATGAGGCATCGCCGGAGCCGTATCTCGACGACGGCGAACGCGCCGAATGCGTTCGGATGTTGCGCGACGCCGTGGTCGCGGCACTCGCCTCACCGCTGCGCGAGCTCGTGCTCGATCTCTTGGAGGGCCGCTCGACCAGCGAAATCGCAGCGCGGCAGCACGTCAGCCCGATCACCGTCCGCACGCGATTGCTGCGTGCCAGGGTGCTGCTCTACGATCGCTTGCGCGCGAGTTGCCCGGGACGCATTGGGCGGCCCTGCTATCAACGGCCAACGATCGCGCCCTGCCCCGTCCCGCCGCCGAGCGTTGCATCGCTGCTTCGGACAGCGTGGCGCCCGGCGGGGCGAGCCGCCAAGCGTTAGGCAGTTGCCTCGGATGGACACCGTTGTCGCCTCCGCAACCGTCGCGCCAGACCGTCTCGACGAAATGCTGGCGCGCTACCTGGGTCCGTCTTTACTCCTACTACTCGACGATCCGGACGTCACTGAAATCTACGTCAATCCGCAAGACCGGTCGGTCCGGCTCGACACCCGAACGCGCGGCAAGATCGAGAGCGGGTTGCACCTCGAGGCGCACCGCACGATGATGTTTCTGAATGCGGTCGCTGCTCGGTTAGGCAGGACGCTCACGAGCGACGCCCCTCGCCTCGAAGCCGAGCTGCCACTCGCGACGTTTCGGGGCAGCCGACTCCAGGGCTTCATCCCGCCAGTCGCCGCCGGACCCGTCTTTGTGATCCGGAAACCGCCGGCTCTCATCTACTCCCTCACAGAGTACATCGCCTCAGGCATCCTATCGCCACAGCAGGCTACGACACTGCGCGAGGCCGTTCGGATGCACGCCAGCATCCTTGTGGCGGGCGGCACCAATAGTGGCAAGACGACGCTCGCCAACGCGTTGCTGCGCGAGATCACGGAGCAGTTTCCATCGGAGCGCCTCGTGCTCCTCGAGGACACCGTGGAACTGCAATGTGCCGCGCGCGACCACTTGGCGTTGAGGACCAACGGGACCGTGACGCTGGCCGACTTGGTGCGCAGCGCGTTGCGGACGAGTCCGGATCGCATCATCGTCGGTGAAGTCCGAGGCAGCGAAGCCCTCGATCTCTTGGATGCTTGGGCCACGGGGCACCCCGGAGGCGTCGCGACGGTGCACGCGTCATCCGCCGAGGGCGCGCTCCTGCGGCTCGATCGACTCGCTCAACGCGCGAACGTGCCGGCACAGCGCACTCTCGTCGCGGAGGCCGTTGACGTAATCGTGGTGCTGCAAGGCGGCAATACCGGACGGCGCGTGCTTGACGTCGCGCGCGTATTGGGGCTCACAGACCGCGGGGAGTTCGTCCTCGACCATCTATAAAGGGACGAGCTGAACGTCCGACCTCACGCTTATCAGGCTAGTTGAATGGTGTGACCAGAGTGGCAAGCTGCACGAAATCCCCAGCCAGTCCGCACGAGCTGCCCACGGCACTTGGTCAAGATACCAATTCATGCACGGTTGAACGGAAGCACAACCGACACCATCACAGCGGAGAGCCACTGCTCGAAACGCAGGAAGCTTCCCACCGACGATAGCTCGTACATCCTTACCGTGTGATAAAGCGGCGCCTGTAGCCACACCGCGAACTGTGGCGCCTACTCGCCCTGCCCGAAAATTGTATTCCCACTTTCGGCGTGCTTCCGAATGCATGCCCGCAGCGACGTCGTCGCGACCTCACGGCTTTCAAGACTCACGGCAAGGTCGATTCCGCGAAACAGTCCGCCTTCATCCGGCCCCAAGACCACATATCCCCAATCCTGGTCGGTGCTGTCTAAGGTGACGGTGCCAATCACCAACCCTCCCTCATCCGCGAACCAGCTCTTCTCTTGGATGACAGTACCGATCATCGGATGACGCTGCGGGTTGAACTGGTCGAATTCCGCCTTCGTTATCTCTCGCACCGCCATAGCATTCTCCACAGTCGAGTGTATGCGCCGAATAGAGGAACGTGCCCTGAGCGCGCCCGACCATTACCCCCAACGGCTACGGGCAGGGCGGCCCCTTTGTTATGTCCCTACCGCTAGCGCCCTCGCTGGCGACGTCAGGCAGGGGTCACGTTCCGCTCGATGTCTCGTATAACGGCGTCCGAATCTGACTCCTTAACGAGCGATTTAACGTTAGGCGCACTATGCAGGATGCGAACCGCCTGATCGAAGTTCTGCTCGAGCTTCTTATCCGTTGGAGGGGCGATAACACCCGTGAACGCGAAATCGGCACCTTTCGCAAGACTGTGTAGGCGACCGTTCCAATTGATTGCCTTCTCGACGATGCGATTGCCTTCTTTGAGATCGAAAGAAATTGGCTCTAGCACCTGCAACCCATCGTTGTTCCAGCTGGCGCGGAAGAGGTAGCTGTAGTCAGCTCCATGCACGAGATGGCCGTAGGTCATCTTCTTGAGAAGCCCGCGCTGGCGGATCTTCTTCTCAACATCGTGCCAAACGTCACCTTCATCGCGACGATGGCGATCGTTCACCTCCTCATAGCGCGCAACGTATTCGTCAAATAGCTCAGCAGTGCTTCTCTCCGGGTCGTCGTAATAGCCCCACATCACCGGCGACGGCTCAAAGCAAGACAAGTCGTCGGGAAAGACCCGTTTGAAAATCTCGTCGAGCGTCGCCGGGCTCTCCTCAAGCAAGTTCGGCTGGCGAATGTCTTCTTCCAGCGCTGATATTCGTTGCTCAAGATGTCGAACTAGGTTGCGGTAAGAAACGCCGTCGAAGTCCCCGAACGCCTTGGAAATACGCCCGTAGCGTTCGCTGAAGCGCTTGAAAAGTCTTCGGTTGTCACGATCGTAGAGGACGACACCGATGTTCAGCCGTTCGCCTGCAACCGGGTCCTGCACGTACCGGAGTAGCGCGAAATCATAAGTGGTCATTTCAGCAGTCTCCGGAGTTCCATACTGATGTCTGATAAACGTACATGACGGTCGAGCAGAAAGTCGAAAATCGCATCAACGTCACCCGGCTGTCGTTCCCACTCAAGCGGAATAGAGGCGCGAATGCCCGTGAGAATGCCTTGATCGATGCCCCGCCTCCACTGCTCCGGAAGAATCTCGTACCGCCGGCCTTTGTTGACCAGGAATGCGTGTGCGCAGTGTTTGGTCAACTGCTCGTCGGGCAGCAGCGGCGACCGTTCACGTACATCCGGGGCCCAAAGATAGACGGGACACGCAAGCCCATGATCAATCAGGTGAACCGAGTCCGCTCCGTCCCATAGCAGGTTCGGATTGCTCACTTTTCGGTCACCGTTCAAGCTGATTGAATCGAACGCGATGATTCCCGACATCGCATCGCGGAGATTCTCCGAAAGCAGCCGACAGGATGGATCCCAGGCCGCAGGCTGTGGAATAAGGCGAATGGTCGCAAAGTTCGGCCCAACGTTTCGCAGGAGCAGCTTTCTCGTTGCCTCGTCGGGCGCGCCAGTTGCGACCTCTGATCGCACCTCTGCGATCGCATAGTCCGGCACATTGAGGCCCAGAGTGCGCGCGAGGATAGCGAAGATCAACTCAGTGGCCAGCGACGTGCCTTTGTAGTGACCCTCAGGCGTGCCGGGCTCACGAAGCTTGAGAATGACTTGATAGCGTCGGTTTTTCTCGTCCTTTGCGACGGCGAATCTGGCGCCCGTCTTTCCTCGCGGGACACGTGGTCCAACCTCGAAGATTCTTAGGCGAAGCGGTCTGAGACGGCCGTGTAAAAGTGTTTCCATCTCTTGAGAATCGAAGGGCATTCTTCCTTAGGTGAGGGGTCTTTCGTTAGCCTGCTCATAGCTCGGCATTCGCCGACGCAACTAAATCGACTAACGCACGAAATGCCGACTAACGTGAGGTCCGACGCTGCCACTATACACAGACGCAAGCCCGGCGGCGAGACAGACGCGTGCCGTCCTCATTCGTCGGGGGGCCATAAAGCGACCCGCAGCTCAAACCGTCAGGCCGCTCGAAAGATCCTGAAAACAGTGCTCCTTTCAACCCGTAGGCCGTCTTCGCGAACCGCCGCGCGCTCTTCAAGGGTTAGGCGTCGGGACTCGCCTCGCCTGAGGGTCTACGCGCGCTGGCCACCTTGGGGTTCAAGAAATAGCGGGCGTTGGGGCCAAGTTGCGTTAATGAACAGGCACTTGTGGGTCATGCGGCCGGCCGATGAGCCAACGGTTCGCATCTGTACGGGATGCACACGAGAACCGACCTGCCGCCCAGAGCACGCTTTGCCGCGTGGCGCCGCTCTCACCGTCCACCTCGTCACCCTCCTCATGGCACGGGCCAAGCGACCGCCGACGCGTCCTCCACCGGTACCGGCCTCGGTGCGCAATGACGAGTTGCGGACCAGCTTGACCAAGAAATGCGCCCCTGTTGGCCAACTCGCATCGCCAGCTCGACTGGTTGCCAAAGCTGGATCGGCCTAACGACCGTCAAATCCAAAGTCGAGCTCGGATGCGGCGCTTGTACTCGAATACCCTCCGACTTCGGCATTCGGATTCGACACTCTGACGGCTGGCCGGCAGAGCCCGTCTATCCTTTCCTCTGCGGCATCTGGCGTTCGCCGCGAACATCACCGCATCTCGGACAATGCACCCGCGGACCTTCGTTGGGCCAATGCCCTAACGAACTCGCCAGCCGCTGACGCGACGCGCTCGTCCCGGCTGAGGAGGACCCGTTTTCCCCGTGCCTTGCGGTACTCGACCCTCACGCATAGTATTGTCGCCCCCGCCATTTTGTCGTTTACCCCATGGTTAGGCAGCCGCACGACCCCACGTAGTCCGAGCCCCGGCGCCAGTATGGAACGGCTCGCTGTCGTCCTCGAGCCACCATCGAATCGCAAGGTCGGCGTCTAACTCCCTAACGCCCATCGTCGGGCGGTCGACGGTGTATTCCCACGTGTCTTCTCTCGTTTGCGACGACTAACGATCGCCGACCTCGACGGCCGCCCGCCAATGCCGTGGCGCACGGTTGTCGTTTGTTGCCCAACGGTCCCAGTTGGAGAAAGGCTCAAAAGTGTCCTCGAGCCCGAAGCACGCGTTATCGAGTGCGTGACTAAGGACGACCTCGTCGGCGTGTCGTCCACGCTGCGACCACGGGTGGCCGTGTGCGAGTTGGCGACAGATGTGCCATCGAGCTGGGAGGCAGTGGATTTTGTGCGGCAGATCGTTCGCGGAGCGATGGGCATTCATCTGGTCGTCGTCTGTCAGCTCGGTAAGCACGCCGGAGCCGCAATTACCGCCGCATTACGAGCCGGAGCTGAAGTCGCAGTCTTGTATCCATACGAGGACGTGGCCGCGCCAGTTAGGCGAGCGCTTGGGGGCTATGAGGTGAATGCGACCGTTGGGCGCCTGCAGGTGCAGATGCGCGACCGCCTATCGGCCAAAGGTGAGCGGATTGTCTTTTGCTGCATGCGGTTGGCGCATCGACAACCGACCGTCGAGCTGGTGGCCGAGACGCTGGGCATCTGCCGCCGTACCCTCGAGCGACAATGCCGTGCGAGTGACTTGCCGCTTCCGGAGAACCTGATCGGCTGGTGCCGCTTGATGATGGTGATGGAATTGAGTAGGAGTGGCCACGGCAGCGTTGACGACTTAAGTAAGCGGTTCGGCTTCCAAGGCGCCGCAGACATGCGCACGAAACTCAAACGGCGGACAGGTTTGACGGTCCGCGGCGTCCGAATGAGGGGGGGCTTGGCAGAGCTTTTCCTGCAACACATCTCCGCCCAACGAGGCGTGACCGCCTCTTCCCATCAACGCCGGCTCCATTTGGACGACGGGTTGGAACGCGCGGCGCCTCGCCAGCCCGGTCTCTGAGGTATGCCCAACGTGATGTCCCGTTCGGCGACTGCGACGTCCCATATAGCGACTGTTGTGTGAAATGAATCTGCACAATGGTGAGTGCCGCGTCGCCAGCGATCTCGACGCGCGCCCTTTCCCCGCACGTTCGCCTGTGCAGCATGACTATCTCCTGCGAGTCGTATCTGTCGCGAGACCCGTCGGACCGCGTCCCGGTCGCGGCCGGTCTTTCGCGCGACTACCTGCTCTACCACCTGGTGTGCCCGGTTGCATTCACTGCGGAAGGCACGCTCGTGGTGGCAACCGCACCCGAGGCGCTCGTGCCCGAAGCCCTCGACGAGCTGTCGGTCGCGTATCGGCGGCCCGTGGCGCCCATAGACGCGCCACGGCATGACGTTGAACGCCTCATCGCCCGCCTAACAGCGTCCCTCGCTGCAGACCCAATCGCTGTTGAAGAGCCGACCGACGACGACACGCTGGTCGCCGATGTGCGCGACGTGGCGCATTCGGCACCGGTAACCGCGTACGTGAACTTCCTCATCGGCGAGGCACTGCACGCCGGGGCAAGTGATATCCACCTCGAGGCAACGCGTTTAGGCCTGCTCACACGATTCCGCGTGGATGGCGTGTTGGGCGTCGCACCGGACGTACCCACGGGATTGGAGGCGGCAGTTGTGTCGCGGCTGAAGATCATGGCTGAGCTGGATATCGCCGAACGCCGTCGGCCACAAGACGGCCGAATTCGCGTGCGCCTGGCCGATCGCGAACTCGATGTGCGCGCGTCAACCGTCCCGACCTTGTACGGCGAGAGCGTCGTCCTCCGGCTGCTTGATCGCGGTGGGCGCCCAGTGAACCTCGATGCGTTAGGCATGCCGCGCGCGATCCTCGATCGAATGACCGAGTTAGCGCAGAAACCACATGGCATGGTCCTCGTGACCGGGCCCACCGGGTCCGGCAAGACGACCACCTTGTATGCGGTGCTTGGTCTGCGGACGGCGGCCGCTGAAAAGATCATCACGATTGAGGACCCCATCGAATACCAGTTGCCCGGGATCACACAGGTACCGGTGCATGCGCAGGCTGGCGTCACCTTCGCTACGGCCCTCCGCTCGATTCTCCGCCAAGACCCGGACGTACTCATGGTGGGCGAGATGCGAGACAGTGAGACCGCGACACTCGCGGTGCAGGCAGCGATGACAGGCCACCTCGTCCTGACGACGCTCCACACGAATGACGCGCTGGGGGCCATCCCCCGGCTCACCGACCTCGGCGTGCCGGGCTATCTGGTCGCAGCCACGGTTGGTGCGGTATTGGCACAGCGACTCGTCCGTCGCGTGTGTCTCGGTTGCCGTACCATCGATCGCGAGACTCACCTGCCGTCCCGGCTCGTGCCCGCCGAGGTGCGAACCGCAGCCCTCGTCCGCGGCGTCGGATGTGCGGCCTGCCGCGGAACCGGTTATCAGGGCAGGCTCGGCGTATTCGAGTTGGTGGTCGTGACGGACGCGATGCGGGAAGCCGTCACGGAGGGCGCCAATCGCAACCGTCTACACGCGCTGGCCGTCGACGCCGGTTGGCGCGCGCTGGCTGATGATGCGTGGACCAAGGTGGTGGACGGTCTCACGACGCCCGAGGAGGTACTGCGTGTCGCATCTGCCTAACGCGCAGCGGGGATCACGAGGCTTCACGCTGCTCGAGCTTCTGGTGGTCCTAGCCATCATTGCCACACTGGTCGCCGTCGTCGCCCCCTCGATTTTTCGCAACGTCGGCGACGCCAAGGCAGCGGCCGCCAAAAGTCAAATCGAGATCTTCGCACTCGCGCTCGATTCGTATCGAATCGACAACGACGCCTACCCGACGACAGCCCAGGGCTTGGCCGTGTTGCGAACCAAACCGGGTGCCACCGACGCGCCGCGGTGGCGAGGTCCATACCTCAGAAAAGACCTACCGCTCGATCCCTGGGGCCGACCGTATATATACGTCGCGCCCGGTCTCGTGAATCCAACATCCTACGATTTGTACACGCTGGGACGCGACGGCAAAACCGGCGGGACCGACGAGGATGCCGATATCACCTCGTGGGGCGGACCAGTCCAGCCGTGATCGCGCCGCATCAATTCACCTTCCGCGCGGCGCGTCAGGACGGCGCGCTGGAAACCGGGGTGCTCACCGCAGAGAGTCGCGAGGCCGCCAATCGTGCACTCGAGGCGCGGGGCTTGTGGGCACTCGCCCTTCGGGAAGCGCCACGTCATGGACGTGGCCGCACCAGACTGTCGACGGCAGATCTCGCGCTTGGGCTCCGCGTCCTCGCGACACTCTTGGAAAGCGGACTGCCGGTGAGCAAGGCCCTCACGGCTATGCCGGAGCTCGCGCCGAACAGCTGGGCATTGATTCTCCCGAGGCTCGCCCGCGAGGTGCATGATGGCACGTCGCTCGCTGGCGCGCTCGAGCTCTGCGGGCTCGCGGTGCCGACGCTCGTCGCAGGTATCATCCGCGCCGGTGAGTCAGGAAGTGGGTTAGGCAAGGCGGTGCGCCGGGCGGCGCTCGTGATGGAGGAATCCGCCGTCACTCGCTCGGCCGTGCGGGCTGCGTTGGTCTACCCGTGCATTCTGGCTGTTGCCGGCACGGTGTCGATCGCCATCCTCGTCGGCGTGGTACTACCGCGTTTCGCCGCGATGCTCGGCGATTTGGGCCAAAGTCTGCCGCCCACGACGCGGTTCGTCCTCCGCATCTCCGCGCTCGCGAGCACGACAGCGCTGCCACTCGGATGTGGCGCCGTCGCATTGGCACTGACCTGTCGAGCGTGGATCGCGACTGAGTCGGGCGCGGTGCGATGGCACCAGTTGCTCCTCGAATTGCCATTCTGGGGTGGCATTCGTTGGTCTGCCGCCACGGCACGCGTATGCGGTGCGCTCGCCGCGCTGCTCGAGAGCGGCGTGCCACTCTCGAACGCCCTAACGCACGCCGCACACGCCAGCGGCGATGCGGCGCTCACCCTGCGAATCCTCGCCGCACGTTCCGCGGTGGTCGCGGGCGCCCGGCCGTCGGCCGCGTTTCTCGCCGAGGACGCGTTGACCGGCGTCGCGGTGCGGCTCGTGCGCGCGGGAGAAGAGACGGGCGCGCTCTCCGTCATGTTGGCGCACGCCGCGCGCCTCGAGGGAGATCGCGTGACCGAGCGTGTGAGGTCGGCGGTGCGGCTCCTCGAACCGAGCATGATTCTGTTCTTTGGCGGACTGGTCGCGCTCGTCGCTGCCGCTCTTTTGCAGGCAATCTACAGCGTGCGGCCCACGTGACAGTCGTTAGGCGCGGTGTGACCCTCGTCGAGCTCGTGGTGGTGCTCCTGTTACTGGCCATTTTGGCTGGTATCGCGGGTCTCACGCACGCCACTGCGCGGCCGCTCCGGGAGGCGAACGCTCAGGAGGCGCGGCTCGAAGCCGCGCGCGACTCCGCAACGAGATCCGGACGGCGCGTGACCATCACACTGCGCGCCAGTGGACGCATCGTGGAAGCCACCGCGCTCCCGGACGGCCGGCTCATCGCCGACAGTGCCCTCTCGCACCAAGTCGACGTCGTTGACGAGCCATGAGCATGCCCATCCGCCCCGCACGAACCGGAATGGTGCTGCTCGAGGTCATCGTGGCGATGACGATTCTCTCCGTGAGCGCGCTTGCCGTTCTGGTATTGAGCGTCGAGGACGCCGACGCCGTGGTTCGAGCGCAAGCTCGTGCCGCCGAGACGCAGCGCGTGAGCAACTTCCTGAACGAGGTGGCGCTGTGGCCGCACAAGGACCTGGACCGGCATTTGGGCGAGCGTCCCGAAGGTCCGTGGATGCTGCGCATCGACCATCCGAATGCTGCGCTCTATGTGATTTCGCTGCGAGACTCCTCCGCGACAGCCGTCCTTCTCTCGACAACGGTCTACCGCGCGATCGATGCATCGAATCCGTAGCGCTTTCACGTTGATCGAACTCGTCGTGGCCATCACCGTTGGGGCGATCCTGCTGCTTAATGCCCGCGCGCTGATGAATCAGCTGGCCGAGGCGGCGCATCGGCTCCGCCTGCACACGGCGACAGCTGAAGAGGCCGCCGCACGCGAACAAGAACTGCGTGACCTCCTTGCGAACGCCGAAGTCGGCGTGCCGGGTAGCCAGCCCTTTGTCGGCACCGGAGACTCCGCGACGTTTTCGTCGTGGTGCCAAAGCCCAGCCGGCTGGCTCGAACGCTGTTCGGTCGTGCTCTCCGTTGATAGCGTAGTTGCCCCGCCTGGATTCACGAGACGGTCGTTGGTCGTGCACGTTGGCCAGAAACAGGATGTCGTGATGACACGGCCCGCTCGGAGCGCGCGCCTTCGCTATCTGAACAGCGCAGGCGACGGCGGGCAGTGGTACAGCCAATGGACTGCGGGCATCCGGGCGCCGCTCGCGATCGGCGTCCTGATGGATCGCGACACGACCTTCGTGCGCGTCGGGGGGGTCCCGTGAGGACACCGCCACGTCGCGGATACGTGCTGCTCGCGGTCATGTGGATCATTGCCGCGCTGGCGGTGAGCTCGTTAGGCATGACGGCGCTCGCCCGCCGGTACGTGGCGCGGGCGCACAATCGACTGTCTGAGACAGAAGCGGCCTGGATCGCCGAGGGTTGCATCGCGCAAGCTCACGCGACCATCGATGCGGTGCTGGCACTGCGTCGACCGCTCGAATCGGCGACGACCGGGTCATGGGCCACATTGGATCGGGCCTTGGACCAAGCGATGTGGAAGCCGCGGACGGTCTGTCAGATGACGTTGAGGCCGACTGGCCTCACACTCGATGCAAATACCGTTGATCGCGGCACACTGGTGCGGCTGTTCGTCGCTCTAGGCGCGGGTGTTCCCCGAGCCGATTCACTGTCAGACGCAATCGTCGAGTGGCGCGATCCGCGCGCGCAGTCGCACGCAGCCGATGTGTTCGATGCATGGTACGCAGATCATGAACGCGTCTCACCGCGACATGGGCCGTTCGCGGACGTCCATGAACTGGTCGGCGTCCGTGGGATGGACAGCTTCGATGGGATAGACAGCGTACTTGGCATCGACCCGAGTCGTGTCCTTCTCGATGCGGCGCCGCTTGCAGTCGTTCGCGCGCTTCCAGGATTCACGGCTCAAGCAGTGGCGCGGCTCTCTGACTATCGGGCGCACGAAGTTCCGGTCCCAAATCTCATCCGCTTCGCGGGAGAGCTTGAGTCAGACGCGCGAGACTCCCTGCTTGCACATTATTCCGACCTTGTTCGTGTGACCACGCAAGTGCCGGACGCGTGGACGCTGACCGCACAGGCTGCGGTGGGCGATCCACAAGTGACCGTGATCGTCGAAGCGCGATTGGTGCCGTCAGCAACCGGCGCGGCAATAAGCGTACGCCGCACCTGGATCGAATGAGCGAGACGCGGATGATGCGCGCGATCTTCAGGCCACAGATTCGGCCACGCCTCGGAGTCGGCATCGGCTGCCAACGGCTCAGCGCAGTGCTTGTGTACCGTGGCGTCATCCGGTGGTGGACGGTCCAGCCACGACAGCCGGACCGGGCGCTGGGCGACGAGCTTCGTCAGCTGCTCGCGTCCTATCCACCGTTAGGCCACTTCCGTCCAGTCGTCAGCGTATCCGTTGGGGCCACGAGCGTTCACGTCAAGCGCGCCTCGAGGCTTCCAATGCTGGCGAAGGCTCGCGACGTGGCCCGACTTGTTCAGGAGAACGCCGACCGCTTCTTCCTGCACACCTTCGCCGACGTTGTGACGTGCGCACGCCTCGAAACACCAGGCATCGCGTGGATTGCCGCGTTCGACGCCACGGTCGTCACCGCCGTCGTGAGCGCCTGCCAGGCCAAGGCGCTGGGGATCGCGGCCGTTGCCCCAACCGTCATGATGCTAGCGCACGCGAGTGCGCACGAGCGGGCCGCATGGACTGATGGCCACAACGGCTGTGTGGTCTCGTTCGAAGATGGGCGGACGAGCTGCGTTAGGCCAACGCCGGACGTCGATCTCGCGCCCGCGACTAGTCTGGTGCCGGCCTTGCGCTCTGTTGGCGAACAAGCATGGGAGATCGCTGACGCGTACGGCGCCACGCAGGTGTCGCCGATGGACTCGCTCGTGCTGCGGCCGCATCGGAGTCTCGCCACCCCCCATCGTGCGCCCAAGCGTTCGCTGGTGACGGCCTTGGTGTCCTTGGCCGCCGTGACGCTCTTCGGACTCGTCTTACCGCCAATCCGTGACGCGATGACCGTCAGGCACGCCCAGCGCCAGTTAACCGCCTTGCAGCACGTCGCAACCCTGGCCCTCGCGCGGGCGGACTCGCTGGCGGCGGTTACCGATGAGCTGGACGCAGTCGCGGATTTTACGCGAGACAATCGACTGACATTGCTCCTCCTCGCGGAATTCACCCGCGCATTGCCCGATAGCGTGGCGTTGCTCTCGCTGCAGATCGACAGTGCCGGCACGGGTAGGCTCAGCGCGGTCGCACCACGCGCCGCTCAAGTTGTCGACGCGGTCGAACGCGTCCCCGATGTGGCGTCTGCCCGTATCATCGGTCCCGTCGCGCGTCGCCCTGTCGGCACGCAGCAGTTTCAGGAGGTCACGATGACATTCTCGGTGATCGATAACCAGGGGCTCGCTCGGTGACCCCGTGGTGATGCCTTTATCCGCCCGCGAACGCCGCGTTTTGATTTTGGGCTGCGGCACGATGGTGTTAATCGTATTCGTCGGCCGGGCACTACCGGCCTGGCGGCATTGGACAAGCACCACGCATGCGGCGGCCATGCTGAGCGCACGACGCCTCGCGCGCGCGGAACTATTGGTACGAATTGCCCCGGCAATGCGAGACTCGCTCCGATCGCGGCTCATGCGCCGCGCAGCGTTAGGCCGGACGCTGCTCGCTGGTGACAGTCCGAGTGCCGCCGCCGCGCAACTCGCCAGCCTTGTGTCGACGACCGCCACGCGGTACGGCGTGGAAATGGGGACGATCGATGTTCGGGACGATTCAGTACACGCACGCCGCGAGACGCTCGTCGTCGTGACCACCTCGGTCACCGGAGATGCCGACGCGCTGACCCACTTCTTGGCCTCGCTCGAGAGCGGATCGCCGCGCGTCGGCATCCGGTCATTTGCGATCGCGGCGAGTGACCCCGTGTCAGCGGCAAAGCAACCAGAGGTGCTCCACGCCGATGTCGTTGCCGCGGGCCTCGCGTACGGCTCAACAACGATCCAACCATGAGCAGCCGAGTGATTCTAATCGTACTGTGGATAGGCGTCGTTGCCATCGCCGTGCGCGATCTCCACGTGTTCCGCAGCGTTGCGGCCAACGTTGTCGATGCCGACCCGATCACCCGGCCGCCGTGGATAGTCGATCGTCCGATGTCGCAGGACTCGGCCAGCACGCTTGCAGCCCTTGTGACCGACGCCGATCCGTTTCGCGTGGATCGGCATCCAACCGATGTACCCTTTCGACCGCTCCAACCCGGCCCAGCAGCCACGGCGCCGCCGCCCGTTAGGCCGGTACTCACGCTCAGTGGAATCGTGGGTGGGCCGCCGTGGGCAGCCGTCATCACGGGGGTGCCCGGACACCCTGAAAGTGTGGTCGTGCATGCGGGCGATACCGTAGGCGGCCTGCGCATTCGTGTGGTCACCGCCAGCAATCTGGTCGTCAGTGGAACAGACACGGTCTGGCGCCTCCGCATTCAGCACCCGTGGCGATGAGACACTTGCTCGAAGCCTTGCTGCTCTCGTCGCTCGTCGTTAGCGCTCGTGTGGTGCAGGCCCAACGCGGCGATTCGACGGTATTGACGCGACACGACAGCATCACGGTGCGACTGGTCGACGTCGATGTGCGTGCAGCCGTCGAGGCACTTGCGCCGTTCTTGGACAGGCCCGTCGTGTTTGGTAGCAACGTGTCGAACGCGCGCGTGACCATCGAGACGCCGCAGCCGGTACCGAAAAGCGGTGTGCTCGCGCTCATCACGGGAGTGCTGGCAAGTCAGAACCTCGAGTTGCAGCGAGATTCGTCGCTCTATCGTATCGAGCCCAAGGCCGCGCCGGCGCCGGCTTTGAGCGTTTCGGCCCCAGGGGCCTCGAGCGCTGTCGTGCAACTTTTCGTCGTGCACTTGCACCATGCGCGCGCTGCGGACGTCGCGGCGACCGTCAATGCGCTGTACGGTCGGACGAGTGCGTTAGGCGAAATCGGCAATACCCGGCCGTCTACCCTCGGTCAACAGCTCCAATCGAAGCAGGTGCCATCAGCCAGTGCCAGCCCTGGCTCTCCGCAGGCGGTGGCCAGTGTCGCCGGCCGCGAGGCGACGTTGACTGGTGATGTAACCATCGTGCCCGACGCCCGAAGCAATAGCCTCCTGGTGCGCGCGAGCGCATCCGACTTTCAGCTCATCCAGGCGGCCGTCGACCAGTTGGATACTCGGCCCCTCGAGGTCTTGATCGAGGTAATCATCGCCGAAGTGCAGAAGGATCACAGCCTGTCGTTCGGTGTCGACGCCACCTTGCCGCCAACGCAGATCAACGGCGGAAAGACTGTGTTGAATGGGTCTCAGGCCGGTGCCGGGCTCACCGACTTCGTTCTCCATGCCATGAACCTCTCCGGCCTCAACATCGATGCGACGCTCTCGGCCGCCGCGTCGCGCGGCGACGTGCGCATACTCAGCCGACCGGTGGTCATCGCCGCCAACAACGAGCAAGCCACGATCAACGTCGGAAGTCAGCGTCCGTTCGTCCAGGTATCCCGCACGCTGGCGACCGACAACACGGCTCGGGACGAAGTCGTGCAGTACGAGGATGTCGGAACGAAGCTTTCCGTGTTGCCGACGATCAGTCCGGATGGATACGTGGGCCTCGAGGTGACGCAGGAAGTAAACGACGCGACGAGCGAGGTTGCCTTTAATGCACCAGTGATCTCGACGCGCTCCGTCCAAACGACGTTGCTCATCAAGGACGGGCAGACGGTCGTGTTAGGCGGTCTCTCCGACAGCCAGCGTGATGTCAATCAAGGTGGAATTCCCGGCCTGTCAAGCATTCCATTGATTGGCGGCTTGTTCGGTCACGCTAGCCGGCAGACGACCGACACAGAGCTCTATCTCTTCCTGACCCCGCATGTCATCCGCACCGACGCCGAGGCCGAGCAGATCACGACGCCGCTTCGCGAACGAATGGAGAAGGAGAAACCATGATGCAGGACGATCTCGAGAGACGCCTCATCGGTAGCTCGCTCGTCATTCGTGGGGTCCGGGATCTCATCCGCCGATTCGCGCCGACGAACTTGAACGTGTTGGTGCAAGGGCCGACCGGCGTAGGGAAAGAGCTGGTTGCCCAAGCGTTACACGCGTTGAGTGGACGGACCGGCGAACTCGTCTCAGTCAATAGCGCCGCGATTCCCGACACGATGTTCGAAGCCGAAATGTTCGGACACGCGCGAGGCGCGTTCAGCGGCGCCGTGCAGGATCGACTGGGGTTTCTCGCCGAGGCGAACGGCGGAACACTGTTTCTCGATGAAGTTGGCAGCCTACCGTTAGGCATGCAGCCCAAGCTCCTGCGCGCGCTTGATTCCCGCCGATACCGGCCAGTTGGTGCACGGGGCGACCGATTCAGCGACTTTCGCGTCATCGCCGCTGCCAACGAGGAGCTCGAACGGCGTATGACTGCAGGATGCTTCCGGGCTGACCTCTATCATCGGTTGCGTGTCGCGGTCATCGCGATCGCTCCTCTGGACGCGCGGCCGGACGACATTCCCGCACTCGCCCACCAATTCGCCGCAGAGATCACTCGAAACGGACAGCTCGTCAGTATAACAGGGGACGCTGTCGACCATCTCGTTCGCAGGCGGTGGCCTGGCAATGTGCGCGAGCTCAGACACGTCATACACTGCGCCGCTGCAGTCGCAACATCGGCACGGATCACTTCGGGGGATCTGCTCGTGGTCGCAGGATTGGAGTCGCGATCGGTACCATTCGACGCTGTGGCTCGTAGCGAGCGTGATGAGCTCGTGGATGCACTAAGTCGCAATGCGTGGCAGGTCGCCCGCACCGCGGACGCACTCCACATGCATCGCGTGACCCTGTCGCGCCGAATGGGACGATTGGGCATCAAGCGGCCGCCTCGTCACGAGCGAGAAATCCAAGTTGCGAAGGACGCCAGCTTCACACCAATACGCCCAATCAGCGCGGGCCGTCCGCATGAGTTACGCCCCGAGGCATCCGCACCGCACCGAGAAGCGTAGCGCCGTGTAGCGCTACCAGGACTCTCTCGTAGCGCTACGTCCCGCTACCAGATGACGACTGGGTCTGCGTAAGTCGCGTATTCGCAGCGGCCTAACGCAGTGAAGTAGACGGCACTGCGTTTGCGCATGGACACGTCCGAGTTTCCCGCCTCGGACCCCAGCCTCGTGCCCTCCATGACACGTCCCTCGCCGTTCCGTGCGATCGCCCTTCGGTTTGCGATCTGCGTTTGCATCGCCCTCGCGCTCCTGGTGTCGCCACTCGCCGCCCAACACGGGCATCACAAGGCGACGACGCCACAGCCTACAGTCAATCCGCTGAGCTGCAATCCGGCGATCGGCTGTTCGGCCGGGAATCCGCCGACGATTTGGCTGTCGCCGGATCCTCGGGGGCACCACTACGACTACCATCAGTCGACCACCATGACCGACACGGTGCACTGGTGTGATGATGGCGGCCTCACGAGCACGTCGCGATACATCACGTACAACGGAACGAATCTCTCCGACACCTACCGAGGGGGGACGTACTCCGGCTGTTGGGCCTATGCGACGTCGGTCGTCACGCTCAACCTCGTCGCTGGGAAAGATTCGATCATTGCCTCGATTGCCGACAACTTCAATCAACGTACGACGATCGGCGGATCATTTACGTACGACCCGCGGGAGGAGAGCGTGACGCCAAAGGGGACCGTCGCGCGGGTGCTCCCAGACACACTGGTCACCCAGCAGTTTCAGATTACGAACGACCGGCCGACGACTCAAACGTATGCATTGGCGGTCATTTGCGCGGCGCGACTCAACTGCCAGGCGGATAGCTCGAAAATCACTCTGGGGCCAACTCCATTTAACGTGGGCGTTGCCCACGTCACCTATAGCACGGGCACGTACGGCAGCATCGATACCGTGCGCCTCCGCTTAGCGTCCGACTCAAACGCCATCGACATCGACACGGGCTCGGTGATCGCAACGGCCAACGCGCCGCGCACGACCGTGTCGTTCACGAGCGACAACAACGACGACCAGCAGCTCGGTTTGTGTGCGAACAGCTGCTTCGCTTCGACGTACGCCTACAGCAGCGTCCCGTACGTATCGTTGGGCACGCCGCGAAGCGCCACGCTCCTCTATAATAGCGATCGGTCGTCAGCGCGTCCGTTTGTGACCGCCGACGTTACTCTAGCCGCCGGTTCGCCCAGTCCAACCGAGCTACGACTCGAGGTGTTGCGCAACGGTGCCCACCTCAGGTACGTGAACGGCGACACCATACTTCACTTCCAGAGTAGTGCGAGCGTCCTCGCTCCGGGCCAGGCGACCCCAGTGCGCCTCGTTGGGCAAATTGCCTCGGACTCAGCGATGGCCACCGGCATGGATCCGGTGAACATCATGGTGACGGCCGTCTACACGGACCACAGCGAGGTGGCGATCGACACGACCAAACTCATGATCGTGAATCTCTCGACGCCGGACCTGCTCCCCGTCGCCGGGTGGACGGTCGCGGGTGTCCAGCATCTCTTCTTCCAAACCGACTCCACGATGCTGATCGTCGAAGGCGACGGGTCTGGCGTGTACTTCAAGTGCAAGACCTACACGTCGGCGTGCGCCGGCCCAACGGGCGACTTCTCCCAGCTCAAGAGCGCCGGCAGCGGTGGGTCGCTCACCTACACGCGCTACTATCCAGATTCCTCGCGGATCGTTTTTAACAACCTTGGGCAGATGACGAAGCAGATCGATCGGTGGGGCAACGAGACCGATCTCACGTATGACGTGAACGGGCATCTGTATGCGATTCAGGATCCCTTAATGACGTACAATGGGGGCTCGTCGCGCACCGAAATCGAGTTCTGGTACAACACCGGCTCCTTTACGATCGCGATGCCGGGACCGCGGGGCACCGCCGCGTCAGCAACTCGCGGGAGCGTCGTCGCCTACGACGCGAACAAGCGCGTGACGACACTTACAGATCCCGATAGCCTCACGACATCGCTGGGTTACGACCCACGGGGCCGTCTCGCGCGAGTCATCGACCGGCGCCATGACACGGCTAGCTTCACCTACGACACGCTCTCGTGGAAGCTCACCAAAGTCACCTTGCCGACCATCGCGGTCGACGCCGGCAGCGGGGGCTCGACCGTGAACGCGGCGCCGGTACTGCAGTATCGTCCGTGGCAATCGACCGGCGCGCCTACTCACGCCACCGGAAGCTCCGCCGCAGCGCCGGTGCGGATCGACACCTTAATGGCGACGGTAACGAATCCGGACAGCATCACGTCGCGCTTCTCCGTCGATCGATGGGGCCAGCCACTCGTGACGATTGACGCGCTCAACGACACCACGACGATCCAGCGCACGGGCATTTTCGCGACACAGGTGACGAGCCCACTCGGTCAGGTGGACTCGTACACGTACAGCGGCGCACATCTCGTCCAATCCCTTCCGCACAATCAACCGGCCACAGACTACTTCTACGACGACTGGGGAATGGTCGACAGCGTGAGCGGCGGCGGTGCACCGGCCCAAAGCCTCAAATACGACGCAACCCACCACTGGACGATCGCGAGGACGCATGGGCTGTATCCCGACACGACGTTTCTCGACAGTCGTGGTCGCGACACCGCGAACGTGGATCCGTTGCAACACCGGACGCGCTATTTCTACGATGCCACGTTCGGGACTCTGGACAGTACGATCGCAGCGGCGGGCCAATGGTCGTCACGCACGCTCAGCGCCTACGGTTTAGACTCAATTTCTCGAGCTAATGGCCGACCAGCGGCAACGGCGTGGTACGACCAGCTCAATCGCGTCACGCGCACGTACATCGCGCCAGGCGACAGCGCAACCAGGTACAGGTACGATGGGCTTTACCAGACGGCGACTACTGATCCGAAAGGCCAGCTGTTCAAGAACACGGTCAACGCCTTCGGTTGGGCAACCAAGAGCTATGACCCAGGCGATACGATCGGCACCTACACGAGCGCCCAGTATAGTGCGTCGGGACTGGTCAAGCACGCGCGGAACCGGCGCGGCCAGTGGATCGCCTTCCAGTATGACCCGTTAGGCCGGCTGACATCGCGGCGCGATCCGATCGCGCCCGCAGATTCGTTCCAATATTTGAAGCACGGAAGGGTCGTCATAGCGAGCAATAGCATTGCAACTGACACGATCGCGGCTGGTACCGACGAGAGTGACACGCTGACGACGGTGCTCAAAGGGTCGACCTGGTTCCGCCGAGTGCATACGAAGACAACAGGCGTCAGCGCCGACACAACCACCATCACGACGTCGGCGCCCGCGATGAGCTTCGCCACGCGCACCGAGTATTGGAGTCCGAGCGTCGGAGCGTTGGATTCCATCAAGGTCGGTAGTAGCAAGGTCGGCTACAGCTACAACGGCGAGTTACTGGATTCCGCGATCACGTACCCCGGCTATACACGATACGTGTCCACGACGTCGACGCACGACTTCTACGAGTCTTACTTTAGCGCGCTCGCGGTGGATACCCTCTTTGCAGTGCGATACGCATATGACTCCCTTGGTCGCATTCTCTCGGAGTCGCGAGACAACGGCTACCATAGCGGAGTCATATTCGACGTGGGAAACTATGCCTACAACAACGACGGCGCGCTGCGCTGGTACTCGCGCGGACGCACGCAAAACAGGTCGTGCAGCCCTGGCTACGGCTGTACCTTTGCGGGCGAAACCACCTACCAAACCTACGGCTACCCAACATACGATCCGGCGCTGAATCAGCTTGTGCAGGTCGACTCGACCCATGGAAACGCAAAGGATTCGGCAGTTTTTGCGTTAGGCGATCGGATCACAAGTTGGAAGGGCGCGACCTACGCTTACGACAGCGACGGCAACCGAGACGAGAAAACCGTTGGGAGTACGCACACGAACTACACTTGGAGCGCCGGCGGCGAGCTCTTAAGCGTAAGCAACGGCACAACGACGGCGACCTATGACTACGACGCCCTTGGCCAGTTAGTGCGCCGGAAGACCAATGGCGCGGTCGACCGGTACTTTTTGTGGGACAATGGTCAGCTACTCGCTGAACTCGACAGTTCAGCCGCGACAAAAATCAACGAGTTCGCGTATCAGCCCGGGGTGGATAAGCCGCTCGCCCGTATCACGGGAGGCTCGACGCAATTCTTCCAGATGGATGCGCGCGGGAATGTCACCGGCCTTACGAGCGGAGCGTCCATCATCCAAAGTGTCCGGTTCGGACCGTGGGGCGACATCGAGCAGCAAGTCGGAGACTCGCTTGCCGATACGAGGTTAGGCTGGAAAGGCTTACTCTGGGAGGGCGGCCCGTCTTCGCTCTACTACGTCCGATCTCGGTGGTTCGACACCGGCACGCGCAGCTTTATTTCTGAGGACCCCTTGGCGCTTGGCGGCGCCCGCAACACATACAGCTACGCGGATAATGATCCTATCAATGGAGTCGATGCAACAGGCCTCAAGACTCAACAGTGCTACATTGAGTGGGCATTTTATTACAATCCAGACACCGGCCAAATTTACGATGGAACACAATTCCCTCTCTATTGGTGGTGCGATGGGGGCAATAGCAATCCGGGCGATCCGGGTCACGGCGGTGGGGGTGGTGCCGACGGCGGCACGTCGAAAAAGTCACAGCCGAACCAGCAGTCGTATGCGGACTGCGTTAAGGAAGACGGGGACTACTTTAGCCTCCAGCACGGGCTTCAGTCACTCAGCGGCGGGCGACTCGGCAATGACGCCGTCTCAGGAGTGTTGTTAGGCAACAGCGTGTCGGATGCTATTGATTTCGTCCAAAGTCTGTTCAGTGGCAATTACTCAAAGGCATCTCGCGTCGGCGCGGGGGAAATCATCGACGAGACCGGCGGGAAGGTTGCGAAGGTGCTTGCTTCGAAACTTCCAAACGTGGCGGTTTCCGTACGCGCCTCGGCTGCAGTCGGTGTCACGACAACAGACGTGTCAGCAACACTTCTTCTGTCTCTCGAGGCAGAGGGCATAATTCCTATAGGCAGCCTTGCAAGCACCGCGGCCGAAACGGCAGACGGTGCGCTTGAGGCACTGTCCCGGGTCAAACTTCCGATAGATCTCACGGTCAGCATGTTCTCCGCCACCGTGTGCTCGATTGGTCGTTGAGGCGCGACTCAACCGAAGGAGTAGGCCAATGCACGGTATCTTTTCCAACGCGACCGGATTGTTAGGAATGGTTATGGGCATCTGGTTCGTATTCTGGGGATATCGGCGCTCGCTCGAGCTTGACGTCGAACTGGATCGCACAATGCGTGCAGTTCGATGGTCGATAGTGGTCGTTGGATTTGCAGCCGCCCTGCTACAGGGACCACGCTTTCGGGTCACGCGTATCGTCGGGGGCGTCATACTCCTTGCATTTCTGTGTTGGCCGAACCTCGCCCACCATATCGTAGGCGTGTGGCGTCGTTTCCCGCTTCGCCCTAAAGCCTGAGTCGGCCGGCCCTGACGTGCAGCCAGGACATCCTCCGGACACGACAACGTCTCGCCAGGTCTTCGTTGTTAGGGTAGGGCCAACGCGAAACATCGTGGTCGACCCCAACGTTGGTAGCGGCGAATTCTTGATCAACATGGTCTTTGACAGCTCGTTTTCAACGGTCTTCTCGACAGTAGCTCATTGACTCGCGGAAACCAGGCGCGACTAGTCATA
>Ga0207707_10001088_pt1 | contig 25909 bp, 27 predicted proteins | sample KBSC83BmetaG_FD_184336 | JGI IMG/M metagenome (GOLD analysis project Ga0207707, IMG submission 184336) | Corn rhizosphere microbial communities from Kellogg Biological Station, Michigan, USA - KBS C8-3B metaG (SPAdes) (version 2) | ecosystem: Host-associated > Plants > Roots > Rhizosphere ... | reverse complement strand
CAGCAACGCCGAACGAAGCACCGAGAACCTTGCCGCAAGCCGCACGCGCTACAACCGCGCCGATGCCGACCGAAGTTGCCCTGGTGCTGGCTTGTGCGATGCGCTGCATGTTGCGATGAGCCACCCTGAATTGAAAATTGCCTACACCGACGCCTAACTATTGAATAGACGAACTCGAGGTCCGGTGATACATCGGGAGCGCGCGTGATCGAATTTGGCGTAACCATCTGATCCCAGACGGCTCTCCAGTCTCGAATCCCGCGAGTGACCGCAAGTATAGCCAGACCTCGGATGCAGGTCGTTCGCTATATTGGTTCTTTTCCGACCACCAGGAGTGAGCGTTATGGGGTGACCTCCCGACCGCGCCGCCGGCCCTCCGGCTCATGGATCAAGTTTCCGCCTTCTGCCGGCGGCGCCATTTGAGTCGCCGAACCGAAGAAACGTATCGATTCTGGATTCGCCGCTACATCCTCTTTCATCAAAAGCAGCATCCTCGGGACTTGGGTCCGGAAGGCATCGTCCCTTTCATCAATCATCTGGCCGTCGACGGCAGAGTCGCAGCATCCACGCAGTCGCAAGCATTGAATGCCGTCCTGTTGTTGTACCGGGATGTGCTCGAAATCGATGTCGGTCACTTAGATGGCCTGCGGCGGGTGCAACGCCCTGCCCGGCTTCCCGTGGTATTGGCGGTGGAAGAAGTGCGCGAGGTCCTATCCCACATGCGCGGAACGCCCAAGCTTATGGCCGAACTGCTCTACGGGGCGGGCTTGCGCGTGATCGAGTGCATGACACTCCGCATCAAGGATCTGGACTTCAAGGCCAAGACCATCACCATCCGGCACGGGAAGGGGGCCAAGGACCGCACAACCCTGCTGCCTGCGGCGTTGGCCCAGCCTCTGCAACGACACCTGCTCGGCGTCATCGCGCTGTATAAGGACGATGTTCGCCTAGGACGTGGATACGCCCCGTTGCCCGGAGCGCTGCATCGCAAATATCCCGCCGCCGCCCGAAGCGTATCGTGGCAATACGTGTTCCCTTCAAGAGTGGTGCGCCCCTGCCCCCAAACCAGCCGGCTGCTTCGTTGGCATGCATCGGAAGCAACGATCCAGAGGGCTTTCAGGCAGGCACTGGAACGAGCCGGCATCCGCAAACATGCGACCGTGCACACGTTGCGTCATTCGTTCGCAACGCACCTGCTCGCGCAAGGCACCGATATCCGAACCATTCAGTTGCTACTGGGGCACCGGAATTTGCAGACGACCATGATCTATACGCACGTCGAGCAACCGGTACGGCAGACCACGAGTCCCCTGGATTTGCTCTGATGCGTCTCAAGGCGCTGCCAGAGCCTGCCTCATCTGAAATTTTGAGTCGCGACGATCAGTGAGGCAGCAGCCTCCGTGCGGTTTGCACTCTGACGGGCAAGGTATTCCTCTTCGCTGATGCCCAGGCATCTGGCTGCTTCGCGCCGCATGTAAACGAGAAAAGCAGGCTCCCGGCCCTCGTCGCCGATCCACTTCAGCGCTTGGGCCGTCGAATCCACTTGGTCGTCGAATTTGCCATAGGGAAAGGTACCCAGTTCCTGCAGGTACTCGTTTAACCACGGAGCCGATACCGGAATGTGCACGAAGCCGTTTTCGATCTGTGCCGTCTGCGCCACCGCCCGCATGACCTTGTCGCCTTCAGGCTGGATGCCGCGGACGCTATAAGGTTCGTCGCGCAACTCCTGGATCAGTTGCGTGCCCGAAGCCTTGTCCTCGATCAGCACCACGCGCGCACTCCACTGCGCAGCCTGGATCCCAATCATGCGCTTGAGCTCCGGGTACTCCAGCCGCTTGCGCAGCACGTGCAGCAGATAGCAGTGCTTGCCCTTTTCTCCCCAAGTGGTACACACGCTGTAGTCGGACAACTCGCTCTGCTTGTTGGCGGTGTCCCAGGACTGCACGATGCGGTCGAACGACACCGGTGGTTCGGGATAGCGAATAAACCAGTCGGTCTTGATCAAGGCGCCGCCCATCGGAACCGGCGCCTGCTGATACTGTGCCGAGAAGACGTACTCTCCCAGGGTTTGATGCAAGGTTTGAAGCACCTCGAGCGGCTCGCGTTCGGGATGTAGCGGCTTTCCCGCGCGACGAAAAATGCGCTTTTTGCCCAGAGCCGTGGCGTAGGTCCACTCCTCATCCTGCAACGCGATCGCCGGAAGATTGACGACCTCCCAGTCCTCCTTCTCCAGCACGTGGCCAGCCAGATCATCCAGGTGCAGTCGCTGCATGATCACCACGATTGCACCGGTGCGCTTGTCGTTGAGCCGGGAATAGAGCGTGTTGTCGAACCAGTCATTCGCTGTCTTGCGCTGCACTTCCGAGAGGGCTTCATCGGGTTTCACGGGATCATCGATGATCAGGATGTCGCCGCCGCGCCCGGTCAGCACCCCGCCCACCGAGGTCGCCATGCGACCCCCGCGTGCGGTGGTCTCGAAATCCGTCATGGGAGAACGAGCGGCCGCCAGGCGTGTCGGAAAGAGCTGCTGGTACCAAGGCGCGCTCATGATGGCCACACAATCGCGGGCAAGCTTGGTTGAGAGGTCCTGTCCATAGCTTGCGCACACCATGCGCGTCGCCGGTGCCCTGCCCAGCACCCAGGCCGGGAAGGCGACCGACGCGCAGATCGACTTTAAGCTGCGGGGCGGCACATTGATGATCAAGCGCCGCAGGCGACCCTCATAGACCTGGGTCAGGCGATCGGCGATGAGGTCGATATGCCAGTTGGGCGAGTAAGGCGTGTGCGGATCCAGGTGGGCAAAGACTCGTGCGACGAAACTCGCCAGATCGCTACGGAGCAGCGCCGCATATTCCTCGCGCGACAAAGTCAGCCACGTCGATCGCGCGCTCACGAGAAAACCTCACCTTTATCTTGAGGTTCAGATGTTGGATCTTGAGAGTTCGCCCACTCGAAGCGCTTGATAAGAGTGGCCAGCACGGCCGAGTCGCTTGCGCTTTGCAGGTCCGCCGAGCCCGCCGTCTCCGCTTCGATCGCCGGTGCTAGCACCAGCAACTGTTGTAGGGCACGGGCATCGCCCTTGACCGCCCGATTGACCATCCCCTTGACCGCCGCTTCGAGCTTGGAGATCGATTTGCGCTGGCCATCCTCGATGACCACCACGCGTTCCTTCAATGCGCGGTTCAAGGCGGTGGCGAGACTGACCACGCCCTTGGGTCGTCCCTTCGGATTGCCGGACTGTCCGGCCTTGAAACGGGAGTGCTGCGGCGGTTTGCCGTAGCCCACTTCATAAGTGCTTTTCGGACCAGCTGATGATTTCATGACACCCCCGCCAACGCTGACTGCGCGGTTCGCATTTGCCCACAGACTTCAAAGGTCTCACCCGTTACGGCGTGTTGGGCCTTTTGACCTGTGAAGCGTTGCCAGCGTCGGACCGCCACATCCACATATCGGGGATCCATTTCGATCCCCAGCCCGATGCGTCCGGTTTTCTCCGCGGCTATCAGGGTGGTGCCGCTGCCCAGGAACGGGTCCAGCACGCGCTCCCCACGACGAGAGGCATCCAAAAGCGCATCGGCTACGAGTGCGAGAGGCTTTACGGTCGGATGCAGTGCCAGCAGGTTGCCTTCGCTGCTTTCGCGGGCAAAGGAGTTCGCACCCGGATACGACCACACATTGGTGCGATTGCGGCCGAACCGACCCAATTGCACGTTGTTGGTGTGGGCGGCGTTGCCAGCTTTGTAGACAAAGATCAGCTCGTGCTGGCTGCGGTAGAGCGAACCCATCCCGCCACAGCCCTTGTCCCAGACAACGAGGTTCTTGATCTCTAGCTCCTGCTCTTCGGATGCCGTGCTCAGCTCGACCAGGTGCCGCCAGTCCATGCATATATATAGGAGAGCGCCCTGCGCTACGTGCGAGGAGATCAAGCCCAGCGATTGCTTAAGGAATTGCGTGAACTCTGCCCGGGTCAGCTCGCCGGTTCCCATCACGAATTCGGGGTGCTGGATGCGTCCCTTGCCACCGACGTGTCCGGCAATGGGGACGTTGTAGGGCGGATCGGTGAACACCATTGCGGCGGGTTCGTTCCCCAAAGCGACGTAAGTCTGCGACTCCAGCGCATTGCCACAGACCAGCAGATGGCGCCCCAGCTTCCAGACGTCACCCAGTTGCGAGACAAGCGGCAGGTTCTCTTCTTCCGGTGGGATGGACTCCTCGCCTTCCTCTTCTTCCAAGCCTTGGATGCGCAAATCGATTTCCGGCAGGTCAAATCCGATCGCTTCCAGATCGAAGTCGAGCTCGGCCTCACTTAAGACCTTAAGTTGCTGGGCCAACAACCGGTCGTCCCAGGTTGAGCAATCGGTGAGGCGGTTGTCCGCCAACCGGTAGGCCCGGACCTGGCTCGGAGTCAGATGCTCAAGTCGAATGGTCGGCACCTGTTTCCAGCCCAACTGTTGCGCCGCGAGCAGACGACCGTGACCGGCGACCACATTGGCGTGGTCGTCAATCAATATCGGGCAGTTGAACCCGAAGGCTTCGATGCTGCGCGCCAGCTGCTGCACGTGCTTTTGTGTGTGCACACGGGCGTTGGCAGGATCGGGGTGCAATGAGGCGATATCGCTCATCCCCACGTGCAGCGCCCGCTTGGCGGTTTCGATTGGGCCGGACATTGTGCGTTCCTTATAAATGTGGATTCACCTTTTTTTGGACAAATTACTTCCGACCTGGCCGGGTCTCCGGTGCCTCCAGCGCCCACGCGACCGCCGGCAGCATCACCCGCTTCAGAGGCACCAAGGGGCGCGTATTGCCATCGGGATACCGCTCGATCAGATCCGAGAACTGAAGCCGCGGACTTGCATCGAGTTCCGCCCAGGAGACTGTCTCGAAGGTCCCGGGCGTCTGCGAGAAACGGGCGTGCAGTCGAATGTACTGCTCGTCCTGTAGGACTTCCCTGACCGCGCCGCGGCTCTTAATCCAAGGCGCGGTGAGTTCCCCCTCCTTCAACCCGCTGAAGATCTTGCGGGCCCGCCGCCGCAGAGCCTTGCGCTCGGCCACCTGCACCAAAGCGACTTCGCTCGGCTTATAGCGGACCCGGATCGCATACATGGCAAGCGCACATTCGATGAGCTGATCGAACCCATAAGTGCGACGGTTGCCACTGCCCTCACCCTCCCTCTCGAAGGGAACACCGAGCTGGCGCAGATAACGCAGCCGATCGATCGTCACCGGATCCGGGGGACGGCCATCGCAGATCGCCCAGGCCACTTGGCCAAGGCTCAACTTCAACCGCGGGATTGATATGGTCGGCATGAAGGTATATTAAATGTAATTTTACCTTTGCGCAACTAAACCTCCCTTCGCAAACGAGGTGGTGCGGTAGCGGGAGGCGTGATGGCGGCCGCGATCACCTTGTGGTCGACCCCTGCTACGCAGTGGGTTCTTTATCACGCGAACCTTAAGCACTACCCCTGCATCATGTACACGTCGATCGACAATCTTCGTCTCACCTGCGTTGCATGATGGAAGCGCAAGAAACTCCGCCTCGCTCCGAACGAAAAGCGCCCGCGTTCAGGAACGCGGGCGCCGGACCGGTGAGTCCAACTGCTGGCGTTTCCCGCCTGTGAGCCAAGAGCCACGCTAACAATCCACAACAGCGGCGCGAGTCTCGCACGTTTGGTGCAAAAAGCTCAGCACAGCAATCCGAAGCGACCGCACGCAGCCGGCAGAAGGAAGCGCCATAACTGCGCCTTCGCGGTTACCGGCAAGCATCACCCCGGGATGTGCCCAGCTTCGGCCGCTCCTGTTCCGATGGAGGGGGTGCGCAGTTGTGATAGCAACGCTTTACGCTACTCCATTTCCCTCTATTTTGAGAGGTAAGCACTTCGAACCCTTAAAGGGCCATGAGTTTTTGACAAGACTTTGTCGGAGAAGGCTTTTGTGATGCATCGCCCGTGGTTAAAACAGGTTGCGGTTGGTCGGTAGACGCATCTGCAGATCGCGCGGCGCCAGCGACGCCTTCGACTTGTCCGCCCTGCCCCATACTGATTCCCGTTTCAGAGCTGCGTTGCGGGTTGGCTTTGCACGCGTCTAGTACAACGCTTTCGCAGATATCGGGATAGGCGTTGTTGTTTGAATCAAGGGCCGCCGTACTGCGAGCCTGGGTGATTGCTACGGGTGGATGTGGTTGGTTTCGGCTTGCGGGGCAACTTGTGTGGTAGCGGCCCCAGACCGGATTGGTTAGCGCCCATCGGTCTCCGCACCGTGTGCCGGCGGTATCGCTGCTGACGTTGCAGGTTCTCGCGCTCAACCAATCGTTGTGAGCCGATACCGTCCTGGCCACGGCGCGGGCGTAAAAGAGCCCGCCATCGGCCTGGTTCAACTGGAATTGCGCGGGTGCCACGAAGATGCGCGCCACCCCGTGGAATTGTTCCTTCTTGGCGACCGTCGCGATGTTGGAAGCGAACTTTACTTGCAAAGCACCTGAGGGATCTTTCGTGTAAGGGCCCAGATGCGGGTTCCCCCCTTCATAGTCCGCCAGGATAATGGGCCCGTGATCTTGGGGAGCGAACGTGACCTTGGCATTCCCGATGTAAACGTCGACCTGCTCGACCGGGCCGAATTCGGGGGTGCTTATCCACTCGACCAACAGGGGAACATATTCGCCGGGATAGAAGTCCACGACCGATCCCATGGGATAGTCGGTATCTTCGATGATGCCGTTACGGTTCTTGTCGACCATGATGCGCACGGCAGGACCATCGGTGACGCTGAAGTTGCCCGTGCGAATCGCGTCGACCACTTCGCGGTTGCTGTAACGACGGGAAGGCGTCCGGTCCGGGCCAAGACCTGTGCCGCCACTTCCGGAATCGCTCGCGCCTGAAGCATCCGGACCAGCGGCGGTGACGCCGGCCACTCCCGAAGTTGCCGTCTGGACGAGCGACACCAGGTTGCGAGGGTTGCCTATGGCGGTATCGGAGACCTTCTTTTCGCACCAACGCTCCAAGTGATTGAAGCAAGACGGCCGACCATGGCGACGGAAATTTAGATCGCCATGTGAGTCGGAGCCGCTGGCTGCGAGCCATTTGCGCGGCTCACCCTTCGGCAGCCAAGTGATTTGTGCAGTTTGGTTGGGGTCGAGTCCCATTCGAAGATAGCGATCCCAAGTGACCTCACCCTCATAGACACGACTCGCCGGACCTTTCCACAAGTCAGTTTCGTGCCAGCGCCATCTATGGTCACCTCCCAGCTGGGCGCGATATGGCCAGCGATAGTCAAACCTGTAAGTTGAAACAACCCCCTTCGTGATCGTGGGCGACCCATCCATCACGTCGTCGCTATCCGAAGTTTCGGAAACGTTATGCGCATTCTCGTTCCAGAACTCCAACCCCAGAATTGCCTTGGAGCGCCACGCCTGCTGAAGTTCGAACTCCGAATACGGGACGATATCTGGGCCATTGTCACTGTCTGGCTTGCTGTCTTCCAAAGGGTGGGCAAGAAACCCGAAACCACCACGTTCAACCTCGGAGATGATGGTCGAAATTCGCTTGCTGGCACCGCCGAACTCGCCTGTGTCACTGCCAATGAATCCAGTGACTGTCGGGGTCGTATCGAGTGGGAAGTAGACTGTGTGTTGGCGACTGCTGTAGGCGCTAGGCGAGAAAGTGCCTTGCAAGTCAGAAAGCAAGTAGGTCTGGCTGCCGGGAACCGGTTTGGCAAAGCCCTCTCTGCAGCTCTTTGCGGTCGCCACGCTTGACGGTGGCGCACCCATTGAGAGTGGCAGACAGACTCCCATGGCGAACCACGGATACTTCAGGTGATCGCCGTAGTAAACGACTCCATCATCGTATTCCTGCTTGGAAATCTCGGGCTGTGCGTCGAGTTCCTCACCCATATAAATCTGCGGAATGACATGGCCGTCCCTCACGCGCGGAAAACCTCCGGTGGCCACCTCATTCGCTATCTCGGCGTTCGCTCCGTCGGGTCCATAAATGATCGTTTTATCCGTAATGAACCGAGTCGGATTTAAGTCGCGAGCTTCGTCCTTGGAATATTTTTGGATGCTGCTGGATGCGTGGTCGGTAGCGAAGACAAAGTCCATTCCGCTCGCGCCCAGGGCGCGGGGTATGTTGCGATAGGCGTAACCGGTTTCGCCTTCATTGTCGGTGCCTTGGGAGTGATAGTGAAAATCACCATAAAGCCATTGCGGCGTGAATCGGGGCAAAGGTGCTTCCCCGGCGTGGATAGCGAGGTAGTTCGTCCATTCCAGAGTGGTGACACTTTTGGGATCTGCCAAAACACTCCCTGCTCGATTGTCAGCCGGGACCGGAACAACATCGCCGTTACGAGGATGACGTTGAGTTATGAACGTAACTTCGAGGAGCACATTCTGACCAGCTCTCATCGGTTGCTTGGGCGTAAACCATAACGCTGCATGCCACTCGTTTGCGTCGGTGATATCGAGCAGTTGCGTGCAGTCTTGTCCCGATGCCGGCCTGCAAACCGAATGCGCCGGCTCTTCATTTATCTTTGACATCTTCCGCTTGCGTTCGATCTCCTGAAACTTTGCTACAGGGATGATCGTTTCAGCGACGACTTTGTCCGGTGCATCAGCGCTATATTCGCGAATCCGGACTTCTTTCGCGGATCCTATGTAGAGTTGAGTGACGGCGTACGACTGCACGTAGCCGCGGCTAACCTCGAAGTTGGCATCGCTAAACTCAATGACGATCGGGATCGCCCCATAGCTCGGCACACCTGAGCTCGTAAGGTACGGCTCAAGTCGCCAAGGAGCATCGATCGCCCATTCCACACCATATTGGCCCCCCATCGCGCAGGCATGACGTGGCGCGGCGGCGATCAAAGCAAGTGCGCCAAAAATGGCCAAGGCTCCAAGGCTGGTACGGCTCAGGCTCATGTCATTGATCTCCGCTTTGAGTGGGCAGCGAATCGCGCTGCATGCCATTTCGCGCGTGTCATAGAGCCGTAGGGTTCGACAAACGCCCTTTAGGCCTGTTTCGATTTCATGGTTCCCGATAGTTCGAAGACGCCCTCTCTCGGTGCGGATCTACAATTGCCAGTGAATCCAACGAACGCCACAAAACTGCCGCTGCAAAATACCGTTTGCTAATTGGAATCTGCAAAAAGAAGACCCGATTCGTGCGGGGCTTTTTCGGACACGGCAGGTTGAGCCGGCCCGATCTCCTGCGTGTGCGAGCGAACGAGGAAAGTGCCGAAGACGTTGTCATAGTAAACGTCATAATTTTGCGTCTCGGCCGGCCCCGATTCGAGGACGAAAGTCGCGCTTTGGGTCTGCGTGCTACTGGTGGTACGCGACGCACCAAGGGACACAGTGGTAGTGGTCTGGCCACCCGTTTGCGAGCCTATGCCCAGAAGCGTCAACCAACCGCCGTGCGACTCCTTCACTGTGGTGGTGGTTTGCAGCTTGCTTACCCTGTCGCTGTTGGTAATGCTGTGCTTGGCAGTGTGCGAGTAGCCTGCCGCGCCCCCGATCTGCACGAGGTCCTCCTTCGCAAAACGGCTCGCCGCGAGCTTGGGCACGCCAAGAATCGTGTTGGCACTGGCGGGCGAAAGCTTCTTGGCCATGGGGTCGAGCGCGATAAGCGAAGAGATGCTGTTGGCGTCGAGGCCCGATGCGGAAGCGCCGCCGTTAGCAAGCGCGGTGAGGTCTGCCCGCAGCTGATCGACGGTGAAAATTGAGAGACCAGCATGGTCCAGCAACGTCAACGTGACCTGGCCGGCATCCATCCCCCAGATGACACGGGCATCTCGATAGAACGCTATCAAATCACCATGACCCGGACCGCGGTGAGCCCGCGTGGTTACCATCTCTGAGTCACTCATCGTCACCGACAGGGTGTGGTCGGTATTCACTTCCGTGCCGTTGGTTATTTTCGGCTCGCTGGAGAGCGCTGAGACGACGGCGCTTATCGCTGGCCATACCGTGGAAGTAACGGGAGTGATTGACGCCATCTTCTGCCCCACCATCAGCGCAGCTTCTTGTCCGGCCCATGTAGGGGTGCTGGTCGTACCGCTCCCATTGGTAATAGTGTCGATCACCGTGTTTTCAGAGGCGAACTCCATCGTGGCGGAGTTCGTGAGGCCAGCATTCTGAGGCGGCTCATACACGATGCTGATCGGAAGCGCGGCAATCATGAAGGCTCCCATGCCTGCAACATCGGGACGCGCGATCTGCACTTGGTCCGAGTAGCTGTACGTGTCGGATTGCAGCGTCCAGTCGACGAGCGCCGCGTTTCCCACGTTTATCGCAGCTCTTCCGTTTGCACTCTGAACGCTTTTGCCATTGGCGGTTAGCGTCACGCCGTTGGGAACATTGAACGACAGCACCGCGCTGATCGCGTGGATTGTGACCTTAGGCGGGGTGCAAACCGTGTGCTTAAACGGAGAGAAGACGATAGCGCAGGTTTTTACGACACCACTGAAGTTGCCGCCAGCAACCCAGCTGCCCATTTCGACGGTTTGCGTAGCGGGTACCGGCGGCACCGCATACTCGAGAGCGCGCAGCTTCTGATAAAGATCATCCGCTGCGAGAGAAGAAGGCGGCCTCGGTGGGCCTTCGTTGGCGAGAGCGCGGCTCCCTATCGAGCCAACGATCATGACCCCGAAAAAAATGCCCGTTGCTGCGCCGCGGCCTAGTGTCATTGCGCTCCTCCCCAGAAGTCGCTGTCCGGCCGGAAGGAGAGGCAGCGTGGCACCTCGCGATTCGGCCATATGCATGCGCGAGTTGAACAGTAAGTCCGGAAGCCTTCTCCGAGGCGCAGTTCAGTGGACTCTATACTCAAAATGAACCGAACGGAATGGTCCAATTAGGATGCATTCGGTAAGCGAGGCGATTCGGGCCGAGCGTAGGCGCGACGGCTCGTCACTGTCGAGATAGGACAAATTACCGTTGCCAACCATATGCCAAGAAGTCCTCTCAATCCAACGCCGCAATGCAGGCCTTGGATGGACCACTGCCTCGAAAGTACTGGCAGCTCCGAGCCGAGTACCTGGCTGGCAAAGCCGCTCAGCTTACGGGCATTCCGGGAGGCTGAGCAGATTGTCCGGCTGAAGCCCGTCGTTTTCGGTCTTCAGGTATTTGACCCCGTTGTGCGTTGCGATGATTACGCGGGCAGTATGTCCGCCTCGCGTTACAAAGAAGCTGTACTCCCCGCGCTCGATGCCAGCGATTGCGTCGTTTTCAGATGCTTTCCACTGACCACCATCGGGGTTTACTCCGCCAACATGTGATATCCGCAAATGTGGATCATAACGCGGTGTTTTGTTGATGCAGGAGATCCTTGCGTTAATTGTCATGGCACTTCCACATGAGCTGAAGGATGGCGCCGGGGTCATCGGCGAGCCGTCATCCTTGAAGTGCCTGATTCCCCAGCGACGAACTCAGTTTCTAGCACTAGCCGCACCGAAGATATCGGACTGCATCCCGGTCTGGCGTAGGAAATGGCCTACACGCGTGAAGTGACGGCCGTGAAAGTACCCTATGGCTTCCGCCGGTTGTATGGGCTTTGATTCGTGGGCTTCAGTGAAATTCCTTCATCGGCGGCCTTGGCGTAAACGGCAGCTGGCGTGCGCTCTAGCTTGATGCCCATCACGCGTGTTGGTGTGTTTTCTTCAGCAAGTTTCTCTAGCTGCTTGATCTCGGCTGTCGTCCATTGTTTGCCTGAGTTAGGGGGTCTCTTCGCCATGAGGTGGCTCCGGCGCTAGTCCATAAGATTCTACTTGGGCTTGAATCCCTTGATTTCCTCGAATGCGTTTCTAAGGTCGGTAATCACTTGGTCTTTGGCGGCATGGATGGCCTTCGTCTTGATGTCTCTCCAGCGTCCATGCTTGACACCGCACTTCTTGCAGGTGGCGATGGAGTCATCGGTATGGTTGTCTGGGAGCGTGAGGATGGTTCCACCGCATTCCTTACAACGGAAACTGACCGTCACTTTGTCGGTAGTCATGACGCATCCACCTGATTCGGATGGCAGAGCATAGCTCCTCAGAATACTTGACTCCTTGCCCGGCAAGAGCGTGCATTGCGCGCAAGGAGGCTCTATGCGCGCAAACGAAAAATCCACGAATTCGCTCGGTTTCGTACCCACCGATTTCCATGCCCTGCCCCGACGCGAGCTTACCCATTGTTGGCAAGCAACATTCGGGCGCCCAATGCCATCGAAGATGAAGCAGCCTTTGGCTGCTCAAGTGCTGCTGTTCAATGAGCAGGAGTCGGCCACAGGCGGCTTGCCCGCGCACGTGGAGGCGTACCTTGCCTCACTCCTGCCCTCGCGACGGGGACAAGCGGCATCGCCCGACACCGCGCGACGGCTGCGCCCGGGTACGCGACTTCTCCGCACTTGGCGCGGTCAGACCTTCGTGGTCGACGTCACCGAAAGTGGATTTCTCTACGAGGGGCAGACCTACCGCAGCCTGTCAGTGATTGCCCGAGAGATCACCGGAACACCTTGGTCGGGTCCGGCCTTCTTCGGCCTCAAATTCAAGTCTGCTTCCGCACCATGAAAACGACCCCCCACTCTGCTCCACTGCGCTGTGCGATCTATACCCGCAAGTCCACCGAAGAAGGACTCGAGCAATCCTTCAATTCTCTGGATGCCCAACGGGAAGCCTGTGAGTCCTACATCGCAAGCCAGCACCACGAAGGCTGGCAGCTGCTGAAGACCCGCTACGACGATGGTGGGTTTTCAGGTGGAACTTTGGAGCGTCCCGCCCTACAGAGGTTGCTCAACGACATCGCTGAAGGTGAGATCGATCTGGTGGTCGTCTACAAGATCGATCGCCTGACCCGCTCATTGATGGACTTTGCCAAGCTGGTCGAGGTCTTTGACCGGAACAAGACTTCATTCGTCTCGGTCACCCAGCAGTTCAATACCACCTCCTCCATGGGGCGGCTGACCCTTAACGTGCTGCTGTCCTTCGCCCAGTTCGAGCGCGAGGTTACAGGTGAGCGGATCCGCGACAAGATCGCGGCTTCCAAGCGCAAGGGCATGTGGATGGGAGGCCAGGTACCGCTGGGTTACGCCGTGGTTGACCACAAGCTCGTCATCCACTCGGAAGAAGCCGCGCGGGTGAAGCAGATTTTTGACCGCTACTGCGCCTTGCGTTGCGTACACCGCCTGCACGATGAACTCCTCAAACAAGGCTTTCGCGGACGCGAACGCCTGCAACGGAACGGCAAACGGGAGACCCGACCTTTCTCACGAGGCGCACTTTACGTGATCCTGAAAAATCGCCTGTATCTGGGCGAGATTACCCACAAGGAAGAGGTCTTCAAGGGGCTGCACCCGGCCATCATTTCGAAGCCACTGTGGGACAAGGCCCAAGCGATTCTTCGGTCTAACTGGCATGACCGCAAACGAGGCAACCCGCTCGCGCATGCAAGTCTGCTGGCCGGGATGATCGTGAATGGTGAAGGCAAGACACTGTCTCCCAGTCACACGACCAAGAAGGACGGCAAGCGTTATCGCTACTACTTGGACCGGCCGATCGAGCCGCGGGCCAAAGGTAGTCGAGCCCACCGGTTATGCCTCCCTGCATACGACATCGAGCGAATCGCGACCGAGCAATGGCTGCAGTTACTGACAGCGAAGGATCTGGATGTGCAATTGGGGATCCATGATGCACAAGACAGCGCCAAGCTCCGGGAGCATGCCCAAGTTCTCGCGAATCGCTGGTCGAAACTCGACACAGGCGCGCGAAGAGAGGTGCTGACCAAGGTCGGGTTTCAGGTTCGGATCGACAAAGCGCGGGTCGAGATCGGAATCGATCCCGCAAAGCTGGCCAAGACGCTGCTCGACTCCAAAAGGCGAATGGTCGTCCAAGGGCAGCACCGCGCGCCGCAGCTCAGGCGCGTGATCGAAGCGTCGCTGATCAAGGCGGGTGGCGAGACGCGTGTCGTCGAGGAGGCGACGAGACAACCCGCCGCGACCTTAAGCCAAGGTCAGAAGACGCTGCTGAAAGCCATCGCGCAGGGTCGCGAGTGGGCCAAGCAGATTATTGCGGGCGAGATCGATTCAGTTGACGAAATTAGGAACCGCTACAAGCTTTCCTACGCGCATGTTGCCCGGGGCTTGAAGTGCTTGAGGATTCCGCCAGACGTGGTATCCGCGCTGGTCGAAGGGAGGACCACCAGCAAACTCAATTGGCTAGCGGTACGGCCCTTGGAAGACGATAGCTGGGACATGGCCATCAGGGCATGGCGCGACGCCGTTTAACCGCCAAATAGAGCGACTGCATTCGGCCAGGAGCGGAAATTCGAGTGTACCGTCGAGCCCCTCCAAAGCGGCCGTTGCCGACTACCGTCCGAGGTATCAAGCAAGAGTTTTAGACATATCCGGACCCGCACACCGCGTGTGACGAGCGCGGCCATCAGGAAGCGGCGCCGAACGGCCACGCCACCAGAGCGCCGAAATTCCGACCAACCTCCGCTTGATTGTGGTTCAAGTGCCTGCCGAGGCGCATTGCCCCTGCAAGCTGGCTTGTTCCTACCTCCGGTGCTTTTTGCCTGGCCACGGAAGAATCCCATCAAGCTCGGGAAGACCCTGATCGTCCTCCTCGTCGCATGTTGCCGTGGAATTCCTGTAGACAGGTATTTCCTCGTCTTCGAACCATAGGAGTGTCAGCGTTTGATCCCATCTGCTCAAGTGGCGCGCTTCTTCAAGGAGCGTTCCGCCGCGCCGCCAACTCTCGAACCAGACATCAGAGTCGATCTGGTCCGGTTCGGCGCAAGTCTCTCCGCCGCGCACTCTGGCCGTCATTGATCCATCTGGCACGTTCGAGCGTGGCGTAATCCATGCGTTCGCATCGCGCAGGCTCGTGGAGCGCGATGTGTATCGCACCTTACCCTGCTCGAAGAGGACGAACGCGCAGGGCACACTGATGACCGTCGCAAAACGCGATCCTGTCGCCGTGACCGATGCTGCAAAATCCTCAGCCAGCTTACCGACCGCGGCGAAGCCGATCTGGCATTTGTCGACCAATGGCTTGAACAAGTGGAATGGCAGCAGCAATTCGGCCGCAAACACATCGCAAACGATCTCGTCTGGAGATTTGTTGGAATAGCTTCCTGACCACGGAGTCCGGGTGTGCTCCGAAGGTAGTTGGAGCGCGATATGTGCGATTTCGTGGCAGATTGTGAATCGCTGCCGCTCGGGCGCGTCATTGGCGTTGATGCAGATGTAATGCTTGCCGTCGCTCTCGAACGACCATCCAGGCTCAGTACGCTCAAGGTCCCATTGCGGTCGAATGACGGCCCCGAATTCCTCGGCATACGCCTCGACGGCTGCGGGAATAACTGTGGAATTGACCCTTCTCGCCAATTCGCGGGCCATCAATATGGCCCGGAATTCATCCACTATCGTTCTCCTCGTCGAGAATTCTCCGCACCCGCGTAATGAGTTTGTCATAGTCCGGTCGCGTTGCACCCCGGTATACAGCGCTGGCTGCAGAGGAAAAAACGTCGTAACGGATGGTTTTGTCATTCAGGACGTGTGTGACAAGCCCCACGGGCGTCGTAGGGTGTTCCACGACATATTTCAGCATGTCCGCCTCGCGTCGATCACTCTTGAGCGCGCGAAGGAGCTTGGCTTGAACTTCATCCGAGGGGGATTCCTTGTCCCCGATTTCAAGTCTGTAGATGTAGGCATGGTCAATTTCAGCAAGACGGGCCAACTCACGGATCGAAAGACCTCGTTGGTCGCGTAGAAACTGAAGCATTGCACCTAAGGCGGATTGCGGCATGTAGATCCTTGACAGCGTGGTGAAATGTCGATAGGCTGTTGTCTAGCAGGACAACACATAGGATTTTTAATCATTTATTTTAATTACTTATGATGTTTATGTTGTGACCAAAATCTGTTGTCCCTATAGACACAGGACTATCGCACGGATTCTCGGCAGAAACAAGTTCAGGCGAAATCGGAGACAAAAATGGCAGCGAAACATTTGGAAATTTTCCTTCACCAAGCCGATACGAAACCCAAGGTCATAGAAGTCGCCTCGACGGACATTCTCATGGAGGTGCTCGTTCGGACGGGCGCCACCACTCCGGAGGCCACGGACATTCTTGTGTTCGTCGGAGAGTGGGAAGAGGCTCTGCAGGAACCCGAAGATGTTGAGGATGGCTTCGATCAGCATGAACCGGTCGATGTGACGAAATCGCTCGACGAGCTGGGCCTTGAACATCACCGTCACGTGCACATACATCGGTGTCGGCACATCGCGGTCAAGGTGAATTTCATGGGCAAGACGAAGCATCATCGTTTCTCGCCTGCGACGACCATCGCCACGGCGACGGCGTGGGCGCGGAAGAAGTTTCACGTCGATCCGGCCACGGCGTCGGAGTATGTGCTGCAATTGTGCGAGAGCACCAATCAGCCGCGTGCCGACGAGCACCTGGGCGAACTTGTGACCCCGGGAGAGTGTTCGCTCTGCTTCGACCTCGTAAAAGAAGTAACCCCGCAGGGATAGCGTCATGGAATCGCCATCACAGCGGCTGTTCGAGGAAGATGTTCAGTCCGCTGGATTCCGCATTGGCGAAGTAAAGGGTTACTGGGGTTTTCCCGCCCCGGAAGTCCTACCGGATGTACCGGCGTGGCCCAAGCGCGTTCTGTGGATCACGCCGGTTGCGCGGCCGAACGGCCCGGAACGCTTCTATATCCGCGTCGATCTCGAAGGCTACCGCTCGACAGCGCCGACGGGCACGTTCTGGGATCTTGCACGGAACGAACAGCTCGCCCTCGACAAATGGCCCAAGGGCAAGGACGGCAGTCGATTTGCGAAAGTTTTCCGCACAGCGGATTGGAAGAAAGGTGCAGCGTTCTATCACCCCTACGATCGAGTCGCAGCCTCCGATCATCCCCAATGGCTGCAGCAACAACCCCACCTTGTCTGGACGCCCGAGCACACGATCGTGCATTACCTCGAGGAGTTCCATTCACTGCTGCAAGGGAACGATTACCGTGGCGTCTGAACCGCACTCCCGTCAGATCCGCGTGCCAGCTCTGCTCTGGCGGCGCGTCATACTGGATCTTCGCCGCCGCGGTGGTGGTCGCCGCGAAAGCGGCGCTTTTTTGCTGGGATCGTTTTGCGGTCCAAATGTCGTTACACGCTCATATGTCTGTTACGACGATCTCGATTCCAACGCCTATCAAGGTGGCGGCATTGCGTTTCACGCTACTGGATGCGCCGCGCTCTGGTCCTATTGCCGAAAGAGTGGTCTTGAAATTCTTGCCGACATTCACACGCACCCTGGCAGGAACATCGGGCAAAGCGTGACTGATCGACGGAACCCGATGCTGCCACTGGTGGGCCACATCGCTCTTATCGTCCCGAATTTCGCCCATACGTCTTGGTGGTCCTTCGATGGAATTGGCGTCTACGAGTATCTCGGAAATTTCCAATGGCGAACGCATAACAACCGCTCATCGACGCGGCTCAAGCTGACCATGTGGTGATGCTATGCCCCCCTCAAATACTGGGATGTCGCGCATTGACAAGCTCTTCGTTGATCGGGACGCCGCCGAGGCGCAAGTGGCGCACGCACGGCGCGAGGCATTTCACGTGGCGATCTGCTGCGGGCACGATCTCGCTGGATCGCACACCTTGCAGCTAGCCGCTCTGACAGCGGCAGCACTCGCCATACGCTGCTTCCCGAACGCAGTGAGCGTGGTATTAGACGAGCGAACGGGATCCGCGCGGCTTCTCGTATGGGCTCGTATGAACCTGACGATCCGCGATGCCTTTCGACTGCTTGGGGTGCCGACCTCGACGGACGCATCGGATGCTACAACTGCCTCCATTGTGGTCGGCGATGCTCCGGCTCCGCAAAGTGCCATGCGCATCTCCTTCGATGGTTGGATCGCAAAGGTTGGGCCAACCCGGCTCGTCGATCGCCTACAGGAGCGCGAGTATTGCCCTCTCGCGGGAATCCTCGGCGGATCGCTCGCAATATCCGAATTATTTCTTTCATTCGCAGATATCAGCATCGAGGCCCGACGCCGCGCGGTCGCACTTTCGCTGTGGCGCCCCGAGGTGGCCACATCAGAGCCATTGGCCGTGGGCATCCCTGTCGAATTCCTGCCTCGCGCGTTGTGGGTGCTCGGTTTGGGGCACTTGGGCAACGGGTATCTTTGGACCCTCGCTGGTCTCCGCTATGCCGACAACAGGGAGGCGACTTTCTATCTCAACGATTATGATCTCGTGGAGTGCGAGAATATTGAAACCGGCGTTCTATTCGTGCCGAAAGACGTAGACGTCCTTAAGACACGCATGTGCGCGGCTTGGCTCGAAGCACGTGGATTCGGCACGCGAATGGTCGAACGTGCTTTCGATGCGGATTTCCGTCGGCGGACCCAACAACCCGCCCCCGAGCCCGCCCTCGCGCTCTGCGGATTCGATTCCAATCCGGTTCGCCGCGACCTGGCGACGGCCGAATTCTTGCGCGTTGTGGAGAGTGGCCTCGGCAGCATGGCGAGCAATTTCGATACGCTCAGTATGCATACGCTTCCGCATCCGCGTTCGCCCGAAGAGATTTGGCCAGACCTTTCCCCAAGGGAGGTCGAAAAGCGCGTGCGCGCGCAGGAACGCATGGCGCGGGAGAATCGCGGCTATCTCGCGGCGGGACGTGACGAATGCGGACGTTATGAACTGGCTGGAAAGGCTGTGGGCGTGCCGTTCGTGGGAATGACGGCCGCAACCTTTGTGGTTGCAGAAACGCTTCGTCTATTGCACGGAGGACCTGCGTATATCGACGTCAAGATGTCTCTCGGTACGCCAGGTCAGTGTCACGCCCAAAGCCGCGATCCCGCCCTCTATACAGTTGGCGATCTGACTGGGTTGGAGTACGCGACCGCCATGTCGCGCGCAGAAATCTAGAAGGTGAACTGAATCGATGCGCGCTGCACCGAGGTTCCCGCTTTTAGAAGCGGAGAGCCATCGCTCCTTGCATGCGTACCAAACCGGGTAGTCTCTCGATAACGTATGTAAGGTAAGGTGCCAGCTTACTCGAAAGCGGACCATCGCGATCGGCAACTATGGATCGAAACCGGTCGTTTCGTTGCAGAGCAACACGACGCTAATTATTGGTCGTGAAAACGGGTCATCTGAGAACATCAACGAGAAGTCGCGGCAAATGCACTACCCGGCAGTTCTCAGCTGCGAAAACCGACCACGTAAGCCGCGGAAACTTCGCCCTAATCTAGCTTGATCGCGCAAAGAACGGGATCAGGGCTGGACTGGTTGGTGGGCCGTGATGGGATCGAACCATCGACCAACGGATTAAAAGTCCGCTGCTCTACCGCTGAGCTAACGGCCCGGGCAAACCGCAAAGTCTAGGTGCCGCGCCGCGCGCGTACAAGCGCGATCAGGCGTAACGCGTAGGGTCCGGCACGTTCGCGTCCGCGAAGCCGCGCGCGCGAAGCGCGCAGGCATCGCACCGGCCACAGGCACGGCCCTCCGCATCCGCCCGGTAGCAGGAAACGGTGGCGGAAAAGTCCAAGCCCAGCGCAACGCCTTCGCGGACGATGTCTGCCTTGGACATCCGCATCAACGGCGCGTGCACGTGGAGCCGATGGCCCTGCGTGCCGGCCCTGGTGGCGACATTCGCCAGTCGTTCGAACGCGTCGACGAAAGCGGGACGGCAATCGGGGTAACCGGAGTAGTCCACGGCATTGACGCCGCACCAGATGCCGTCGGCGCCCAGCACCTCGGCCCAGCCGAGCGCGATCGACAACATGATGGTGTTGCGCGCCGGCACATAGGTGGCGGGGATTTCGTCGGCCGGATGTACGCGGTCGTGCGGCGGCACTTCGATGTCTGCGGTCAATGCGGAGCCGCCGATGCCACGCAGGTCGACATCCACGATTTTGTGCTCCACCGCGCCGAGCATCGCCGCCACCCGCGCGGCGGCCTGCAGCTCGGAGGCATGGCGCTGCCCGTAGGCGAGGCTCAATGCGTGACAGGCGAGGCCCTGCCTGCGCGCCAGCGCCAGGGTGACGGCGGAATCCATGCCGCCCGAGAGCAGAACAACCGCGCGCTTCATCGTCCAGGCTCCTCGCCCCAGAGATATTTGTGCAACTGGACCTGCAATCGCACCGGCAAGCGGTCCTGCAGAATCCACTCGGCCAGCACGCGCGGATCGAGTAGGTGATACACCGGCGAGAACAGCACCATGCAGCGCGAAGACAAGTCGCGCTCGCGCATCACCGCGACGGCCCAGTCGTAGTCACCCCGATCGGCCAGTACGAACTTCAACTGGTCGCTCGAGGTGAGATATCGCAGGTTCTCCCATCGGTTGCGCGCCGATTCCCCGGAGCCGGGGGCCTTGATGTCCACCACGCGCCGCACGCGCGGATCGATACCGGAAATATCCAACGCCCCGGAAGTTTCCAGCGAGACCTCGAAACCGGCATCGCACAGTCGCGTCAACAGATCGAGGCAACGCTTCTGCGCGAGCGGCTCGCCGCCTGTGACGCAGACGCGGTGCGCGGCATGGCCACGCACTTCGTCCATGATCGAATCGATGTCGCGCCATTCGCCGCCTTCGAACGCGTAAGCAGTGTCGCACCACGTGCAGCGCAGCGGACACCCCGTGAGGCGCACGAATACCGTCGGCCAGCCGACCGCGTCGGCCTCGCCCTGGATGGAATGGAAGATTTCGCTGACGCGCAATCGCTGCGCGGCGGCATTCGCCGGCGCGGGCGCGATCGCGCTCATCGTGTCAGCCGCCGTGCGCCGGAATCGAACGCAGCCGGCTCTGCGCCAGCCGCGCGACGGTCGTGCCGGGATACTTCTTGATCACGGCCTTGAGCGTCGACTGCGCGGCGGCGTAGTTCTTCATCTCGGCCTGGCAATAGCCGACCTTCAGCAGCGCGTCGGGCGCCTTCTCGCTGTCGGGATAAGTCTTCAGGAGGTTCTGGAAGGTATCCAGCGCCACCTGATAGTTCTGCGTGACGTAGTAGGACTCGCCCAGCCAGTAGTACGCGTTCGGCGCGAGCGCGCTCTGCGGAAATTGCTGGGTGAAGGTGCGGAAGCCGCGCGACGCGGTGACGTAATCACCGCCCTGCAGGGATTTGAACGCGGCGTTGTACGCGGACTGTTCTTCGGCGTTCGGCGGACCGGGCGATGCCGCGGTCGCGGCGGCCGCAGGTGCGGAGGAGGCACCCGTCGCCACGGGCGTTGCGGCACTCGCCGCAGGCGAAGGCCCGGCTGCCGAAGGCATGTTGCCGCCCTTGCCTTCCAGCTTGCCGATCCGGGAATCCAGATCCAGGTACTGGTCCTTGTTCTGCTGCTGCAACTGCTCGAGCTGGTGCTGCAGGTCCTCGATCCGGCCTTCCATCTGCTGGAGTTGCGATTGGAGGTCCTGCACCTGGTTGACCAGCCCGACGCCACCGTTTTGCGGTTGCTGCTGCGACTGCTGCTGTTCGAGCCGCGCGACGCGTTCGGAAAGGCTCGGCGTTTGCGTTTGCGTTTGCGCTTGCGCGGAAACGGCGGCGACCGCAGACGCGATCGCCGCCGTGATGCCGAGCGCTTTGGCCAAGCGCGAATCGCAAACGATCATCTATCGCACTTACTTGGCTGTATAGACGATCTCGACGCGGCGGTTCTTGGACCAGCAGTCCTCGTTGTGCTCGCGGCAGGTCGGGCGCTCTTCGCCGTACGAAACCACGTTCATCTGCGAAGCCTGGGCACCGTCGGCCTGCAGCGCGCTCGTCACCGCGTTGCCGCGGCGCTCGCCGAGACCCAGGTTGTACTCGCGCGTGCCGCGCTCGTCGGTATTGCCTTCCAGGGTCATGCGCGCCATCGGACGGTCGCGCAGGTACTTGGCGTGGCAGGCGACGATCTGCTGGAACTCCGGCTTGATTTCGCTCTTGTCGAAATCGAAGTACACCACGCGCTGCCGCAGGCAGGCGTCGGTGTCGAGGTCGGCGGGCGTGTAGGCGCCGGCGGTCGTGGTGGTTTCGGTGGGCGGCGGGCCGGCTTCAGGCGCGGGCGCCTTCACTTCCTGCTTCTTGGCGCAGGCCGCGAGGCCCATGCACAACATGACTGCAAGGGTGATGCGAGCGGTAGCGTTCATGGCGATTCCTTCTTCTTGAACGAGTGGATCAATCGATCTTGTTGTGTGAATGTTCGATCAAAACCTGCGTACTGCCGATAACCATCATGCATCCATGCCGTTGCGTCAGCGCTGCCGGTACGGCCCCCAAGCCGGTTCGCGCACGTCGCCGTCGCTCAATACCAGCCGCTGGCGCACGCGTCCGTCCGCCGACGCTGCATACAGCACGCCGTGAGGACCTTCTGTGGATGCGTACAGCAGCATGCTGGCGTTGGGCGCAAAACTCGGCGATTCGTCCAGGCTGCCCGGGGAGATGAACCGCACCTGGCCGCCCAGGCTCTTGTCCATGATTGCAATACGATACACGTTTCCGTTGCCCTGCACCATTGCGAGCTGGTTGCCGTCGTAGCTGATGGAGACGTCGGCGTTGTACTGGCCCTGGAAGGTCAACCGCTGCGGCGTGCCGCCGCCAGCCGACACCTGATACAACTGCGGCTTGCCGGAGCGGTCCGAGGTGAAGACGATGCTGCCGCCATCGGGTGTCCATTCCGGTTCGGTGTCGATCGAGAGACTGTTGGTGATGCGGGTCAGCGCGCCGCTGCCCACGTCCATCACGTAGATTTCCGGATTGCCCTGGTAGGAGAGCGACACCGCAAGCCGCCGGCCGTCGGGGGAGAACTTCGGCGCGCCGTTGATGCCGGGCTTCGAGGACAACAGCCGGCGCGAGCCGGTAGTGACGTCCTGCAGGTAGATCGCCGAGTCGCCATGCTCGAAGGAGACATAGGCGAGCTTGCTGCCGTCGGGCGCCCATGCCGGAGACAGCAGCGGTTCGCGCGAACGCACCACGGTCTGCGGGTTGTAGCCGTCCGAGTCGGCGATGATCAGCGAATACTGCGAGTTGCGGCCGGTGCCGACCGCGGTGACGTAGGCGATGCGCGTGTCGAACGCGCCGCGCACGCCGATGATCTTCTGGTAGATCTGGTCGGCGATCTGGTGCGCCACGCGGCGCAGGTCGCTGCCCTGCCCCGTGACCGAGAACCCGAGCAGGCGCTGCTGCTTGTTGACGTCCCACAACTCGAAGTCGGCGCGCAGCGCGCCGCCGCCGGCATCGGACGTGCGGCCGACCACGATGTAATCCTGCTTCAGTTGTTGCCATGTCGGGAACTTGATCTCATTCCCCGCGGTTGGGGTCTCGACGACCTCGCTCCGCGGCAGCGCGCGGAATTTGCCGCAGCGGTTCAGATCCATGCTGACCACGTCGGCGATGTCGGTAGTCGGCGGCGGACCGGCGCTCTGCCCGAACGGCACCACGGTGATCGGAATCGCCGAAGGCACGCCGTTGACGATCTGCAAGGTAAGGCCCTGCGCACTTGCTTGCTGCGCAAACAAGATGCCGAAGCACAAAACCAGCAAGAGCGAAAATATCGACCTATCCATCTTGAGCATGATCGCTAGATCTCCGTCCTTCGTTTGTTTCACCGTAAACCTTTTGGGCTCATTGCCTGAACGTATAGTTGAGGGTCAAGTCGCGCGAAAAGACGTCCTCAAATCCTTTATACGGCAACGGCTGCGCCCGCAAGACAGCTGCCTCCACAGAATGCCTCGCCACATCGTCATAGGGGCAAGTCGGTAATACTGTGACCGAAATTACCTGACCGCCCGGTATCTGAACGATATGAATCGGGCAAACGACTCCTGCCGGTACATTATCCGGACGGAACCAATTTTGCGTGATCGCGTTCGTCAACGCGGCCTCATAGGCATTGGTGTCCTTGCCGTTCTGACCCGTCATCGCCTGCTTGGCGGGCGGCACGGTGTCGTTGGCATTCGGATTGTCCGGCGTGTTCTTGAGGTCCGCCAGTTGCTGCGCGCGCTGCTGCGCGAGCTTGATCTGCTTCTGCGTGGCCGCGCTCTGCGCCTTGACCTTCTCGAGCTGCTTGAGGATGCGATCGGCTTCCTGCTCGCGCGTCAGTTCCGCCATGCGCTGCTTTTCCCTTTCCTCCTGCGCCTTTTGCTGGTCGGCTTTTTCCTGCGCGATGTCCGCGATCTTCTCCTGGTCCTTGACATCGGGATGTTGCGGCGGAGGCGGCAACACTTTCACCGGCGCGGGCTTGGGCAGTTCGGGCTTGGGCAATTCGCGTTGCTGCGGCGGCGGGTTGGCCGGCTGCGCGCGCTTGCTGTGCTTCGGTGGCGGCGCGCCCACCGGACCGACCAGCGTGGCTTCGATCATCGGCCCCGCCAACTGGATCGGCCTGGCGCAGGCGACCGGGTTGGGCAGGTGCAGGAAATCCGTCACGGCCTGCCAGGTTTCGCAGTTGAGCATCGCCAGAGCGAGGAAGCCGACGATGCAGATGTGCAGCAGCGCGGACAGGATCACCGCGCGCGGGGTGGCGCTACTTTCTTCCATCGCCGTTCGACGGCTGCTGCGGCTGCGTCATCAGGCCGATGTTCGGCACGCCGGCTTGCTGCAGCAATACCATCGCCTGCATGACGTGGCCGTAGTCCACGCCTTCGTCGCCGCCGAACAGTACCGGCACCTGCGGGTTTTCCTTGACGAACGCCGAAACCTTGGTCCTCAACGCATCCGCGTCGATCGGCTCGCGCTTGGCCGTGCCCAGCGTGAGATAGAGCTGGCCGCTCTTGTCCAGGCTCACCAGCACCGGCTGCTTGTCGTTCTTCAACGATTTGGCGGCGGCCTGCGGCAGCTTGATGTCCACGCCCGTGCGCAACAGCGGCGCCGTCACCATGAAGATGATCAGCAGCACCAGCATCACGTCGATGTAGGGAACGACGTTGATCTCGGCCTTGAGCTTGCGGCGTTTTCGCGTTCGCAGCGGTTGCATGGCTACGCGTGCTCGTCGGCCGTGATCTGCCGGTGCAGGATGGAAGAGAACTCTTCCTGGAAGGTGTCGTAGCGCACCGTGATGCGCTCCAGCCGCATTGAATAGCGGTTGTAGGCCCACACCGCGGGGATCGCTGCGAACAGGCCCATCGCGGTGGCGACCAGCGCTTCGGAAATGCCCGGCGCGACCATCGCGATCGTCGCTTCCTTGATCGAACCCAATCCCTGGAACGCGACCATGATTCCCCACACCGTGCCGAACAGGCCGACGTACGGGCTGATCGAACCGACGTTGGCGAGGAACTCCAGGTTGTGTTCGAGCTTGTCCACCTCGCGCGTGCCGGACACGCGCATCGCGCGCTCGCTGGCTTCCAGCACCGCGCGCTGGTCGGTGCTGCGCCGCTGGCGCTGGCGCACGAATTCGCGGAAGCCCGCCTCGAACACCGATGCGAGGCCGCCGGCGTCCTCGCCGCGCGAACTCACTTCGCGGAACAACGCTGCGAGATCGGCGCCGGACCAGAAGCGTTGCTCGAAAGCGTCGGCGTCGCGCGTGGCCGCGTCCAGCATCGCCCACTTGCGGAAGATGATCACCCAGGAAGCGAACGAGAAGATCACCAGGATCAGCAACACCAGCTTCACCGGCAAGCTGGCGTGCAGCACGAGGTCGAGGATATTGAGTTCGCCGTTCATCGATTGTGTGTTTCCTTCAGGATTTCCCTTCGATCAATGCCGCCACTTCTTCGGGAATGCGCCGCGGTTGCCAGGTGTTCGCGTCGATGCAGGCCACGCGCACCTGCGCACGCGTCAGGATTTCTCCGGCGGGCACGCGCCGCAATGTCTGTTGCAGATCGAGGCTTGCGCCGCGCCGGTGCCTCAGCGCGACGGTGGCATCCAGCTCGTCGTCCAGCCGCGCCGGTTTGTCGAACGCCACATCGATCCCGCGCACCACGAACAGCACAGCGAGATCCTCGCGCAATTCC